>Ga0210063_1000036_pt1 | contig 47843 bp, 40 predicted proteins | sample Muzzi_PWA_D1_FD_185529 | JGI IMG/M metagenome (GOLD analysis project Ga0210063, IMG submission 185529) | Wetland microbial communities from San Francisco Bay, California, USA, that impact long-term carbon sequestration - Muzzi_PWA_D1 (SPAdes) | ecosystem: Environmental > Aquatic > Marine >... | reverse complement strand
CCGCGTCGCCGGCGAGGTTGGCGATCACCTCGTTGGCGTTCATGTTGGAGGAGGTGCCGGAGCCGGTCTGGAAGACGTCGACCGGGAACTGGTCGTCGTGTTCGCCGGCCGCGACCGCGTCGCCGGCCTCGGCGATCTGTGCCGCCAGCTCGGCGTCGAGCGAGCCGAGCTCGCCGTTGGCCCGCGCCGCCGCGGCCTTGAGCCGGCCCAGCCAGCGCACGACCGGCGCCGGCACCGGCTCGCCGGACACGGGAAAGTTCTCAACGGCTTTGGTGGTCTCGCCACCCCAGAGCTGCTCAGGCATTCGTTCTCCTCGGTCGCGGCCGTCCACCGATCTGCTTGGTTTTCACGGCCGTGTCGTTGTTCATCCGTTTTTCAGACCGGCAGCGTATCCCGATCGATATGCCCTGAAGAAGGCGGGTGGCAGGGGTCGGTTCTCGGGGCTGTAGCGGGCGGCGGCGGCGAGCCGGCGGACCAGCTCGTCGTGGATGCCTTCGGTCCGCTCGGCTCCGCGCTGGGCGGCGCCGAGCAGGTAGCCGAGCTGGACGGTGGCCGCGCCGCCGGGCTCCGCCCGCGCCTCGGCGTTGAGCTCGGTGGCGGCGCTCAGCATCGCCGTCCCGACTTCGGCCAGGTCGCCGCCCCCTTGGTTCTCAGTAACGCAGTCGGAGATCAGCACCCCGTCCCGGTGCCGCTCTTCATAGAAGGCCGGCCCTTCGAGACAGGCGACCGGCGTCGACTCCTCCTCGGCGCCACACCCCGCGAGGACCGCCAGGCATCCGAGGGCAACGAGCAGCAGCAAGCGCACCCGCGCATCCTAAGACGTGCCTCTTTTCGGCGGCCCTTATGGGTACTCAACTCGAGGCACGTCAGTCGCCGCGTGCGCTGAGGCCGCCGGACTGGGTTGCCTCGGCCCCGGTGCCGCCTTGCGGACCCTTGGGCGGCCTCAGGCCGGACGGCTCGCCTGCCGGCGGGGGCGTCGGCTTCGGCTTCGTCGCGATGCCCTGGCGGCGCACGGGGAAGACCTCGACCCATTCGGCCAGCGTGAACATCGGCGCGATCGCGTGTTCCCAGGAGAGGTGCAGGTGATGGCCGCAGCCGTGGCCGGCGTCGCCGTCGTAGCCGACCCAGCGGAAGGGCCCGCGGGGGCGGTTCTGGCGCGGCTCGGCCCAGCGGGCGAGGCGGGTGATGCCGCGCCAGCCGCCGTCGCAGCCGCCGCGTCCGTTGAGCGCGACGATGTCGACGGCGAGGCCGTTGTAGTGATCGGAGTTCTTGACGTGGCAGCCGTGGCAGCCGGCGCGCCCGCCGCCGCCCGGCAACCGGCCGGAGTAGCCGTCGGTGACGTAGATCGGGAAGCGCTTGGCGAGCCAGCGCAGGTTGGGCACGATGCGGCGGTCGACCATGTCGCCCTCTTCGTGCGGGATCGCCGCCGGGATCGGGACGATTTCGCTGGTCCCGTAGGCGAGGCGGGTGGGGATCGGCGCGGCGCTCGCAGGCGCGGCGAGCGCGCAGCAGAGCACGGTGAGGGCGGCGAATAGGAGGGCCGGTCTCAGCACCCTCTGCCTATCGGCTGATCGGTGTCGCTTTCTTTAAAACCGCAACATTCATCTAGGGTCCGGCCATGCCGACCGTGCGCGACGCGAGCTTCGATCTGCTCCGTTCCCAGGGGATGACGACCATCTTCGGCAACCCCGGATCGACCGAGCTGCCGATGCTGGCCGACTTCCCCGGCGACTTCCAGTACGTGCTCGGCCTGCAGGAGGCGGTCGTCGTCGGCATGGCCGACGGCTTCGCTCAGGCCTCGGGCCGGCCGGCGGTCGCCAACCTGCACACGGCGCCCGGCGTCGGCAACGCGATGGGGGCGATCTTCAACGCCCACGCCAACCACTCGCCGCTGCTGATCACGGCCGGCCAGCAGGCTCGCGCGCAGATGACCCTGCAGGCGAACCTGACCAACCGCGACGCGACCCGGCTGCCGCACCCGCTGGTCAAGTGGTCGCACGAGCCGCCCCGCGCCGAGGACGTTCCGCTCGCCCTCGCCCACGGCCTCCACCTCGCCGCGCTGCCGCCGCAGGGCCCCGTCTTCGTCTCGATCCCGATGGACGACTGGGACGTCGAGATGCCCGAGGCCGAGGCGCGCGAGGTCATCGCCCGCGGCATCGACGGCCGCGCGGTCGCCGGCCCCGACTCGATCCGCCGCCTCGCCGAGAAGCTCGACTCCGCCGCCAACCCGGTCCTCGTCGCCGGCCCGGATATCGACGCCTCAGGCGGCTGGGAGGCGGCGATCGGGCTCGCCGAGCGCCAGCGGCTCCCGGTCTGGGCGACCCCGGCGACCGGCGGCGGCAAGCTCGGCTTCCCCGAGAACCACCCCAACTACCGCGGCGTGCTGCCGCCGGCGATCGGCCCGGTCGCGCAGACGCTCGAGGGCCACGACCTGATCCTCGTCGCCGGCAGCTCGGTCTTCCCCTATTACCCGCACATCCCCGGCCCGCTGCTGCCTGAGGGCGCGACCCTGGTCGCGATCACCAGCGACCCCGACGAGGCGGCGCGGGCGCCGATGGGCTACGCGATCGTCGCCGACGTCGGGCTCAGCCTCAGGGCGCTGCTCGAGGCGGTGCCCGAGTCGAGCCGCCCCGGTCCCGAGCCGAACCCCGGCCCGGAGGAAATCCCGGCGGAGGACCCGCTCAACTCCTCGACCGTGCACTCGGCCCTGGCCGAGGTCTTCCCCGAGGACGGCATCGTCGTGCTCGAGTCGCCCGCCAGCACGCTGGCGCTGCGCAACCAGCTGCGCCTCTCGCGGCCCGGCAGCTACTACTTCAGCGCCGGCGGCGGGCTCGGCTTCGGCCTCGCCGCCTCGGTCGGCGTGCAGCTCGCCCAGCCCGACCGCCCGGTCGTCTGCGTGCTCGGCGAGGGCTCGGCCCAGTACGCGATCAGCGGCTTCTGGAGCGCGGTCGCCTACGACGCGCCGGTCACCTTCCTCGTCCTGCGCAACTCCGAGTACGCGATCCTCAAGTGGTTCGCCGAGGTCGAGTCGGTGCAGGGAGCGCCGGGGCTCGACCTGCCGGCCCTCGACGTCGCCGCGGTCGCCGCCGGCTACGGCGTCTCGACCCGCGTCGCCAGCGGCCGCGACGAGGTCCGCGACGCGCTCGCCACCGCGCTCGCATCGCCCAGGCCGGAGCTGGTCGAAGTCCCGGTGCAGCCGGGGATGTCGCTCTTCTAAGGCTCTGTTACTCGAGCGGCTGACCCGAGGCGGCTGAGGCCGCCGCCGCGCCCTGCTCGTCGGCGTCGGCCTCGACCGCGCGGATCGTCTCGCGCATCTTTGCGTCGCGGTCGAAGCGGCGGTCGAGCAGCGGGTTGAGGATGCCGCGCAGGTAGCTGGGGATCGCCCACCACCGCGGCGCGAAGGTGCGCGGCGCCCGCGCTTCGATCCCGCGGATCAGCGCCGCCGCGGCTTCGTCGGGCCCGATCCGTTTGAGCAGCCAGGCGGGTACGTTCTCTTTGAGCCGGTCGGAGTGCTTGCGGTCGAAGCCGTCGCGGACCAGGTCGGTGTCGACCCAGCCGTAGTAGACGACGCCGGCGCTGGCGCCGAGCGGGACCAGCTCGCTGCGCAGGCCGCGGCCGAGCGCCTCGACGCCGGCCTTGGCGACCGCGTAGGGGCTGTTGAGCACGCCGTTGGCCCAGCTGTAGATCGAGCCGGTGACGACGATGTGGCCCTGGCGCTCGACGATCTGCGGCAGCACCGCGCGCACGGTCCGCCAGACGCCCATCATGTCGACCTCGAAGACGCGCTCCCACTCCTCGCCGGCGATCCCGCGCACGGTCGCGAGCCGCGGCTGCGCCATGCCGGCGTTGGCGATCGCCAGGTCGACGCCGCCGAAGCGCTCGACCGTCGCCGCGACCGCGGCCCGCATCGCGCCCTCGTCGGTGACGTCGGCGCCGATCCCGATCGCACGCTCGCCGATCCGCTCGGCCGCCTCGCGCGCCTGCTCGGGGTCGAGGTCGACGACCGCGACCGAGGCGCCGCGCAGGGCGAGCTGGCGGGCGGCCTCGAAGCCGATCCCACGGGCCGCGCCGGTGATCAGCGCGACCTTGCCGTTCGGGTCGAAGGCGGGGGGCATGCGGCGCGCAGCGTAACCGCTCCTAGAATCACCTGCCCATGCCCGGCTTCAGCCCAGTCGATCCCAAGCAGTCCTTCCCCGAGCTCGAGCAGCGCGTGCTCGCGCGCTGGCGCGAGCGCGACGTCTTCGCCCGCTCGCTCGCCAACCGTGAGGGGGCCGAGGTCTGGAGCTTCTACGAGGGCCCGCCGACGGCGAACGGCAAGCCCGGCTCCCACCACGTGCTCTCGCGCGTCTTCAAGGACATCTACCCGCGCTACCGCACGATGCGCGGCTACCGCGTGCCGCGCAAGGCGGGCTGGGACTGCCACGGGCTGCCGGTCGAGCTCGAGGTCGAGAAGCGACTCGGCATCTCCTCCAAGCAGGAGATCGAGGAGTACGGGATCGCCGAGTTCAACCGCCGCTGCCGCGAGTCGGTCTTCGAGTACGTCGAGGAGTGGAACCGGCTGACCGAGCGGATCGGCTTCTGGATCGACCTCGACGACCCCTACGTGACGCTCGAGGACAACTACATCGAGTCCGTCTGGTGGTCGCTGCGCAAGCTCTGGGACGCCGGCCGCCTCTACGAGGGCCACAAGGTCGTTCCCTACTGCCCGCGCTGCGGCACCGCGCTCTCCTCGCACGAGGTCGCGCTCGGCTACCAGGACGTCGAGGACCCCTCCATATATGTGCGGTTCCCGCTGCTGGCTGAGGACGGCAGCGAGGCGGGCGAGTCGCTGCTGGTCTGGACGACGACGCCGTGGACGCTGCCGGGCAACGTCGCCGTCGCCGTCGCGCCCGCGGTCACCTACGTCAGGGCGAAGGTAGGCGACGAGGTCGCGATCCTGGCCGAGCCGCTGGTCGAGCGCGTGCTCGGTGAGGGCGCGGAGATCCTCGACCGCTTCCCCGGCTCCGACCTGGTCGGCCGTCATTACATGGGCCCGGTCTTCGCGCTGAACGATCGCGAGCCCGGCGGCTTCCCGGTGATCGCCGGTGACTTCGTCACCACCGAGGACGGCACCGGCCTCGTCCATCTCGCGCCGGCCTTCGGCGAGGACGACTACCGCGTCGCCGCCGAGAACGACATCTTCGACCCGACCGACGCCGGCTCCCTCTACAACCCGGTCAAGCCAGACGGCACGTTCGACCAGCGGGTGACCGGCTTCGAGGATCGGCCGGTCAAGGACCCCGAGGTCACCCGCGCGCTGATCGACGACCTCTCCGGGCGCGGCCTGCTCTTCCGCGAGCAGGTCTACGAGCACGCCTACCCGCACTGTTGGCGCTGCGGCACGCCGCTGCTCTACTACGCGAAGTCGAGCTGGTACGTCGCGACCTCGCGCGCCCGCGAGCAGCTGCTGGCCAACAACGAGGCGATCGGCTGGCATCCCGAGCACATCAAGCACGGGCGCTTCGGCAAGTGGCTGGAGAACAACGTCGACTGGGCGCTCTCGCGCGACCGCTACTGGGGCACGCCGCTGCCGATCTGGGAGTGCGAGGCCGCGGGCTGTGAGGGCCGCTTCTGCGCCGGCTCGGTCGCCGAGCTGCGCGAGCGCGCCGGCGGCGAGGTGCCCGACGACCTGCACCGCCCCTACATCGACGAAGTGACGGTGGGCTGCGAGGACTGCGGCGGCGAGATGCGCCGGGTCGAGTCGGTGATCGACACCTGGTACGACAGCGGCGCGATGCCCTTCGCCCAGTTCCACTACCCGTTCGAGAACGAGGAGCTGTTCAGGGAGCGCTACCCGGCCGACTTCATCTGCGAGGCGATCGACCAGACGCGCGGCTGGTTCTACACCCTGCTGGCCGAGGCGACGCTGCTCTTCGAGGGCACCGAGCTGGAGGGATCGAGCTACCGCAACTGCGTCTGCCTCGGGCTGATCCTCGACCCCGAGGGGCAGAAGATGTCGAAGAGCAAGGGCAACGTGGTCGAGCCCTGGGAGGTGATCGACGCCCACGGCGCCGACGCCTTCCGCTGGTACTACCTGACCGCGCAGCAGCCCTGGTCCGGCTACCGCTTCTCGGTCGAGACCGTGGGCGAATCGGTGCGCCAGTTCCTGCTCACGCTCTGGAACACCTACTCCTTCTGGGTCCTCTACGCCAACGCCGAGGAGCTCGGCCCGGGCGACTTCCCAACCCACCCGTGGTCGAGCTTTGACCCGGATAGCGGTTCAAACCTCGACCACCCCGGCTCGGATCTGGACCGCTGGGTCCTCTCGCGGCTGCAGACCACCGTCGCCACCGTCACCGGGCACATGGACGGCTTCGACTGCACCGCCGCCGGGCGCGAGATCGCCGAGTTCGTCGAGCAGCTCTCCAACTGGTACGTGCGGCTCTCGCGGCGGCGCTTCTGGGAAGGCGACCGGGCCGCCTTCGCAACCCTGCGCCACTGCCTGCTGGAGACGGCGGCGATGCTGGCGCCGTTCACGCCCTTCCTCGCCGACGAGATCCACCTCAACCTCGCCGGCGGCGAGGCGGGGGAGACCGGCGAGCTGCCCGACTCGGTCCACCTGCGCGACTTCCCCGCGCCCGACGCGGCGCTCGCCGACCCGGAGTTGGAGCGGGCGATGGAGGCGGTGCGGCTGACGATCGAGCTCGGCCGCGCGGCCCGCGCCCAGGCGAAGGCGAAGATGCGCCAGCCGCTGCGCCGCGCCGTGATCGTCGCCAGCGACGCCGAGCGCGAGGCGATCTCCGCCCGCGCCGCGCTGGTCAAGGCCGAGCTCAACGTCAAGGAGCTCGACTTCGTCGAAGAGGAGGGCGAGCTGGTCAGCTACGCGGTCAAGCCCAACTACCGCTCGCTCGGGCCGCGCTTCGGCAAGCGCATGCCACAGGTCGCGGCTGCGGTCGAGGCACTCGACCCGGTCCACGTCGCCCGCGTGATGGCCGAGGGCGGCGAGGTCGGGATCAACATCGACGGCGACGAGCACGCGCTCGGCGCCGACGAGGTCAACCTCTCGCTGCAGCCGCTCGAGGGCTACGAGGTCGAGGCCGAGGCCGGCCACGCCGTCGCCCTGCAGCTCGAGCTCGACGACGACCTGCGCCGCGAGGGCCTCGCGCGCGAGATCGTCCACGCCGTCCAGAACGCGCGCAAAGAGTCCGGCCTCGAGATCACCGACCGGATCGAGCTGTCCCTGGGCGGCGACGAGGAGCTGCTAGCGGCAGCCCGCGAGCACGAGCCCTACCTCAGCGGCGAGGTCCTAGCCACCGCAGTCGCCTACGACGCCATCGACGGAACGACCGCCAAGCTAGACGGCCGCGAGCTCTCGATCAGCCTGAAGCGCAGCTGACTCCGCTTTCGGAGTGAGCCCCGCGTCGCATAAGTACGATTCAACCCGTTGTGACTTCACGAGGGATACCCATCCGGGAGCTCGGCATTGCGGTGGCTTACGCCACCCTCGGAATCTGGGGGCTCATCGAGGCCAAATATCTCATCGGCTGGTCCTCCCTGGCGTTCAGCGTCGGATGGCTGTCGTTCGCCGCGAAAGGCTGGCTTGCGGCCACCCGAGAGCGGCAGCGCACTGGCTCCCGGTCTTAGGCCTGCTCGGCTGGCTCGCCGATGAGCAGGTCGGACCGCGGCGTGTCGGAGAGTGCTCCGGGGGGATGTCGGCGATGTCGCCGAGCCTGAAGCGCAGCTGACTTTCGCGTGACGCGAGAGCGATCAGTCGAGATCAAAGGCCGCTACGACCGCTTCGCCGAGGGGACTCAGGCCAAGTCGATCGGCAAGTCCGCTGCATGCGCGGCGAACCCCGTGAGCTCCGGATCAGCACCGGCGCCTGCCAGGAGCCTGGCGTCGCATTCCGCAATCGCCCGCTGCCGTTCGCGCTCGAGTGCCCGGGTTACGACAGCCGCCCGGCTGCGCTCGGAACCGGAATTGACCATCCCATCGACGAAGTCGACAAGCTCATCCGAAAGCCGCACCGCGATCTGCTTGCTCATCCCAAAATGGTGCCAAATCGGTAGCAGCACCCACATCGTCGGGTCAGGCAGCTGGATTTCGCGCAAAGCGAGAGTGAATAGGAGCTGGCTACGCGTACGTCAGAATGAGTAGGTCGGCGTCGTCTGGCGGGAAGTGTCCGCCGAGTTGCTCGCACAGCTCCGGCGACAGGCGGGCCGATAGGCCCGCGACCTTGCCCACGAGGCGCACAAGAGTCTGCAACGACTGGGCATGGTCCACCGGCACGTCCGTGCAGTACGCCAACTCCTGCATGAGGACTGCCCCACGTCCCGTTCCTTCGAATTCGACGAGAAACAGGCGGCCCACGGTCAGCATCTCGGCGTTGAGCTTGTTTAGGTGGTGACTGACCTCAGCGGTAAAGGGTACATCCAGGGCGAGCCCTGCGGTGATCGACAAGATCGCGTTCTGGTTGATGGAGAGCACCACCAGGGCGGTCTCCGCCATGCGAAAGCTCCAGGCTCCATGGGGGACGCGCCCCGAGGGAAGCAACGCCTCGCTGTCGGTCGTGTCGAGAAATCGGAAGTTCGACGTACCCTCCAGATACTTCTGAGACAGATCGGGCAGGAAATCGGCCAACTCGCTCACATTCATCGTGTTTGCCAGCCTACACTTCGGGATCTTCCCTGCGGCTTCAGCGCTGCCCCACTCAGTAGGGCAGCGCTGGTTCTCGCGCGAAGCAGGAGTCAAGGCAATGTGCCGCTCCGCGGGGGGCAGGCGCGACTGAGCCTCAGCGGCGAACGATCCGGAACGCCCGAGTTCGCGGGGCGGACTTGCCGAAGACGTTGAATGCCGTGAATATGGCGCGGTAGTTTCCAGGCGCAAGCGGCCGTTTTCGCAGCCTGCCGCTAAACGGCATCGAGTTCGCGCCCTTGTGACTGTGCCTGAAAAAGACTCCCCGCTTGCGCATTCGGGTGCAGTCCCGCTTCTCCCCTACATGCCGCCGTCTGCATTTCCGTCGGACTCGATGGCCCGGGAGGACTTGCTTGATCTTCACAGCCACCGTCGCATCCTGGTTAAGTACGTACGAAAAGGTGGTTCCAAGTCGTGCCGTCCTTGACGTACGTGCGACCTTGGGCGTGGACCGTCGCCCTACAGCAAACACGCGACGTTTCCTTCGAAGTTTGGACAACCGAGGTGCAGCCCTAGACGAGACTGGCATATCGGCGCCGACCAGCTCATCGGCCTCTGCGCCGACCAGCTCATCGGCCCCTATGTCGACCGCAAGACCCTGCTTACGCGCTTCGCCGTCAAGATCGAGCGCGCCGGTAAATGGTCCGGCCAGGCCAGCGTCAATAGTCGGTGAACCAGCAAGCTGGTGGATGTCGAACTCCCAGGCATTGGCATCAACGAGCCGGGGCGGCAAGAGGTTGGAGCGCTGGTTGTGTGGTCCGGGATTGTAGACCGTGGTCGTCGGGCTACCCAGATAGACCTTGTTGGGGTCGAAGCTCGAATAGTCTACGTCCAGCTCGATTTTGGCGTTTTCGACCGAACTCAGCCAGATGTCCTGGAACTTGCCGGCGATGATCGTATTGCGAATGTTCACTGACACCGGAGAGGCGGTCGAGTTCCCCACGGTGATCCCGTAAGCGCCGGGTCCGGCGCCGTTTACCGTTGCATTGCGGATCACGCTTGCCCCCGAACCGTGGAGTGAAATTGCCGCACCGACATAGCCGCCGCCAAAAGCAGCCGTATCGCGAATCTGAGCCTCGGCGGCGCGAATCGCCGATGAGCTGTTCGATCGGGCAATGACCCTTTCAGCGGTCGCCCCCGGACTGAGTTCCAACGCGGGCTCACCAGCCAACAGCCCGACAAGCTGTTCTACTTCGATATCGGAAACGACGCTGCCGTCGCCAAGGGCAAGGATCGCGGCCGTCGGTGATCCGAAAAGGCGTGGCCGCGACGCTGGGTCGACGCCGTGGACAAAGACTGAAGTCGACGTTGCGAGCGGCATAGACGTCACGAGGTAGTCCCCGGAGAGGACGATCACCTCATCGCCATTTTTTGCGTCGTTAATGGCGCGATCGATGCGGCATGGTGCTTCGGATGGGCAGGTTCCTTCAAGAACGCCGTCTGGCGATGCGTAGCGCTGTGCGGCCACTGCAGATCCGGCAAGCACCAGTACCAGCGCAACGCCGGTCGCCGATATACGAATGGCCCTCAGGGGTGGAAGACGAAGCATTGGGCGCGATTATCTCAGTGCAAACGGGTTTGGCTGACATGAATAGAGAACTGTGTTGTTTGTTGTTGTCCTCGATTTCGCCTGAGGTCGCTGCCGCTACCGCGTGCAAGGAGCACCGGGGGGGCGCGGGTGGCTTTGAGAGAGTGCCGGGGTGTGAGCTAACGACCCGACTCGGCTGGCTCGCCGATGAGCAGGTCGGACTTCTTGGTGTCGGAGAACTTGACCCAGCAGTGCTCTGGGGGGATGTCGGCGATGTCGCCGAGGGCCGCCTCGATTCGCTTGGCGATCTCCGCCTTCTGCTCGTCGGAGCGGCCCTCGTACCAGTGGATCTCTACGAACGGCATTGCCGCTAGGCGAGCGCCGGCTCTAGCTCGGCCTCGAGGCGTCGCTTCGGCATCGCGCCGACGACTTTCTTCGCGATCGCGCCGTCCTTGAAGAGGAGCAGCGTCGGGATCGAGAGGACTTCGTACTGGGCGGCCGTCTGCTGGTTCTCGTCGACGTTGAGGCTGACGATCTTGAGGTCGTCGCGCTCGGCGTCGATCTCCTCGAGCACCGGGTGGACGACGCGGCAGGGGCCGCACCAGGGGGCCCAGAAGTCGACGAGCACGGGTCCGTCGGCCTCGAGGACATCGGCTTTGAAGTTGCCGTCGGTAACGTCGGTGAGCTTGCCGGTCACTGGTATCAGTCTCCCAAGGGTCGAGTTTCAGCGCTCAATACTTCAAAAAGTATAGCGAGGGTCCCGCGGGGCAGCGGGCCAGTTTGAGGCCGGGACTACCCATGAACGTGAAATCGGACAGTCCTGGGCGGAAAGCCGGCTCGGCCCAGAAGCCGCTGGCGTCTCCGCAGCGGTGGACGCCAGGCCAAGATGTCCGGCACGCATGAGCGCGCTCCCACCCACCGCGCTGCTTGGGGGTCAATCAAGGCCATGAGCCCGATCAGGTCGTCGTGCCGCTTTTCAATGGAAGCGTTGATGATCGGCTCATGGTGAGCGATGCGATTGCGGAACGGATTCAACCGGGCCAACAGCTTGGCGACCTCGCTACGGTTCCCGCTTCCGTTTGGAAATGCGTGGTGCAGGTTGTTTATCCATAGATCCTTGTAGTGCTTGTCGAAGAGCGCTTTCCAAAAGCCAAAAGAGAGATTCGCCACCAGGCGCGCACGAGTCGGCGTTTTTTTCATTCGTTCGATGTTTTCAAGCGCATCTTGAACGCGTTCCAGCGATTTCTCACTGAGGATTGTTGAGTCGCAAAGCCAACTGTCCGCTGCGTTTTCGTCGTGTCGAAGGGGTGGGAATTGCGCATCAATCGCGTTCCGCAGTAGAACCTCTCCATAGCTCAAAGTCTCGAAGAAGACGGCCGACACGCAAACATTCCAGTCATAGAGGGCCGTCGCCTGAGCTTGGTCTCCGTCGGTCGCGTCAAGAAAAGCGCTGAAGCGAGGCGCTGTGATCCATCGGTCTATCTCCCCTTGCGAGATAGATCCCAGCACTCGTTTTTGTTGTTTGGCCACTTGACCCAGGTGGTACGTTGTTCAGCGAATGCCCTGGGCCAGCCCCTCCCGCTTGCGGTGATGCCCCCAGGGCTCCGTTCGTTGTGAAGCCTATTTCACGTCCCAGCCAGGTATGACGAACGCCGAGATCGCCGCTGCGCTGGAGGAGCTGGGGGTGCTCTACGAGCTCGACGGGGCGGTCAAATACCGGGTGCTCGCCTACTCGAGCGCCGCCAAGGCGATCCGCGAAAGCCCGCTATCGGTCGCCGAGCTGGCGGGCGCGGGGCGGGCGACCGAGATCCCAGGGGTCGGCAAGACGCTGGCGGAGAAGATCGACGCTCTGCTCGCTACCGGCGAGATCCCGGCCGCGGTCAAGCTGAAGGCGAAGTTCCCGCCGACGCTGATCGAGGTCACGCGGGTGCCCGGCGTCGGCGCCAAGACCGCGAAGCTGCTCTTCGACGAGCTCGGCGTCGCCTCGCTCGAGGACCTCAAGGCCGCCGCCGAGGGGGAAAAGGTGCGCGACGTCAAGGGCCTCGGGCCGAAGGCCGAGGAGAACGTACTGGCCTCGCTGGAGCGGCTCGGCGAGCCCGGCGAGGGCCCGGGGCGCCTGCTGCTCTCAACCGTGCGTCCGGTCGCCGAGGAGCTGGCCGAGGCGCTGCGCGAGCACCCGGCCGCCAACCGGGTCGAGGTCGCCGGCTCGGCGCGGCGCTGGGCCGAGACCTGCAAGGACATCGACCTGATCGCCACCGCCGACGAGCCGCAGCAGCTGGCCGAGCACCTCGCCGGCCACGCGCTGATCGCCGCCGCCGGCAAGCCGGGGCCGAACGGGCTGCGCGCGCAGACCCACAACGGGATCTCCGTCGACCTGCGGATCGTGCCGCCGCAGGCATTCGGCAACCTGCTGCAGCACTTCACCGGCTCGGCCGCGCACAACGTGCAGCTGCGCGAAGAGGCGGTCGGCCGCGGCCTCTCGGTCTCCGAGCACGGCATCGTCGAGAGCGAGAGCGGCGAGACGACGCTCTGCGCGAGCGAGGCCGACGTCTACGACCGGCTCGGCTACGCCTACATCGAGCCGGAGCTGCGCGAGGGGCGCGGCGAGTTGAAGGCGGCGCGCGAGGGCGGGCTACCCCAGCTGATCGCCCTCGATGACATCCGCGGCGACCTGCACTCGCACACGACTCTCTCCGACGGGCGCAACACGCTGGAGGAGATGGCGGCCGCCGGTCGCGAGCGCGGCTACGCATACATGGCGATCACCGATCACTCGGCGAGCCACGGCTTCGGCGACCACGTCACCGACGAGCGGCTTTGGCAGCGGATCGAGGAGGTCGCCGCCTGGAACGAGGGCAAGCGCGGCTTCCGCCTGCTCGCCGGCTCGGAGATCAACATCGGCCTCGACGGCGGGCTCGACTACCCCGACGACCTGGTTGCGGCGCTCGACTGGGTCGTCGCCAGCGTCCACACCTCGTTCTCGATCTCGGGCGCGGCGATGACCGAGCGCGTCCTGGCCGCGATCGAGAACCCCGACGTCGACTGCATCGGCCACCTCACCGGCCGCCTGATCGGCCGCCGCGAGCCCTACGACATCGACGTCGAGGCGGTGGTCGAGGCCGCGGCGCGCAGCGGCACGATGCTCGAGATCAACGGCAACCCCAACCGCCGCGACCTCTCCGAGCACCACGCCCGCCTAGCCAGTGAAGCCGGCGTGAAGATCGTCCTCAACACCGACGCCCACGGAGTCGACACGCTCGACAACATGGCCTACGCCGTGGCGACCGCAAGGCGCGCCTGGCTGACCGCGGACGACGTTGCCAACACCCGCGGTTGGCGCGAGTTCAAGCGGCTGCTGACGTAGTTCGTCTGCTAGACAAATGTATTCATGTCAAGTATGGTGTTGTCGTCGCCATTTGGCGGCGACGCCCCCGCTGGCGGATCCAGGCCCCGATATCGCAATTGGGGAGTGAGGGTTCAACTCCCTCCGGGGGCGCTCACGCACGTCAACTCGCACGGTGGTCGAACCAGCGCAGGCAGCGCCACCCCGCCTGATCCTGTAGGGACTAGAAATAGAGGCGATGCTGTAAACTGATGCATCAGATGAATGCAGTAAATGACTGCAAGGGGTGGTACCGATCAAGGCGTTGACGATCAGGAATGTGCCAGCCAGCCTCGCGGACGCTCTTGAGCGCGAGAAGCGCCGCAAGGGCAAGTCGCTCAACCAGACGGTCATCGACCTTCTCGGGCAGGGGCTCGGCGCGGAGGGCATGCGATCAAACGGACTGGGTCGCCTGGCGGGCGGCTGGAGCGAGGACGAGTTCCGCGACTTCGAGCGGGCGACCGCGCAATTCGAGGCGGTCGATGAGGAGCTCTGGCGTTGAGCTCGTTCTGCCTCGATACCTCGGCCTACAGCAATTTCAGGCGAGGAAACGAGGAGGTGGCGGCGCTTCTGGATCGGGCCGAGCTGGTGGGGGTGTCCACCGTCGCGCTCGGAGAGCTGCGCACCGGCTTCCTGCTCGGGGGCAGGCGACGGCGCAACGAAGCCGAGCTGGATGCCTTCCTCGACAGCTCAGTCGTGGAGGTGCTGCCAGTCGATGCCACGACCAGCCGCCACTACGCTGAGATCGTTGCCGAGCTTCGCAAGGCAGGAACACCAGTCCCCACCAATGACATCTGGATCGCCGCCACTGCGGCTCGAAATGGCACCACGGTCCTGACCTGCGACGACCATTTCGAACGCATCGGTCGGGTCGGCTCGATCCTCATCGACATCTGATCCGGCCTTCGGCACGCGTCGATCGCAGGAGCCACGGGGCGTAATGTGATGTCCGCGAAGAGTCCCCGCTATCATCGATGTGCGATATCGGGGCCTACGGATCCAACGGGCTCCCCAAGTTTTGCAAACGACCCGCTTCGGCGGGTCGTTTGCGTCCTGTGGCTTCTCAGCCGGTCGCGCGCAGCCGGTCGCTGCGCAGGCCGGGCGTCCGCACCAGCTCGATCGGGCGCAGGGCGGAGTTGGGGACGACGTAGAACTTGACCCCGTCGCGCTGCTCGATCCCGAGCACGGCGGCCTCACGGGTGCGCATCGCCAGCGCTACCAGCAGCGCGTAGCCGGCGCCGATCGCGGCGACGCCGGGGAAGATCAGGCCGAGGACCCCGGCGGCGACCGCGGTCAGGCCGACCGGCCAGAGGCGGATCACGGCGACCCGCCCCGGCGAGTCGTCGGGCAGCGAGGTCGCCGTGCGGGCGCGGGCGAGCGCGTCGCGGACGCCGTCGGCGGCACGCGACGGCCGCCCCAGCCAGATGCCGACCACGAGAGCGACCGCCCACCAGGCGATCGCGACGATCGCGGTCGTCCCGTCGTCGTCGCGGCCGGCGGCGATCGCCGTGATCGCCCCCAGCGCGGTCGCCTCGGCGCCGGTGATGAAGACGGTGATCCGCAGCAGGTCGGTGTAGGGCATCGCCGTCCTACTCCGCCAGCGACTCCAGCAGCGCCAGCCAGCCCGCGGGGCCGTCGACGGTCAGGTCGGCCTCGGCGGCGATCTCGGCCGGCCCCTCCGCGGAGGCGATGCCGACGCAGATCGCGCTCTCCAGCTCGCCCTCCGCGGCGAGCTCGCGCAGGCGCCGGAAGGCGTCGAGGTCGGTGCGGTCGTCGCCGGCGTAGGCCGCCGCGGTGACGCCGTCGATCGCCAGCAGCGCGGCGACGGCCGTGTCCTTGCCACCGCCGCCGGGCGGGCGCAGCTCGAGCACCTTGCGGCCCCAGCGCAGCTCCAAGTCGGCGCGGCCCGCCGCGGCGGCGAGCTCGTGCGCGTGCGCCTCGGCCGCCTTCTCATCGTCGGCGCCGCGCCAGTGCAGCGCTTGGATCGGCCCCTTGTCCTCGCGCCGCAGGCCCGCCGCGTCGAGGTCGACGGTCGATTCGGCGAGGAAGCTCGCCGCGTCGCCCTCGCGGCCCTGCAGGGCGGGGTCGAAGCGCGGCGCGTCGTCGCCGGGCAGGAGCAGTTCGAGCCCGTGGTTGCCGGCGTATGCGATCGCGTCGACGCCGACCAGCCGCCGCGCCTCCCCGGCCTGCCGCCCCGAGACGCAGGCGACCAAGCCGTAGCGCTCGCTCAGCCGCGCCAGCAGCTCGCTCGCGCGGGCCGGCACCGCTGCTTCCTCGGGTCGGGGGACGATCGGGGCGAGCGTGCCGTCGACGTCGGTGAAGATCGCCGCCCTCGCGGGGTCCTCCCGCAGCCTGATCAGCGGCCCGAGCTTCGTCTCGCGCTCCCCTCTGCCGGATTCGGGAGACACTGCGCTTAGTATCGCGCGATGGACAGCGCGACCGGCGACCGCACACTGAAGCTCGTCGCCGTGGGCACTCTCGCCGGCGTCTTCAGCGGCCTCTTCGGGGTCGGCGGCGGCACCGTGATCGTGCCGCTGCTGATCTTCTGGTTCGGCTACGGCGAGCGCCTCGCCACCGGCACCAGCCTCGGCGCGATCGTCCTGATCGGCCTGCTCGGCGCGATCGCGCAGGCCTTCTACGGCAACGTCCACTTCGACACCGGGTTGCTGCTCTCGATCCCGGCCGTGCTCGGCGTCGTCGCCGGCACCGCCCTCCAGCAGCGGATCCCGCAGCGCGCTGTCTCCTTCCTCTTCGCCCTGCTGCTGGTCGGGGTCGCGATCGAGTTGATCCTGTCATGAGCGCCGACGTCCTCTTCGCGATCCTGCTCGCGCTCGCCGGCGGCCTCGCCGGCGGCCTGGTCGGCGTCGGCGGCGGCATCCTCTTCGTGCCGGCGCTGACGATCTTCCTCGGCCTCAGCCAGGTCGAGGGCGAGTCGACCTCGCTGCTGATGATCGTCGTCGTCGCCCTGATCGGCGCCGCCCGCCAGAACGGCTACGGCAACCTCAACCTGCGCGACGCGGTGATCATCGGGGTGCTCTCTCCGGCCGGCGTCGTCGTTGGAGTCGTCGTCGCCAACGAGGTCCCGCAGCGCGCGCTCGAACTCTCCTTCGCCGCGCTGGTCCTCTTCATCGCCTACGGGTTGTTCCGCCGCGCCCTCTCGCCGCAGGCCTAGGTAGCGCTACGCTCAGAGCGTGGATTCACTGACCTGGCACGGGGACCTGCCCCAGCTGCGCTCGCCCGTCCTGGTCTGCGCGTTTCGCGGCTGGAACGACGCGGCCGGCGCCGCCTCGGCCGCGGTCGGCGCCGTCGCCGACTCCTTCGACGCCGAGCGCATCGCCGAGGTCGACCCTGAGGACTACTTCGACTTCCAGGCGACCCGCCCGACGATCGTCCTCAGCGAAGGCCAGGCCCGCCACATCGAGTGGCCGCAGAACGACCTGATCGCGATCCGCATTCCCGGCGCCGACCGCGACCTCGTGCTCTTCGACGGCACCGAGCCCAACCTGCGCTGGCGCACCTTCTCCGAGACCCTGGCGACCGCGGCCGACGCGCTCGGGGCGGAGATGGTGGTCACGCTCGGGGCGCTGGTCGCCGAGGTCTCGCACACGCTGCCGGTGCCGATCACCGGCCTCGCCTCGGACGAGCAGCTGGTCGAGGAGCTCGACCTGCAGCGCACCAACTACGAGGGCCCGACCGGCATCGTCGGCGTCGTCCACGACTGCTGCCACCAGCTCGGGATGAGCTCGGCCTCGCTCTGGGCGGCGGTGCCGCACTACGTCTCCGCGGTGCCCAACCCGAAGGCGGCGCTGGCGCTGCTGCGCCGGCTCGAGGGCCTGACCGGGATCGCCGTCGACGCCACCGAGCTGGAGGAGGAAACGGCGAGCTACGAGGAGCAGATCGGCCGCGCCGTCGCCGCCAACCCGGAAATCGCCGAACTGGTCGACCGGATCGAGGCCGACCAGGTCGAGCAGCTGGGCGACGACAGCGACGAGCTGCCCTCCGCCGACACGATCGCGCGTGAGTTCCAGCAGTTCCTACAGCAGCGCCGCGGCGAGTCCAACTGAGCCCGGCTCAGCTCTCCGCGGCTGGGCAGATCAGCCTGTAGTCGCACCAGCTGCAGACCTTTGGCGAGGGCCGCGGCTCGAAGTCCTGGCCGAGGATCCCCTCGCCGACCTGGAGCACGGTGCGCTCGACCCGCTCGGCGTCGTCGGGCCCGACCGGCGCCGCCACCTTCTCGGCGTCGAGCACGTAGTAGTAGCTGCCGGTGCTCGCCTCGAGGTCCCAGGCGTCGCGCGCGGCGAGCCGGTAGAGCGCCAGCTGCAGGTCGCTCTCCAGGTCGGCTTCGCTCTTGCGCTCGCCCGTCTTGTAGTCGATCAGCTCGTGGTCGCCGCCGGGCAGCCGGTCGACGCGGTCGACGCGGCCGCGCACGTGGTGCTCGCCGATGCGGATGTCGAACTTGCGCTCGAGCCAGACCGGCTCGCCCTCGGACTCGCTCTCCAGCTCCCAGTAGAGGCGGATCGCCTCGCGCGCGCGGTCGCGGAACTGCAGCTCGTCGTCGCTGGAGCCGAAGCCGGTGCGCCGCCAGCCCGTCTCGAACAGGCCGATCAGCCGTTCGAGCCCCTCCTCGCTGTCCTGGTCCTCGCCTTCCTTGTGGAAGCGCTCGAGCACGTTGTGGATCAGGATGCCGAAGCGCTGGTTGATCGTCGGCTCCTGCGGGATGCCGAAGACGCGGCCGAACTTGTACTTCAGCGGGCAGGTCAGGTAGAGGCCGAGGTCGGAGGCCGAGAGGCTGAGCGCGCCGTCGCCGCGGCGCGGCAGGAAGGCCTCGAGCGAGGGCTCCTGGCGGGCGTCGATCAGCTTGCGCCGCCCCTCGCGCTCGCGCTCGGAGCCGAGCATGTAGGAGTCGAGCGAGGACGCGTCGAGCTCGGTCTGCTGCTCCGGCGTGGCGACCTGGCGCAGCAGCCCGTTGACCGCCTCGATCGCCTCCGCCGTCGCCTCCTCGCCCGGCCGCTGGGCGAGCGCCGCGAGCTTGAGCAGCTCGAGGTAGCGGGCGATCGCCCGGTTGACGTCGATCGCCGTGTCGAGCCGCGGCTCCGAGAGCTCCCGTCCCGCCTTCCACGACGCCTCCAGCACCTGCTCGCGCAGCGCCCGGTAGGTCGCGTGCAGCCCCTCCGCCGGCCCGAACAGCTCCTCCTCGTGCAGCTCCTCCTCGCTCCCGGCGGCGGCGAGGGCGTCGGCGTGGAACTGTGACGGTCGCGCCTCGCCTTCCTCGACCCGGGAGAGCACGAGCCCGCTGCGCGCCGGCCGCCCGATCCGCGCCGCTTCGCCGTCGCGCTCCAGGCCGAGCACGAAGACGTGCTCGAACTCGATCCCCTTGACCGCCTGGCGGGTCAGCCCCTGGACGGCGTTCCTGGCCGGGGGCTCGCTGACCCCGGTCGGCTCGAGCCGCGCGTCGGCGACGGCGCTGATGTGACGGATGAAGTCCCGCGTCGACCCGTTCGGCTCCCGCTGCGCCCAGATCGCCGCCAGCTCGGCGAGGCGGGAGAGCCCGAGCAGCCGCTCCGCCACCTCGGGCTGCGCCGCGAAGAGCCGCTGTCGCCGCAGCCCGACCGCCTCGACCAGGCGCCGCACGAAGACGTCGGCACGGCGCTCTTCGATCACCGCCGAAGCCGTTCCGTAGAGCTTCATGAAGGACTGAATGCGCTCGCGCGCCTCGGGCGACATCTGCGGGCTTTCGAGCGCCGCCTCGCAGGCCGACACCATGTCGAGCTTGCGGCGCCTGGCGATCGTCGTGAGGCGGGCGAGATCACCGGACCGCAGCTCCACCGGCGGCCGCGTCAGCGCCCGCGCCGCCGCCGCCGAGTCCCCCGGATCGGCAAGCACCCGCAACCAGGCGATCGCGTCCCGCACCTCCGGCCGCTGGAACAACGCCGCCGGCCCCGACATGTGAAACGGGATCCCCCGCTCCTCCATCGCGGCCGCCACCGCCCCGCCGTGCTCCTCTCGTTCGACCAGCACACAAATCTCTTCCGGCGCAGTCCCACCCGCAATCAGATGCTCGGCCTCGCGAGCTACGGCCTGCGCTTGCGCCCGCCCGCTCGCACATCGCCAAAACCGCGCCGGCGGATTCCTGAACTGCTCCGTCAACTCGACCGCCGGCCCGCGCGCCCACTCGGACACCCCCTCCCCCTGGCCCCCCGGGTCAACGGCATAGAGATGATTCGGGTTGTCCTGCGCCAGCCCCGCCAGAATCGCCCGCTGCGCCGGCGTCGTGTCCTCGAGCTCGTCGACCATCGTGAACTCGAACCGGTGGGCGATCGCGCTGCGCACCTCGGGGCGGTCCTCGAAGAGCTTTGTCAGCGTCAGGTAGACGTCGCCGCGGTCGAGGCTGCAGGTCGAGGCGAGGATGCGGTCGTGGGCCGCGATCAGCTCGGCCAACTCGGGGTCGGGCGGATCGGCGCCCGCCTTGACCTCGTCGATCTGCTCGAGCAGGTGCGCCAGCAGCCCGGCGGGATTGCCGCGGATCTGGCGGCTGCGCAGCGGCAGCTCGTCGATCCGGTCGAGCAGCAGGGCAAGTCGCTCGGCCCTGCCCAGCACACCGAAGAAGGGATCGAGGTCCGAGGCCGTCGCGTACTCGCGCAGGAGGCGCTCGGCCGTCTCCTCCCAGGCGCCGATCCAGAGCTGTTCGAGCGGCCGGTCGAGCAGCTGCTCCACCCGCCGGCGGTGGCGCTGCGCGGTGGCCCGGGTCGAGGAGAGAACGAGGATGCGCTCTGGGGCCACCCCCTCGGCGACGAGGCGCTCGAAGCGTTGCGCGAGGACCTCGGTCTTGCCGGTGCCCGCCTTGCCGGTCAGGACCAGCGGTCCCTCGCGGTGTGCGAGCGCACGCTGCTGGGGCTCGGCGAGGGCAAGCATGGTCCAACGCTACCGGGACGGGCCGGCCGGGTGGCCTCCATAGGATGCGCGCCGTGGATGTCCTTTCCGCAGACTGGCCGGAGATCTGCCGCCGCGTCGTCGCCGAGCAGCAGCTGCTGTTCGAGCGCACCCCCGGGCGCGAGGAGCGCACCGAGTACGAGGGCGTCGGCGAGGGCGGCGATCACAGCCTCGTCATCGACCGCCGCTGCGAGGACGTCGTCTTCGCCGAGCTCGACCGGCTGGCGGCGGCCGGCGCCTCCTTCGTCGCGATCTCCGAGGAGCGCGGCGAGGTCGTCTTCGGCGACGGCGGCCCGGCGCGGGTCGTGATCGACCCGATCGACGGCTCGCTCAACGTGCGTCGCACGCTGCCCTCGCACAGCCTCAGCATCGCCGTCGCCTCGGGGCCCTCGATGGCCGACGTCGAGTTCGGCTACGTCTTCGACTTCGGCGCCGGCGAGGAGTTCGCCGCGGCGCGCGGCGAGGGGGCGACGCTCGACGGCAAGCCGGCCGCGGTGGCGCCGGACTCCGAGACGCTGGAGTTGCTCGGGGTCGAGTCGGCGGCACCGGGCAACATGGGGGGCCTTGAGCAGGCGCTCGACGGGCACGTCTTCCGCCTGCGCGTGATCGGCTCGATCGCGATCACCGCCTCCTACGTCGCCGCCGGGCGGCTCGACGGGATGCTCAGCCTGCGGCCCTGCCGCTCGGTCGACATCGCCGCGGCGCAGCTGATCGCCCGCGAGGCGGGCGGCGCCGTCGTCTTCGGCGGGCTGGAGCTGGGCGAGGCGGACCTGGGCCTCGACGCCCGCTACCCGGTTGTGGCCGCGGCGGGCGAGCTCGGCCTCGCGACTATCCGTAACGCATCCGGGTAGTCGGTTTAGAACAGGTGTTCGGAAGAACATACGTTCGCTACACTCGCGAACTCCCCCGACCCAAACCACTCCCGAAGGGATGAACTTCATTGGCTACCACCAAAACGAGTAAAACGAGTAAAGCAAGCACCGGCTCCAAACCGAAATCGCAGGCGAAAAGCACCCCGGCCCCCGCGCCGTCGCGCGCCGACCAGGCGCTCGCCGCCGCCGAAAGCGCGGTCGACCTGCCGGTCGGCGTCGTGCTCGAGGTCAGCGACCGCGTCACCGAGCTGGTCGAGCCGTTCACCGGCCGCACCGCCGCCGAAAAACAGCTCAAGTCCTATGGGACCCAGCTGCGCCGCACGGTCAAGCGCAGCGAGCGTCGCGGCGCCACCGCCCGTCGCAAAGCGCGCACCGAAGCGCGCAAGACCCGCAACAAAGTCGAGCGCGAGGCGCGCAAACGCCAGCGCACGGTGCAGACCACGGTGAAGAAAAACCGCACCGAGGTCGAGCAGCGCGTCCGCAAAGCGATCGACGAGCAGAGCACCCGCGCCCAGAGCCTGGTCGGCCAGGTCTCCGACCAGCTCGCCGCACTCCGCTAAGCGCTCTCATCTCCCGCGTATGAGGACTGGCCGCGAGCCGCCCGGCTCGTACGGCCAGTTCTCCTGTGCCGGGACGAAGGCGCGGAACTGAAATCGCGCCCCGCGGCTGTCGTCGTCGCTGAAGCTGTAGCGGTAGTGGAAGCGGCCCTTGCCGTTTGTCTTCAGGGTTCGGAACGAGGACCAGGGCCGCCCCGGCAGGCGGAACTGGAGATGTACCGCCTTCCCCGCCGCCGCGGCGCCCCGGGCGAAGAAGCGGCCATGGAATATCACCGGCGCGCCGCCGACCCGCGCGACCCGGGACGAGGTCCGCAGCCGCACGCGACTGCGGACCCGGAGCTCCAGCCTGCGCGAGCTCGAGTGGGCCAGCGTCGGCGCTCCCGCGAACTCGATGTCGACCTCGCGACTCGGACCGGGGTCGAGGCGGTGTGAGAAGCGGCCCCCCGGCCTTGTCCTGACCGTCGAGACTCGGATCGCCGGGCGAGCGCCGGGTGCGAAGCGCTCGATTATGCGCACGGGCATGCCCGGCAGCGGCGAGCTCCTGCCCGTCGTGAGGCGGCCGGCGATGCGGATGCGGCGGCCGTACGGAGCGGCCCGTTTCAGCCTGCCGCGATGGAAGCCGGCCCGCAGGCCGGTGGTCGCCTTCAGCGGGTTCGAGAGCTTCATCGGAGCGCCGTCGCGGCGCCGGCCGGTGACCGTGACGTTGCCCGCGGCGTCGTGGGCGGTGGCGCGGAACTCGTAGACCCCCGGCGGATAGGCGTCGGAGGCCCAGCGGGCGCGCAGCTCGCCGCCTGCGGGCAGCTCGGCCGGCAGGCGCTCGAAGCGGTCGCCCGATCCGGCACGCCGGACGCCGATCCAGCCGCGCGCCGGCCGCGGCCCGGAGAGCGGGTCGGCGATCCGCACCCGCAGCAGATCCGGATCGCCCGGGTCCTGGCCGCTGGTGAAAGCCGCCGCCGGCGGCGTGCGGTCGATCCGCACCCAGCTCGTCCGCGGCTCGCGATTGACGACACCGTTGCTGCGGGCCCCGTCGTTCACGTTGCCCGCCGCGTCGCGGGCGTAGTAGGCGACCCGGTGCGCGCCCTCGCCGACGACCTCGGTGCTCACCGTGGCGCCGAGTGCGATCGTCGGCGCGTCGTCGCCGACCCGGATCGCGGTGAATGGCGGCGGGCCGCCGCTGCGCGGGCTCATCCCGGCGCCCGCGTCGGTCGCCGTCGCTTCGAGCCGCGCGGACCTGTTCGTCCAGCCCTCGGGCGTGCCGCCGAGCCGCACGGCCGGATCGGTGGTGTCGACCCGCAGCACCGCGTGGCCGGCAGGCGCGGACTTCATCCCGGCGCCCGAGACGGCGACGGCGTGAAGGTGGGTGGCGCCCTCTGGCAGGCCCGCGATCGTCAGCTCGTCGTCGCCGATCCCGCCCGGCAGCGTGAGCTCGTCCTCGTCGCAGCGACCGGAATCGCGGCAGGGCTCGCCGCCGGCGTCGGAGCCGAACGCGACGGCGTAGCCGCGGATGCCCGAGAGCGGCGGCGCTCCGGCGGGATGGGCGAGCCGGACCCGCAGGGGGAAGGAGCTGCGGCCGAGCCACTCGGCGACCGGCAGCGGCTCGATCGGCGACGGTCGGGCATCGTCGAAGCGCAGCTGCACGGTCGCCGGCGGGCCGAGCGCGCCGTCCGCGTCCTCAAGCCAGACCTCCGCCCAGTAGACGCCCGGCACGCCGGCGGTTGCCGAAACCGTGACCTCGGTCTGCGTCCAGGGGATCGTCCCCTGCGCGGCGCTCGCCCCGTGCGGGTCGCGGAGCCTGAAGTGCGTCGCGGCCAGGGGTGGATCCTCGCCGGACGGAGGCCTGGCCCAGGTGAGGCGAAAGTCGCTCTCGGCCCGCCAGCCCGCACCGCCGTCAGCGACCGCGAGATCGGCAGGCCGGGGCGGGGCGGCGACGGCCGCTGGGCCGCCCCAGAGCAGCGCGACCGCCAGCCCGGCCAAGGTGATCGCCGCCCGGCGACCGCTCACGGGCCGAACTCCCCGGCGGCGCCGGACCCGCTCGCGCCGGCCCCCGGCGGGCCGGACGCCGGCGCCGGTTCGGGCGGCGGGGGCGAGTATTCGACCGCTCCCGCTTCGGCGGTCTCGGGGATGGGCTCGGGCTCGGGCTCCGGCTGGCGCTCCTCCGCCTTCGCCTGCGGCTGAGGATCGGGTGGAGGGGCGGGCTCGTACTCGACCGCAGCGGGCGTCACCGGCTCGACCACTCGCTCGGCGACCCGCTCGACCTTCGCCGGCCTGGCCTGCTCGGACTGGATTCCGAGCGGCACAGGCGCGACGCCGGTGGCGACGCAGGCCGCTGCGCCGCCGACCGTGCCGGCGCAGATCGCGAGGCCCTTCGCCAGGGCTGCCATCCCGGCCCCGCGGGCACCGCCTGCTGCGGCGACCGAAGCCGCGCCCCCGTCGCCGGCGCCGCCCCCTCCGCCGGGGAGCCGCGCCTGCAGCCCGATCGCCAGCTCCTGCGCGCGTTCGAGCAGCGAGCGCGAGGCCGGCAGCAGGGGCGCCAGGGCGACGACGGCCGCCGGCGTCGCCCGGTAGGCGCGCATCGCCGCGCGGCAGGCGGGGCAGGCGCGCAGGTGCTCGCGCACCGCGGCCGCGTCCCCGGCGCCTGCCTCACCGTCGCAATAGGCCGAGAGCAGCGGCCCCAGCTCGGCGCAGCGAGTGCCGCTCTCGGTTGCCGTGAGCATGCTGCGGAAGCGCTCCCGGCCCTCGGCGATGCAGCGGTTCACTTTTGTCAGGCTGTAGCCGGTCTGGCGGCCGATCTCGGCGTAGGAGTAGCCCGCCGCGAGCAGCGTCAGCGCGCGCAGCTCGGCCGGCTTCAGCGCCCGCAGCGCCTCGCGGCTGCGGTCGACGCGCTCGCGCTGCTCGAGCCGCTCGTCGGGGCCGGCGCCGGCGGCGACGAGGCGTGCGACCGGGTCGTCGTCGCTGTCCTCGCCGACGCCGAGCAGTCGTTCGCGGTTGCTGCGGATCGCCAGCGCCTCGTGCTTGACCACCGTCCTCATCCAGTGAAACAGCTCGCGCGGGCGGTCGCTCGGCGCTTTGACCAGGAGGATCTCCAGCGCCCGCTGGTAGGCGTCCTCGGCGTCCTCCTCGCAGAGCGAGTAGCGCCGCGCGGCCTGGCGCAGCTCGGGATCCTCGCGAGCGATCAGCTCGACCGCCGCGCGCTTGCGCCCTGCTGTCGCGACTCCTGCCTCCACCCGTCGCTCGAACATGGCATGTAGAGCCAGGGACGGCGCCGGGTTCTCCCCCCTTCTGGACGGGTGATCGGCTGACATCCCCGCAATTTGCGAACTCTGCCGTTTATCTCACCCTTCCGTGGCTCCCCTGTAGGATCCGCCGCCCATGGCGACCTGCGTGATCACCGGTGGCGCCGGCTTCCTCGGCTCCCACCTCTGCGAGCACCTGCTCGGCAAGGGGCACCGGGTGATCTGCATCGACAACCTCGAGACCGGCTCGTTGCAGAACATCGAGCACATCCGCGACGACGCCTTCGACTTCCGCCACATCGACATCACCAATGAGGTCGATATCCCCGAGGACGTCGACTTCGTCTACCACCTCGCCTCTCCGGCCAGTCCGATCGACTACCTGCGGCTGCCGCTGCACACGCTCAAAGTCGGCTCGCACGGCACCCACCACATGCTCGGCGTCGCCAAGTGGAAGCGCGCCCGCTTCCTGATCGCCTCGACCAGCGAGGTCTACGGCGACCCGCAGGTGCATCCGCAGAAGGAGGACTACTGGGGGCACGTCAACCCGATCGGCCCGCGCGGCGTCTACGACGAGGCGAAGCGCTACGCCGAGGCGCTGACGATGGCCTACCACCGCCAGCAGGGCGTCGACACCTCGATCGTGCGGATCTTCAACACCTACGGGCCGCGGATGCGCGCCCACGACGGCCGCGCGATCCCGACCTTCATGCGCCAGGCGCTCAAGGACCAGAACCTGACCGTGTTCGGCGACGGCAGTCAGACGCGCAGCTTCTGCTACGTCGACGACCTGATCCGGGGGATCGTCTCCCTTGCCGAGTCCGACGTGCACACGCCGGTCAACATCGGCAACCCGAACGAGTTCACCCTGCTCGAACTGGCCAAGGCGGTGATCGAGGTGACCGAGTCGCGTTCGGAGATCATCTACGAGCCGCTGCCGGTCGACGACCCGCAGCAGCGCCAGCCCGACATCAGCCGCGCCCGCGACCTGCTCGGCTGGGAGCCGAAGGTCGAGTTGAGCGACGGGTTGCGCCGCACGATCGAGCAGTCCGGCGTCGAGCGGCTCGCCGGCGCCTCGGACTGATGGCCGGGCCAAAGGAGGAGCACCGCACGATCGCGCCGCAGGTCGGGCCCGAGGACGAGCGTGTCTTCACCGACTCCGGGATCGAGATCGACGGCCTCTACAGCGAGGAGGACGTCGCCCCGGGGCTGGAGGAGCGGCTCGGCCGGCCCGGCGAGCCGCCGTTCACCCGCGGCATCCACGAGGGCATGTACCGCGACCGGCTCTGGACGATGCGCCAGTACGCCGGCTTCGCCACCCCCGAAGACACCAACGAGCGCTACCGCTACCTGATCGAGCACGGTTCGACCGGGCTCTCGATGGCCTTCGACCTACCGACCCAGCTCGGCCGCGACTCCGACGACCCGCTCTGCCAGGGCGAGGTAGGCCGCACCGGCGTCCCGATCGACACGATCGAGGACATGCGGATCTGCTTCGAGAAGATCCCGCTGGACCAGGTCTCGACCTCGATGACGATCAACGCCCCGGCGGCGATCCTGCTGCTGCTCTACGAGCTGGTCGGCGAGGAGCAGGGCGTGCCGAGCGAGAAGCTGCGCGGGACCGTCCAGAACGACGTGCTCAAGGAGTACATGGCGCGCGGCAACTACATCTATCCGCCCGAGCCGACGATGCGGCTGACCACCGACCTCTTCGAGTACTGCCGCGAGAACGTGCCGAAATGGAACACGATCTCGATCTCCGGCTACCACATCCGCGAGAAGGGCTGCTCGGCCGTGCAGGAGGTCGCCTTCACGCTCTCCAACGCGATCGCCTACGTCGAAGCGGCGCTGGCGCGGGGGCTGAAGATCGACGAGTTCGCGCCCCGGCTGGCCTTCTTCTTCAACGGCCACAACAACGTCTTCCAGGAGGTCGCCAAGTTCCGCGCCGTGCGGCGGATGTGGGCGAAGATCGTCAAGGAGCGCTTCGGGGCCGAGAACCCGAGCTCGATGAAAATCCGCTTCCACACCCAGACCGGCGGGGTGACGCTGCAGGCGCAGCAGCCCGAGGTCAACATCATCCGCGTCGCCCTGCAGGGCTTCGCCGCCGTCGCCGGCGGCACCCAGTCGCTGCACACCAACGGCTTCGACGAGGCGCTGGCGTTGCCGACCGAGCGCTCTGCCCGGATCGCCCTGCGCACCCAGCAGGTGCTCGCGCACGAGTCCGGCGTCGCCGACACCGTCGACCCCTTCGCCGGCTCCTACTTCGTCGAGTCGCTGACCGACGAGGTCGAAGCGCGCTCCTGGGAGCTGATGGAGAAAGTCGAGGAGCTGGGCGGCTCGGTCGAGGCGCTGGAGTTCATGCAGCGCGAGATCGAGGAGTCGGCGCACTCCTACCACGAGCGCTACAAGAGCGGCCAGGACATCATCGTCGGCGTCAACAAGTACGTCACCGACCAGGTCGACGACGTCGACATCCTCCGCGTCGATCCCGAGTCCGAGCGGCGCCAGCTCGCCCGGCTCAAGACCTTCAAGGAGGCGCGCGACCAGGCGGCGGTCGAGACCAAGCTCGAGGAGCTGCGCGCGGTCGCCCGCGGCGAGGGCAACCTGCTGCACCCGATCCGCGCAGCGCTGGCCAGCGGCGCCTCGATCGGCGAGGCCTGCGGCGCGATGCGCGACGTCTTCGGCGAATACAAGGGCGGAGCGTTTTTCTAAAGCGCGCGCATCCGACATTGACCCACTTCAGGTGTGGTCAATATCGGATGCGCTCTCGTGACAGGCGGACGGCCTGGCGAAGTTCGGCTCGGACCTTTGCGGGTTCGTGCCTGACCTCGTAGTGGGTGAAGCGGAGCGACGTCATCCCGGCGAGCGCGTGGGCGCGGTCGCGCCGCACATCGCGCATCTGACTGGAGGCGGTTCGGTGGTACCGAAGCCCATCGGTCTCGATGATGAGCCCGAGGTCGGGCCAGAAGAAATCGACCTCCCATCCATTGACGAGCTGTTTGCTCAGCGGCGGCGGCAGCCCGGCGTCCTCGGCGATCGGGCGAAAGAGAGTCTCCAGATCCGAGTCCGACAGACGGAAGGTTCGCTTGTCCAGTAGTCGGCGCAGCGCTGGGGCGCCGGGTTGGCCTTCGTATTCGTCTGCCGCAAGGCGTAGCGCCTCAGGGTCGATGAGGTCGTGCTTGTCGGCCTCGTTGACGGCGCGCTCGAGCCTGCGAGAAGGGAGCTCGGTGGCCAGGTCGACCAGCGTTCGCGCCACTGCCGTCACTGGGATCATGTCGACGGCGGTGATATCGGCTGATCGAAGCGACGGGCGTCCACGCACTCTCAGACCCGGACGCCGAAGTTCACAGCGCCGCCGCACGCTGACGTCGGTGAGACCGCTCCGCTCCCCACCGATCCCCCACAGCGCCGCGGCGCTGTGATGACTCAGCACCGCCTCCTCTCCACAGGCGAGGACGGCCGCCATCCAGCGCCGCCGTCGGGTCAGCTGCGGCCACCCCACGGCGTAGACCCCGCGCATGACGAGATGTAGGCGCCCCCGCTTCACGCGGTGCTCGATTTCCCGTGAGTTGAACCCCAGCGCCAGCAACTGCCGCCGCGCGAGAATCCCGTGCTGGCGTCCCGCCAGCCCCCACGTTTGCCTGCTGCGCTTGTCTTCGTGCCCTTCCGACATTGACCACACCTGAAGTGGGTAAATGTCGGAAGGGCACCGGGTTCTCCCCCGGCAGGTCTCGCCCAGCTCGCAAAATGGGGAGGAACTTGTCGTGCAGGGTTGAAGCGGGCCGCATGATCGAGGCATCGAGGACGTTGATGAAGTCCGAGCCGGAACTCGCCGAGCTCGTCGCCGAGCTCGAGGGGGTCGAGGTGACGATGGCCGAGAAGGGCTTCGGCACGCGTGTGGAGGTGCGCGCGGAGGACTCCTCGGGCCTGGCCGAGCCTGACCTCGAGCGGATTCTCGACCGGCTGGCGGAGCCGCAGAAGCTGCCCTTCTCATAGACTGCCGCGCTCGATGAGAGAGCGCAATCCGGTCACCCACGAGGAGAAGCTCGAGTACCTGCGTGAGCTGCGCGAGGCCGCCGTCCACTCGGCCTCCGAGGAGGCGGTCGAGAAGCAGCACGCGAAGGGCAAGCTGACCGCCCGCGAGCGGATCGAGAAGCTGCTCGACCCGGGCTCCTTCGAGGAGCTCGACACCTTCGTGCGCCACCGCACCTACGACTTCGAGATGCAGAAGAAACGGCCCTGGGGCGACGCCGTCGTCACCGGCCATGGCACCGTCGACGGCCGCACGGTCTTCGTCTTCTCGCAGGACTTCACCGTCTTCGGCGGCAGCCTCGGCGAGGTGATGGCGGAGAAGATGTGCAAGGTGATGGACCAGGCGGCCGCGGTCGGCGCGCCGGTGGTCGGGATCAACGACTCTGGCGGCGCCCGCATCCAGGAGGGTGTCGTCAGCCTCGGCGCCTACGGCGATGTCTTCGTCCGCAACGTCAAGTGCTCGGGTGTGATCCCGCAGATCAGCCTGATCATGGGCCCCTGCGCCGGCGGCGCCGTCTACTCGCCGGCGATGACCGACTTCATCTTCATGGTCAAAGAGACCTCGCACATGTTCATCACCGGCCCGGAAGTGATCAAGACCGTGACCGGCGAGGAAGTCGAGTTCGAGGAGCTGGGCGGGGCGATGAGCCACAACTCGAAGTCGGGCGTCGCCCACTTCGCCGCCGAGGACGAGGAGAGCTGCCTAGAGGACGCGCGCTACCTGCTCGGCTTCCTGCCCTCGAACAACCTCGAGGCGCCGCCGCGCTACGCGCCCGACGACGATCCCGAGCGCGAAGACGAGGAGCTGGAAACGATCGTCCCCGACGACCCGAGCAAGCCCTACGACATGCGCGAGGTGATCTCCCGCATCGTCGACGACGAGGACTTCTTCGAGGTCCACGAGCACTTCGCCAAGAACATCGTCTGCGGCTTCTCGCGGCTCGACGGCTTCCCGGTCGGGATCGTCGGCAACCAGCCCGCCCACCTGGCCGGCGTGCTCGACATCGAGGCCTCCGAGAAGGCGGCCCGCTTCGTCCGCACCTGCGACGCCTACAACGTCCCGATCGTCACCTTCACCGACGTGCCCGGCTTCCTGCCCGGCACCGACCAGGAGTGGAACGGGATCATCCGCCACGGCGCCAAGCTGCTCTACGCCTTCACCGAGGCGACCGTGCCTAAGCTCACGGTCGTCACCCGCAAGGCCTACGGCGGCGCCTACGACGTGATGAACTCGAAGCACATGCTGGCCGACTACAACGTCGCCTGGCCGACCGCCGAGGTCGCGGTGATGGGGCCGGAGGGCGCGGTCAACATCATCTACCGCAAGGACATCGCCTCCTCGCCCACCCCCGAGGAGCGTCGCCAGACGCTGATCGACGACTACAAAGCCCACTTCGCCAATCCCTACTCGGCGGCCGAGCGCGGCTACATCGACGACGTGATCGAGCCCATGCAGACGCGGCCGAAGCTGATCAAGGCGCTGCGCATGCTGCAGTCCAAGCGGGTCGAGCAGCCGAAGCGCAAGCACGGCAACATCCCGCTCTAGCGCTCAGCGCTCGGCATAGCGCGGCCGGCCCGACGGGGGCGACCGGCGGCCGCTGCCGGAGGCGACCGCTAGCCCGCCAGTAGTGAGCGCAGCTCGTCGCTCACCCGGTAGCGGGTTCCGGGTCCCCTGCCGTCCTGGCGCACCAGGCCGCTGTCGAGCAGGCGACGCAGGTCGGCGCTGACGGTGGCCGGCGAGACACCCGTCTCAGCGCCGTAGCCGGCGCGATCGAGGCCGCCGGTCACGCTCCGCTCGAGCGCGATCGCGAACCGCTCGGGCCAGCCCCGCCGGGCGATCTCGGCCTTGAGCCGCTCCCAGCGCCCGGCCGCAGCGCGGATCTGGTCGAGCCGTCGGCGGGCCTGCGCGGCGTGGGCGCGGATGCAGAACCCGACCCACCCCGTGGCGTCGCGCTCGGGCTGGTAGGAGCCGCCCTGGGTCTCGCGCAATGCCGCGTAATAGGCCGGCGTGTCGCGGCTGAGGTATTCCTCGATCGAGGACAGCTCCGGCGAGAGCAGGCCCTTGCGGGCGAGGACGAGCGACTGGACGATTCGCGCGACCCTGCCGTTGCCGTCGCGGAAGGGGTGGACGGAGGTCACGTTCAGATGCGCCATCGCCGCCTTGACCACCGGATGCGCGCCATCGCCGCCCGCGTCGAGCCACCCGACCACCTCGCTCATCAGCGCCGGCACGTCCTCCGCGTCGGGCCCGCGGTACTCGATCTCGCCGCCGGCGCCGGTCACCGAGATCGGGCCGTCCCGCCAGAGCCCGGGCGACTTGTCGCGCTGGAAATGGCAGGCATCGAAGTGCAGATCGAGGATCACCCGGTCGAGCCAGCGGAACCCCGGGTCGCGGGCCATCGCGGCGACGTGGTCCATCGCCCGCGCGTAACAGGCGACCGCCCGGCGGCTCTCGTCGTCGCCCGGCTCGGCTCCGCCGCCCGTCAGCGCCAGCGCCTCTCCGGGCTCGACGCTGTAGCCCTCGATCAAGGTCGAGCTCTCGATCGAGCTCGCCCGGAAGGCGCGCCGGAGGGTGCCCATCCAGGGGGCCATGCGCTCGCCCTCCCCGCCGAGCTCCTCACGCAGGCTGTCGAGTTGGTCCAGTTCCTTGCGCAGTGCGGCGTTGAGCTTCGGTGCCGAGAAGATCATCTCGGCATACTAGCATGTCAACATGCTAGTACACTGATATGCAGTTCAAAGAAAGGGGCACCGCCCCGGCCTGTGGCCGAGGCGGTGTACGGGACAACCCCTGCCCCGAAGTGTCAGGCCGACTAAAAGCCGGCGGGGTGACGGACGGCGAAGCTGCCGGACGTGCTGCGCAGGTCCTCGTGCCAGCTCGGGCCGGTTTTGCCGCCACTGTTGCCTGAGGTGTCCCAGCGGTAGCCGGCGATCACCGCGTAGGTGTGACCGGCGTTGGCGTAGACGCTGATCCAGCGACCCTTGCCGCGCACGCCCCAGCGGGCCAGCGGGCCGGAGGGCATCGGGCTGCTGAGGAACTTGCCGCCGCGCAGCGCGAAGCTGACCGAGCCCGAGCAGTCGTAGCCGCGATCGAACCAGCGGGCGTGGCCGCCGCCGTAGATGTAGGGCTTGTTGCGGATCTTGTTGGCGTAGGCGATCACGCGCTTGACCCGCTTCGGCGCCGACTTCGGCGGGATCAGCATCCCGTTGGGTAGAAGCCGGGCTTTCGGGGTAGGAGTGCACATATCCACCTGCGCCGAGGTGAGGCCGCCGCCGTTGCAGGCGGCGCTGGCGCCGGCAGGTAGAAGAGCGAGTACTGCGAGCGCCGAGATGGCGATCAACCCCGCTCTGAGCTTTGAGATGTTCTTGGGCAAACCGATTCTCCTTCGTCGGCCTACGGGGTTAGCTGTCGGGCTGGCGCGAAAGGAGCCTGCGCCCCCGCCCTATATGGGCGAGTTAGCCCCGAAAACGTGGTTCCCCCGTTCCCGCGTCGCCTCTGGTTCGGCGGGACTCGGCGTTTCGGTTGTTTGGAACGGCGGCAGTGTAGACGATTGCCCGGCCGGATGCTCACAGAACGCAAACATTTAGTGGCCTTTCGCACTTTCATCCCCGATTCCTCTCGGCCGGGCGGCTGGTAGCTTGCCCTTCGGGATGGATCTTTCAGGCCGCTCAGCACTGCTCACCGGCGCCACCGGCGGCCTCGGCCGCGCGATCGCGGTGGCGCTGGCCGGCCACGGGGCGAAGCTGATCCTCAGCGGCCGCAAGCCCGAGGCGCTCGAGCGCCTCGCGGCCGAGCTGCCCGGCCAGGGCCATCGCACGGCGCCCGGCGACCTCGCCGAGCCGGGGGCGGCCGAGAAGCTCGCGGCCGAGGTGGGCGAGGTCGAGATCCTCGTCGCCAACGCGGGCCTGCCCGGCACCGGCCGGTTGGGCGACTTTTCGACCGAGCAGCTCACCGGCACGCTGCGGGTCAACCTCGAGGCGCCGATCCTGCTCGCCCGCGCGCTCGAGCCGGCGATGCTCGCGCGCGGCGCCGGCCACATGGTCTTCATCTCCTCGCTCTCGGGCAAGTCGGCGACGCCGCTCTCCTCGATCTACAACGCGACCAAGTTCGGCCTGCGCGGCTTCGCCCTCGGCCTGCGCGCCGACCTCGACCCGCAGGGCATCGGCGTCTCGATCGTCTCCCCCGGCACGATCCGCGAAGCCGGCATGTACTCCGACTCCGGCGCCCCCCCGCTCCCCGGCTTAGGCACCGGTACCCCCCAACAGGTAGCCGCAGCCGTCGTCAAGGCAATAGAGAAGAACAAGGTAGAGATCACCGTCGCTCCCCCCCAGCAGCGCGCCCTAGCCCACTTCGCCCTCGCCAGTCCCGGCATAGCCGTGAAGATCGCCTCCGGCGACCAAGGTCAAAAAGCTGCCGCAGCGGTAGCCAAGGGCCAGTCCGACAAGCGCTAGAGAGGCGGTGGGGGTGTCCGGACGCGCGCGGCGTCCTGTTTTTCGCCCCACCCGCAACCTCGGACGGCCGCACCGTCAGAGGCGAAAAACCCAGCGCGGGTCCGGACACCCCCACCGCCTCCCCTCCTTGCCTAGGATGACCTTGTGACCAGTCTCGACTCCTTCGGCGCCCGCTCGACCCTCGACGTCGGCCGGCGTTCCTACGAGGTCTACCGCCTCGACGCCCTGCAGGAGCGCTTCGACGTCGCCCGCCTGCCCTACTCGGTCAAGGTCCTGCTGGAGAACGTGCTGCGCTTGGAGGACGGGGTCTCGGCGACGAAGGAGGACGTCGAGGCGATCGCCTCCTGGGACGCCGCCGCCGAGCCCTCCGCCGAGATCCCCTACCAGCCGGCGCGGGTGCTGATGCAGGACTTCACCGGCGTGCCCGCGGTCGTCGACCTGGCGGCGATGCGTGACGCGATGGCCGAGATCGGCGGCGACCCGGAGAAGATCAACCCGTTGGTCGACGTCGACCTCGTGATCGACCACTCGGTCCAGGTCGACGCCTTCGGCAACGAGCGCGCCTTCGCGATCAACGCCGAGCACGAGTTCAAGCGCAACCGCGAGCGCTACTCCTTCCTCAAGTGGGGCCGCGAGGCCTTCGACAACTTCAGCGTCGTGCCGCCGGCCACGGGGATCTGCCACCAGGTCAACCTCGAGCACATCTCCCAGGTCGTCTACAGCTCCGAGCGCAGCGGCGCGCTCCAGGCCTACCCCGACACGCTGGTCGGCACCGACTCGCACACGACGATGGTTAACGGGCTCGGCGTGCTCGGCTGGGGCGTCGGCGGGATCGAGGCCGAGGCGGCGATGCTGGGCCAGCCGGTCTCGATGCTGCTGCCGCAGGTGGTCGGCTTCAAGCTCGACGGCGAGCTGCCCGCCGGGGCGACCGCGACCGACCTGGTGCTGACCGTGACCCAGATGCTGCGCGAGCACGGCGTCGTCTCCAAGTTCGTCGAGTTCTTCGGCCCCGGCCTCTCCGGCCTCGGCCTCGCCGACCGGGCGACGATCGGCAACATGTCGCCGGAGTTCGGCTCGACCTGCGCGATCTTCCCCGTCGACGCCGAGACGCTGCGCTACCTGGAGCTGACCGGGCGCCCGACCGAGACGCTCGAGCTGGTCGACGCCTACGCGCGCGAGCAGGGCATGTTCCACGAGGCGTCCAGCCCCGATCCGGCCTTCTCCGCCACGCTGGAGCTCGACCTCGGCGCGGTTGAGCCCAGCATCGCCGGGCCGAAACGGCCGCAGGACCGGGTGCCGCTGGCGCAGGCGAAGGAGGCCTTCCTCGAGGCCATGCACGAATTCGACCCCGAGGCCGCCGAGCGGATGGGCAACGGCGTCGACGAGGCCAGCGAAGAGTCCTTCCCCGCCTCCGACCCGCCCGCCGAGGAGCACGACGACGAGCGCGGCCGCCCCCGCCCCGCGGTCAGCGGCGCCCCGGTGACGACGATGCCCAGGCACGCCAGCGGCGACGAGATCGAGGTCACGCTCGAGGACGGGACCACGGTCGAGCTCGACCACGGCCGCGTTGTGATCGCGGCGATCACCAGCTGCACCAACACCTCCAACCCCTCGGTGATGATCGGCGCCGGCCTGCTCGCCCGCAACGCGCTGCGGCGCGGCCTAAAGCGCAAGCCCTGGGTCAAGACCTCGCTGGCGCCGGGCTCGACCGTGGTCACCGAGTACCTCGACCGGGCCGGCCTGACCGAGCACCTCGACGCGCTCCAGTTCAACCTGGTCGGCTACGGCTGCACGACCTGCATCGGCAACTCGGGCCCGCTGCCGGCCGAGATCTCCGCCGCAGTCGAGCGCAACGACCTCGCCGTCTGCTCGGTGCTCTCCGGCAACCGCAACTTCGAGGGCCGGATCAACCAGGACGTCAAGGCCAACTATCTGGCCAGCCCGCCGCTGGTCGTCGCCTACGCGCTGGCCGGCCGCATGGACCTCGACTTCGACACCGAGCCGCTCGGCGAGGACGGCGACGGCGAGCCCGTCTACCTGCGCGACATCTGGCCCGACCCGGCCGAGATCAAGGAGACGATCGGGCGCTCGATCGCCTCGGAGATGTTCACCCGCAACTACGGTGGCGTGCTCGAGGGCGACGAGACCTGGAAGTCGGTGCACGTGCCCGAGGGCGACCGCTACACCTGGCCCGACTCGACCTACGTGCGCAGGCCCTCCTTCTTCGACGGGATGCCGGCCGAGCCGCCGCCGGTCGAGCCGATCGCCGCCGCCCGCGTGCTCGCCCTGCTCGGCGACTCGATCACGACCGACCACATCTCGCCCGCCGGCGCGATCAAGCAGGCCAGCCCGGCCGGGCAGTGGCTGATCGAGCAGGGGGTCGAGCCGCGCGACTTCAACTCCTACGGCTCGCGGCGCGGCAACCACGAGGTGATGATCCGCGGCACCTTCGCCAACATCCGCCTGCGCAACCTGCTGGTCGAGAAGGCCGGCGGCTTCACCCGCCACTTCCCCGACGGCGAGGAGACGACGATCTTCGAGGCGGCGACGGCCTACGCCGCCGAAGGCGTGCCGCTGGTCGTCCTCGCGGGCAAGGAGTACGGTTCCGGCTCCTCGCGCGACTGGGCGGCGAAGGGGACGAAGCTGCTCGGCGTGCGCGCTGTGATCGCCGAGTCCTTCGAGCGCATCCACCGCTCCAACCTGATCGGGATGGGCGTGCTGCCGCTGCAGTTCCCGCAGGGCGAGTCGATCTCCTCGCTCGGCCTCAGCGGCGAGGAGACGATCGACGTCGGCGACCTGGAAGACGGCGCCGCCAAGACCGTCGCCGTCACCGCGGGCGAGGTCGAGTTCGAGGCGACGGTGCGGCTCGACACCCCGAACGAGGTCGACTACTTCCGCAACGGCGGCATCCTCCAAACGGTGCTGCGCAACCTCAAGTAGACAACTGGATGCAGCCGCTGCGGGCGTGGCGCAGCGGGGCCGCGGGAGGCAGGGGGTCCGCGCGACCCTCACTGCACCTATGCGTCGGTAGCCAGGGAGGGATGCCGACGCGCCTGCCCCCACGAGCGGGACTGCCCGATGGAAACAGTCAACCGTTACCTATAGCGCCTCTGGACGCTGGGGTCAAGGTCTCCTGAGCGAAACTCCGACGTTTCTATGACCTTTTGCGGCGAACTACCGACTCCCCAGCCACGCCGCTCGATCAGCTCGATCCCGATCACGCTGCCGACCGGGCCGACCGGGGTGAGCGTCGCCGCGAGCAGCGTGTAGGGGGACTCGCGCTGCACGCAGGCGACCCAGATCAGCACGCAGAGCGCGATGAACCCAAGCCCGTGCGCCCAGCCGAAGACCATCGTCGGCGTCTCGAAGCCCGGCATCAGCCAGAAGAAGAGCAGCCCCGCGAAGATCGCCAGCTCGACCCAGGAGAGCAGCTTGACCCGGGCGAACAGCTTTCCGGGGACGGGCTTGCGCACTAGGCGCCGGGCGTGAGCGCGGTGAGCACGATCCGCTCCTGCTCGCGCGCGTGGGCGATCGAGTAGCCCTCGCCCGGGCTGGCCCGGGTGGGCCGCCCGACGTAGCCGAGCTCGACCCCTTCCGGCATCAGGTCGGGGAGCCGCCGCGACATCACCTTCCAGCAGCCCATGTTGCGCGGCTCCTCCTGCGCCCAGACGATCTCCTTCAGGTTGGGGTAGGAGGCGATCAGCTCGGTCAGCTGTTCCTTGGCGAAGGGGTAGAGCAGCTCGACCCGGGCGATCGCGACCTTCTCCGCCGCCTCGCGGCGGTCGCTGGCGTCGATGTCCCAGAAGACCTTGCCGGTGCAGAGCACGAGCCGCTCGATCTTCTCGCGGCGATCGACCGCGGTCGGGTCGTCGAGGATGAAGTGGAAGTGGCCGCCGGTAAGCCCGTCGATCGTGGCCGCGGCGCGGTCGAGCCGCAGCAGCCCCTTGGGGGTGAAGACGACCAGCGGGCGCGGCTTGCGGATCAGCGCCTGGCGGCGCAGCAGGTGGAAGTACTGGGCCGCGTTGCTGGGGTTGGCGATGCGGATGTTGCCCTCGGCGGCGAGCGCGAGGAAGCGCTCGATGCGGGCGCTGGAGTGCTCGGGCCCGGAGCCCTCGTAGCCGTGCGGGAGCAGCAGCGTGAGCCGGCTCGTCTGCCCCCACTTGGCCTCGCCGGAGACGATGAAGCTGTCGATGATCACCTGGCCGGCGTTGCCGAAGTCGCCGAACTGCGCCTCCCAGAGGACCAGCGCGCTCGGCGTCGCCGAGGAGTAGCCGTACTCGAAGCCGAGGCAGGCGGTCTCCGAGAGCGGGCTGTTGTAGAGCTCGAACGGCGCCTTCGCGGTCGGCAGGTTCTGCATCGGCGTGTAGGGCAGGCCGGTCTTCTCGTCGTGGAGGACGAGGTGGCGGTGGGAGAACGTGCCGCGCTCGGTGTCCTGGCCGGTGAGGCGGATGTGGACGCCCTCGTCGAGCAGCGAGGCGAAGGCGAGCGCCTCGGCGTGGCCGAAGTCGATCTTCTCGCCGGCGAGCGCCTCGGCGCGGTTGCCCAGCGGCTTGCGCAGCTTGCGGTGGATCGTGAAGCTCTCCGGCACCTCGAGCAGCGCCTGGTTGAGCTCGCCGAGCTTCTCGCCCGTGACCGCCGTTTCGACCGGCGGGCTGGCGCTGCGGTCGAGTTCGCCGGTGCTCGAGGTGGTCACGGTCGGGTCTTCGTACTCGCCCAGCTCCATCTTCTTGCGCAGGTCCTTGAGCGCCTTCGACATCTCGTCGTGGCGCTCGCTGCGGGCGGCCTCGACGTCCTCGCCGGCGATCGTGCCCTCCTCGACCAGCCGCTCGGCGTAGATCTCCGAGACCGGCGGGTGGGCCTTGATCTTGGCCGCGATCGCGGGCTGCGTGTAGGCGGGCTCGTCGGTCTCGTTGTGGCCGTAGCGGCGGTAGCCGATCACGTCGATCACGATGTCGCGCTGCCAGCGCTCGCGGTAGGCCATCGCCAGCCGGATCGCCGCTGTGCAGGCCTCGACGTCGTCGGCGTTGACGTGGACGATCGGCACGTTGAAACCCTTCGCCATGTCGGCTGCGTAGGGGGTCGAGCGGGCGTCCTCGGGGTCGGTGGTGAAGCCCACCTGGTTGTCCTGGATGATGTGGACGGTGCCGCCGGTGCTGTAGCCGCGCAGCGACTGCAGGTTGAGCGTCTCGGCGACGACGCCCTGGCCCGGGAAGGCGGCGTCGCCGTGCAGCAGCACCGGCACCGCCCGCTTCGGCTCGTGCTCGAGCTTGGCGCCGTCGAGATCGGATTGCAGGAAGCGGGTCGCGCCCTCGACCACCGGGTCGACGAACTCGAGGTGGCTCGGGTTGGGGTAGAGGCGGACGTCGATCTTCTCGCCCTCGTGGGTCTCGTAGGTCCCCTGGTGGCCGTAGTGGTACTTGACGTCGCCGGTGCCGCCGTGCGGGATCGAGGCCACCGCCTTGACCATCTCGATCTGCTTGGCGCCCTCGAACTCGGCCAGGATCGACTCGACCGAGCGGCCGAGGTTGTGGGCGAGCACGCTGAGCCGGCCGCGGTGGGCCATGCCGAAGACGACCTCCTCGGCGCCGGAGCGGCCGGCCAGGGTGACGAGCTCGTCGAGCATCGGCACGATCGCGTCGAGGCCCTCGATCGAGAAGATCTTCTGCCCGAGGTAGGCCTTCTCGACGAAGCGCTCGAACTCGAAGACGTCGATCAGGCGGTCGAGCAGGCGCCGCTTCTCGTCGTCGCCGAGCGGCTGGCGGTGGGCGCCGGTCTCGACCATCTCGCGCAGCCAGGTGCGCTGCTGGTGCGAGGAGAGGTGCTCGAACTGGTAAGCGATCGGGCCGCAGTAGGCCTCGCGCATCCGCGGCAGCACGTCGAGCAGGGTCTCGCCGGGGACGCCGATGCGCAGGATCGAGGCCGGCACGCGCGCCATCAGCTCCGGCGTCAGGTTGAGGTTCTCGGGCTGGATCGCCGGGTCGCCCTTGGGCTCGCTGCCGAGCGGGTCGAGGCGGGCGGCGAGGTGGCCGTGGGTGCGGTAGCCCTTGAGCAGCGAGGTCGCCGCCTGCACGGCGCCGAGCAGCTCTTCGTCGGGAGCGCCGGGCGTGGCCGGGGCGGGGGCGCCGCCGAGCGGCGGCGCCGAGGCCGAGGCGGGGTGGGCGGCGGCGAGCGGGGCGGCCTCGATCCCGAGGTCGGCGGCGACCGTCTCGTAGAAGCCGTCTTCGCCTTCGAGCAGCTGTTCGATCCGGCGCAGGAAGGCGCCCGACTCGGCGCCCTGGATCACGCGGTGGTCGTAGGTCGAGGTCAGCGTCATCGTTTTCGAGACGCCGAGCTGGCGCAGCCGGTCGGGCGCGGCGTGCGCCCACTCGGGTGGGTAGGCGATCGCGCCGGCGGCGACGATCGCGCTCTGGCCCTTGAGCAGGCGCGGGACCGAGGCGACGGTGCCGATCCCGCCCGGGTTGGTCAGCGAGATGTTGGTGCCCTGGAAGTCGTCGGCGGTGAGCTTGCTCTCCCGCGTCTTCGTGATCAGTTCCTCGTAGTAGGAGTGGAAGGCGGCGAAGTCGAGCCCGTCGGCGCCCTTGATCGCCGGCACCATCAGGCTGTGCGAGCCGTCCTTGCGCTCGATGTCGACCGCGATCCCGAGGTTGACCGACCCGTTCTCGATCGCGAACGGCTTGCCCTCGCGCTGTTCGAAGCTGCGCGCCATCACCGGCCATTCCTTCGCCGCCTGCACGATCGCCCAGGCGATCAGGTGGGTGAAGGAGACCTTCAGCCCGCGCTCCTTGAGCTGCGCGTTGAGCGCCTTGCGCTTCGCGTCCAAGGTGTCAACCGCCACGGTCCGGAACGAGGTAGCCGTAGGCACCTCCCGGCTCTCGTCCATGGCCTGAGCCAACATCGCCGCCGGCCCCCGCAGAGCCTTCTCTTCCCCCGCCGTCGGCGCAGCTGAGGCCCCATTGCCCCCATCGGCAGCCGCCAACACATCGCCCTTGGTCACCTTGCCGCCCGGACCCTTGCCGCTCACCGAGCCAAGGTCGACGCCGGTCTCTTCCGCAATGCGCCTGGCCACCGGAGTGGCTCGGACCCCGTTGCCGGCGCCGTTCCCAGCCGACGCAGTCTCAGACGCCTCACCCGCGGGTGGCGGCGTAGGGGGGACCGCCCCTGAGGAAGCTTTAGCTACCGGAAGGGGCGGTGGGTCCCCTGCGCCGACAGGACCCGCGGTTGCGACGTCCGAATCCTCATCTCCGGGTTCCATCTCAGCCAAAGGAGCACCGACAGGCACCTCGTCATCGACGGCTGCGATCAGCTTGGTGATGACCCCGTCGGCCGGCGCCGGCACCTCCGCATCGACCTTGTCGGTCGACACCTCGACGACCGTATCGCCCTCCTTGACGAAGTCCCCCTCGGCCACGTGCCACTCGAGAACGATGCCCTCGGTGACCGACTCACCCATCTCGGGCATCTGGATCTGCACGGTCGCCGTTTGCGCCATCTCTCGATTGAGTGTATGAAACAACGATGAACTACTTCGTCACCGGCGCCACCGGCTTCATCGGCCGCAACCTCGTCGACCGGCTGCTGCAGCGCGAGGGCACGATCTACGCCCTCGTCCGGGCCGGCTCGCGCGGCCGCCTCGAGGAGCTGAGGACCGCCTGGGGAGCCGACGGGGCGCGGGTCGTGCCGATCTCCGGCGACCTCTCCCAGCCCGCGCTCGGGGTCTCCGAGGAGGACCTCGTGACGCTGCGCGGCGAGGTCGACCACTTCTTCCACCTGGCGGCGATCTACGACATGGCGGCCGGCGCCGAGGCCCAGGAGGTCGCCAACGTCGAGGGAACCCGCCACGCAGTCGAACTGGCCGGCGCGATCGAGGCCGGCTGCTTCCACCAGGTCAGCTCGATCGCCGCCGCCGGCCTCTACAAGGGCACCTGGACCGAGGACATGTTCGACGAGGCCGAAGACCTCGACACCCATCCCTACTTCCGCACCAAGCACGAGTCCGAGCGCGTCGTGCGCGAGACGAGCAGCCGCCCCTGGCGGGTCTACCGGCCGGGGATCGTCGTCGGCGACTCGCGCAGCGGCGCGATCGACAAGGTCGACGGGCCCTACTACATGTTCAAGCTGCTGCAGCAGGCGCGGCGGGTGCTGCCCTCGTGGCTGCCGACGGTCGGGGTCGAAGGCGGCGAGATCAACATCGTCCCGGTCGACTTCGTCGCTGCGGCGATCGACCACATCGCCCACGAGCCGGACCTCGACGGCCGCGCCTTCCACCTCACCGATCCGCGGGCGAGGACCGCGGGCGAGGTGCTCAACATCTTCGCCCGCGCCGCCGACGCGCCGCGGGCGGCGCTGCAGCTCGACTCCGGCCTGACCGAGCCGGTGGCGAGCCTGGCCCGCACCGGGCTGCGCCTGCTGCCGCCGGCGCGCCGGGTCGTGAAACGGGCCCTGGGCGAGGTCGGGATCCCGGCCGGGGTGCTCAACTACGTCAACTACCCGACCCACTTCGACTCGACCCAGGCCGAGGCGGCGCTTGCCGGCTCGGGGATCGAGGTGCCGCCGCTGGAGAGCTACGCCGATCGCGTCTGGGACTACTGGGAGCGCAACCTCGATCCCGGCCTGTTCAAGGACCGCACGCTCTCCGCCGCGGTGCGGGGCAAGGTCGTGCTGATCACCGGCGCCTCCTCGGGGATCGGCAAGGCGGCCGCGGTCAAGGTCGCCGACGCCGGCGCCACGGTGCTGCTGGTCGCCCGCTCGGTCGACAAGCTCGAGGAGACCAAGCGGGAGATCGAAACAGCCGGCGGCGTCGCGCACATCCACCGCTGCGACATGTCCGACACCGAGGACGTCGAGCGGATGGCCGAGGAGGTGCTCGCCTACCACGGCCGGGTCGACGTGCTGGTCAACAACGCCGGCCGTTCGATCCGCCGCTCGGTCAAGCTCTCCTACGAGCGCTTCCATGACTACGAGCGCACGATCCAGGTCAACTACTTCGGCGCCGTGCGGCTGATCCTCGCCCTGCTGCCCTCGATGGCGGCTCACAAGTCGGGCCACATCATCAACATCAGCTCGATCGGGTCGCAGACCAACCCGCCGCGCTTCTCCGCCTACGTCGCCTCGAAGGCCGCGCTCGACGCCTTCAGCCGCGTCATCGCCTCCGAGATCGTCGACGACGGCGTCGACATCACGACCATCTACATGCCGTTGGTGCGCACGCCGATGATCGCGCCGACGCGGATGTACGACATGTTCCCGGCGATCACGCCCGAGGAGGCGGCGGAGATGATCTCCGGGGCGATGGTCTCGCGGCCGAAGAAGGTCGCGACCCGGCTCGGCACCTTCGGCGAGCTGCTCTACGCGGTCGCGCCGACGGTCAGCGACAAAATCCTCAACACCGCTTACAAACTGTTCCCGGAGTCGCAGGCGGCGAAAGGCAAGAAGGACGAGGCGCCGGACCGGCCGCCGACGACCGAGGCCGTCGCCTTCGCGCACCTGATGAAAGGCGTGCATTGGTAGGGACGGGGTGCCCCTCCCCGTGAGGCCGTCGCGCAGCTGGGGCGTTGGTGCCGCTTCGTAGGGTGGTTCCATGAGCCTCCCGGGGAGGGGCACCCCGTCCCCTCCACGGAGCGGTTCTCGTGCTGCCGCTTCGCGAGGCATCGTCGAGGCGACTCCCGCCCGCCGAAGCCAGCCGCGATGTTGCTGCCTTTTCCCCACCATCGTGTGGAAAAAGCTGCAATCGATCCGGCGACCTACGATGGCGGGCAATGAACGAGCGGCGGCTGAAGCACTGGGGGTGGGGGTATGAGGATCAGGCGCCTTCTCGGACGGAGCTGGAGGAGGCTGCTGCCGGGATTCGGGAGCGGTTTGGGTTTGGGGGCGAGGTCGAGCAGCCCCTACCGCTTGATCAAGTGCAGGTGCGGGCGCCGCGGTTGAAGGCGCCCGATGGGTTCGGGGACCTGTTCACCGACGAGAAGTACGAGCGGGTGAGCCGGGCGCTGGGCAAGGCCTACCGCGACGTGGTGCGGGGGTTCCGCGGCGAGTTCGAGAACCCGCCGGACCTGGTGGCGCGGCCGCGCGACGAGTCGGAGATCGAGGCGGTGCTCTCCTGGTGTGAGTCGGAGGGGGCGGCCGTGGTCCCGTTCGGCGGGGGGACGAGCGTCGTCGGCGGAGTCGAGGGGCGGCTGGGCGACAGGCCCTTCGTCTCGCTCGACCTGCGGCGGCTCGATCGGGTGCTCGAAGTCGACGCCGAGTCGATGGCGGCGCGGATCCAGGCCGGGGCGACTGGGCCGGTGCTGGAGGAGCAGCTGCGCGAGCACGGGCTGACCCTGCGCCACTTCCCGCAGTCGTTCGAGTACTCGACCCTGGGTGGCTGGGTGGCGACCCGGGCCGGCGGTCACTTCGCCACCCTCTACACGCACATCGACGACCTGGTCGAGTCGGTGCGGGCGATCACCCCGCGCGGCCTCTGGGAGAGCCGGCGGCTGCCGGGCTCGGGCGCGGGGCCGTCGCCCGACCGGGCGCTGATCGGCTCGGAGGGGATCCTCGGCGTGATCGGCGAGGCCTGGATGCGGGTGCGCCCACGGCCGCAGTTCAAGGCCTCCTGCGGGGTCGAGTTCGACGACTTCCTCGCCGCCGCCGGCGCCGTGCGCGAGCTCTCGCAGTCGGGCCTGAACCCGAGCAACTGCCGCCTGCTCGACGCGACCGAGGCCGGGATGACCGGCGCCGGCTCGGGCGAGAAGAGCCTGCTCGTGCTCGGCTTCGAGTCCGCCCACCACCCCGTGGACGCCCCCATGGACCTCGCCGTCTCGGTCGCCCGCGAGCACGGCGGCGAGCCCGGCGAGGTGCGCAGCTCGAAAGGGGGCGGCGGGGAGGCGGCCGACTCGGTCGGCGCCTGGCGCAGCGCCTTCCTGCTGGCGCCCTACCTGCGCGACACGTTTGTGGCGTGCGGAGTGCTCTCGGAGACGTTCGAGACGGCGATCACCTGGGACCGCTTCGAGGACTTCCACGCGACCGCGATCGAGGCCGTCCGCGCCAAGGTGGCTGAGGTCTGTGACGCGCCCGCCGATGGCCCCGGCGCCCCGCGGGTCAGCTGCCGCTTCACCCACGTCTACCCGGACGGCCCGGCGCCCTACTTCACGGTCATGGCGCCGGCGGTCCGCGGCGGCGAGGTCGAGCAGTGGGACGAGATCAAGGCCGCCGCGGCCGAGGCCGTGATCGAAGGCGGCGGCACGATCACCCACCACCACGCCGTCGGCCGCGACCATCGCCCCTGGTACGACCGCCAACGCCCCGCCCCCTTCGCCGCCGCCCTGCGCGCCGCCAAGGCCGAGCTCGACCCGAGCGGAATGCTCAACCCGGGCGTCCTGATCGACCCCTGAGTCGCGCTTCCGACTTTTGTGTCGCTCCGGCGACATCAAAGTCGGAAGCGCCTTACACAGCCCTTACATCGCCCTGATCGGAGCCGTACTCGCGGAGCCGAGGATCGACCTGTCCGATTCACTCGACAGGAGGTTCGAAGATGTTCAAGTCACTGCAGAGCCGCGCCCGCACCGTCGCCACGACGGGCCTGATCGCGGCGCTGGTGGTGGCCGGCGTCGCCTTCGCCCAGAACGGCGGCGGCAACGGCGGCAAGAGCCAGAGCAAGCAGCAGAGCGGCAAACGGATGATGCCGCCGCCCCCGGGCGGCCCGCTGGGCAAAGTCGGGAAAAACCTGACCTACGGTGAGCTGCACGTGCAGCGCAACGGCGAGTCCGAGACGATCCGCCTCGACGCCGGCAAGGTCGTCAGCACCGACGACAGCTCGATCACGATCGAGGAGAACGACGGCAGCGAGGTGACGCGCGAGATCGATGGCGATACCAAGCTGCTCGCCGGTCCCCGCAGCAGGGGCAGGGCGGTCAGCTCCTTGAAGCAGGGGCAGAACGTCATCGTCGCCGGGCCAAAGGGCGAGGCGGCGAAGACCGTCGCGGTGCCGCCCAAGCACGGCCAGATGCCGCCACCAGGCGGGCCGCAGGGTGGACCGCCGCAGATGCAAGGCTAGCCCCTGTGAAGGGAGCCATCCTCGTAGTAGAGGACGAGCAGGCGATCGCCGACCTCGTTCGCGCCTATCTCAAGCGCGACGGGTTCGGCGTCGTCTGGGCTCGCAGCGGCGAGCAGGCGCTGGAGGAGCTCGCCCGTCACCCGGTCCGGCTCGTCGTGCTCGACATCGGCCTGCCGGGGATCGACGGCTTCGAGGTCTGCCGGCGGCTGCGCGCCCGCACCGGCGTGCCAATTCTGATCCTCAGCGCCCGCGACGACGAGGTCGACCGCGTCGCCGGGCTCGAAGCCGGCGCGGACGACTACGTCACCAAGCCCTTCTCGCCGCGCGAGCTGGTTGCCCGCGTGAAGGCGATCCTGCGCCGCGCCGGCAACGGCGGCGAGGTGGCCGCCGACGGCCCGCTCGCGGCCGGCGACGTCGAGCTCGACCGCGCCGCGCGCACGGTCGCCGTCGGCGGCGCGCCGGTCGAGCTGACCGGGCGCGAGTTCGACCTGCTCGCGGCGCTGCTCTCCCACCCCGGCGTCGTGCTCAGCCGCGACCGCCTGCTCGAGCTGGTCTGGGGCGGCGAGTTCGCCGGCGGCACCCGCACCGTCGACGTCCACGTCGCCCAGCTGCGGGCCAAGCTCGGCCGTCCCGACCTGGTGCGGACGGTGCGCGGCGCCGGCTACAAGGTCATCGCCTGATGCGCACCCTGCGCGGCCGGCTCTTCGTCGCGATCCTCGGCGTCGTCCTGCTCGCCGTCGGCGCCTCGCTGGCGCTCGGCATCGTGCTCACCCGCGACGCCGTGCGGGAAACGCTGCGCGACAACGCCGAGGAACGCCTCGAGCAGCGGATCGAGCGCGCCCAGTCGGCGCCCCGGCCCGGTCCCGGGCTGCGTCCTCCTCGGCCACCCCCACCGCCGCCGGTCGACGTGCTCGGCGGCGACTTCCGCCGCTACCTGGCGGCGCTGCTGATCGCCAGCGGGGTCGCAGCGCTGGTCGCGGCCGCGGTCGCGGCCGAGCTGGCGCGGCGGACGACGCGGCCGCTGCGGCGCCTCGCCGACGCGGCGGGAGAGCTGGCCGAGGGCGGCGATCCCGACCCGGTGCCGTTGGTTGGCACCGAGGAGCTCGACGACCTCGCCGAGTCGTTCAACGCGATGGCGGGCCAGCTCGCGCTCGCCCGCGACGCCGAGCGCGCCGTGCTGCTCTCGGTCTCGCACGACCTGCGCACGCCGCTGACCTCGATCCGCGGCTACGCCGAGGGGATCGAGGACGGCACGGTCGAGCCGCGCGAGGCGGCCGCGGTCGTCGGCCGTGAGGCGCTGCGCCTGGAGCGGCTGGTCGGCGACCTGCTGGCGCTGGCGCGGCTGCGCCAGGGGGTGATGGAGGTGCGCAGCGAGCCGGTCGACCTGGCGGCGGTCGCGCGCGAGGCCGAGGAACGGCTGCGGCCGCAGGCCGCGGCGGCCGGCGTCATGGTCGCGGTCGACGGTGGCGCGGCACCGGCCACGGCCGATCACGGCCGCGCCCTGCAGGTCGTCTCCAACCTGCTTGAGAACGCGATCCGGATCAGCCCCGAAGGGGGCGCGGTGACCCTCGCCGCTGCGCCCGGGGCGATCTCGGTCGCCGACGAGGGGCCCGGGATTCCGCCCGAGGATCTTCCACGCGCCTTCGAGCGCTTCCACCTGCGCGCCCGCGCCGGCCACGGCTCGCCCGAGGGCGCCGGCCTCGGCCTCGCGATCGTGCGCGAGCTGAGCGAGGCGATGGGGGGCAGCGTCGAGGTGGAGAATCTCCCCGCCCGTGGAGCCCGATTCACGGTCCGCCTGCCGTCCTGAGCGCTACCCTCCCGCGACCACGATGGACACTGTCACCTCAGAGCATCCGACGATTCCGGCCGAGCCCGCGCCCGGCGATCGCGTGACGCCGCGGCGCTCGCCGCTGCGCGCCGCGATCAAGACCGGGAGGCCGCAGGAGTGGATCAAGAACGTCTTCGTGTTCGCCGGGCTGCTCTTCGGCGGCAAGTTCACCGACGCCGGCGCGATCGCCGATGCGACGCTCGCCTTCATCTCCTTCTGCGCGATCTCCAGCGCCGGCTACTACCTCAACGACCTGCTCGACGTCGAGCTCGACCGCAAGCACCCGAAGAAGCGCTTCCGGCCGCTGGCCGCGGGCGAGCTCTCCGAG
>Ga0210063_1000035_pt1 | contig 49091 bp, 46 predicted proteins | sample Muzzi_PWA_D1_FD_185529 | JGI IMG/M metagenome (GOLD analysis project Ga0210063, IMG submission 185529) | Wetland microbial communities from San Francisco Bay, California, USA, that impact long-term carbon sequestration - Muzzi_PWA_D1 (SPAdes) | ecosystem: Environmental > Aquatic > Marine >... | reverse complement strand
CGACCTCCACTACCTCTACGGGGCGCTGCCGCTGTTCGTCTCCTTCCTCGCCGAGGGCGCCCGAGCCGGCGCTGCCCAGCGCGAGCTGGGCGAGACCGACTTCGAATCGCTCGACCCCGACACCCAGCAGGAGGTGGCGCTGCAGATCGTCCGCCGCGAGATGGGGATCATGGCGGTCAGCTGCGGCGTCATCTTCTTCCTAGCCCTCCGCGCCGCCTTCACCAGCGGCCTCTGACCGCGCTGCATGGATTTTGGCCCCCAGGAGGGCCAAAATGCATGCAGGGGGGAGAACTTCGGGGCTCCAGGGACTTGAGGGGGCATGGAGACCGCGACGGCGCCCGCGACCGCAACGCCCCTGCCTCGACCATTGGCTACCATATTGCCGATGCCAGAGGCCCGGCGCACCCAGACCCTCGTCCAGCTCAACGACGAGCTGCTGCGCCGGCTCGACGAGCGCGCCGCGCGGGAAGGGCGGTCGCGCTCGGCGCTGATCCGCGAGGCGATCGAGGCCCACCTCCACGACGAGGAGAAGGCGCGGATCGACCGCGAAATAGTCGAGGGCTACGAACGGGTCCCGACCACTCCCGAGGAGCTGGAAATCGCGGAGGCAAGCGCCCGCGAAGCGATCGAGGAAGAGCCGTGGTGAACCGCGGCGACGTCTGCTGGGCCGAGCTGCCCAACGAGAAGCGCCGGCCCGTCCTCGTCCTGACCCGAGACGCAGCGATCCCCGCAATGGGACAGGTGGTCGTCGCCTACCTGACCAGCAAGATCCGCGACATCCCAACCGAGGTGGAGTTGGGCGCCGACGAGGGGGTGCCACGCGACTGTGTCGTCAACCTCGACAACCTCCGCACCGTCCCCTCCGCGCTGCTCACCGATCGCATCGCCAGCCTCTCCGGCGCCCGCATGCACCAGGTCTGCCGGGCGCTGGCAATCGCCACCGGCTGCGATTGAGCACGAAGCAATATGATGCCCGCCGCGTGCGCCCCCTACTGGTCATAGGCATCTTCGCTGCCGCCGCGCTCGGCCTTGCCGCCTGCGGCTTCGGCGAGGAAGGGATCGAGGTCTCCAAGGACGACCCTCACTACGAGGGGGCCGTCCTCTTCGCCGACAACTGCTCCGGCTGCCACACGCTCACCGCCGCCGGCACCCAGGGCAGCGGCAACCGCGGCGAGCGGGTGCAGGGGCCGAACCTCGACCAGCGAACCGAGAGCTATGACGATGCCCTCTTCGCGATCCAGAACGGCGGCTTCTCCGGGGCGATCATGCCCCAGAACATCGTCGTCGGCGAGGAGGCCGAGGCGATCGCCCGCTTCGTCGCCGAGTACGCCGGCGGCGAACCCGACGCTCCCTAGCCCGGGGCCCCGATGCTCGACCTGAAGCTGATTCGCTCCGAACCCGAGCGGATCAAGACGGCGCTGGCCCGCCGCGGCGCCGCCGAGCGGGTCGACGAGCTGCTCGCCCTCGACGCCCGCCGTCGCCAGCTGCTGCCCGAGGTCGAGGGCGCCCAGTCGGAGCGCAAGGCGCTCTCCAAGCAGATCGGCGAGGCCAAGCAGGCGGGCGAGGACGCGGCGGAGCTGATGACGACCGTGCAGGGCCTGAAGGAGCGGATCGAGTCCGGCAAGGCGGAGCTGGAGGAGATCGAGGCGAAGCTTGACGAGCTGGTGCTCTCGCTGCCCAACCTGCCCGACCCCACCTCCCCCGACGGGCTGACCGAGGAGGACGCCGAGGTGCTGCGCGAGGCCGGCGAGCGGCCCGAGTTCGAGTTCGAGCCGCGAGACCACCTCGACATCTGCACCGAGCTGGGGCTGATCGACATGGAGGCGGGGGCGCGGCTCTCCGGCTCGCGCTTCGCCTACCTGAAGGGCGACCTGGTGCTGCTGGAGCTGGCGCTGGTCCGGTTCGCGATCGAGGTGGTCCGCGAGGAAGGCCACGAACCCGTCCTCCCCCCCGTCCTGGTCCGCGAAGAGGCGCTGGAGGGCACCGGCTTCCTGCCCGGCGACCGCGACCAGATCTACGAGGTCCCCCGCGACGAGCTCTTCCTCACCGGCACCTCCGAGGTGGCGCTTGCCGGCCTGCACGCCGGCGAGATCCTCGAAGCCGGGTCGCTGCCGCTGCGCTACTGCGCCTTCTCCTCCTGCTTCCGGCGCGAGTCCGGCGCCGCCGGCCGCGACACCCGCGGCATCTTCCGCGTCCACCAGTTCGACAAGGTCGAGATGTTCTCGTTTGTCGAGCCCTCCGAGTCGGCGGCCGAGCACGAGCGGCTGCTGGCGATCGAGGAGCGGATCCTCACCGAGCTCGAGCTCCCTTACCGGGTGGTCAACATCGCGGTCGGCGACCTCGGCGCCCCGGCGGCGAAGAAGTACGACTGCGAGGGATGGTTCCCCGGCCAGGGGCGGTACCGCGAGCTGACCTCGTGCTCGAACACGACCGATTTCCAGGCGCGACGGCTCGGCTGCCGCTACCGGTCCGAGCCGGGCGCGGCGCCGGCGCCCGTGCACACGCTGAACGGGACCGCGGTCACCGGCCGCGCGATGATCGCCCTGATCGAGAACCGCCAGGAGCGCGACGGCGGATTCACGCTACCCAAAATTTTGCAGGGATTCGGTGCCCCTGCCAGAATCGCGCCGCAATGAGCGTCATTCCGACCCTCCTGGGCGAGGGTCCCCAGATCTAGCCATGACCTCCGGCGTGCGCGAGGCCAAGCGAGTGGTCCTCTGCGACGACCACGAGATCGTCCGCGAGGCGATCAAGGCGCGGATGGCCAACTCGAGCACGGTCGAGATCGTCGGCGAGGCCGGCGACGGCCGCGACGTCGTCGGGGTGGTCAAAGAGCTTGAGCCCGACGTCCTGATCATCGACGTCGAGCTGCCGAAGCGGGACGGGATCGAGGCCACCAAGGAGGTGCTGAAGGTGAGGCCGCGGACCAAGGTGGTCATCTTCACCGCCCACGCCCAGCCCGACCTGCTGGCGCTCGCCCTGCGGGCCGGCGCCTCCGGCTACGTGCTGAAGTCTGCCCCGGCCGAGGACATCGCCCGCGCCGTCAAGGCGGTGACCGCTGGCGGCACCTTCCTCGGCGGCGACTTCGCCGGCGGCAAGCCCTCCGAGGTCGAGCGGCTGCTCGACCTCTCGCCGCGCGAGCGGCAGATCCTCGAGCTGCTGGCCGAGGGGCTGCGGGTGAAAGAGATCGCCGAGCGGCTCTCGCTCAGCCCGGCCACCGTCCACACCCACGTCCGCAACGCGATCGCCAAGCTCGAGGTCGACACCCGCACCGAGGCGGTGGCCCTTGCGGTCCGCTTCAGCTACCTGGGCGCCGGCGGCGGCGCTCTCTGATTGGTTCGGCTTGGAGGGGCGGGGGTTGGGGCACCCTCCTCACTCGCAACTCGTCGATGGGGAGCACTCCGGCTGGCGCCACGATCGAGCCCCCCTCCTCCCGCGCAAAACGTTCGGAGGGCGCCCCAACCCCCGCATCAGGCCGCTCCAGCTTCAAGCTTGCCAACGGGCCGGCCCTCTCTTTCTGCGGCTGCCGGCAGCGGGAATGGCGCGGCCCGTCAGCTTTGAGCTGGCTCCGGATCGTGAGGGAGGGTGGGTGTCCCTCGTACGAGCGGCGTCCTGATTTTCGCCTCGGAGCACAACCTCGGACGGGCTGCGCTCTCCGGGGCGAAAATCCCAGCGAAGGTAGAGGGACACCCACCCTCCCCAACGCCCTGAGGTGCGCGCCCTACTTCTTCTCCAGCTCCAGGGCGCAGCCGTTGATGCAGTAGCGCTGGCCGCCGCGGTCGGCCGGGCCGTCCTCGAAGACGTGCCCGAGGTGGGCGTCGCAGCTGCGGCAGACGACCTCGGTGCGGCGCATGAAGAGGCTGTTGTCGGGCCGCAGCTCGACGTTCTCGAGGTTCGCCGGCTCGGTGAAGCTGGGCCACCCGGTGCCGGAGTCGAACTTGGCGTCCGAGGAGAACAGCTCGATGCTGCAGCAGACGCAGCGGTAGGTGCCGTCGGCCTTCTCGTCCACGTGGGGGCCGGTGAAGGGACGCTCGGTCCCCGCCCTGCGGGTCACCTCGAACTGCTCGCGGCTCAACTGCTCGCGCCACTCCTGCTCGGACTTCTCGACCTTGGCTGCCATCTCGCTCCTTTCTCGTCTCCGACAAGGGTACGTGGCGACGATTACGTGCCGGTGACGCCGCCCCACATAGGATGGCCGGGTGCCGGGGGCTTTCTACGAATCGGTGGGGGACGGGCTGGTCGCGACCGAGCTGACCCGCGGCCCCTGGGACCCGGGCGCGCAGCACGCCGGGCCGCCAGCGGCGCTGCTGGGGCGGGAGCTGGAGCGGCTGCCCGAGGCCGAGCAGTTCCAGCTCGGGCGGGTCACCTTCGAGATCCTGCGATCGGTCCCGATCGGACCGGTCGCGGTTGCCGCCCGGATCCGGCGTCCCGGCCGCCGCGTGCAGCTGGTCGAGGCCGAGCTCAGCGTCGAGGGCGAGGTGGTGATGCGGGCGACCGCCTGGCGGCTGCGCGCCGGCGCGGTCGAGCTGCCGGCGGAGGCCGCCGCGGCGGCCGAGCCGCCGCCCCCTCCCGAGCAGGGGGATGGCGCCGGCTTCTTCCCCACCGCGCAGGAGCTGGGCTACCACTCGGCGATGGAGGTCAGCTTCCTCTCCGGCAGCTTCCTGGAGCGGGGGCCGGCGCGGGTCTGGCTGCGGATGCGCCAGCCGCTGGTCGACGCCGAGGAGCCGACCCCGCTGCAGCGGGTCCTGGTCGCCGCCGACGTCGGCAACGGGGTCAGCTCGACCCTCGACTTCCGCCGCTTCCTGTTCATCAACGTCGAGCTGACCGTTCACCTGGAGCGGCTGCCGGCCGGGGAGTGGGTCTTCCTCGACGCGGTCACCCACGCCGGACCGAACGGGGTCGGCACCTCGGAGTCGGTGCTCTGCGACCGCGGCGGCCGGATCGGCCGCGCCGCCCAGACGCTGCTGATCGCCGCCCGCTGAGCATCGCCTACGCTGAGCCGATGGCCCGCCCGCGCTGGAAGCTGACGATCCGCGACGGCTCCGAGGTCTCACACCGGGACTTCGACGCGCTCGACCCCGCGGTCGAGGCGATGCGGGAGCAGGCGCTGCGGATCCGGGCGAAGGGCCCGCTCAAGGAGGCGACGATGCTGCGCACCTTCGAGCCCGGCGACCAGGTGAGGGCACGGCTGCAGATCTCCGGGCGCGGCCTGCTCCGCAAGCCGGTGGCGGGGGTCGACGTCCGCGGCGACGGGGAGCTGATGCCGTTCCGGGGCGGGGTCTGGCGCGAGGAGCTCGACCCGAGCCAGCACGAGACGCCGTTCGACCTGGTGCGCGAGACTCTGGAAGCAGGATGAGCGACTCCGGAACCGAGATCCCGAAGGGCAGCTACGCGGCCGGCGAGCGGGTGCGGATCCCAGCCGGGGCCGAGCCGCCGTTCACCGTCTTCGTCAACGGGGTCGAACAGCGCGAGGGGGTCGACTACGAGATCGAGTGGCCGGAGATCGCCTTCACCCGGCCGATCGTCAAGGAGAAGATCGGGACCAGCCGCTGGCTGGCGATGTACCTGGGACTGTGGGGCACCTACCGCAAGAACGAGACGATCGACCTCCAGTTCACGCGGGGCGGCAAGATCGAGCTGGTCTCCGACCTCGCCGTCGTCCCCTACCCGGAGGGGGAGGGGCCGGAATGAACATCGGCTTCCTGCTGCTCGCCGACTACAGCGAGGCGGTCAACGGCAAGCTCTACCTGACCGGAGGCGGCTGGAACGTCCTCCGCCTGCCCGAGCTGCCGCACGAGTGGTCCTTCCACATCGGCCTCGGCATCGACGTCGCCTGGCACGAGACCAACGACCCGCACGAGCTGGTCGTATCCGTCCAGGACCCCGACGGGATGGAGCTCGGCGACGGCCTCACCGCGAACTTCGAGACCGGGCGCCCGCCCGGCATCCCCCAGGGCCAGGAGCAGCGGCTGGTGATGTCGATCGGCGCCACCGCCACCTTCTCCGCCCCCGGCCCCCACGCCGCCGTCGTCCAGGTCAACGGCGAGGAGCTCGCCCGCGCCCGCTTCTACCTGATGGAGGGCGGCGAGCCGGGGGTCGAGATCACCTAGTCGCGTGAGGGGAGCCCGCCCCGGCTTCCCCCGCGCGGTGAGCTACCCTGTCCTTGGTGTGTCCTAGTGCGCGGACAGAAGGGAGACAGCTTGACCGCAACCACCGCCAAGGATCCTCAGCGACTCCGCCTGCTTGAGATCGACACCGAGGTCGAGGAGGTCAAGGCGGCCTTCGAGGCCGCGGTGACCGAGGTGACCGGCCGCCCGGAGATCGACGGCTCGGCCAAGAAGCGACTCGCCGAGGTCGGACGGAGGCTCGCTGCCCTCAAGCCCCAGCTCGAGGCCGCCGATCTCAGCTACGAACAGAAAGCGACTCTTTACTCCGCCCTCGTCGATGTGAACACGGCGATGAGCGCCCCTCCGGACGACCTCGACCGGTTCGAGGCCGTCCTGATCGGCATCGAGCGGATCCGCCACGTAATCCGGGATGCGCTCGACGAGTTCGTGGGTGGGGCCTCGGCGGACCGCCGCCGCCTGCTCGAAGAGCTCCAGAGCAGCCTGCCCGACCTGAAGCAGACCGACGTCGCCGAGCTCCTTGGCGTCGATCCGCGAACGGTGCGCCGTTGGGCGGCCCACTCGGCGGAGCCCGACCACCGCCTTCAGTTGGTCGTCCGGCTCGTCGCCGTGCTCCGACATGCCTGGACGCCAAGGGGAGCCCTCGCCTGGTTCCGGCGCGAGCGACGAGATCTCGGCGGAAGGCGACCGCTCGATCTACTCGACGATCCGGCCACAGAGCGCGACCTGCTCAGCGCCGCCCGCTCCAGCAGGAACCAGTACGCCACCTAGGCCGTGGGCCAGCTCGCTTTCAAACGGGCGCGCGGCGTGGTCTATCGGGCGACCACCTATGACACCTGCCTCTGGGTCTCGCCGAACAGCCGACCCGGGCGCTGGAACGACCCGGCCGAGGCGACGGTGGCGCAGTACTGCACCCTGGACATACCCTCGGCGATCGCGGAGATGGTCCGCTCGGAGAACCTCCGCGAGGTGGAGGAGGCCCGCGAGCTGCGGGTCAGTGTCTGGGAACTGCGAGTGGGCGAGGGTGCGATCGTCGACTACTCGACGCCGGAGAGAGCGGGTGGCCAGGGCTTCTCCTGGGACTCGCTCGTTGCCGACGCCTGGGAGGAATGCCAGGCGGAGGGCAGGAGGATCGTCGCGAACGGTGGGCGCGGAGTGCTGGCTCCCAGCGCCGCGCTTCCGCGGGGGCTCACGCTGACCCTGTTCGGACCGCGGACGGAGATTGCCTGGAGCGCCGAGCCCAGCCTCTCGATCCAGGTCCCGGCCCGGCACGTGTTGCGGGGCGAGCCGGGAGACGGCCTGGTCCGGGACACGCGCTTCTTCGGCGACCCCTACCCGGACCTAGAGCCGAGGCGCGCGGACCGCCTCCTCGACTTCGAGCTCGACTCCGAGTCGGCCCGACCGAGCTGAGGCTCAGTTGAACACGTAGAGCAGCAGGAAGGCGATCGCCGCGTAGGCGGCGCCGGCCGCCTGGATGCCGCGATCGCCGGCGACGATCTGGGCCATCGTGCGGTCGTCGGCGCGGTCGTAGATCAGGTACAGGTAGCGGAAGATGCCGTAGACCACCGGGGGGATGGTGAGCATCATCTGGCTGCCGATCAGCGGCGAGTTGACGGTGTAGATCGAGTAGCTGAGCACCGTCCCGGTGGTGACCAGGGCGACCATCTGGTCGAGGAAGGGGAGCGAGTAGTGCTCCAGCACCGGCCGGGTCGAGGTCCCTTCGTGCAGCTCGGAGACCGCCTCCTGGCGGCGCTTGGTGAAGCCGAGGAAGGCGGCGAGCATCCCGGTGCAGAGGATCAGCCACTCCGAGGCCTGGGCGTCGACGGCGCTGGCGCCGGCGGCGACGCGGAGGATGAACAGCCCCGCCAGCGTCATCACGTCGATGATCACCAACTGCTTGAGGCCCACGCTGTAGGCCATCTGGGCGACGCCGTAGCCGACCACCATCAGCCCCACCTCCCAGTTGACGGTGGCAAAGGCGAGGGCGATCGCGATCGCGGCCAGCGCCGGGGCGAGCGCCTTCGCCACTCCCTCCGAGATCTCGCCGGCGGCCAGCGGCCGGAAGCGCTTCTTCGGGTGCTTGCGGTCGAGCTCGACGTCGATCAGGTCGTTGACGAAGTAGCCGGCGCTGGAGATCAGGCAGAAGGAGACGAAGGTGAGGACCGCCAGCAGCACCTCGTGCGACTGGTTGAACTTGCCGGAGAACAGCAGCCCGGCGAAAACGAAGACGTTTTTGATCCACTCCTTCGGGCGGCCGGTCTTGATCGCGGCGCGCAGCGGCGAGCGGCGGGGCACGACGGGTCCCCCGTCACCGGACTGGGCTCCGTCGGCGGGCTTCACGGTCTGCTCTTCGGAGGTGATCGTTTCCATCGCCAGGTTGACGAACGCGACAGCGTAGCCTAGGTCGGGAGCCGGACCGTGAACCTGGCGCCGCCGTCGGGGCGGTTCTCGACCGCGGCGCCGCCGCCCATCGCCTCGCTCAGCTCACGGACGATCGCCAGGCCCAGCCCCGCCCCCTCGCTGGAGCCGCCGCCGGCCCGGGCGCGGAGGTGGAAGCGCTCGAAGGCACGGGGGATCTCGGTCTCGGGGATGCCGCCGCCGCGGTCGGCGACGCTGAGCTCGCCGGGGCCGACCGCGATCGTCACCGCCTCCCCCGGCGGGCTGACCCGGATCGCGTTCTCGAGCAGGTTGGAGACGACCTGCAGGGCGCGGCCGTGGTCGGCGACAGCCGGCGCGGGGCCGCCCTCGATCCGCACCTCGACCCCGGCCTCCGCCGCCCGCGGCCGCATCCGCTCCTCCGCCTCGCGGGCCACCGCGGCCAGGTCGACCGGTTCGGCGCCCACCTCCAGCACCCCCTGCCGCAACCGGGCGAGGGCGAGCAGGTCGCCGACCAGCCGCTCCAGCCGGTTGGCCTCGCGGCCGACCACGGCGGCGGCCACGCGGGGCTCGATCGTGCCGTCCTCGATCCCCTCCGCGTAGCCCCGGATCGAGGTCAGCGGCGTCCGCAGGTCGTGGGAGACCGAGAGCAGCACCGCCCGCTCGGCGTCGTGGGCGACCGCCAGCCGCTGGGACATCTCGTTGAAGGCGCTGGCCAGCTCGTCGAGCTCGTCGATCCCCTCGGCGGGCACCGGCTCGGGCCGGCGGCCGGCGGCCAGCTCCCCGGCGGCGCCGCCGAGCCGGCGCAGCGGCTGCGTCATCCGTCGCGCCACCAGCACCGCGGCCGCAGCGGCCAGCAGCGCCGCGACACCGCTGGCGATCAGCAGCGCCGAGAGGTAGTTGCTGAAGTCGTCGCCGGTCACCACGTCGCGGCGGGTGACCAGGACCACCGCGTCTTCGACCGGGCGGGCGGCGTAGATCGAGTCGGCGCCGCGGATCTCGGCGCTGCCGTCGGCCGGCAGCCCGGCCCGCAGGTCGGCGGCGGCGCTCTCGGGCAGCAGACGTTCGGCCCGGGCGAGGCTGACCACGCTGACCGGCCGGGGCTCCGGCGGCGCGCCACCGGGGCGGGGCGGCGGTTTCGCGCCCTGGCGCTCGTCGCCGGGTCGTGGCGGGCGGGGGCGACTGCCGCGGCGCCGTTCCTCGTCGCGGACCGCTTCGGGCAGCGCCTCGTAGCGGCTCGCGAAGGCGTCGGCCTGGGCCTCGACGTCGTCGCGGATCGTGTCGCGGACGGCGCTCTTGGTCAGCACCGCCCCAAGCGCCAGCGAGACGCCCACCGCGACCAGCACGGCGGCGAGGATCGAGACGAACAGCCGCCCCCGCAGCGAGCGCATCAGGGGACGACCTTGTAACCGGCTCCGCGCACCGTCGCGATTATCTCGGGGCGGCCGAGCTTGCCGCGCAGCTGGCCGACGTGGACGTCGACGGTGCGGGTGCCGCCGGCGAACTCGCCGCCCCAGACCAGCTCCAGCAGCCGGTCGCGGCTCAGCACCACGCCGGGGTGGGAGAGCAGCGCCGCCAGCAGGTCGAACTCGCGCGCGGTCAGCTCGACCGGCTCGCCGCCGACCGTGACCACCCGCGAGGCGCGGTCGAGTGCAACGTCGCCGACCGCCACCGAGCCGCCGTCGACGGTGGCGCCGGCGCCGTCGGCGCGGCGCAGGATCGCCTTCACCCGGGCGACCAGCTCACGCGGCGAGAAGGGCTTGGTCACGTAGTCGTCGGCCCCGGCTTCCAGCCCGGCGACCCGGTCGACCTCCTCGTCGCGGGCGCTGAGGATGAGGATCGGGACGCCGGTGCGGCCGCGCAGCCGGCGGCAGACCTCGAGCCCGTCGATCCCCGGCAGGCCGACGTCGAGAACGACGAGCCGGACCGCGTGGCGGCCCAGCTCCTCGAGCGCCTGCTCGCCGCTGCGCGCCCAGACCACGTCGAAGCCATCCCGTCGCAGGTAGGCGCGCACCAGGTCGGCGATCGCCTGCTCGTCCTCGACGACGAGGATGGCTCCGTTCATGGTCCTAGCCTCTCAGCCGATCCGGCCGGAGGGCGGCGGCCCGGGCCTCTCTCCTTTCCCCTTGCCGCCGTGCATCGGCGGCCGCTCGCCCTTCTTCGGCAGCACGACGACCGACTTCGCGGTACCGCCGTCAGGGCCGGAGACCAGCACCTTCTGACCCTCCTTCAGGTCCTCCAGGCCGGTCTTCGAGCCCGGCTTGCCGAGCACCCGGGTGTCGTCGTCGACGGCGATCGTCACTTCGTTGCCGTCGTTCTCGGTCACGGTGATCGAGCTGCCGGAGACCGCGGCGACCTTGCCCTGGTCGATCCGGATCACCCGCGACTCGCCTTCCTTGGTCTGGACGTGGAGCTCGCCGTAGGTGAGCCCTTTCATCGCTTTGCCGAGCCCGGGCGGTCCGCCGTGCGGGCCGCGGTGGTGGCGCTTCGTCTTCCCGGTCCGCTCCTTGCCGGACTTCGAGCCGCCGCCGGAGTCGTTCTGGGCGACGGCGACGCCGCCGACCACGAGCGCCGCGGCGACGCCGAGCGTCGCGACCGTGCGCGCTTGTTTGGGTGCGTTGCGGAACATCGTTACCTCCTGGTTGGGGTTCTGCTTGACCCCAATCTGCCCGGCCCCGGTTCGGGCCCGGTCAGGCCCGTGTAAGCGCTGTGTAAGCCGGGTCGAGGAGGACGCCGGGGTTGAGGATCGCGGCCGGGTCGAGCTCGGCCTTGGCGGCGCCCAGGGCGGCGGCGAAGGGGTCGGGGCGCTGGCGGTCGTACCAGGGGCGGTGGTCGCGGCCGACCGCGTGGTGGTGGGTGATCGTGCCGCCGGCCCCGAGCACCGCCTCGGAGACCGCCGCCTTCACCTCGTCCCACTGCTCGACCTCGCCACCGCGGATCGCCGGCGCCAGCACCGTGAAGTAGGGGGCGGCGCCGTCGGGGTAGACGTGGGTGAAGCGGCAGCTGACCCGCGGCGCCCCCGGGCCGTCGCCCGCCGTGCCGCAGACCTCCGCCGTCGCCCGCCGCGCCGCCTCCATCGCCGTCGCGTGGAACTCCTCGAGCCGGTCCCAGACGATCGCCGTCTCGAAGGTCTCCGAGAGCACCCCGCAGGCGACGAAGGTGTCGCGCAGGTAGGGGGCGAGCAGGAAGGCGCTGCGCCAGCTGCCCACCGCGTCATCGCCACCGCCGGCGGCGCGTGGCTCGCCGGGCCTGCCGCCGTGCGAGCGGGCGATCTCGATCGCCGCGTCGAGCGCAGCGTCGACCGGCTGGGCCGCCGACTCGAAGCCGAGCACGAGCAGGCTGGCGCTGCCGTCGCCGGCCCCGGTCAGCTCCGCCTCGGCGGCGTCGAGCAGGCGGCAGTTGGAGGGGTGCAGGCCGGACTGGGCGATCTCGCGCACCGCCGCCGCGGCGGCGAGGAAGTCGCCGAACTCGACCCCCGCCGACGCCTTCTGCGCCGGCCGCGGCCGGACCCGCACCCAAGCCTCGGAGATCACCCCGAGGATCCCCTCCGAGCCGATCAGCATCCGGTCGGGCGAGGGGCCGGCGCCGGAGCCGGGCAGGCGCCGGCTCGCCCAGCCGCCGCGCGGGGTCACCGCGCGCACCGACTCGACCAGGTCGTCGACGTGGGTGATCAGGGTCGCGAAGTGCCCACCGGCCCGGGTCGCGATCCAGCCGCCCAGGGTCGAGTACTCGAAGGACTGCGGGAAGTGGCGCATCGTCAGCCCGTGCTCGCGCAGCTGCTCCTCCAGTCGCGGCCCGGTGGCGCCGGCCTGGATCCGCGCCGCCAACGAGACCGGGTCGACCTCCAGCACCCGGTCGAGGCGGCGCAGGTCGAGCGTCACCACCGGCCGCTCGCCGAGCCGCGGCTCGACCCCGCCGACCACGCTGGTGCCGCCGCCGAACGGGACCACCGCGGCGCCCTCGGCCTCGGCCCAGCTGAGCACGGTCTCGATCTCCGCCTCGTCGCGCGGGAAGGCGACCAGGTCGGGTGGGTTCTCGAACTCGCCGCGGAAGCCGCGCACGACATCGCGGTAGGCCTTGCCCAGGGCGTGGGAGACCCGCTCGTAGCGCTCCTCGGAGAAGAGGTCGCCCAGCCCCTCGGGCCGCCTCAGCCGCGGCGGCCGCAGCTCGACGTCGTCCAGCGCCACCGGCCGCTCGACCTCGCCGCCGAACCCGAACCGCGCCCGGATCCCTTCCGCCGCCTCGCGCAACTGCGTGGCGCTCGGCGCCTGGTCCTCATACCCCCACCCCCAATGCTTCAACCGCCTCTCCACGAAGTTGAAGCTATCGCGAGCGGCGCCCTCGACCTACCAGTGGACGCCTTTCATGACGTGCGCGAAGGCCATCGCCTCGGTCGAGGGGGCCTTGTCGCGCGCCTCCTCGGTCTTGCCCTTGGCGGCCTGGGAGTCGGGGAAGAGCTTGTAGGCGGCGTTGAGGATCGAGTCGCTGGCCTTGGGCGCCACCGCGTAGAGCAGCTCGCCGAAGCTGCCCAGTTTGGTCGCCACCTTCTTCGGCCGCTTGACGATCGCCTTGGCGATCATCTCCGCCGCCTCCTCCGGGGTGATCGCCGGGAACATGTCGTACATCCGGGTCGGGGCGATCATCGGCGTCCGCACCAGCGGCATGTGGATCGTCGTGATGTGGACCTTGTCGTCGACCACCTCGGAGGCGATCACCCGGCTGAAGGCGTCCAGCGCCGCCTTCGAGGCGACGTAGGCCGAGAAGCGCGGCGGGTTGGTCTGGGTCCCGATCGAGCTGATGTTGATGATGTGACCCGACTTGCGGGCCCGCATCGTCGGCAGCAACGCCAGGATCAGCCGCAGCGCCCCCAGGTAGTTGAGCTGGATCGTGCGCTCGAAGTCGTGGAAACGGTCGTAGGAGAGGGCGATCGAGCGGCGGATCGAGCGGCCGGCGTTGTTGACCAGGACGTCGACGTGGCCGTGGTAGGCGAGCACCTCCTCGGCCATCCGCTCGATGTCCTCCATGTCCGAGAGGTCGCACTGGTGGATGTGGGCGGTGCCGCCGGCTGCGGCGATCTCCGCCTTCGTCTCTTCCAGCTTGTCGAGCGAGCGGGCGACCAGCAGCACCGTCGCCCCGGCGTCGGCGAACTTCACGGCGCTTGCTTTGCCGATCCCCGAGGAGGCGCCGGTGACGAGGACGATCTTGCCCCGCACCGCCCCCGAGAGCGAGCGGTCCTTGAACAGGTCGGGGTCGAGGTTGCGCTCCCAGTAGTCCCAGACGCGGGCCGCGTAGCTCTCCAGCGGCGGCACCTCGATCCCCGATCCGCGCAGCGCCTCCTGGGCGCCGCTGCAGTCGAAGTGGGTCGGGTAGTCGACGTAGGTGAGGACCTCGGCGGGCACCCCCGCCTCGCCCAGCGCCCGCTTCAGCAGCCCCTTGGCGGGCGGCAGGAAGCGCAGCCCGGTGCGGGCGAGCCCGATCGCCGGCTCGGTGACGTCGCGGTCGAGGCGGAAGGCGGCCTGCGGCGCGTCGGCGGCGCGGGCGAAGAGGTTGATCACCTGGCCGGCCCGCTTCGGGCTGGGATCGGTGAGGTGGAAGGCGCGGCCGTCGAGGTCGGGCTGGTGGGCGATGTGGTCGATCGCGGCGGCGACGTAGTCGACCGGGACGATGTTGATCTCGCCGCCTTCGATCCCGACCGTCGGCAGCCAGGACGGCAGCACCCGCCGCGCCCGCTGCAGCGCCTTGAAGAAGTAGTAGGGACCGTCGACCTTGTCGATCGCCCCGGTCCGCGAGTCGCCGACCACGATCCCCGGCCGGTAGACCCGCCACGGCCGCGTGCAGGTCTCACGGACCAGCCGCTCCGACTCGTGCTTGGTGCGGAAGTAGGGATTGGTGTCCAGCCGCTCGGCCTGGTCGAACATCTCCTCGCGCCACTCGCCCTCGTAGAGGCCGGCGACGGCGATCGAGCTGACCTGGTGAAAGCAGCCGGCGTCGAGCGAGCCGGCCAGCTCGATCGCGTTGCGCGTCCCCTCGACGTTGGCGACCTGCTGGGCCTCGGCGTCGGCGGCGATGTCGTAGATCGCCGCCAGGTGGAAGAAGTGGTCGATCTCGCCGCGCATCTCCACCAGGTCCTCCTCGCTGACCCCCAACCCGGGCTGGCCGAGGTCGCCGGCGACCGGCACGATCCGGGCGCCGTCCGCGCCCCAGCCGGTGCGCAGCTCCTCCAGCCGGCCCCGCGAGCCCGCCCGGACAAGGGCGTAGACGGTGCCCTCGCGCTGCAGCAACCGGGCCACCAGATTGCGGCCGATGAACCCAGTTGCCCCGGTCACGAAGTAGCTCATCTGGGTACCAGGGTATCTCGACAGGATGCCCGGGCGTCCCTTCTCCTAGACTGGGGCAAAGAGATGCCAGAAACGGCCACCGTGCAGATAGCCATGCCTGAGATGGGCGAGTCGGTGACCGAGGGCATCGTTCTCGAGTGGCACGTCGCCGAGGGCGACGCGGTCTCCGAGGGCGACACCGTCGTCGAGGTCTCGACCGACAAGGTCGACGCCGAGGTCCCAGCACCCGCCGACGGGGTGATTTCCAAGCTCTTGGTCTCGGTTGACGATGAGGTAGCGGTCGGCGCGCCGCTGGCCGAGATGGAGGCTGGGGCAAATGGCGGTCAGCCGGCGGGTCCTGTCGCCGCAGGGGACCCACCACCCCCTGCGGGGGCTGACGCCTCCTCGGGGGTGGTCCCCCCTACGGCGCCACCCGCCGGAGGAGCCGCTGCGGCTGACGGTGGAAATGGAGCTGGAGATGTTCGGGCCACTCCGGTTGCTCGGCGGGTTGCTGCCGACACCGGCGTTGACCTGGCTTCGGTCAGCGGCTCGGGGCCTGGCGAGAAGGTGACCAAGGCCGACGTCCTGGCTGCCGGCAACGGGGCTGGCGCGGCTGCGGCCGCCGCCGGCGAGGCGAAGCAGCTGCGCGGGCCGGCGGCGATGCTGGCCAAGGCGATGGACGAGAGCCGCGCGGTGCCGACCGCGACCTCGTTCCGGACGATCGCCGTCGACACGCTCGACGCGAAGCGCAAGGCGATCAACGCGGTGCTCAAGGAGCGCGGCCTCAAGGTCTCCTTCACCCACCTGGTCGCCTGGGCGATCGTCCGCGCCACCGAGGAGTTCCCGGTGATGGTCCGCGGCTTCGAGCAGCGCGACGGCAAGCCGTTCGCGATCGAGGGCGCCCCGGTCAACCTCGGGATCGCGGTCGACGTCGAACGCAAGGACGGCTCGCACAGCCTGATGGTGCCGGCGATCAAGGGCGCCGACGGCCTCGACTTCGCCGGCTTCCACTCCAACTACGAAGAGCTGATCGCCAAGACCCGCGAGAACAAGCTGACCGCCGACGACTTCCTCGGCACCAACATCTCCCTCACCAACCCGGGCGGGATCGGCACGATGGCCTCGGTGCCGCGGCTGCTCAGCGGCCAGAGCGCGATCATCGCCACCGGCTCGATCGCCTACCCGCCCGAGTGGACGCACGCCTCGCCGGAACGGCTGAAGCAGCTCGGCGTCTCCAAGGTGATGACCCTGACCTCGACCTACGACCACAGGGTGATCCAGGGGGCCGAGTCGGGCGCCTTCCTGCGCCGGGTCGAGCAGCTGCTGCAGGGCGAGGACGGGTTCTACGAGGCGGTCGCCACCGACCTCGGGCTGGAGACCGCCGGGGTCGCCGCCGCCCACCCGGCCGCCGCCTCGGCGCCGCCGCTCAGCGCCGCCGCGCCGAGCGCCGAACCCAGCAGCGCGGCGGGCCAGATCGACGAAGAGCTGCTGCAGGCGGTGCAGGCGGCGACCTCGCTGCTCAAGGGCTACCGCACCCACGGCCACCTCGCGGCCCACCTCGACCCACTCGGCTCCGAGCCGAAAGGCGACCCGGCGCTGCAACCGGAGAACGTCAACCTCACGCCGGAGCTGATGGAACGGATCCCGGCCTCGATCCTGCGGATCGGCGTCCCCGGCGAAACCCTGCTCGAGGCGCTGCCGCGGATGCGCGACGCCTACTGCGGCACGATCGGCTACCAGTTCGAGCACCTCTCCTCGCACCAGCAGCGGATCTGGCTGCGGGAGATGATCGAGACCGGCGCCCACCGGCAGCCGCTCACCGACAACGAGAAGCGCAGCCTGCTCGGCCGCCTGATCGACGTCTTCCAGTTCGAGCGCTTCCTCGAGAAGGCCTACCTGGGCCAGAAGATGTTCTCGATCGAGGGCCTCGACGTGATCGTGCCGATGCTCGACGAGCTGGTCACCCTCTCGCACCGGGCCGGCGCCGAGGAGGTCGTCTTCGGGATGGCCCACCGCGGCCGGCTCAGCGTCCTCGCCCACAACATGGGCCGCCCGGTCGAATCGATCCTCGCCGAGTTCGAGGGCGGCAAGCGACTCGAGGCGGTGAAGGCGGTGGCGGCGATCCCCCACGGCGGCACCGGCGACGTCAAGTACCACTACGGCCACCAGGGCGTGTACGAGACCGACAAGGGCGAGCGGATCTCGGTCCGGCTCTACCCGAACCCCAGCCACCTCGAGTTCGTCGACCCGGTGGTGACCGGCGGCGCCCGCTTCCTGCAGTCCCAGGTCGACGGCGCGAAGCTGGAGCACGACTCGACCAAGGCGGTGCCGGTGCTGCTGCACGGCGACGCCGCCTTCCCCGCCCAGGGCGTCGTCGCCGAGACGCTCAACCTGCAGGCGCTCGACGGCTACAGCACCGGCGGCACGATCCACATCGTCCAGAACAACCAGGTCGGGTTCACCACCGACCCCAAGGACTCGCGCTCGACCCCCTACGCGGCAGACATGGCGAAGGGCTTCAACGTCCCGATCGTCCACGTCAACGCCGACGACGTCGAGGCCTGCACGGCGGCGATCCGGCTGGCGATGGCCTACCGCGACCGCTGGCGCCGCGACGTCGTGATCGACGTCATCGGGTACCGCCGCTTCGGCCACAACGAGACCGACGAGCCGGCCTACACGCAGCCGAAGATGGCGGCCGCGATCAAGGCCCACCCGCCGGTCTCCGAGATCTACTCCGAGCGGCTGGTCGGCGAGGGCGTGGTCAGCGCCGAGGACGTCGAGCGGACCGCCGCCGAGCGCAAGGCCGAGATGTCCGCCGCCCAGAAGCAGTTGCGCGAGCGGATGGACGCGGGCGACTACGAGGACCCGACGGTGACCGGGATCACCACCAGCACCGGCGAACTGCTCGACCGCAGCGCCAGCCCGCCGGTCGACACCGCGGTCGACGCCGGCAAGCTGCGCACCCTCAACGAGGAGCTGCAGAAGGTCCCGGAAGGCTTCAACGTCCACCGCAAGCTGCGCCGGCCGCTGACCAAGCGGGTCGAGGACTTCGACACGGTGCCGATCGAGTTCGGCCACGCCGAGTCGCTGGCCTTCGCCTCGCTGCTCGGCGAAGGGGTCCACATCCGGCTCACCGGCCAGGACTCCGAGCGCGGCACCTTCTCCCACCGCCACCTCGCCCTGCACGACGAGAACACCGGCCTCGAGTACACGCCGATGCAGAACCTCAGCGACGCGACCGCGCCCTTCGAGCTGCACAACAGCCCGCTCTCGGAGATCGCCTGCCTCGGCTTCGAGTACGGCTACTCGGCCGCCAACCCCAGCGCCCTGGTCCTCTGGGAGGCCCAGTTCGGCGACTTCGCCAACGCCGCCCAGGTGATCATCGACAGCTTCATCGTCTCCGGCGAGTCGAAGTGGGGGCAGACCAGCCGCCTCACCCTGCTGCTCCCGCACGGCTACGAGGGCTCCGGCCCGGAGCACTCCAGCGCCCGGATCGAGCGCTTCCTGGCGCTTGGCGCCGAGGGCAACATCCGGATCGCCAACCCGACCACCGCCGGTCAGTACTTCCACCTGCTGCGCCGCCAGGCGCTGATCCGCAAGCCGCGACCGCTGATCGTCTTCACCCCGAAGGGGCTGCTGCGGCTCGACCGGGCCACGGCCGGCCTCGACCAGCTGACCAAGGGCGAGTTCCAGTTCGTGCTCGACGACCCGGCCGCCGCGGAGCGCCGCGAGAAGGTCGAGCGGCTGGTCCTCTGCACCGGCAAGGTCTACTTCGACATGGACGCCAGCGAGCGCCGCGAGGGGGCCGAGAACGTGGCGCTCGCCCGCGTCGAGATGCTCTACCCGTTCGCCAAGGAGCAGCTGGCCGAGCTGATCGGGACCTACCCGAACCTGAAGGAGATCACCTGGGTCCAGGAGGAGCCGCGCAACATGGGCGCCTGGAAGGTGATGTCGCGGCGGCTGCCCGACCTCCTCCCCGAGGGCGTCGAGCTGAACTACATCGGCCGCCAGGGCCGGGCCAGCCCGGGCGAGGGCTACTCCGGCGCCCACGCGCGCGAGCAGGAGCGAATCGTGCTCACCGCGCTCACCCCGCGCTGAGCCGGATGGCCTGGCGCCCGTTCGCGAAGCCGGTGCCGGGGCCCCTCTTCGTCTGGGTAAAGCGCCTCTCGTGGCTGGAGCTGGCGGTGTTCGCCGGGCTGATGGTGTTCTGGCTGGCGCCGGGGTTCGAGACCGAGACGATGGCCTTCGGGTGGGCGCACGGCCTCGGGTTCATCGCTCTCTGCATCCTGATCTGGGTCGCCGCTGTGAAACGCGAGGTTCCCTACACGCTGTTTGCGGCGACCCTGACCCCGGTCGGCCCGGTCGGCAGCGTGATCGGGATCGAGCTGATCGAACGCAAGGGGTGGGGAATCGCACCGCCTGAGCCAAATGGCGAACCCGCGCGTAGGATCGAAGAACGCACCTGAATGCGCCGCACTACGCTTGACCCCAGGGTGTTTACGCTGTATAGGTAAACGTTGACTGTTCCTCTGGACAGTCTCGTTCAGGGGAACGGCCGCGTCGGCATCCCTCCCTGGCTACCGACGCGCAGGTGCAGTGAGGGTCGCGCGGACCCCCCTGCCTCCCGCGGCCCCGCTGCGCCTTACCTGTTGAGGTTGCGCAGCACGGTCTGCAAGATACCGCCGTTTATGAAGTAGGTCACCTCGTTCGGAGTATCGAGCCGTACCGTTGCCTCGAACTCGGTGCTCGAACCATCGTCCGCCCGAGCGGTGACAGTCACGGTCTTCGCCCGGCCCTCACCGAGGTCGCCGAGGTCGAAGCTCTCCAACCCGGTCAGGCCGAGGCTCGCGGCGCTCTCGCCGGCGGCGAACTGGAGCGGCAGCACGCCCATCCCGATCAGGTTGGAGCGGTGGATCCGCTCGAAGCTCTCGGCAATCACCGCCCGCACCCCGAGCAGCTTCGTGCCCTTCGCCGCCCAGTCGCGCGAGGAGCCGGTGCCGTACTCCTTGCCGGCGAGGACGATCAGCGGCACGCCCTCGGCGGCGTAGGCGGTGGCCGCCTCGAAGATCGTCGTCTCCTCGCCGTCGGGAAAGTGGCGGGTGAAGCCGCCGGCCCGATCGACCAGCTGGTTGCGCAGCCGCACGTTGGCGAAGGTGCCGCGGATCATCACCTCGTGGTTGCCGCGGCGCGAGCCGTAGGAGTTGAACGCCGCCGGTTCCACCCCGTGGTCGACCAGCCACCGGCCGGCCGGGCTGTCGCGCTTGATCGCCCCGGCGGGGGAGATGTGGTCGGTGGTGATCGAGTCGCCGAGCAGGGCGAGCACGCGTGCGCCGTTGACCGGCTCGACCCCCGGCGGGTCGGCCGGCATCCGCTCGAAGTAGCTCGGCTGGCGGACGTAGGTCGAGTCGGGCCAGGTGTAGCGGTCGCCGCTGGGCACCTCGACCGCGTTCCAGGCCTCGTCGCCGGCGAAGACGCCGGCGTAGTTGCGGGTGAACATCTCGGAGGCGACGGAGGCGCCGACTACCTGCTTGATCTCCTCGTTGCTGGGCCAGATGTCGCGCAGGTAGACCGGCTCGCCGTCGCTGCCCTGGCCGAGCGGGTCGTTGACGAGGTCGATGTCCATGCGGCCGGCCAGCGCGTAGGCGACGACCAGCGGCGGGCTGGCCAGGTAGTTGGCCTTGACGTCCTGGTTGATCCGGCCCTCGAAGTTGCGGTTGCCGGAGAGCACCGAGCAGACCGCCAGGTCCTTCTCGGCGATCGCCGCGGAGATCTCGGGCTCCAGCGGCCCGGCGTTGCCGATGCAGGTCGTGCACCCGTACCCGACCAGGTTGAACTGGAGCGCGTCGAGGTGCTCGTCGAGGCCGGCCTGACGCAGGTAGTCGGTGACCACGGTCGAGCCGGGGGCCAGCGAGGTCTTCACCCATGGCCGGCGGGCGAGGCCGCGCTGCACGGCGTTGCGGGCGAGCAGCCCGGCGCCGATCATCACGCTCGGGTTGGAGGTGTTGGTGCAGCTGGTGATCGCGGCGATCACGACCCGGCCGTGGTCGAGCTGGAAGCCGGTGCCGTCGGCCAGGGTGACGTCGACCGCGTCGTTGGTGATCCGCTCCAGGACGGCGGCGGGGGGAGCGTCGGCGCTGACCGCGGGGCGCGGCTTGCCACGTGCGTCGTCGTGGTCCTCGGCTGGCGGGTCGGAGGCCGGGAAGGACTCTTCGTTCGCCTCGTCGACGCCGTTGCCCATCTGCTCGGCGGCGTCTGGGTCGAGCTCGGCCATCGCCTCCAGGAAGGACTCCTTGGCCAGGGCCAGCGGCACCCGGTCCTGGGGGCGTTTCGGCCCGGCGAGGCTGGGCACGACCGTGCCCAGGTCGAGCTCCAGCAGGTCGGAGAAGACCGGGTCGGGGCTCGACTCCTCGTGGAACATGCCCTGGGCCCGGGAATAGGCGTCGACCAGCTCGATCGTCTCGGTCGAGCGGCCGGTCAGGTCGAGGTAGCGCAGCGTCTCGGCGTCGACCGGGAAGATCGCGCAGGTCGAGCCGAACTCCGGCGACATGTTGCCGAGCGTGGCGCGGTCGGCAAGGCCGAGGGTCGGCAGGCCGGGGCCGAAGAACTCGACGAACTTGGTGACGACGCCGCGCTCGCGAAGCATCTCGGTCACGGTGAGGACGAGGTCGGTCGCGGTCGCCCCCTCGGGCAGCTCGCCGCTCAGCTTGAACCCGACCACCTGCGGCAGCAGCATCGAGATCGGCTGGCCCAGCATCGCCGCCTCGGCCTCGATCCCGCCGACCCCCCAGCCGAGCACACCGAGCCCGTTGACCATCGTCGTGTGCGAGTCGGTGCCGACCAGGGTGTCCGGGTAGGCCTGCAGGGCGCCGCCGTTCTCACGGCTGTAGACGACCTGGGCCAGGTGCTCGAGGTTGACCTGGTGGCAGATCCCAGTCGCCGGCGGCACGACGCGGAAGTTGTCGAAGGACTGCTGGCCCCACTTGAGGAACGAGTAGCGCTCGCGGTTGCGCGCGAAATCGTGCTCGGCGTTGAGCGCGAAGGCGCGCTCGTTGCCGTAGGCGTCGACCTGGACCGAGTGGTCGATCACCAGGTCGACGTCGACCAGCGGGTTGATCGCCGCCGGGTCGCCGCCGATCTCCTCCATCGCGTCGCGCATCGCCGCCAGGTCGACGACGCCGGGAACGCCGGTGAAGTCCTGCATCAGCACCCGCGCGGGCTGGAAGGGGATCTCGACGCTGGGCTCGGCGGCCGCGTCCCAGGAGGCGATCGCCTCGACGTCGGCGGCGCTGACCGAGACCCCGTCCTCGAGCCGCAGCACGTTCTCCAGCAGCACCTTGATCGAGTACGGGAGACGGGCGACGTCGAAACGGTCCTGCAGGGCGTCGAGGCGGAACACCTCGTACTCGCGCCCGCTCACCGCGAGGGTCGAACGGGCGCCAAACGAATCGCTGCTCATCTTCTGGATTCCTCCAAGCTCGTGGTCTCTCTACCTCTTGTCCGCCTGTCCCGCTGCGACGTCTGCTGCCACCTTCTGCCCTGCTCCCCCGCTCGCGACCCGCACCGCCACCGCCGGGCTGGCGAGGGCGAAGTGGGCGAGCAGGCGCTGCTGGATCGGGGCCACCGTGACCTCGACCCGGTTCTTCTCGATCGCGCTGAGGACCGCCTCGGCGACCTGGCGCGGTGAGCCGGTTCCCATGCCCGGAATCGGGTCGGCGCCCGAGTCCGCGTACATCCCGGCCTCGCGGATCGTCCCCGGCGAGACCAGCGAGACGCCGATCCCGAGCGGGTTGAGGTCCGCCCGCAGGCCCAGCGCGAAGCCGCGCAGGCCGAACTTGGTCGCGTTGTAGACGGAGGAGAGCGGCGTCGCCGACTTCCCCGAGAGCGACGAGATGAAGACCATGTGGCCGCTGCCCCGCTCGACCATCTGCGGCTCCAGCGCCCGGGCCAGGACGATCGGCGCCTCGAAGTTGACCCGCAGCGCCGCGGCCAGCTGCTCCGGCGTGAAGTCCGGCAGGCGGCCGGTCGCCGGCAGCCCGGCGTTGGCGACGAGGGCGTCGACCGGGCCGGCCTCGGCGGCAAGCGCCTCGGCGGCGCCGGGGGCGGCGAGGTCGGTCGGCACGGTGCGGTGCTCGTCCCCGGGCAGGCCGGCGGCGAGCTCGGCGAGCGCCTCGGGGTTGCGGCCGCTGAGCACCAGCGTGGCGCCGCGCCCGGCCAGCGCCGCGGCGATCTCACGGCCCGCCGGTGGCCCCGGTCAACAGCGCGGTGCGACCTGAAAGCTTCATGACAGCCAAGCTAGCAGCCGGCCGGCCGACAGGAATTCGCGGTCTGACCGCGAAGCCAGACCGAATGTTTGCGTTTTGTGAGCAGAACGCCGGTCGATGGTCTACACTGCCGCGGATCCAAAGAACCGAAACGCCGAATCCCCAGCGCCAGCAGGCGCCACGGGGAACGGGGGAACCACGTTTTCGGGGCTAACTCACCTTCCCAGGTGGGGGCGCAGGCTCCTTTCGCGCCAGCCCGACAGCTAACCCCGTAGGCCGACGAAGGAGATCGGGTAGTTGGTTGCCAAGCAGAAGCTGAAGGCAGGCATAGCGGTATCGGCGGCGTTCCTGACGCTTGGGATCGCCGGCCCCGGCAGCGCAGTTGCCAAGTGCAACGGCGGCGGCCTCTCCCCGGCCGAAATCGACGTCTGCACGCCGACCAAGAAGGCGAAGCTGCTCCGCAACGGCACCCTGGTGCCGCCGAAGAGCGCCCCGAAGCGGGTCAAGCGCGTGATCGCCGCGGCCAACAAGATCAGCCGCAAGCCCTACATCTACGGCGGCGGCCACGCCCGCTGGTGGGACAGGGGCTACGACTGCTCCGGCGCGGTCAGCTTCGCGCTGCACGGCGGCAGGTTCATCAACAGCCCCCTTCCCTCCGGGCCCCTGATGAAGTGGGCGAAGCCCGGCAAGGGTCGGTGGATCACCGTCTACGCCCACGGCGGCCACACCTACGCGGTGATCGCCGGCTTCCGCTGGGACACCTCGGGCAACAGGGGCGAATCCGGCCCCCGCTGGCACCGGGACAAGCGCTCGCCGAATCGCGGCGGCTTCGTAGCCCGCCACCCGGCCGGCTTCTAGCTCGCAGCCGGGAGGGTCGGTACCCCCTCCTCACTCGCAACTCGTCGTCGTTGAGTTGAGCGGCTGACGCTTCCTGGCGCGCCGCCCCCACCGTTCGGCACATTGCACCCGCTGGAGGAGGGTCAATATCCCGAGCGGGGCCCCGAAGGAGGGGTCGGGTGACCCCGCGAACGTCTTGCGCGGGAGGAGGGGAGCGCCAAAGAGGCGACAGCGATCCCACCCTTCAGCGACGAGTTGCGAGTGAGCGGGGTCACCCGACCCCTCCGCCCTGCGACCCCTAGAGCGGGATGTTGCCGTGCTTGCGCTTCGGCTGCGCGACCCGCTTGGTCTGCAGCATCCGCAGCGCCTTGATCAGCTTCGGCCGGGTCTCGCGCGGCTCGATCACGTCGTCGATGTAGCCGCGCTCCGCCGCCGAGTAGGGGTTGGCGAAGTGCGCCTTGTAGTCGTCGATCAGCTTCTGGCGCCGCTCGTCAGGGGTCGGCGAGCTGGTGATGTCTTTGCGGTAGATGATGTTGACGGCGCCCTCGGGGCCCATCACCGCCACCTCCGCGGTCGGCCAGGCGACGTTGAAGTCGGCCAGCATGTGCTTCGAGTTCATCACGTCGTAGGCGCCGCCGTAGGCCTTGCGGGTGACCACGGTCAGCTTCGGCACGGTCGCCTCGGTGAAGGCGTAGAGCAGCTTGGCGCCGTGGCGGATGATCCCGTTCCACTCCTGGTCGGTGCCGGGAAGGAAGCCGGGCACGTCGGTGAAGGTGAGGATCGGGACGTTGTAGCAGTCGCAGGTGCGCACGAACCGGGCCGCCTTCTCGGAGGCCTCGATGTCGAGCACGCCGGCGAGGAAGGCCGGCTGGTTGCCGACCACGCCGACCGGGTAGCCGTCGAGCCGCGCGAAGCCGCAGACGATGTTCTTGGCGAAGTGCTCGTGGACCTCGAAGAACTCCTCGTCGTCGACGATGCGGGCGATCACCTCGCGCATGTCGTAGGGCTTGGAGGGGTCGTCGGGGACCAGCGTGTCAAGCGACTCGTCTTCGCGGTCGGGGTCGTCGGCGGGCTCGAAGCGGGGCGGCATCTCGAGGTTGTTCGAGGGCAGGAAGCCGAGCAGGTAGCGGACGTCCTCGAGGCAGCTCTCCTCGTCCTCGGCGGCGAAGTGGGCGACGCCGGACTTCGAGTTGTGGCTCATCGCCCCGCCCAGCTCCTCGAACTCGACCTCCTCGCCGGTCACCGTCTTGATCACTTCCGGGCCGGTGATGAACATGTGCGAGGTCTCTTTGACCATGAAGATGAAGTCGGTCATCGCCGGTGAGTAGACGGCGCCGCCGGCGCAGGGGCCCATGACGAGGCTGATCTGCGGGATCACGCCGGAGCACTGGACGTTGCGGACGAAGACGTCGCCGTAGGCGCCGAGCGAGACGACGCCCTCCTGGATCCGGGCGCCGCCGGAGTCGTTGATCCCGATCACCGGCGCCCCGACCTGGGCGGCGAGGTCCATCACCTTGCACATCTTCTCCGCCATCACCTCGCCGAGGCTGCCGCCGAAGACCGTGAAGTCCTGCGAGAACACGAAGACGGTGCGGCCGTCGACCGTGCCGTGGCCGGTGACGACGGCGTCGCCCCAGGGCCGTTTTTTCTGCATCTCGAAGTCGTAGGTGCGGTGGCGGACGAAGGTGTCGAGCTCCTCGAAGGAGCCGGGGTCGAGCAGCTTCTCGATCCGCTCGCGGGCGGTCATCTTGCCCTTCGCGTGCTGCTTCTCGACCGCCGCCTCGGAGGCGGAGTGGACCGCCGCCTCGCGCAGCTCGCGCAGGTAGGCGAGCTTCTCCTCGTGGGTTTCGGGATTGCGTTCGCGCATCGGCGCGCAGTCTATTTGCGCCGCCAGCGCGGTGCCCGTTGGGAACGCGGAGGGCTCGGCGCCCGCTCAGCTGAAGGGCCGGCGCTGCGGCTCGGCGAGGCGGTCGAGGACCGCTTCGAGGTCGGATTCGGCCAGCCCGCTCGCCTCGTTGGCGCGGATCTCGACCCGGGTTCCGAAGCCCTTCTCGGCCATCGTCACCTCGAGCCCCTCGACCTCGCCGATCAGCTCGGTCAGCTCCGGCTCGGACTTCATCAGGGTCCTGGAGACCTCGATCATGCTGGCCGCTTCTGCCACCACGGCCCCGTTCCTTCCCGCAATCTACGGCTGGGACGAAGCGTTCAGGGGGAGAACCCGGGGCGCTCGCGACATTGACCCACCGCAGGTGAGGTCAATGTCGCGAGCGCGAAACCGAAACGCATGGAGGTTGGTCGGCCGGCAACACGGATTGGTGGCGCGGCGACAGATGCTGGCTCTGGGGTTCACGGCGGCGGCGATCCAGCATCGGATCGCCTGCGGCCGGCTCCATCCTGTCGCGCGGGGCGTCTACGCGGTTGGCTGGCCGTACTTGGACGGGCGCCGACGCTGGGCGGCGGCCGTGCTGGCCGCCGCGTCCGGAGACAAGGCGGCGCACTTCCCCACCCAGCCCTACCTCGGCAATGGCGCCGCCCTCAGCCACCGCAGCGCCGCGGCGCTTTGGGGCATCGGCACCGAGTGGCCCGGGAGGATCGACCTCTCCGTGCTGCGCGCACAGGCCGTGCGCCGCCCCGGCCTCCTCGTTCGCCGCCGGCCCTCGCTCCCCGCGTCGGAGCTCCGGCTGCACGACGACCTCCCCGTCACCAGCCCGGTCCAGACCCTGATCGACCTCGCCACCGAGCTCGGCCCGGTCGCGGTCGAGCGCGCCGTCAACGACGCCGACAAGCGCGACCTGATTGACCCCGAGGCGCTGCGCCTCGCGCTCGACGCCCACGCCGGCGAGCCCGGCGTCCGCCTCCTCCGTCAGGTCCTCGACCGCCTCACCTTCCACCTCTCGGACTCGAACCTGGAGATCTACTTCCGCCCGATCGCCGCCTCGGCGGGCCTCCCCTCCCCGCTCTCCAAACACAAGGTCAACGGCTTCGAGGTCGACTTCTTCTGGCCCGAGCTGGGCCTCGTGGTCGAGACCGACGGCCTCCGCTACCACCGCACGCCGTCGACCCAGAAACGCGACGTCCGCCGTGACCGCGCCCACACGCTCGCCGGCATGACCCCGCTCCGCTTCACCCACTACGAGATCCGCTACGAAACCCACCGCGTCCGCTCCGACCTCGCCCGAGCCGCCGCGACTCTCTCGAAGCGCTCGCGATATTGACCACACCTGAGGAGGGTCAATATCGCGAGCGCTTCGGGGCCTCGGCCTAGAAGAAGGCGCCGCCGCGGTACTCGCCGAAGACGTCGCGCATCGCGCCGCAGACCTCGCCGATCGAGGCGTCGGCGGCGAGCGCGGCGCGGATCGGGTGCAGCAGGTTGCCGTCGCCGCGGGCGACGTCGCGCAGCGACTCCAGCTTCGCCTCGACCGCCGCCTGGTCGCGGGACTCCTTGAACGCCTTGAGCCGGGCGAGCTGGCGCTGCTCGGACTCGGGGTCGACCTTGAGAATGTCGACGTCGTCGACCTGGTCGGTGACGAACTTGTTGACGCCGACGATGATGTCCTGGCCCTCCTTGTAACGCTCGTGGTAGCTGAGCGCCGACTCCTCGATCTCGCGCTGCATGAACTCCAGCGCCTCGACCGAGCCGCCGAGCTCGGAGACCTTGTCCATCAGCTCCCAGGAGCGCTCTTCGATCTCGTCGGTCAGCGACTCGACGAAATAGGAGCCGGCAAACGGGTCGACGGTGTCGGCGACCCCGGACTCGTGGGCCAGCACCTGCTGGGTGCGCAGGGCGATCCGCGCCGAGCGCTCGGTCGGCAGCGCCAGCGCCTCGTCGAAGCCGTTGGTGTGCAGCGACTGGGTGCCGCCGGCGACCGCCGCGAATCCCTGCAGCGCGACCCGGATGATGTTCACCTCCGGCTGCTGGGCCTGCAGCGTCACGCCGCCGGTCTGGGTGTGGAACCGGATCTGCTGCGATTTCGGGTTCTCGGCGCCGAACCGCTCCCCGACCAGCTTCGCCCACATCCGCCGCACCGCGCGGAACTTGGCGATCTCCTGGAAGACGTTGTTGTGGCAGTTGAAGAAGAAGGCGAGTCGGGGCGCGAACTCGTCGATCTTCAGCCCGCGGTCGAGCGCCGCCTCGACGTAGGCGATCGCGTTGGAGAGGGTGAAGGCGACCTCCTGCACGGCCGAGCAGCCCTTCTCGCGGATGTGGTACCCGGAGATCGAGATCGTGTTCCATTTCGGCACGTTCTCGCGGCAGTACTCGAAGATGTCGGTGGTCAGCCGCATCGTCGGCGCCGGCGGGTAGATGTAGTTGCCGCGCGCCATGTACTCCTTCAGCACGTCGTTCTGGACCGTGCCGCGCAGCTGCTCGGAGGCGACGCCCTGCTCCTCGCCGACCAGCTCGTAGAGGAGCAGCAGGATCGCCGCCGGGGCGTTGATCGTCATCGAGGTCGAGACGCCGTCGAGCGGGATCTCCTCGAAGCAGATCCGCATGTCCTCGATCGTGTCGATCGGGACCCCGGTGCGACCGACCTCGCCGCGGCAGAGCGGGTCGTCGGAGTCGCGGCCGAGCTGGGTCGGCAGGTCGAAGGCCATCGAGAGGCCGGTCGAGCCGTGCTCGATCAGGTAGCGGTAGCGCTCGTTGGTGTCCTCGGGCGAGGCGAAGCCGGCGTACTGGCGCATCGTCCAGAGCCGGTCGCGGTACATCCGCTCGTGGATGCCGCGGGTGAAGGGCGGCGTCCCGGGCTCGCCGAGCCGCTCCTCGAGGCCCGGGGCGACGTCGCCGGCCTCATACAGCGGCTCGATCTCGATCCCGGAGTCGGTGAAGACGCGCTCGTCGTCGGGCCCGACGATCGGGGCGATCGTCCGGTGCGTCTCCGCCGAGCTGTCGGGTCCGCGCGCCATCCAACCCGGAGGATATTGGGGCGGCCGCGGCGGTGCCCGTCCCGGCTGGCCGGCTAACCGGGAGAGGCGCGCGCCGGGCTAGTCGGAGGCGCCGACCAGGCGCTCGACGCCGGTCTGCTCGATCGTCCGGCGCAGGCCGTCGATCAGCTCGGTCGCCGGCTCCCAGCCCAGCAGGTCGCGGGCACGGTCGATGTCCGGCTGGCGCTGCTGCGGGTCGTCGACCGGGAGTGCCTCGTAGACGATCTCCGAGCGCGACCCGGTGACCTCGATCACCGCCTTCGCCAGCTCCAGCAGGGTGAACTCGTTCGGGTTGCCGATGTTCACCGGCTGGTGGACGTCGGACTCGGCGAGGGCGACGATGCCGCGGATCAGGTCGTCGACGTAGCAGAAGCTGCGGGTCTGGCTGCCGTCGCCGAACACGGTCAGCGGCCGGTCCTGGAGCGCCTGCCGCAAAAAGGTCGGGATCGCGCGGCCGTCGTGCGGGCGCATCCGCGGCCCGTAGGTGTTGAAGATGCGAACGATCGCCGTGTCGACGCCCTGCTGGCGGTGGTAGGCCATGGTCAGCGCCTCGGCGTACCGCTTCGCCTCGTCGTAGACGCCGCGCGGGCCGATCGGGTTTACGTGGCCCCAGTAGTCCTCGCGCTGCGGGTGGACCTGGGGGTCGCCGTAGACCTCGCTGGTCGAGGCGATCAGGAACCGGGCCCGCTTGAACTTGGCGACGCCGAGCATGTGGTGCGTCCCCTGCGAGCCGACCTTCAGGGTGTGCAGCGGCAACCGCAGGTAGTCGATCGGGCTGGCCGGCGAGGCGAGGTGGTAGACGAAGTCAATCGCCTCGGGCACGTCGACGTAGGAGGTGATGTCTACGTTGCGGAACTCGAACGCGTCGTCGCGGATGTGGGCGATGTTCTCCAGCGAGCCGGTCTCGAGGTTGTCGAGGCAGATCACCCGGTGCCCCTTGCCGAGCAGGTGCTCGCAGAGGTGGGAGCCCAGGAATCCGGCGCCGCCGGTCACCACGCAGGTCGTCATCGGGCCGATGCTATCGAGGGCCGTCGGGCCGGGGGCACTCTCGGAGATCGCCGCAATATCCGCGAACTGCGGTGTTTGCCTCCGGCCCAAGGGGGAGATTTGTGCGTTTCCGATCGCTTCTTGGTGCGTGTTTGATGTAGAACCTTGAACCGAGCGGGGGGATCTGAGTGGGAAGCCGTGACGCCGAGCCAGGGGAGCAGGTAGCGCCGGTCGCGGCGCGCAAGCGCGCCGCGATTGAGACGTACGCCCACAACCAGGACTCGCTGCGCCGCACCGCCCAGCGCTACTCGATCTGCGCCGACGACGCCGACGACGCCCTGCAACGGGCGGTCGAGATCCTGCTCGACAAGGCCCCCTCGGACGACCCGCGGGAGCTGATCCGGTGGACCCAGACGGTGGTCAAGCACGAGGCGCTCGCGGTACGCCAGGAGCGCGAGCGGATCCTCGCCGGACCGGCTGGCGCCGCAGCGGAAAACAGGCCCGAGGACTGGGTCTCGCTGATCCCCTCCGTCGCCGACGGGCCGCCGGAGCGAGCCGAGCGTCGGGAGGCTGTCGCCCGCGGTCGCGAGGCGCTGCAGGCGCTGAAGCCGCAGGAGCGGCGGGCCCTGACCCTGCTGGCCGAGGGCTACTCCTACCGCGAGATCGGCAAGATCACGGGTTTCAGCCAGACCAAGGTCAACCGCTGCCTGGCCGAGGGACGGAAACGGTTCCGCGACCTGGTCGCCCGCAACGTGGACGGGAGCCGGTGTGCGGAGCTGGTTCCCCTGCTCTCCTCCTTCTGCGACGGCGAAGCCGGACCGGAGGACGCCGCCGCGGTGCGCGAGCACCTGCGCGCCTGCGTCCAGTGCCGGGCGACGCTGCGGGCCTACCGGGCCGCGCCGGCCGCGGTCGCCGCGTTGGCGCCGGCGCTACCCCTGCACAGGCCGCTGCTCGACCGCCTCCAGGAGGCAGTCGCGGGCCTCGGCGCCCGCCTCGGCGGCGGCGCGACCGACTCCGGCCTGCCCGGGGTCGCGGCGGCCGGTGGCAGCCGCGGGGCGGGGGCGGCAGCCCTGGCGAAGCTGATGGCGGTTTGCGTCGGCACCGCGGGGGGAGCTGCCGCCTGCGTCGCGACCGGTGTGGCGCCGGTGCCGCTCGGGATCGACGCCGACCGTCCCGCCGAGGTCAGGGCGGAGCGCGAGGCCGACCCGCCGCCGCTCGCCGAGCCCCCGGCGCCGGCGCCGGTCGAGTACGAACCGACGCCGGAACCGACGCCGGCGAGCGACCCCGAACCGCCTCCCCCGGAGCCGGAGCCGCAACCGGCCGCGCCGGCCTCGTCCGGTGGCGCGGTCGAGTACGCGCCGGCGCCGACCCCCGAACCCGTCCCGGCCGAACCGCCGGCCGGAGGGGACAGCGCCGCCGGGGAGTTCGGGCCGTGAGGCCGCCGGCCGCGATCCTCGCCGCGCTGGCCGCCGCCCTGATGGCGCTCGCGGCGCCAGCGCCGACGCTGGCCTCGCCGGCCCACCTCACCCCGTCCGAGCTGCGGGTCGCCGGCGGCGAGGGCTGGCGCCCGACCAGCGGCTTCGAACTCCTCTGGAAGCGCCTTGCCGAGACCCCCGAGCCGACCCTGATCGAGTACCGGGTCCGCGACGGCAACGGCGTGGCGTTCGGCCCGGCGGGGTTGCTGCCCTGGACTCGCGACGCGCTGTTCGGGGTCGGCGTGCCGCTCCGCCCAGACCGCTACACGGTCGAGCTCCGCCTCGGCGACGGCGCCTCATGGGGGGCCTGGGCGAGCGCCGCCGTGCACTTCGACAACACCCGGCCCGGGCCGGTGACCCCAGCCGCGCCCGACGGCTGGATCGGCCGCCGCGCCTCGCCGATGCTGCGGATCGACCACCCGGCGGAACCGCTGCCGCTCTCCGGGATCCGCGGCTACGCGATCGCGATCGGCGACCGTCCAAACGGCCACCCCTGCGCGGTGCCGCCGCTGTGCACCGGCGCCGAGACCGACCTCGACGGCGGCGTCGGCGACGACGAGCTGGCGCTGCCGGCGCTTGCCGAGGGCGTGCACTACGCGCGGGCGGTCGCGGTCTCCGGCGCCGGGGTCAGCTCACCGACGGTCGGCGTCGCCGAGCTGCGGGTGGACGAGACCGCGCCGGAGGTCGCCCTCACCGGCCACCGGGACGGCTGGCAGCGCGGCCCGGTGCGGCTGCGAGCTGCCGCCGCCGATCGCCTCTCCGGCATGGCGCCGGCCGGGCCGGCCGGGCCGTTCACGGCGATCGCAGTCGACGGCGGCCCACCGACGGTGGCCTTTGGCGGATCGGTCGAAGCCGTGGCGGCCGGCGACGGCGTTCACCGGGTCTCCTTCTACGGCCGCGACGCGGCCGGCAACGTCGGCGACGGCCTGCTCGGCGCGCCCCCACCGCGGACCGCGCTGGTCCGGATCGACAGCACGCCGCCTGCCGTCTCCTTCGCCCGAGCCGGTGGGGCGGGCGACCCCGAGCTGCTGGAAGCGGTGGTCAGAGATCCGCTCTCCGGCCCCGCCGCCGACCGCGGCTGGATCGGCGTCCGGCCCGCCGGCGCCGACGTTCCGTTCGCGCCGCTGCCGACTACCGTCGCTCCCGGCGGCGCCCTGCGCGCCCGCTGGGACTCGGACTCCCAGCCGCCGGGCAACTACGAGTTCCGCGCCACCGCATACGACCGGGCCGGCAACCGTGGGGATGGCAACCGCCGCGCGGACGGCGCCAGGCTGGTCCTGCCCAGCCCGCTGAAGCGCCGCGTCGCCCTGCGGCTCGGATTCGGCGGCCGGAGGATGATCTGGCGCCGCTGCGCTCGGAGGGGCGGCAAACTGCGCTGCCGGCGCGAGACGATTGCCGCGCTCGGGCGGCGACCGACCACCCGGCGATTGCCGTACGGGCGTCGGGTCCCGGTCGCCGCGAAGCTGCTCGGCGGCGGCGGAGAGCCGCTCGCCGGCCGCTCCGTGACGCTGGTCGAGACCCTCGCCTCGGGCGCCGTGCGGGCCCGTCGCGCCCGCACCGGCCGCGACGGCAGGCTCTTCGCCCGCCTCGCGCCCGGGCCCACCCGTTGGGTCGAGGCGCGGTTCGGCGGCGACCGGACCCGCTCCCGCGCCGCCAGCCGGCGCCTGCTGCTGGTCGTGCCGAGCGCGGTGCGGATGCGCAGCGGCTCGGCAACCGCCGCGGTGGGCGGCGCCCCGGTGCGCTTCCGCGGCCGGGTCGGCTCGCTTGGCGCGAAGGTCCCCGGCACCGGGCTCCAGGTCGAGCTTCAGTTCCGCCTCCCCGGTACCCCCTGGACCGAGTTCCGCACCGTCCGCACCGACCGTCGCGGCCGCTTCCGCTACGCCTACGCGTTCAGCGACGACGACAGCCGCGGCGCCCGCTTCCTCTTCCGCGCCCACGTCCCGGCCCAGGAGGGCTGGCCCTACGCCGCCGGCTCCTCCCGGCCGGCGACGATCACCGGCCGGTAGGCAGCCTGCGGTCAGCCGGCCGGCGCGACCTCACCCTGGAAACGGCGCTCGATATTGGCGAACTCGCGCTCCAGCGACTCGTGCTGGGCGTCGAACAGCTCGTCGGGCATCCCCGGGGCCTGGAACATCGTGAAGCTGTAGGCGGTCTGGCCGCCGGGCAGGGAGACGACGCGGGTCGGGAAGACCGCCATCTCCTGCTTCGTCGGGCCGGCGAACATGTCGATCACACCGGTGTCGGAGTCCGCCTCGATGGCGAAGAAGAACTCCCCCATGTTGTTCACGACCTTGTAGTCGGCGCCATCGCGGCGCAGCTCGCGGGCAAACTCGGTCGCCCACTCGGGCAGGTTCTCGATCTCCGCCAGGTAGGCGAAGACCCGATCCCGGGGGGCGGGCAGGACGGTGGTCACAGTGGCGTTTTTCATAGCTCGACGATTCCTTTCAGCGCGTCGGTCAACGCGTCTCGTTTTCTTCCTCCGAGGGCCTGTTCCAGCTCCCGGTCAAGTTCTCCAAGGACTTCCTCCGCAACCCGCTGGAAGGCGCGGCCGCGCTCGCTCAGGGAGACGCGGAAGGCGCGGCGGTCCTCCGGGTCACGCCGCCGCAGGACCAGTCCATCGCTCTCGCAGTGCCTGACCAGCGCGGTCATCGTCTGCTTGGCGAGACGGGAGCGCGCGGCCAAATCCTGCAGCCTCAGGTCGTCCTCGTCGAAGAGGGGCACGAGGACGGATCCATAGGACGGCCGCACCCCCCCGAAGCCGCGATCGGCGAAACGTTCCGCCAGGAGCTCGTTGAAGCGCTGGGCGGCCTTGGCGAGAAGAAAGCCGAGGTTGTCGGTTGCGGCGAGTTGGGCAGTCGGAGATTTAGTCTGGGGCACGGACTAAATAGTACTACACACGGACTAATTTCGCGACAACCAAAAAAAGACCCCGCACGGTCGGCCGTGCGGGGTCCTTGAGGTGGCGCGTCCGCGCCGCGTTCTGGGCGTGCTCAGCGGAGGGCGGCCAGCTGATCCGTGACCTGCTCGACCAGGCCCTGGGCGTGGCTGGCCGGTGTGTCGAACGCGCTGCGCACCCGCTGCTCGACCGAACGCTGGCGTTTGCGCGCCTTGCGCTCGACCGTCTTCCGGGTCTTGCGGGCCTCGGTGGTCGCCCGGCGACGGGCGGTGGCGCCGCGGCGCTCGGTCCGCTTCAACGATTTACGGACCTGGGTCCGGTAGGACCTGAGCTGTTTCTCGGCGCTACTGCGGTCGGTCCAGGGACCGACCAGGTCGGTGACCCGGTCGCTGACCGCAAGCGCCGCCCCGACCGGGAGGTCGACGGCGGCCTCGGCGGCCGACTGGACCTGGCCTTTCTCGGCCGCGGGGGCCCTGGCGGTCCGTTTCGGTTTCGCTTTGGCGGTGCTGCTCTTGCTGCCGTTGCTGCTCTGGGTTGCCATTGACTCGAATACCCCTTCGATCTCGTGTGTGGCGTGCTTCGGGAATCGCCGAGTCTATCGAACGTATGTTCTCAACGAACACGCGTTCCCACCTCCGGTTACATCCCGCGGTTCCTTTTTCGCCCCAGGGGCGAAAAAGGAACCGCGGGATCGGAGTTCAGGCCTGCTGGGCGGCGGCGAGGGTCGCCAGCGAGGGCTCGTCGCGGGCGGCGACGATCGGGTAGCGGGCGTCAAGGCCTAGGCCGGCCGCCTCGATCCCGAGCTCGCCGAAGCCGACCGCGCCGCCCGCCTCGCGGACGATCAGCTGCGCCGCGGCGGCGTCGACCGAGCGGCAGGGACGGATGCTGAGCATCCCGTCGAACCGACCGGCGGCGACGTAGGAGGCGGTGATCGCGATCGAGCCCACCACCCGCAGCCGGTAGACCTCCCCGGCCAGTTGCCGCAGCGCCGGCAGCGCCCATTCCGGTTCCGCCGACTCGATGCCGACCACCTCCAGCCGCTCCGCCGGCGCGGTGACCGCGAGCGCGACCCCGTCACGCTGGGCGCCACCGCCGCGACGGGCGGTGAACTCCTCGTCGGCGCCGAAGTCGTGGACGAACCCGAACTCGACCGCGGCCATCGAGTCGCCGGAGGCGACCGCAAGACTGAAACTGTGCGAGGGGATCGTGCGGCGGGCGTTGAGCGAGCCGTCGATCGGGTCGATCACCACCCGCGCCGCGCCGCTCTCGCCGAACTCGACCTCACCGCGCTCCTCGGAGACGGCCCGGAAGGAGGCGCCCTGCCCGGCCAGGGACTCGAGCTCGGCGAAGACCGCGTCCTCGCAGCGGCGGTCGATCTCCAGCGCCCGGTCGCCGCCCTCGCCGACCCCCTCGTAGACGCTGCGCGCGGCGCTGCTGGCGCTCGCCGCGAAGATCTCACGCTGCGCCGCCACGATGCGGCGGCAGATACCGGGCCAGTCGGCGTCGAGGAGGTCCACGGGCGCGGATGCTATTCGGAGCCACGGTGCCGAATCCGTCCGCTGGCGGCGCCGCAGTCGCGCTAGCGTTGGGCGATGCGCGAGGAGCAGGCGACGGCAACCGGGGACGGGGACGCGCGGGAGCGGGTCGCCGCCCACGGCGAGGGGCCGCTGCTGGTGCTGGGCGCTCCCGGCACCGGCAAGACCGAGCTGCTCTCGCGACGGCTCGCCGCGCTGGTCGCCACCGGGGTCGCCGCCGAGCGGGTGCTGGTCGTCGGCTCGACCCCGGCCACCGCGCGGCGGCTGCGCGAACGCTCCGAGGCGCTGCTGGACGGCCCCTTCGAGGAGCTCTGGATCGGCAGCTGGGAGAGCCTCGGCGAGCGGATCCTGCGCGAGCACGCCGAGGCCGCCGGCCTCGACCCGTTCTTCGACGTGCTCGGCCCGGCCGAGCGGCTGGCGACGCTGCTCGAACGGCTCGACCAGCTGCCGCTGCGCCGCCACGAGATCCGCGGCAACCCGGCCGGGCTGCTGGCCCGGCTGCTGGCCCGGATCGACCGCCTCAAGGCGGACCGAGTCGGGCCGACCAGCCTCGCCGAACGGGCCGAGGCGGAGCGGGCCGCGGCCGGCGACGAGGCGGCTCGCGAGGCGGCCGAGCGCCAGCTCGAGTTCGCAGAGCTCTACACCGCCCACGACCGGATCCTCGCCGAGTCGGGCAGCCTCGACCGGGGCGACGTCTTCCTCGCCCTCGAGTGCCTCCTGGTCGAGCGTCCCGACCTGCGGCAGCGGATCGCGGAGCGCTTCCAGCACGTGATGGTCGACGAACTGGAGGAGGCGACCCCGGCCCAGCTGGCGATCCTCGAGTCGCTGGCCAGCGTCAACCCGAACCAGCTCTGCGCGGTCGAGGCCGAGGACGCGGACGCGCCGGCCGCCACCTGGTTCCGCGAGCTGCACCCCGGTGCCGCCGAGGTCGCCCTCGAGCACCGCTTCCGCGACCCGAAGCTGCGGTTCTGGAGCTGCGCCAACGAGCGGGCCCAGGCGCAGGCGACGGCGCGCGAGGTCGAGCACCTGGTCGCCGCCGGGGCCGACCCGGAGCAGATCTGCGTGCTGGTCGACGATCCGGTCCGCGACGGCGGCACGGTGGCCGCGGCGATGGAGGAGCGCGGCATCCCCTTCCACCTCTCCGGGCCGACCGCGCTCTTCCAGCGGCCCGAGGTGCGCGACGCGATCGCCTGGCTGCGGGTGCTTGCCGACCCCGACGACTCGGCCGCCGCGGCGCGCGCCCTGACCCGGCCGCCGGTCGAGCTGCGCTCCGCCGACCTGGCGCGGCTGACGACGATCGCCCGCCGCCGCAAGCTCGACATGGTCGCCGCCTGCGAGGCGGCGCTCGACAGCCCCCAGTTCCAGCCCGAGGCGCGCGAGCGCGTCCAGGCCTTCCTGAAGCTCTACGGCGCCGCCGCCTCGGTGATGGAGGAGCGCCGCGCCGACGTCTTCGTGCGGCGGCTGATCGAGCGCATCGGGCTGCGCCGCCAGCGCCTCTTCGCCGCCCAGCCCGAGGTCGCCGAGCGGCTGCTCGGGCTCTCGCAGCTGGCCGAGCTGGCGACCGCCTGGACGCGGCGCGAGCCGCACGGCTCGACCCGCGGCTTCGTCGGCTACCTGAGCGCGGTCGCCGAGGCCGGGGTCGAGCCCGCCGTGGGCGAGGAACCGGGACCGCGGGGCGCCGTGCGGGGGATGGCGGCGACTGCCGTGAAGGGGGTCGGGTTCGACCACGTCTTCGTGCTGGGACTGGAGGCGGAAGCCGAGTGGGCCCAGATCGGGTGGCCGGCGCGCACCGGCCTGGTGCTCTCGCGGCTGGCCCGAGATGAGGAGGGCGGGACCGGGCCGAGTCGCTACTACGCGGAGGCTCTGGCCGCCGCCGGGGTGGAGGAGGAGGCGCACGAGGAGGAGCCGTTCGGCCCCGCCGAGGGGCTGCACGCCACCTACCGCGCCCTGCGCGAGCAGGTCCTGGAGGCGTCCTGGCGGGCCGGGCGGGAGCTCTCCGAGCCGCGCCTGGACACCGCGATCGACGTCAACCGGGCGATCGCCCGCTACCTGGAGCTTCTGAAGCTGGCGGCGCTCGCGCAGCGGCCCGGCGAGGAGCCGACCGCGGAGGCGATCGCCGCGGTCAACGGCCTGCTGCGCCAGGTCGCGACCCCCGAGCAGCAGGCCGAGCTCGACGCCTCGGCGCTCGACTCCTACCTGCTCTCCTCCGAACGCGAGCGCGACCGCCGCATGGAGGCGATCGCCGCCCGCGAGGAGCCCTCGCTGGAGGCCTTCCTGCCGCGCCGCGGCGACGGCCGGCTCAGTCTCTCGGCCTCCGACCTAAGCCTCTACCTGACCTGCCCGCTGAAGTACAAGTTCGCCCGCGTCTTCGGCATCCCGCAGGAGCCGACGATCAACCAGCGCTTCGGGATCCTCGTCCACAACGTGTTGGAGCGGTTCCACAAGGACCCGCCGGCCGAGGGCGAGGACGGGCTGCGGGTGCTGAACGGGCTCTTCGAGGCCGGCTGGCGCCGCACCGGGTTCGGCTCGACCGACGACGAGCTGCAGTTCCGCGACCGCGCCCGCGAGGCGCTCCGCCTCTACTGGGAGCGGGAGCGGCTCTCCGAGTCCGAGCCGGTCTGGTTGGAGCGGAAATTCGACTTCAAGGTCGGCGAGCACCACGTCCGCGGCCGGGTCGACCGGGTCGACCGCCTGCCCGACGGCGAGTACGAGCTGATCGACTACAAGACCGGGGAACGCAAGAGCGCCGCCGAGCTGGAGACCGACCTGCAGCTGGCCCTCTACCGGATGGCCGCCCGCGAGGCCTGGGAGATCGAGGCCGCGACCGGCAGCTACTACTACGTGCTCGACGCCGACAAGGTCCCCGCCCCGACCCGGCCCGACGACGCCGAGCGGGTCGAGCGCACCGTGCTCCAGGTCGGCGAGGGCGTTCTCGGCCAAGACTTCGAGCCGCGCCCCTCGGCGACCGTCTGCAGCTGGTGCGACTACCGCCTGATCTGCCCGGCGGCGGAGAGCTGACTCATCCTTGCAAATTTCAAGTTAAACTTGTAATCTACAAGGATGATTAAGAGGCGAATCGAGGCCGACGCCGCCGCGCGACTCGAACACGCCCCGGCGGTTGTCCTGGCCGGCCCGCGACAGGTGGGCAAGACGACGATGGCTCACGCCCTGGCCGAACAGCGCGAAGCGGTCTACCTCGACCTCGAGTCCGAAACCGACCGGGCGCGGCTCGGGGAGCCGGAGCTCTACTTCGCCGACCACGCCGACGAGCTGGTCATCCTCGACGAGATCCACCGCGCCCCCGGTCTCTTCGAAACGCTGCGCGGCACGATCGACCGCGGCCGCCGCGAAGGACGGGGCAACGGCCGCTTCCTCCTGCTCGGGTCTGCCGCGCTCGACCTCCTCGCCCAGAGCGGCGAGACCCTCGCCGGCCGGGTCTCCTTTCTCGAGCTGGGCCCCTTCGACGCGACCGAGGTCGGCCCAGAGGGACTGGACCGGCTCTGGGTCCGGGGCGGGTTCCCCGAGAGCTTCCTCGCCAGCGACGACGCCGCCAGCCTGCGTTGGCGGCGCGACTTCATCCGCACCTACCTGGAGCGCGACATTCCCCAGCTCGGCCCGCGCATCCCGGCCGAGACCCTGCGTCGCCTCTGGACGATGCTCGCCCACCAGCAGGGCGGTCTGCTCAATGCATCTCAGCTCGCCCGCGGCCTCGGGGTCAGCGGCACCACCGTCGGCCACTACATCGACCTGATGGTCGACCTGCTGCTGGTCCGACGGCTGGCGCCGCGGCTCTCCAACGCGGGTAAGCGGATGGTGCGCTCGCCCAAGGTTTACGTCCGCGACAGCGGCCTCGTCCACGCGCTTCTCGGCCTCGCCGACAAGGAGGCGGTGCTCGGCCACCCGGTCGCCGGCGGCAGCTGGGAGGGCATGGCGATCGAGAGTCTGGCCGCCACCGCCGGCGAAGGTGCGGAGGCGAGCTTCTACCGCACCGGGGGCGGCGCCGAGATCGACCTGGTCCTGAGCTGGGCCGACGGGCGGGAGTGGGCGATCGAGGTGAAGCGAACCCTGGCGCCGAAGTTGGAACGCGGCGTCCGCTCAGCGCTCGAGGACGTGCGACCGGAGCGCGGCTTCGTCGTCTACCCGGGTAGCGAGCGGTTCCCGCTCGGCGCAGGCGTGGAGGCGATCGGCCTCGCCGAGCTCTGCGCCGAGCTCGGCGGCTGACTCAGCCCTGGTCGCCGCGCTGGCGGAGGAAGCGCTGGAACTCGCGGGCGAGGGTGTCGGCGGAGGGCAACTGCTCGCTGCCGTCGCTCATCAGGTCGACCTGCTCGGCCTCGATCCGGGCGACCAGCTCCTCGATCTCGGGGTTGGCGGCGACGGCGCGGCCGATCTGCTCCTCGTAGTCGGTCGTCTCCTCTTCCAGCTCCGAGGCCTCGAAGGCGATCCCGATCAGCCCCTCCAGCCGCCGCAGCAGGGCCAGCGCCGCCTTTGGGTTGGGGACCGCTGCGACGTAGTGGGGCACCGCCGCCCAGAGCGAGGCCGACTCGATCCCGGCGCCGCGGCAGAGGTCGTGGACGACGCCGACGATCCCGGTCGGGCCCTCGTAGTTGGAGCGCTCCAGCTCCAGCTCGTCGACCAGCTCGGCGCTGGAGGCGAGGCCGGTGATCGGCACCGGCAGGGTGTGGGAGACCTCGGCGATCAGCGCCCCCAGCGAGACGACCAGCTCGACCCCGAGCGTGTCGGCGGCGGTGGCGATCGTCTCCGAGAAGGTGCGCCAGCGCAGGTTCGGCTCGGTCCCGTCGAGCAGCACCAGGTCGCGGTCGGCGGTCGGCACGGTGGCGGCGACCAGGTTGTTCTCCGGCCACTCGATGCGGCGGGTCTGGCCTTCGTCGAGGCTGATCGTCGGCCGGGTCGACTGGAAGTCGAAGAACTCCTCCGGGTCCAGGCTGGCGATCTGCTGGGCGTCGAGTGAGGTGGCGATCGCGCCGAGCGCCGTCGACGCCGCCGCGGCGGCGTCGTTCCAGCCCCTGAAAGCGCAGACCAACACGGGCGAGCGCAAACGCGGCAGATCGCCTTCCCAGGCAAGCGAGTCCACGATCTGAGCGTAGACCATGGATCCGCCCGCGCCGCGACGGAGGTGGCTAACCGGCCGCGCGGGCGCGGTGGACGAGCTGCGCGGCGAAGAAGAGGGCGAGCGCGGCGAAGGCGAGCTGCAGGGCGCGCTCGGAGACGTTGTTGGCGACCACGACCCCGGCCAGGACGCCGAGCGGCGAGAGCGCCCCGATCACCAGCGCGTGGCGCAGGTTGACGTTGCCGTAGCCGCGCTGGCGGGCGGCGCCGATCAGGGCGACGACGACGATCATCAGCAACGAGGTCGACTCCGCCTCCACCTGACTCAGCCCGAGGAAGATGGTCAGCGCCGGCACGAAGAGGACGCCGCCGCCGACCCCCACCAGGCCGCCGGCCAGTCCGCCCGCCAGGGCGAGCAGGATCGCCATCGCCTCGTTCACTTGACGACCAGCTCGATCGCGATCGCGACCAGCAGGGCGGCGAAGAGGTAGGAGACGGCGCGCTGCGGGATGCGCTGCTGCAGCGCCGTGCCGAGCACCACGCCGAGCACCGCCGGGATCGCCAGCAACAGGCCGGTGACGACGTGGACGTTGCCGTAGAAGCCGCCCTGCGCGAGCGCCCCGATCGCCCCGATCGCGATGATCGCCGCCAGGCTGGTCCCGGTGGCCAAGCGCTCGCCGTAGGCGAGCCAGACGATCAGCAGCGGCACGATCACCGTGCCGCCGCCGACCCCGAAGACGCCGCTGAAGAATCCGGCGGCGGTGCCGATCGCGCCCAGCTTCAGGAGGTTGTCCGCGGGGGAGGAACCGGCCTCGGGCACCATCCCGCGATACTAGATGCCGTGTCTCTCGAATCCGAGACGGGGGAAGGCGGCTGGGCCGCCCTGCTCGGCCCCCTGCGCGAGGAGCCGGGCCGTGCGGCGGTCCTCACCGACGTCGACGGCACTCTCGCCCCGATCGCCGAGCGGGCCGAGCAGGCCGAGGTGCCGGAGGCGGCGCGGCGCGCCCTGGAGGCGCTGAGCGGGCGCTGCGGCCTGGTCGGGTGCGTCTCCGGGCGGCAGGCCGCCGAGGCGCGGCGCCTGGTCGGGCTCGACGGGATCGCCTACGCCGGCAACCACGGCCTGGAGCTGCTGCTGCCCGGCGACGAGGCGCCGCGGCCGGACCCCTCGCTCTCGGGGCGCGAGCGCGACGCCGCCGAGTTCTTCGCCGGGCTCGACCGCGGCGAGCTGGAGGCGATCGGGCTGCGCGGTGAGGACAAGGGGGCGATCCAGGCGCTGCACTGGCGCGGCGCCGCCGACGAGGCCGCCGCCCAGGGCCGGGCGAGCGAGATCGCGATCGCCGCCGGCCAGGCCGGGCTGGAACCGCGCTGGGGCCGCAAGGTGCTGGAGCTGCGGCCGGTCGGGGGTGGCGGCAAGGACTCCGCGGTCGCCTCGCTGCTTGCCGCCGACGGCGTCGACCGCGCCGTCTACGCCGGCGACGACCGCACCGACCTCGACGCCTTCCGCCGACTCCGCGAGCTGCGCCAGGACGGCGAGCTCGGCACCGCCGTCTGCGTCGGCATCCTCTCGCCCGAGGCGCCGGCCGAGCTGGCCGAGGAGTCCGACCTCACGGTCGACGGCCCGGACGGGTGGCTGGGCATCCTCGAGTGGCTCGCCGAGTAGGCCGCCGATGCCCTACACGGACCTGCTTCGCGTCACCGTCTTCCTGACCGGGGCCGAGGCGACCGCGCTGGGGGCGATCGCGGCGATCGGCGCCAACCGCGAGGACAGCGCCGCGACGATCCTCGTCGCGGCCGCCTGGTGGCTCGCCTCGCTGGCGATCGGCATCTACCTCAGCCGGCCGAGCCGAGCCGCCGACGACGTCCGCGACCCCCTCGCCCGCGCCCGCACCGCGACCTCGCTGCCCCCCTCCTCCCCGGCCCGGATCGCGGTCGGGCGGCTCTGGCCGATCGCGATCACCGCGGTCGCCGCCGGCGTCCTCGGCGTCCTCTTCCCCGGCGTCGCCGTGGTCGGCGCCGGCTACGCGCTGATCGTCTCGCTCGCCTGGCACACCCGCGAGGCGGCGGTGCTCGGGGTCGAGCAACGCGACGGCGTCAAGTTCTACGTCGTCCCCACTTCCGGCCTGCGGCCGGTAGAGCTGGTCCGCACCCCGGGCCTGCGCAGCCAGGTCTGAGCCGCTGCATGCATTTTGGCCCCTATGGGGGCCAAGATTCATGCAGCGACGCCGTCAGTCGCGCGTCACGTGGTCCGGATGGGCGACGACGGTCCGCGGGCCGGCGCGCTGAGCGCGGCAGTGGATCCGGGCGCCGGGCTCGACCCCAGCCACGCCGCCACTCTGGACGCCGACCGCGAGCTCCTGACCGGCGGCCTCGGAGAGCAGGTTGGGATAGCCCTCGACGTCGCGCACCCCGTCGACCGCCAACACGACCTCGCTCATCCCCGGCACCCCAGGCCGTGGCCGGACATCGCGCACCACTCCGCTCAGCTCAGCCCAGTTCTCGATCGCCTGCACCATCGTCGTCCTCCTCGGCCGCGGCGCCGCTCAGGTACTCGACCAGCGCCCGCGCGATCGGCTGTCCACCGACGTCTTCGTAGAAAGAATAGGCGGGCGACGGGTTGACCTCGAAGCAGTACCACTCGCCGTCGGGGGTGCGGCGCAGGTCGATCCCGCAGACGGGCAGCTCCAGCGTCCGGCTCAACGCCAGGCAGCGCCGCTCGATCTCGGCTGGCAGCTCGGCGGGCAGCATCCACAACCCCTTCTCGTCGCGAGCCGCGTAGCGATAGTCGACCGCCTCGGAGCGGACCTCGGTGGCGAAGACGGCCGGGCCGACGATGTGGACCCGGATGTCGACCCCGGGGATCAGCGCCTGGAACTGGGTCGGCAGGTGCCGGACCCGGTCGATGTCCCTGGCCCGCTCCCCGTTCAGCTCGCGGACGATCGAGCGGGCCGAGGAGACCGACTTGTAGATCACCCGCCGGTGGGCGGCGACGAAGCGGCGGACCTCGGACGGGTCGTTGGTGACCGTGGTCGGTGGGACGAGCAGGCCGCTCTCGGCGATCAGCTGTCCCTGGTAGGGCTTCGACATGTTGGAGCCGCTCGGCCCGAGCCGGTTGACGACCCGGAAGGGGGCGATCTCCAGCCAGGCGTGCACGGCGCGGGCGAACGACTCGGCCCGAGCCAACAGTTCCGGGTCGGGAGGGTCGCCGACCTCGGGCAGCGCCGCCGGCTCGACCGAGCGCAGGTAGGCGCCGCTGAACTCGCCGACCCCCCACTCGCCCCCCGGTCCCCGCAGCGCCCCGCCCAGCATCTCCCCTTCGAGGTCGAGCTCGAGGCTCCACTTCTCGACCTCTCGCTGGTTGAGGACGACGTGCTCGACGCCCATCTCCTCGGCGGCGGCGATCGTCGCCGCCGCCGGGCCCTCGCTGGGGATCCCGCAGATCAGGATCACCGGCTCGCCCCGGCGATCAGCTCCGCCACCGCGGCGGCCCCGGCCGGGCCCAGCGCCGGCCTCGCCGTGGCCCCAAGGAAGGTCCGCTCGCCGCGCCCACCGTTCGGAGGGGAGACCTGTACCCCGAGCAGTTGGCAGCCGGCTCCCCGGGCGAGCGCGACGTAGCCGGATTCTCCCTCGGCGCCGGGCTCGCCCAGGGCGACCCGCTCGCCGACCACCAGCAGCCACTCCGCCGGCCCGGGCACCGGCTCCCCCCAGAGCCCGGGGTGGCCCTCGACCGGCTCCCATCCCGGCGCTGGGGGCCCGTCGCCGGACGGCAGGCGGGTGGCGCGGCTGCGCAGGCCGTGTGCGGCGGCCAGCGGCAGCCACTCCAGCGGCGCGAGCCCCGGGCCGCTCAGGCCGCGAGGCGAGGGCCGGTTGAGGACGGGGCAGGGCAGGCCCGCGAGCCAGCTGAGCAGCAGCGCCTGGCTCTCGATCGCCGCGTATTCGCGGTCGGCCTCGGCGGCGGTCGCGAACTGCGGGGGGAGGGCCTGCTCGATCCGGCAGGCGACCCCCCTCAGGCTCGCGGCGTCGAAGCGACGGCCCCGGGCGCAGCGCAGCTCCGCCTCGACCCCGTCCGGCCCGACCCGGTGGGTGAACCGGGAGTCGAGCAGCAACTCGTCCGCCCAGACCAGGGCCACCGCCGGGTCGCGGCGCTCGATCTCGGCGGCCAGCAGCTCCGCGTCGGCGTCCCCTCGCTCGGCGAGGACGGCGTAGGTCACCGGGTCAGCCGATCGCGGGCGGCACGTCCAGCAGCCGCTTCTCGAGCCGGTCCTCGAGTCGCTCCTGGTCGCTGCGCTCGACGTCCTCCTCCGCCGCGAGGGCGCCGCCGCTGAGGTCGGGGCGCAGCTCCCTGGAGATGAACGGCTGCGCCTGGCCGAGCCGCGACTCGAGCGCCGCCACCCGCGCTTCCAGGCTGCCGATGTCGCCGCCGCCGCGAATCCGTGGGTCGAACCGGTCGCGCCAGTCGTCGGGGACCTCGACCAGGTGTTTGTCGCGGTCCCACTTGTTCTCGCCGAGCACCTCCTTGAGGCGCGTTTTCTCGCCGAACCGCTCCTTGAGGAACTCTTTCCTCAGCTCCTTGAACTCCTTCGGGAGCTTGACCCGGCAGCGCACCCCGAGCCGCGCCGTCATCGAGGCGGCCGAGTCGGAGATCTCGGTGACCGAGACGCAGGTCGAGCCGCCCGCGTAGGAGCGGGAGCTGGGGGTCGATTTGTCGTCGAAGGCGCGGTTGTCGGTCGAGCCTGGATAGGGGTCGCCGTCATCGCCACGGTTGCGTCCCGCCTCCAGGTCGCGTTCGCCGTCGGCCTGCTCCAGCGCCACCTTCGGGTGCGCCTCGTCGGCGTTGGTCGCGACCGCCTCGTCGATGTGCCAGATGAAGAGGCCGCCGGCCGGCAGCTTGTCGTCGAACCCGGACTGCTGTCGGTTCTCGACCAGGAAGTACTCCTGGCTCGGCTCGCCGTCCTTCCAGAGCCGGTGGACGGTGTTCGCCTTCTTCACGTCGACGATCGTCACCGGGCCGTTGGCGGTCTGGTTGGCGACCGTCACCCAGCCCTGGTCCTGCTTGCACCAGGCGGAGGGGTGGGCCGGCCGATCGCCTCCCCCGTTCCAGCTGCCGCCGGCCATCAGACACCAGTCGCCGATCCCCGAGGAGGAGCCGTCGGTGTCGTAGAGGTCCGGCCAGCCGAAGACCAGGTGGCCGAGCTCGTGGGCACAGACGCCGATCTTGGCGTCCTCGGGGATCGTCAGGTAGGCGTAGACCTTGGTCGAGTCGGTCGCGTAGGGGCCTCCCTCCAGCACCCACTTGTGGGACCAGATCTCGCCCGCTTTGCCGGTCTCCTCGGCGCCGCTGCCGGCGTGGACGATCACGAAGGCGTCGACGAACCCGTTCATGTCGTTGTCGTAGGGGGCAAAGTCGACGATCGCGTCAACCGCTTCGGCGGTGTCGCGGGCCATCGTCCGCGCGTTCGGCGATTCGGAGCCGAGCCCGGAGGCGCCGTGCGCGTAGGTGGAGAGTTTCTTCGGCAGCCGGCAGGGGCCGATCACCTCGCCCTGCAGGTCGACCAGCCCGTGGGTGACCTCGCGGTAGTAGTCGCGGACGCTGCCGGTCGACACCTTGCCGAGGGAGAAGAAGAGCTCCTCGAAGTGCTCGGCGCTGGCGCTCATCTGCTTGTCGCTGAAGTCGACCAGGACCACCAGCACCCGGACCGTGCCGCGCAGCGGCGCCCGCTCGGCCGCGGTCGACCGGATCCTCGCCGGCGGGGTGCCGAGCGGCAGCTCGGCGCCGGGGATGATCAGGCCGTCGTTGAGTCCGAAGGCCTCCGGCTCGCGCACCGCGACGTCGGCGGTCGGCAGCGCTTTGACGCTTTTCGCCGCTTTCGCCGCCTCTTTCGCGATCCTGTCGCTGAGTTTCGGCGACGGCGCCACCATGCAGCACTCGCCGTCGTCGCCGGCGGCAGCCTGCCGGTAGACCTCGCGCACGTCGTCCAGCAACGGGGTCTCAACCCGCTCTCCCATGACGGAACCTCCCGCTCGATCGTGGTCTATGTGTGGCGCTGGCCACAGCTCCCCACGGAGCCCGCCCGTCTCGATTAGATATAGCAGAATACTTAGCTATTTTTGCGCTATGGACGTCCCTTCGAGAGATCGCGCCAGGCGCGGGTGTTGGCGACCTCGGCGGCGGTCAGCCAGGCGCGGCGGGCGGTGGCGACCGCGTAGGCCATGTTGTCGAGGCCGTCGACCCCGTGGGCGTCGGTGTTGAGGACGATCGCGACGCCGGCGTCGGCGGCGAGCCGGGCGTGGCGGTCGGAGAGGTCGCGGCGGCTCGGGTTGCCGTTGATCTCGATCGTCGTCCCGGTCCGGGCGGCCGCCTCGAACACGGCCTCGACGTCGATCCCGTAGGGCTCGCGGCGGCCGATCAGGCGCCCGGTCAGGTGGCCGACGCAGTCGACCGACGGGTTCTCGATCGCGGCGAGGACGCGGGCGGTCATCTCCTCTTCGGAGACCGAGAACGAGGTGTGGACGCTGGCCACCACCCAGTCCAGCGCCGCCACCAGGTCGTCGGGGTAGTCGAGCTCGCCGTCGAGCCCGATGTTGACCTCCGAGCCGGCAAGCAGGCGGAAGCCGCGCTTGCCCTTGTTCCAGGCGCGGATCTCCTCGATCCGCTCCCAGAGCCGCTCCGCCGTGACGTGGTCGCCGAAGCCATGGCTGGCCGAGTGGTCGGTGATCGCCAGGTAGGAGTAGCCGCGGCCGCGTGCCGCCTCGGCCATCTCCTCGAGCGTGTCGCGGCCATCGGAGAGGGTGGTGTGGGAGTGCAGGTCGCCCTTCACGTCGCCCAGCTCGACCAGGTCGGGCAGCGTGCCCTCGCGCGCCGCCTTCAGCTCGCCGCGCCCCTCGCGCAGCTCCGGCTCGACGTAGGCGTAGCCGAGCCGGGCGTAGACCTCCTCCTCGCTCTCGCAGAGGGTGACCTCGCCGCTCTCGGTCTCGGCGATCCCGTGCTCTGAGACGGAGAGGCCGCGCGCCACCGCCTCTTCGCGCAGCTGCACGTTGTGGGCGGCGGAGCCGGTGAAGTGCTGCAGCAGGTTGCCGAAGGCGGCCGGGGGGACGATCCGCAGGTCGACCGAGACACCGTTATGGGTCTGGGCGCGGAGGCCGTTGGGGCCGGGGGCGCCGGCGGCCGCGATCAGGTCGTGGCCGGCGAGGTGACGGGAGAGCTCCTCGGGCTGCTCGGCGGTCGCGATCAGGTCGATGTCCTTGCAGGTCTCCGCCCAGCGCCGCACCGAGCCGGCGACCTCCACCCGCTGCGCGGCCGGGTGCTCGCGCAGCGCCGCGGCCAGCTGCTCGGCGATCGGGCGCACCTTCGAGAGCAGCAACCGGCCGCCCCCCTCGCCCGGATCGCCGAGCCGCTCCAGCGCCGCCAGCACGTTCTCCTCCGCCTTCGGCCCGAGGCCCTTGAGGCCGCGGATCCGTTCCGCCTCCGCCGCCTCGCGGAGGTCGTCGAGGCTGGCGACCCCGAGCTCGTCGTAGAGGCGGCGGGCCGTCTTCGCCCCCAGCCCCGGCACCCGCGTCACCTCGATCAGGGTCGGCGGGAACTTGGCCTTCAGCTTCGCCGCGGCGGGGATCTCGCCGCTCTCGATCAGGGCGTCGATCTTTTCCGCCAGCGTCTTGCCGACCCCGGGGATCTCGGTGGCGCGGCCGGTGGCGGCCAGCTCGGCGACCGAGACCGGGCTCTCGCGGATCGCCGTGGCGGCGGTCGAGTAGGCGAGGACGCGGTATTTGACGGCGCCGTCGAGCTCGTAGAGAACTCCCAGCTCCTCCAGCGCGGTGGCGATCTCTGCGTTGGTCATAGAGTCGGAAGCATGCCGGACCCGTGGCTCGTGCTGCCGACCTACAACGAGGCCGAGAACATCGAGCCCTTCGTCGCGGCGGCGCGGGCGAAGCTGCCGGCCGGGGCGCGGGTGCTGATCGTCGACGACAGCTCGCCCGACGGAACCGGCGAGCGGGCCGACCGGCTCGCCGCCGAGCACCCGGAGGTGGAGGTCCTGCACCGGCCGCGTAAGGAAGGCCTCGGGCCCGCCTACCTCGCCGGCTTCAAGCGGGCGCTGGAGGGCGGCGCCGGGCTGGTCTTGGAGATGGACTCCGACTTCTCTCACGACCCCGCCTACCTGCCGCGGCTGCTGGAGGCGGCGGGGCGCGCCGACCTGGTGCTCGGCTCCCGCTACGTGCCCGGCGGCGGGGTCGCCGACTGGGGACCGCTGCGCCGCGCGATCAGCCGCGGCGGCTGCGCCTACGCGCAGCTGGCGCTCG
>Ga0210063_1000034_pt1 | contig 49402 bp, 38 predicted proteins | sample Muzzi_PWA_D1_FD_185529 | JGI IMG/M metagenome (GOLD analysis project Ga0210063, IMG submission 185529) | Wetland microbial communities from San Francisco Bay, California, USA, that impact long-term carbon sequestration - Muzzi_PWA_D1 (SPAdes) | ecosystem: Environmental > Aquatic > Marine >... | reverse complement strand
CCCTCCACCGCCGCCAGCACTTCCAGTTCGCCGCTGGCGGGTTCTCCCGCCAGCAGCCGCCGCACTCGGGCGGCGGCCACCGCGTCGGGGATCTGTCGGCCCGCCCAGCGGGGGGCGCGCAATGTGCCGCCCCAACCGGGGGTCAGGACGGCCACTTCATAGACCCCTTCGGGGGGCGCCGCGAAGCGCACCGCCACCCGTCGGCCCAACCCTTCCAACGCTTCCTTGAGGGCTCCCTCACCGGTGACCAGGGTGCCACCGGTGGCCCGCACCAGGGCCTCCAGGGGCTCCAGCCCGCCGACGGTGACCGGCCCCTGGGGCTGGACCTCTTCCTTCTGCCCCTGGATGCGGCGCTTCAAGCTCTCCAGGGTGGTGGTGGTCCAGGTGGGTTGGCTGTTGACCGGTCGATCGGCGGCGAGATCCTGGAAGCGATCGTTAGTGGTGCCGCCCCGGGGCAAGCCCGCCAGTTCGCCCTCCAGGGGGAGGGGGAGCACCACCCAGCCCAGCCCCGCGACGTTGCGGGCCAGTTCCTCGGCGATGGCGGCGAAGGGTTGCGGGGGGCGATCCCGGTCGAGGGCGGCGGCCAGGGCCGGATCGGGAATCTGCCCCCGGTAGAAGCCCCAGGGATCATCATCGTAGCCGTCGGAGACGAGGAGCAGCGCCCGCCGGGTGCCCGGGGTCGGCGGTTCCTCCGCCGCCAGCCACGACAGCAGCGCATCCGCCTGGCGCTGCACCAGCCGGGCCTCCTCCGCCACCGCCTCCCGCAGCAGAGCGGCGATCTCCGCCGGGGGGGTGCCCCCGGGGAGTTGCAGCTGGTACCAGAGCCGTTGGAAGTACCGTTCCCGGAGCTTTTTCACCTCGTGGGCCGTATCCGCCGTGAGGACGGCCTGGCTCAAGGTCGCGTCGAGGGCCGCGGGCTCCCGGGTGGCGGCCAGCAGGCGCTCCGGGAGGGGGTCCGCCTGGACGATCTCCACGGAACCCAGCGCCGTGAGATCCGTGGCCAGGGAACCCAGGACCACCGCCGCCCGCTGCTGGGTGCGCGGGCTGGAGAGGGGGGCATCCAGGTAGACCAGCAGTTGCCAGGGCTGTTCCGGCGGGGCTGTGTCCACGGCAAGAATCTCCCTCTGGACCCCGGCGATGAGGAGTCGGAAATCCTCCGCCAGCAGAGCCGTGCCCGCCGGCAGTTCGACCAGCACCTCTCCCGGTTCCGGGGCGGAGCTGTCCTGGGCCACGGCAGCGCCGGTCGGGATACCGAGGAGCAGGGCGAGAACGACGAGGCGGCGGCATAGCAAGGTCATGGATTTTTCCCGGGAGAGATTATCGAATCGAGGTCCTGAAGAACACCTAGTCTCCAACAACAAAAGAGCGCTGCTACATTTCCGATGCCCACCGTCGATACGCGGGGGGAGTCATCAGGATTTGGAGGCGACCCCGCTCGCGGTGGTCCCTTCCTCCGTGGCCGCGGGCACTTCCTCGGTTTCCGGTTCGTCGCCCAACTCCCGCCGCAGGAGGCGCCGGAAGTCCCGCGCCACGGGGCTCTGGTCCCAGAAGGCAGCGGCGGCGGCGCCGCTGCGGTGGCGGGACATCTGTTGCAACAGATCCCGGGCGGCCTCCAACTGGAGCCGTTCCCCGGTGGCCTGAAAGAGGGCCAGAAGGCTTTCCACCTGCAGGTGGACCGGGTTGGTCTCCGCCAGGCGCACCGTCGCGGGGTCGATTTCCCCGGCCAGGGCCAGGTACGCCTCCGGCAGCTGGCCGGGTAGGTCCAGCCCGTACTCTTCCACCAGATCCCGGGCTGCGGTCAGCAAGGGGATCGCCTCGGCCTTGCGCCCCATCTCCAGGAACAAGCGGCCCAGGGCGAAGGTGGAGTTGGCGATGGCGCGGCTCAATCCCAATCCCTGCTGCAAGACCAGCGCTTCGTTGTAACGCGTTTCCGCCTGGCGCCGGTCCCCCCGCGCCCGTTCCAGGTCGCCGAGGTATTGCAGGGCGTAGCTCTCGTGGTGGCGGCGCCGAAGACTGCGACTGCGGTGCAGGAAGGTCTGGAGAAACTCCTCGGCGGCTTCCAGGTCGCCCTCCTCGGTGGCCAGTTCCCCCAGGTTGCCCAGGGCCAGCAATTCCCCCTCCCGGAAACTGATCTCCTGGGAGATGGTCAGGGTCCGCTGCAAGCTCTCCCGGGCCTTGCCGTACTCCCCCAGGTAGCGGAAGCACAACCCCAGGAAGGTCAGCACCCGGGCCTGGCCTTGCAGGAAGTTGACGCTCTCGAAGACCTGCAAGCTGTCGGTGAAGTGCTCGTTGGCCTGGCGGTACTGGGCCAGACAGAGGAGGGAGAAGCCGAGGTTGCACCCCGCCTTGGCCTGGAAGCGCCGATCGTCGAAGGACTCCGCCAATTCCAACTGGCGGTGGAAGACGAGGTGGGCCCGTTGCAGGTCCCCGTGGTGGAGGTACAGGGTGCCCAGGATTTCCAGGGTGTACCCTTCCAGGCGGCCATCGGTGGCGGCTTTCGCCTGCGCCAGCAGGGCCTGGAGGGCCGTTTCCGCCTCCGGGTACGCCTCGGACATCAGCAGCAGGCGGCAGCGGTCCAGTTCCACCCAGCGGGCCAGGGCGGCATCCCCGGCCGCTGCGGCGGCCTGGGCTGCCGCCTCCACGGCTTGCCGTTGCAGACGCCGCTTGCCCAGCAGGTCGAAACATTCCGCCTGGCGACGGCGCACCCGGCAGCGCAGATTCGGGTCCTCCTCCCCCAGGCGTTCGAGCACCAGATCGATGAGGGCCAGCAGCGCCTGGTTGCGGTAGCGGGTGGCCAGGGATTCGATGGCCCTGAGGACGGTGCGTTTGCCCGCCGCCACCTGCCGCCCGTGCAGGTGGTGCACGGTCAGGAACACCGCGTCCTCGCCTCGCATCGCCGCCGGGGATACCGTCGCCAGCCCCTCCCGGGCTTCGTAGACCCGCGCCAGGGCGCCGTGGTACTCCACCCGCTGGAGCGCGGGGATGGCCTCGTAGACCACCTCCCGCAACTGGTGGTGGTCGAAGCGGTAGCCCGTGCCGGTGCCGCGCACGGTGCCGGTGCGGTGCTCGATCTCCGCCAGCGCTTCCAGCACCTGGAGCCGTTTCAGACCACGGACCCGGGCCAGGAGATCGGGGTCGAAGTTGTATCCCTGGACCGCGGCAAGATCGAGCAGGGCCTGTTCTTCCGGGGTCAGCGGCTTGAGCCGGGCGTGGAGCAGATCGCGCACGGAGGCTGGCACCAGGCTGGCGGTGATCTCCTCCGACAGGGTCAGGCGTTCCCCGTCCGCTCCCTGCCGCAAGGCTTCGCGCTCTTTCAACTCCCGGACCATCTCGACGATGAAGAACGGATTGCCGTCGCTTCTCAGCGTCAGTGGCTCGAGCACATCGTCCGCGGCGGTGGATTCCAGGAGAGAGCGCAGCAGGCGTTTGACCTGCTGGCCGGAGAGCCTTCCCAAAGTCATCCGTCGACCGTGTTCCAGACGCTCCAGTTCCGCCACCTCCTCCGGCGGCAGACCGGGGCGGGTGGTGGCGATCAACAGGATGGATTGGTCCCGGGCCTCCCGGGCCAGGGCGTAGAGCAATTCCCGGCCATCGGAGGTGGCGAAATGCAAGTCCTCCACCACCCAGACCAGGGGTTGTTCGGCGGCCAGCATGGAGGCCAGATAGGTGAACAGGGAGTGGATGGCGTCGCTGGACAGGGGTTCGGCGTTCTCCGGGGGCGGCGTGCCGGTGAGCAGCGCAACAAAGCCGGGTACCAGACGGGGGGTGACCACCAGATAGGCGGCGAGTTTCGCCTCCAGATCCGCCCGGCCCAGGAAATCCACCACCGCCCGGGTGATGGCGCCACTGCTCCCCCCCAGTCGTTCGGGAGCATAGGAGCCATAGAGGAGGTGAAAGGCCTCGTCCTCCGCCTCCCGGTGGCGCACCAACTCATCCAGGAGGCGGCTCTTGCCGACCCCCGCTTCGCCTTCGATGAGGAGCACCCGCCCCTGTCCGCCGCGAGCGTCCTGGAGGAGGGCGCGCAGGGTCTGCAACTCGGCGAAGCGACCCACGAACCCCGCCTCCCGGGCGACCGTGATCCGGGGCACCTCGGCGCGGGTATCCCCGTCGCCGGTCTGCCGCTGGCGGTGGATCCACCAGGGGGAGTCCTCGCCTAGCTCCAGCGTTTCCACCAGTGCCTGGGCGGAGACGAAGCGCTGCCGTGGATCCTTGGCCATCAGGCAGGCGATGACCTCCTCGATCCACGGGGTGAGGTCCGGGTTCAGGTGTCCCGCCTTGGGCGGCGTGTGCCGCAACTGGCGCTGGATGATCCCCTGGGCGGTGGAGGCGTCGAAGGGCTGTACGCCGGTGATGGCTTCGTAGAGCACCACCCCCAGGGAGTAGAGATCGGAGGCGGGCCCCACGGGCTCCCCCCGCACCTGTTCCGGCGCGGCATAGAGGATGGTGCCGACGAAATATCCGGTGCGGGTGAGGCGGGAGGTCTCCTGGGTCAGGAAGGCGACTCCCAGATCCATGAGTTTGACCTGATAGTCCGGCGTGATCAGGATGTTGCCCGGCTTCAGATCCCGGTGGGTGGCGTGGGCGGAATGGACGGCGGCCAGGGCCGAGGCCACCTGCACCGCCAGGTCCCGCACCAGGGCTTCCGGCAGGGTGTTCAACTGGCGGATCAGCGCCCGCAGGGTGCGGCCTTCGACGTACTCCATGACCAGGTAGTAGTAGAGGGTGTCGCCGCATTGGGTGCGCCCCAGGTCATGGGTGCGCACCACCGCTGGATGGTCCAGAGTGCGGCCCAGATCCGCCTCCCGCAGGAAGCGGCGGACCACCGTCTGGGACTCCATGCGATCCGGGTGCAGGACTTTGAGGGCCACCCGTGCCCCGGCGGGGGCGTAGTCTTCCGCCTCCACCAGGGTAGCGAGATAGACCGTGCCCGTGCCGCCGGAGCCCAGGGTGCTCTCCAGGCGAAAGTTTCCCAACTGCTCGGGTACAGAGTCGGCGCTCCGCTGCTTGCCACCCGGAGCGTTCATGGGTGTTCTCGCATCGAAAAGCTCGGTTCGGCGACCTCCGGAAAGGGCATAATACGGTTCTCTATCGATCTCTGGAACAGCGTACCATGGCCCCCCGGAGGGACCGAGGGGATCAGCCAGTCCGCCGGATCACTTGGGGGCCATGCGCAGCGCACCATCGAGACGGATGACCTCGCCGTTGAGCATGGTGTTCTCCGCGATGTGCTGGACCAGGGCGGCATACTCGTCCGGGCGACCGAGGCGCGAGGGGAAGGGCACCTGTTGCCCCAGGGAGAGGCGCGCGGGTTCCGGCAGCCCCGCCAGCAGGGGGGTATCGAAGATGCCCGGGGCGATGGTGACGCAGCGAATGCCGTGGCGCGCCAGTTCCCGGGCCACGGGGAGGGTCAGGCCGACGATACCCCCCTTGGACGCGGCGTAGGCGGCCTGACCGATCTGGCCGTCGAAGGCCGCCACGGAGGCGGTGTTGATCAGCACTCCCCGTTCCCCCTCGGCGTCCGGCTCGTTTTCCACCATCACCGCCGCCGCCAGCCGGACGACGTTGAAGGTGCCGATGAGGTTGATGCGGATGACTTTCTCGAACAGCGCCAGGGGGTGCGGTCCGTGTTTCCCCAGCACCTTGCCGGGATCCCCCACGCCGGCGCAGCACACGGCGCCGTGCAAACCGCCGAAGGTATCTTTCGCCACCTGCAAGGCGGCGGTGACGGCCTCTTCGCTGGTAACATCGGTGGCGACGAAACGCGCACCGGTACCCCCGGCCACCAGGTCCGCCGCCACCTTCTCCCCGGTCTCGGCATTGATGTCGAGGAGGACGAGGTTCGCTCCGGCGGCGGCGAGGCGGCGGGCGGTGGCCTCCCCGAGGCCGGATCCCCCGCCGGTGACAGCGAAGGTCTTATTTTGAATTTCCATGGCGCAAACTCCTTGTTCAGATTCCGGGTCAAAATTCGAGTCGTCTTCCCGTGGGAGGCCGGATTGTAGCAGCCCCTCCGGGGATCGGCGGTTGCGGATCCTCGCCCTGGAGCCGTACTACGGTGGCAGCCACCGCGCCTTCCTGGACGGCTGGGTGGCCCACAGTCGCCACCACTGGACCCTGCTCACCCTGCCGCCCCACCACTGGAAATGGCGCATGCGTCACAGCGGCGCCACCCTGGCCCGGGAGGTGGGGGAGCGGGTCGCCGATAGCGACGGCGGCGAGACCTGGGATGTGCTCTTCGCCACCTCCATGCTCCCGTTGGCGGACTTCCGCGCTCTGGCCCCGGCGGCGGTGAGCCGTCTACCGACCGTGCTCTACTTTCACGAAAACCAGCTCACCTACCCCGTGCCGCCGGGCCGCGAGGACGCGCGGGATGTGCATTTCGCCTTCACCAACCTGGTCAGCGCCCTGGCGGCGACGGAATTGTGGTTCAACTCCGCCTTCCACCGCGATGCCTTCCTGGACGCCCTGCCTCGCCTGCTGGCCAAGATGCCCGATGGTGGGCTGGCGGATGCCCCGGACCGGGTTCGCGCCCGCTCCCACGTCCATCCCCCGGGGATCCAACCCCCGGCCCCGCGCTCGGGAGAAAGAGCCCCCGGTCCCCTGCGCCTGCTGTGGGCCGCCCGCTGGGAGCACGACAAGAATCCGGAGGGCTTTTTCGACGCCCTCTACGCCCTGGCGGCACGGGGCATCGACTTTCGGGTCGATGTCCTGGGGGAGAGTTTCCGCAAGGTGCCAGCCACTTTCGCGGTGGCGAAGGAGCGTCTGGCGGGCAAGATCGGTCGCTGGGGTTTCCAGGAGAGTCGCGAGGCGTACCACGCCGCCCTGCGGGAGGCGGACGTCTTCGTCTCCACCGCCCACCACGAGTTCTTCGGTCTGAGCGCCGCCGAGGCCATGGCCGCCGGTGGCTACCCCCTGTTGCCGGAGCGCCTGGCCTATCCGGAGCTCCTGGGGGAGGTCCCAGGGGCAGCGCGGTCGGCGTTTCTGTATCCGGACGGGGCGTTGGTGGATCGCTTGGCGGGTCTCGCGGGACGGTTGGAACAGGGGGCGTTGTGGCCCGGCGGCGATGCCGGGATCTGCCGCCGGGGAATGGAGCGCTATGGCTGGCCGGGTCTCGCGGAGCGGTTGGATGGGGGGCTGATTGCGGCTGCCTCGTGAAGTCCCTGGGGCCTCTCCGTCAATGGCAAGACCATCCCGTCGCATACCGTGGGCTTTTTTGAAGGCGAGGTTGAAGGCAAACTCGGAATCGTAGCCCACCCGGTGGGCCACTTCCGCCAGACCCGCTGCCGAGCGCTGCACGAGGCGGTCGGCGGTGGTTCGGCTCAGTAGGCTTTATCGCGCGGCAGCACACGGAGGATGCGAAGTTGTCCCAGTGCATCCTGTTTCTCAAACCGCACTCGCCAACTGCCTACTCGAAGTCGCCATTCCGGGGGTTGAACGTCGGTCAATCGAATGATTTTTCCAACCCCCGAGGATGCGAATCTATCCACAGCCAACGCTACCCTGTGGCGAATCGAGGGATCTAGACTGCGGAGGTTCACAAGAGGCCCAACTCGCTCATGACTTCTTCATGGGAAACACCCTGACCTTCCGCAAGCTCCTTGCGGGCTTGGCTGAGTCCACCATCAAAATCATCGTCGTCCGCCTCGTCATCCAGGGGCGCGGTCAAAAGGGCATGCAGCACTGGATCCGCGGTGGTCTGCAAGGCTTCGAGGACCCGCGTAACGACAGGCAGATCACCTTCGGGCAGATCATCGATAATTCGGTGTAGGGCTTCTCGGGCGGTCATAGTCTTCTCCGATCAGCAGCTCTATGGATCTTCCCATGGACCCTATCATTCTGGCCGAAGTTTGTACGCCAATGAGGGATGCCTCATTCCACCTCCGGCGGCTCGAAGGCGTCGAGGATCTCCTTGGCCTTGGCGGCATTGACCTCGGCGACTTTGATGGTGATGGGATCGGGGCCGAAGCGCAGCAGGCCAGGGCCGAAGAAAAGGCCGTCGTTGCCCTGGATGTAGGACTCGATGCCGCCGTCCCGAAGAATGTTCTGAGCGGCTTGGGCGGTCAGGCGATCCCCGAAGGTCTCGGCCACCACCAGATCGTGGTGGCGCAGATCCACGGCTTCCAGCTGGCGGTGGTATTGGGCGGTGCGCTGCTCGATTTCCGCCTCGCTGATGCCCCGCTTGTGCAGTTCCTCGTGGAGCAGGTCGCGGGCTTCCGGGACGTAGTCATCGGCCCGTTCCACCAACTCTTCCAACAAGGTCTCTTTGTTCCACTCCTCGAAGGTGTTGACCATATCGTCGCGCGTCGCTTTCATTCCGTGCCTCCTTCGGCCTCTTGCACCAGGGCGTCCAGCACCCCTTCCAAACGTTGTTGCTCGACGGCCAGGGCCGCCTCCTCCTCGAATTCCCGGGGGACCTGCATCGGCTCCCCGATCACCACGGCGATGCGGGTGAAGGGCTTCGGGATGATCATGCGATCCCAGGAGCCCAATGTCCAGTACCGGCGTGCCGCGAACCCCATGGGCAGGATGGGAATGCCGGTCATCTGCCCCAAGACCAGCGCGCCGGGCTTGGCCTTGCCCTTGGGTCCATGGGGACCGTCGGGGATCACCACCACCGCCGAGCCCTGGCGCTTCACCGCCCGGTACATGCGTCGCAAACCCTCGGCGCCCCCGCGAGTGGCGCTGCCCCGCACCACGTGGACGCCCCAATGCTCCGCCAGCTTGACCCCCAACTCCCCGTCCCGGGACTGGCTCACCAGGATGGTCACCGGGTAGCCCCGGGAGACCATCCCGCGGACCAGGTAGCGGGCGCCGAAGAAGGTGCGGTCGTGCCAGAAGCTGAGCACCGCCGGTTGTCCGGCCTCGATCAGCGCGGCGGCGTGCTCCGCCCCCCGCACGATGTGCCAGCGGCAGGTGAGGCTGATCAACGCCACCGTCCAGCGGATGAGCAGGGCGGCGGGGGCCACCCACCAGCGTCCACCCCGGGTCAGGGCTTTCCAGCTCAACCCGCCCCGTCCAGGGCGTCCAGATAGCCCAGGACATCCCCCACGGTGGTCATCTTGGCGGCATCCTCGTCGCTGATCTCGATGTCCAGGGTGTCTTCCAACTCCACCAGGAGCTGCAACGCCTTGGGGGAATCGATCCCCAGATCCGCCACCAGGTCCATCTCTTCCTTGATCTGGTCGCGCTCGACACTGCCCAATTTGGCCAGCACATCGAAAGCGACCTTGCGTTTGTCACTCATCGTTCCGGTCTCCCTTTCCTCAAATCCCTATCCCGTCTTTCATGCGTCGAGCCGTTCCAGCTCACCGTCCAGATACATCTGTCGCAGCTGCCGCCGCTGCACCTTGCCGCTGGTGGTCTTGGGGATCTTGCCCCGGCGCACGAAGGCGACGTCCGCCAGGGTCAGCGACAGGGTGCGCCCGACGCGCTGCCGAATGTCGTGGGCCAGGGCCGCCAGCGCTTGGGGATCCTTCTCGGTGGTTTCCGCCACCACTACCGCCTCTTCCCCTTCGCTGCCCCGGGCGATGGAGAAGGCGCCGGTGCGCTGGGCGCCGCCGCCACCGGTGACCTCCTCCGCCAGCCACTCCAATTCGTGGGGCATCAGGTTGTGGCCCCGCAGGATCAGCACATCTTTGATGCGCCCGGTCAGGTACAGTTCGCCGTCCTTCAGAAACCCCAGGTCGCCGGTGCACAGCCAGCCGTCCCGCAAGCCCTCGGCGGTGGCTGCGGCGTCGTTGTAGTAGCCGCGGAAGATCCCCGGTCCCCTGGCCCGCACCTCGCCGATGGCCCCTTCCGGCAACGCGCTGCCCTCGGGGGCGACGATGCGCACCTCGGTGTCGGGGATCGGCGGGCCGGTGCTCACCACCGCCTTCAAACCCAACCCCGTATCGGCCCCTTCCGGCAAGGGCAGGGTGCGCACTCCTTGCCCCTTCAGGTCGAAGGTCACCGCCAGGGTGCCCTCCGCCAGGCCGTAGCAGGGGCGGAAGGCTTCAGGGGCGAAGTGGGCGGCGGCGGTCAGCTCCGCGAAGGCGGCGGCGGTTTCCGGGCGGACCATCTCGGCACCGGTCATGGCGCCTCGCCAGCCGGAGAGGTCCAACCCCTCCAGGTCACCCGCCTTGAGGCGTTCGGTGCACAGCTGGTAGCCGAAGTTGGGGGCCGGGGCGAAGGTGGGCCCGCGTTGGGCCAGTTGCTCCAGCCACAACTTCGGTCGCGCCAGAAAGGTGGTGGGGTTGAAAAGCCAGAGGTCCAGCCCCAGGTTGAGGGACAGGAAGAAGCAGCCCACCAGGCCCATGTCGTGGTTGAGGGGCAACCACGAGACCATCGATTCGGCCCATTGATGGGTCGGCCTGCCGTGGGGTGCTCCGATGGCCAGGTCGCTGGCGTGGTTGTTGTGGAGCACCGCGCCGTGGGGGATCATCACCGCCCGGGGCAGGCCGGTGGAACCGCTGGTCAATTGCAGGAACGCCAGGTCGTCCGTCGAGGGGGTCGCCAGGGCTCCCCGGTCCCCGCCGGGTACGGCCCCGACCGGCGCGGCGGCGGCCAGTTCCCCCGGGGTGCGGAGGATGGCGGTCAGACCGTCAAGGCCCAGGGTTTCCGCCTCCCGGCCCACGGCCGGGGTGGAAAAGACGTGGCGCGCGCCCAGGCGTTCGGCCAAGGCGGCGAGTTTGCGCACGTGGGCCTCGGAAGCCCCCATGGCCCCCGGGGGGGCCACCGCCACCGGCAGAGCGCCCCGCAAGAGCGCTCCCAACCAGGCTTCCATCCACTCCCAACTGGAGGGCAGGCAGACCAGCACCGGTTCCCCGGGTGTTACTCCCAGGGCCGCATGACGCCGAGCGCCGAGGCGGGCGAGGTCCAGAATCTCTGGGTAAAGGAGCCGCTCGACCCGGCGACCCCGGCCATCGAAAATACCGATGCCCCGGTGCGGCGCCCGGCGGGCGGCCTGCTCCAGCGCCGCCGGCAAGGTGCCGGCGTCCGTCCCTCCGGAGAAGGCCGACTTCAACTCCCGAGGGCCTCGGCGTTGGCGAGTTGACTGGCGTCGGCCTCCCGGGCGGCCACCCGGCGGCCCGCCTCGATGGAGCGGGCGAGGCGTCGCTTCGCCCCCTCGGATACCCCGTGGAAGAGGGCGTGGCGGTCGATGCCGACGTCCTTCAGTTCCTCTTCCAGCGCATCGAAGATGGGATTGACGTGGTCCAGGACGTGCTGCAAGCGACCGTGGAGTTGGTCGGAGTACTCTTCCCCCGCGGCGTCCGATTCGGCGAACAGCTGCCGGAAGCGGTCTTCCAGATAGATGTGATTGAAGCCCAGGTGCCGGGCCTCGTCCTGGAGGATGCCATCGGCGATCTCGGAGAGCACCGGGTCCATGTCCAGGCGTTTGAATTCCTCCATCACCTTCTGGGCCAGCACCTCGCTGACCAACACCCCGGAGAGCCACTCGGCGGGGTCCTTGGAGACGATCTGGCTCTGGAAGAGGTAGCCGGCGGGAAAGCGACGGATGGACATCGGTTCCCGATCCAGGCGACCGTAGAAGCGAGCGAAGAGCTCCGTGTGCCGGGCCTCGTCCACCGCCCAGGTGGTGAGGTAGAACTGGCTCTCCACCTCGGAGCGGTGGCCCAGGATGGGAATCAGTCCCGAAACGGAGTACAGGGCCGATTGTTCGCCCATCAACACCGGGGTGAGAACCCGGGCCAACTGGTCCTTGAAGCGGCGGCTGGAGATGCGGTGGGGGGTGTCCCAGGCCACGTCTTCCGCCGACCACTGGGACCGCAGCGCCGTTTGCCAGAGATGCATCTGGCGTTTTTTCTTCAGATCCGGCAAAACTTTGTAAATATTCATCCGATCTCTCTCCATCCTGCGTAGTGCTCTGAGCAAGCGGGCCGCGAGCTGTCCGCTGCCTGATTGTACCGCGCTATCCTCCAGCTCTCTCGACGATATATGATGAAGGACAAGAGCACCATGATGAGAACACCCCATTGGCCCGTCCGCCTTGCCGCCCTGCTGTTGATCGCCCTCGCCTGGACCCCCGCCAGCCGTTCCCAGGAGGAGACCCAAGGCGTGGCGGAAGGTGTCGCCGTGGATGCGGTCGAGCCATCCGAGGAGACCACCGCGATCCGCGAGATCTTCCTGGCCAAGATCGACGACGACATTGACCTGGTGGAGAGCGCCTACATCAAACGCTTGACGGAACAGGCGCGGGAGGCCCAGGCGGGTGCCCTGGTCCTGGAGTTGAATACCTTCGGCGGACGGGTGGACGCGGCGGTGGCGATTCGCGACGCGCTGATCGATGTCTCCGCGAGCGGTGTGACCACCTACGTCTTCATCAACAAGCGGGCCATCAGCGCCGGTGCGCTGATCTCCCTGGCCTGCGACAAGATCATCATGAGCCCCGGCGGCACCATCGGCGCCGCCACCCCGATCCAGACAGCGCCCGGGCAGGAGATGCCCGAGGCCGTGGAGGAGAAGTATCTCTCCTACTTCCGCGAGGAGATGCGTTCCACCGCCGAATCCAAGGGCCGGGACCCGGAGATCGCCGAGGCCATGGTGGATTCCGCCAAAGTGGTGGACGAGGTCAGCAAGGAGGGCAAGCTGCTCACCCTCTCCACCAGCAAGGCCATGGAATTGGGTTTCGTCGATTTCGAGGCCGCCACTCTGGAGGAGGCCCTGGTGGCGGTGGGGCTGGCCAAGGCTTCCCGCCAGACCGTGGAGCGTTCCTGGTCCGAGGGGCTGGTGGGCTTTTTGACCAGCAGCACCATCTCCAGCTTTCTCTTCCTGTGCATGATCATCTTCGCCTACATGGAGTACCAGACCCCGGGCTTCGGGATCTTCGGCGGCGGCGCGATCTTCTGCTTCCTGGTGCTCTTCTTCAGCCACTACCTGGTGAACCTGGCGGGGTGGGAGGAGTTGATCCTGTTCAGCGTGGGGTTGGCGCTCCTGCTCCTGGAGCTCCTGGTGATCCCCGGCTTTGGCGTGGCGGGGATCACGGGGTTGCTGTGCATGTTGACCAGCGCCGTGCTGCTCTTCCAGGCCGGAGATTGGGGGGATCTCTCCATCTCCAATCCCTTCACCCTGGACGCGATCCAGCGGGTGTTGCTGTCCACCGTCCTCGGTTTTGTGGTCCTGCTGCTCTTCATGCACTACCTGCCCAATGGTCGCCGCCCGGGGAGTCTGATTCTCAGTACCGCCCTGGGCCGCGCCGCCGGGTATACCTCTCTTGAGGAAGACCGGGTGGCGGGAGCGGGGGAGGCTGCGGATCCCCTGGAGGGGGCCACCGGGACGGCGCTCACCACGCTGCGCCCCACCGGGCGCGCGCAGCTAGGGAAGGAGCGCTACGAGGTGGAAACGGAAGGGGAATTCATCGACAAGGGAACGGCCGTGCGCTTCCTGCGCCGCCGTTCCGGGCGCATCATCGTGCGCGGGGAGGGTTGACGGTATGCCGGAAGGATGGCTGTGGATCATCGCCCTGCTGGCCGTGGGCTACCTGCTGCTGGCGGCGGAACTCTTCGTCCCCGGGGGGATCTTGGGAGTGTTGGGGGCCGTGGCCATCCTGTGGGGTTGCTACCTCGCCTTCGACCAGGGTCTGGCCTGGGGGGCGGGCGCCGTCCTGCTGAGCGCGGGGGTCACCCTGGTGTCGGTACGGCTCTTTTTCGCCTCCCGGGCGGGCAAAAGACTGGTTCTGGGGGATGTGGGATCGAAGCAGTGGAAGTCCAGCGACGAGGGCCTGGTTCACCTGGTGGGGCGGAGCGGCGTGACCCTCTCCACCCTGCGCCCGGCGGGCCTGGCGGAGATCGATGGCGAGCGCGTGGATGTGGTCTCCGACAGCGAATTTCTGGATCGGGGGCAACGAGTGCGGGTGGTGGAGGTGGAAGGGAACCGCGTGGTGGTGGAAGGGGCGGAAGAGTCCGTCGATGCCGCCGAGACAGCAGAGACAGCAGACGGCACCGCTGAAGCGGTCCAAAAAGATCTAGAAGGAGTCGCTCATGGGTAATGGGTTAAGCATTTTTGTCCTGACCGGGATCATCCTCTTCGTACTGATCCTCTTCGGCTACTTCATCCCGATTCGCCTGTGGCTGGCGGCGATGTTCAGCGGCGCGCCGGTGGGGCTCTTCAGCCTGATCGGCATGCGCATCCGGCGCGTGCCGCCGAAATTGATCGTGGAACCGCGCATCAGCGCCGTCAAGGCGGGGCTGGATATCTCCGTCGAGGCCCTGGAGGCCCATTACCTGGCCGGCGGTAACGTCGCCCGGGTGGTCAACGCTTTGATCAGCGCCGACAAGGCGGGCATCAAGTTGGGGTTGGAGCGCGCCTGCGCCATCGATCTCGCGGGCCGGGATGTCCTGGAAGCGGTGAAGATGAGCGTCAACCCCAAGGTCATCACCACGCCCATGGTGGCGGCGGTGGCCCAGGACGGCATTCAGCTGAAAGCCATCAGCCGGGTTACCGTGCGGGCCAACATCGACCGCCTGGTGGGCGGCGCCGGGGAGGAGACCATCATCGCCCGGGTGGGCGAGGGGATCGTCACCACCATCGGCTCCTCCGCTACCTATGAACTGGTGCTGGAGAATCCTGACTCGATCTCCAAGCGGGTGCTGGAAAAGGGCCTGGACTCCGGCACGGCCTTCGAGATTCTCTCCATCGACATCGCCGATGTGGATGTCGGCGCGAACGTTGGTGCCAGCTTGCAGATCGACCAGGCGGAGGCCGACAAGAAGGTCGCCCAGGCCCGCGCCGAGTCCCGCCGCGCCATGGCCGTGGCCCTGGAGCAGGAGATGAAGGCTCGCACCCAGGAAATGCGCGCCAAATTCCTGGAGGCCGAAGCGCAGGTGCCCCTGGCCATGGCCGAGGCCTTCCGCCAGGGCAACCTGGGGATCATGGACTACTACCGCATGAAGAACATCGAGGCCGACACCACGATGCGGGATTCCATCTCGCAGACCGGCCAGGCGAAGGATTCCGGCGAAGAGGGCGGGGAGAGCTGATCCGTGGAACTTGAAGGGTGCGGCTCCATCGCCGCCATGCTGTTCATCTTTGGCTCCTGGGTCTTCCAGGCCATCGTGGGAGCGCGCAAGAAGCGCGCCCAGCAGCAGGCGGCGGGGGAGTACGAGGAACTCTTCGAGGCAGAGAACGAGGGAGAGAGTGAGGAATCGGCGGAGACCGCTTTCGATACCTTGCAGCGTCAGTTGCGAGAGATCGGTCTGGGTCTGGAGGAGGTTCCGGCGGCGCCGGAGGCTCCGCAGTCCCGCGCGGTACCCCCTCCGCCGCCTCCCCCGTCTTCCCCGTCTCCCCCATCACCGGCTTTGCGCCCCCCGCCACCCCCACGCCCCGGCCACCATGGCCACGATCACCCACCGCTCCACGGGCCGGTGGAGGGGTCCGTCGAGGCCATGGCGGGGCCTTCCCTCTTGGAGACGGCCTCGAGCCTCCGCGCGAAGCCGGCCATGCCCACGTCGCCCCCCGTCGCCATTGGAGCTTCGGTCCCCGAGGTTCCCGCCCCCGGGAGCGGTCGGCTCATCTCCACCCTGCGCTCGCCCGCGGGGGAGGGGCCGCAGGGTTCGGCGGTGGGACGGCAGGTCCGGAAGGATCTGCGGGAAGACCCTCAAGCCCTCGCCCGGGCCATCGTCCTCAAAGAGATTCTCGGTCGCCCCGTGGCCTTGCGACAGGATCGAGACCTGCCCGCCGGATGAAGATCCTCCTGCTGGACATCATGGACACCGTGGTGCGGGATCCTTTCGCCACGGAGGAGCCGGGCTTCTTTGGCCTCACCCTCAAAGAGTTGCAGCGCCAGAAGGATCCCACCGCCTGGGTGGAATTCGAGTTGGGGGAGATCGACGAGGAGGAGTATTTTCGGCGCTTCTTCGCCGACCGCCGCCCCGTGGACGGCGACGGCTTGAAGGCCACCTTCCGCGGGGCCTATCGGTGGGTGGAGGGGATGGAAGACCTCCTTCGGGAACTCCACGGGGCCGGGGTGTGGCGGATCCACGCCCTTTCCAACTATCCGCCCTGGTACCGCCTGATCGACCAGGCGCTGGGGGTGGGGCGTTACCTGGAATGGACCTTCGTCTCCTGCCACACCGGGGTGCGCAAACCCACCCCGGAAGCGTACCTGGGGGCAGCGTCGGCGCTGGGCGTCGCGCCGGAAGACTGCCTCTTCGTGGATGACCGGCAGTTGAACTGCGATGCCGCCACGGCCCTGGGGATGCCCGCGGTGCGGTTTACCGATGCCGGGGCGCTGCGGCGGGCCCTTCCTTTGCTCGCCTAAGGAAGGTTGCCTGGTGGCGCGCAAGTTTCCTTCTGGAATGCCTCCCGCAACGTGCGTTTCAGCCGCGGTGCCGCAGGGAGTTGGAGAAGTTCCGGGATGGGGGCGCGGAGGCGGATCGTGGTCAATTCCGCAGGCCACGGACGGCGGTGGAAGAGGTAGAGGGAGGGGGCATCGGCGGCGACCCCATCGAGGCTCAGGGTGAGCAGCAGATCGTCCGCCGCCGGGGCGTCTTCCCGCCAACTCCGCCACTGGGCCGCCGCCGCTTCCAGGAGGGCGAGTTTCAGCCCCTCGTCCACCCCGGGCCAGGTGCGGATCTTCTCCAGCGCGGCAGGCCCCAACTCGGGCGCTTCTCGAAACAGTTCCGCCGCCGCCAGCCTCGGCTCGGCGAGGAGCGCTCGCGCGGCGTGGTGGGCGGCGGCGTCGGGATCCTCCCGCGCGGTGAGGCGCGCCAACGGGTAGGACGCGGCGGCCGCCAGGGGGTCCAGGCGACACGCCCGGAGCAGGGCCTCCCCGGCCCACGCTGCGCCATCTTCCGCCCCCAACTGACCGGCCAGAAGCCACAGCGCCGCGACCCCGCGGGCTTCCTGGGCGGCCCACAGCGCTTCTGCCGGAGGATCGGGGAGGACGCCCAGCAGCGCCCCCCGGGCGCGGTACAGGGGGAAGGTGGGGTCCCGGTCGATGGCCTGACGCAGGTCCAGGACCGCGCTCCCCGGCAGGGTGACGGCGAGGTCGTAGTGGCGCTGGGCGAGCATCGGCCGATAGAGCAGCACCATCGCCCCCAGGGCATAGAGGATCACCGCGAAGCGCAGGAGCGAGTCCGCCCGGCGGAGGCCCCGGGCCTCACCACCTGGGTCGTCCCCCGCCTCGCCCTCGGTTTCCAGCGGCGTGGACAGTCCCGCCCCCAGCAGCACCGCCAGGGCCACCGGCAACGCCGTCACCCCCGGGTCCACCCCTCCCAGGCTCGCCACGCCCCCCGCCAGCAGCCCCAGGGCGGCGGCGTCACCGGCGGTCGTTCGCGGTCGCCGCCAGCAGCCGCGCAGGAGCAGCACGCCGATCCCCAAGGCCAGCAGGGCGCCGGGAAGGCCCGTTTCATAGGCCAGTTGCACGGGCAGGGCATGGAGCTGTCCCACCACCTCCCCGGGCGGATGGACTCCCGGCTCCGGCTCCAGAAACTCCGCCACCGTCCACGGCACGGCACCGGCCCCCCAGCCCACCAGGGGGCGTTCCGCGATCCCGGCCAGACCGGCCTTCAGGTAGCCCCGCCGGACCTGGGTGGAGGCATCCTCCAGCGTGGCCACGGCCCCGAGACGAGGCAGCAGCAGGAGCAGGGGAAGCAACCCCACCCCGATGGCCCCCAGCAGCAGCCAGCGGGACCGACGGCGGGACGGGGGCAAGAGAAGGACCGCGCCCAGAGCGATCACCCCCAGCGCCGCGGCCCCGGCCAGGGAACGGGTGGCGAGCTCGGCCAGGACGGCGAGCGCGGCGATCCCTCCCCCCAGCCATCGCCCGGCACCGGGCCGGGCCGGTGCGCCATCCTCCACTCCCGGCAGGGAAGAAGTCTCCCGGGGCAGCAGCGGCAGCAGGGTCAGGGGCAGCAGCAACACCAACCACAGAGCCAGCGGACCATGGTGCCCCAGCGGCGCCGCCGCCCGAAAGCCCGCGGCACCCTGCTGCCCGGCCTCGAAAGCCCCCCAGAGCGCCACCCCCGCCACCGCCAGGACCACCAGTGCCACCGCCCGGAGCCCCAGCCGTCGTGCCTCCGCTGTGCTCCAGCAACGGGCGATGGCCCGGGGGAGCAGCAGATACGCGGGCAGAAGCACTGCCGCTGTCCAACCCGCGCGAGGCACTGGCGATAGCGCCACCCCCAGGAGGAGCCACCCCCAGGCGAGCCAGGGGAGTCCCCACCAGCGCTCCAGGCGCAGCGGATCCCACCACCGGGGTGCGGCCCCGGCGAGGAGCGCCATGGCCAGGACCAGCGCCATGCCCACCCCGGCACCCAGGGCCGTCGCGGAACCCGGTAGGGTGCCGCAACCGAAGGTAAAGAGGGCCAGCAGAATGGACGGGAGAAGGCTGAAGGCTAGAATGCCGGTGCGGTGCATCGCCGCATTGTAATCTGAAGAACGAAGGAGACCTGTTTTGAATCTCACCCTGCAACGGGACGACTTCCGGCATTTTGAACCCATCGAGGTCCGCTGGGGGGATATGGACGCCATGGGCCATATCAACAATGCTTGCTACTTCACCTATTGTGAGTCCGCTCGCATGAGCTACTTCGCCGCGGTAGCCATGGAGAGCCACAAGGAGGGCGCGCAACACGGTCCGGCGTTGGTCTCCGCCACCTGCAACTTCCGTCGCCAGGTGCACTGGCCCGCCCATCTGATCGTCGGCGCCCGGGCCGGAGAGATCCACCGCCGCAGCTTCGAGTTGGAATACGCCATCTTCGACCACGCTGACGGCGCGGTGGTGGCGGACGGCACCTCCGTGGTGGTCTGGGTGGACTATGCCCAGGGCAAGGCGATCCCCCTGCCGGAAGGGCTCAAGGAGGCGATCCAGGCCCTCGAAGGGGCATCCTGAGGGCGCCGCTGCCGAACTCCCTTCCCGGCGCCCAGGTGCCATGGGGATTTCCCATGCATCGGATGGGTTGCAGTTTCGCCCTGGGGGTGAGTGCGGCGGTTTTCTCTGGACCAGAATCGGGACCCGAGAAAAATCCTTCGCCCCCCCTTGACGCTCATATCATGCTGATTTACCATAGCGACATACTTCACGAGACTCTCGACGAGACTCCCGATGAGCCACGGTTCTTGGCGAACTTTTTTTGATCGCGAGAAGGAGACTGAGAATGAACGCACGACGGTACACGGTTTCGGCAGCTCTGGCCTTGACGGTCCTGATCCTCACTCCGGTGCTGGCCGCCCAGCCGGTGCAGGGTCCGGAGGTCACGGTCAACACCTATGACGGCTCCAAGCAACTGACGCCCATGGCGGCCTTCAGTGCCCAGGGAGCGGCGGCGGTGGTGTGGGAAAACCAGATCCGTGGTTTGACCGGTCGCTTCTACCGGGCCGATGGGGAAGCGCGGGGTGGTGATGTCCTCCTGGTGGCCAACGACCCCATCCCCGTGCCCTACAACGGGCGCGCGGTGAGTCACCGGGACCCGGCCCTGGTCTTCGACGAGGAGGGTTCGGTGTTCGTGGTCTGGACTCGCGAGGATACGTTTGTGCGGGTGGTGCCCTTCCGCGAAGTGCGCAATGTGCGGGGCTCGGATATTTACGGCCAGCGCTTCTCCCCCAGCTGCCTGGCTCTGGGGCAGCCCGTGCGCATCAACAAGATTCCCCATGGCAACCAGGATCTACCCGCCGTCGCGGCGGTGGGGCAGGGCCGTCTGGTGGTCGCGTGGCAAACCAAGGACGACGGCGTCTCGCTCCGCCTGATCGCCCCCTCGGGCCAGAGCATCAGCCCCTTTGGTGATGATTTGCAGGTGACCGAAGACGGCGTGCGACCGGCCCTGGCGGTCAACGACGCGGGGGAGATCCTGGTGGTTTGGGAGGCCTGCTGCGACGCGGCGGACAACACGGCGATCTTCGGTCGTCTACTGAAGACTCAGGGGCAGGTGAGCTTCCTGGGCGATGCCTTCCAGATCAACACCCACACCTTCGGCAACCAGCAGGCACCGACCGCGGCGGTGGACGGCGACGGCAACTTCCTGGTGGCGTGGCAGACCCCGCTGGCGCCGGTGACCGAGGGCCGCATGCAGTACCGCGTGTTCGGCCAGTTTGTGGGAGGCGGCGCCCAGGCGGGGGCCCTGGTGGGGACGGAACTTCTGCTCAGCGAGGGTCCCGGTTGGGGGCACTCCTCGCCACGTCTGGCGGCCGCCGCCGACGGTGAATTCACCCTCGGCTGGTTCGTCTGGCAGGGGGACTTCCGCAGCGCTCTCTACGGTCGCTCTCTGGATGCACTGGGCAGTCCCCTGGGGGACGCCTTCCCGATCAATGAACGTCCCATCGGGGGGCAGTTCCGCTTCGGCATGACCTCCGGGGCCGACGGTCAGGTGTTGGCCACCTGGATCGGCGCGGACGCGGCCATCGAGAAGTTGGGCGTCTCCGCCCGACGGCTGCGCTAACGGCGCTGACCCGCCGCTCTCAGGTCCTTCCGCCAACCCCCCAACCTCCCCGGACCCGCCTCGACCCGGCGCGCCGTTCCGGGTCGAGGTTGGGGGATGCTTTTCATCCCGGCCTCGAAACCTTCCCGATTCCCTCCCCAAAAAATCTCCCGCGAACATTTTCTGCCCTCCTCTCGTCTACTCTGGTGAATGAGGATGGGAGGCTGATACGCAGCATGGCAGAACGACGGGCATGGCAGCAGGAGTGGTCCCTCGCCCAACGGGCGGCGGACGGCGATGCGGCGGCGTGGGATGAATTGATCCTGCGCTACGGCAAGAAGATCTACAACATCGCCTACCACTTCAGCCGCACTCCCGAAGAGGCCGAAGACTTGACCCAGGAGATTTTCTTGAAGCTCTACCGTTTTCTCGACCGCTACCGGGGTGATGTTCCCCTGGGGGCGTGGACCCTGAAGTTGTCCCGCAACCTGTGCATCGAGGCCTACCGACGCACTCGGCTGGAACGCCAGACGCACCACCTGCCGGAGGCGGTGCTCGACCAGGTTTCCGGGGCGGACGATCCCCGGGCGACGGTCCAGCGTCACGAGCGCCTGCGCACCGTGCGCCGCGCCATGAACGCCATGAGCGAAGATCTGGCCACGGTCCTTCTGCTGCGGGACCTTCAGGGTTGGAGCTACGAAGAGGCGGCGGCCTACCTGGACGTCCCCATGGGCACCCTGAAGAGTCGTCTGGTGCGGGCTCGGCGGGAGCTGGCGCAACGGGTCGGTGAGCTCGTGGCGCCGCGCTTGGAAGCCGAGGGAGCCCCGGAGGCCACCCCATGCTGACGCTGCTGACGCTGCTGACTCGCCTGGTGGCGTGGTTTCGTCCCGGCCCTGGGGATGGACTTGTCGGGACCGAGGGACAGCGCCCTCTTCCCGCCACCCTCCAGGATCGCCTGCGGATCATCCCCCAGCAAATGGTCGTCTGCCGCGATGTGGATCGTGGCTGGGCAGAACTGGCGCGGGAGGAACTGGCTCCCGGCGCGGCGGCGGGACTGCGCGATCACCTGGCGTGCTGCGAGCGCTGCGCCACGGTCTACGCCACCCTCGAGGCGGCGGTGTTGGAGCCGCCGCGGCCCTTGCCCGGCACGCTCACCTTCCGTCTCCATGGGGTGCCCCGGTCTCGGCCCGCCAAGGCCCGCGTGCCGGCCTTCATTCGGGATATTCGCTACGCCGCCGCCGCCAGCTATCTGGGTGCCCTGTTGGTGATGTTCGTGGTGGGCAACCCGGTCCAGGCGGGAGCGCGGGGGATGGAGACCGTACGTCCTCCTGTGGAGGGCATGATCGATCAGGTCCAGACCACCGGCGCCCACTGGTGGCAAGCCCTCGACCAGTGGCAGGGCGCGGTGCGCCGGGAGGCCGGGCAAGAATTTCAGCGGCGTCGCCACGCGGTGGCGACCGCGCAACAACAGCGTTGGCACGATTGGCAACAACAAATGGAATCCCTCTTTTCGGCGGTGCGGAGCCGGATGGTTCCGGATGAGGGCCACGACGGGGGTGCGGATAACGCTCCCGGCGCGGCCGACGGCGGCGCGGCCGCGTAGAGGGTTTGAAGGAGACTCGTATGAGCGACGAAGAACAGACATCGACGACCCCAGAACCCTCCACTGTCGAGGCGGAAGCGAGCACGCCCGAATCCCCCCCGGCGACGGCTCCGACGGAGCCTGCGGCGGCGCCTCCGCCACCGCCGCCCCGGCCCGTGGCCCCGGCGACCGCTCCGGCGGCGGCACCCTCTACCGGTAGTCCTCAGAAGAACCCCATGGCTGCGGCGTTCCTGGCCGCGATGCCGGGCATGGGGCATGTCTACAACGGCCTTTACCAGCGCGGGATCGTCTTTTTCGTGTTGTTCTTCGGCGCGATCACCCTCTCGGTGGAGTCCAACGTCCTCTTCTTCGCCTTCTGCATCCCTTTTATCTGGTTGTTCAACGTTCTGGATGCCTACCGCCAGGCCACGTTGATCAACCATGGCTACGCCACCGATCTGGGGCTAAGCGATGCCCCCAAACCCGGCGCTCCCGGCCAGGGAGGCTTCTTCGTCGGTCTGGTGCTGGTGGTGGTCGGGGTCCTGGAACTGCTGGAGCGGTTCAACCTGTGGGATTGGGATTGGATCTGGGAGGCCTGGCCGGCGCTGTTGATCGTGGTCGGCGGCTGGTTGATCGTCTCCTTTCTCCGCAACCGCGACCGCAGCTGAGCGGCGCCCTACCGACGCCCTTTGGATCCATTACGCCCCGCCGGTCCGGCGGGGCGTAACAATTTTGGTCCCGTTTCGCCTGTGGAAGTGTTTCCAAAGTTAGCCCCTCCGCTGCCGATCAAGGAACGGCACCTCCAGCGTCGGTGGTGGGGGGGCGGTTCTCTGCGGATGGGGTTCAGGCGCCGGTCAGCGCCAGGACGCCCTGATGGAAGCATTGAAAACTGTGGGATCGGTTGCGTGCCGGTTCCATCTGTCGGGCGATCGCCCGAGCGGTTTCGATCTTCGGCATGCCGTTCCGATAGTAGCCAGCCCTTTGAAGGATTCTCTCCAGAGTTTCCCAACTGTCGCGGATACCGTCGGGATCTCGGTAGGCCGCCTTGCGGTGTAGACTGGCAGGGACCTTTGGGAAGGCTGAGCAAACCGCCTCAAGATCTCCGAGAAACCAGGCCTCCAACTCTGCGATGACTATACGATTCAAGACCTGACGTCGGTATGCGAGACCGGCCGCCGTGACGTACTGGTTCAGTCGCTTCTTGAGTTTCCGACAGTCCTCCTGGTCCTGATCGATCAGAACAAGGATCCGATAATCCGGTGGTAACCAGTTGCTGTAGCCGCGTAGGCGCTGAGGAAGTTTGCGCAGCAGGTCGTGCTTGCCAGAGAACGTATGCACCCGGAAACTGTTTGTTTGGTCGATGATCTTGGGCAAGAGTTCGCCCAGGGCCTCCCCTGCTGACGGCTCTTCGACAAGAATTTCAAGATGCAATGCCTTGCCTTTTCGCTTCCTCGGGTCTGCCCGCTCTCACCAATGGATCGCCTGCTTCGAAATGGCCTTCCATCCAGAGGTCACCGAGCAGCGCGCCGGCTTCAATAAATTCTGGTATCCCACGCATGGTATCGGTGCGGCGCGCCTGGGTCAGCCCTCGGGTGTCTCGATAGAGCACCCAGACCTCTCGGGACCTTAGGCCATTGACCAGGAAGGGGGAATGGCTGGTTACCAGGAGTTGGCTCCGTTCAGCGGCTTTACGACATTCCTCCGCCAAACCAGCGAGGAGTCTGGGGTGAAGAAAATTCTCCGGTTCCTCGATGCCCATCAGGGGCGCCGGAGCCGGGTCGTGGAGGAGGATCAGATACGCAAGCATTTTGAGACTGCCGTCCGAAGCGTAGCGAGACAGGATAGGTTGCTCGAACGGTGAGTCTTTGAAGCGTAGCAGCAAATGTCCATTTTCCATGATCGTGGTCTCCACCGATTCCAGTTGAGGAACCCGGCGGCTCAGGGCGGTGAGGATCTGGTCCAGTCGTTCCGGATGCTGCTCTTTCAGGAATTGCACCACATTCGGAAGGTTGTCGCCGCTTTGTGAGAGGTGTTCCTGAGGTCCCGCTTCTGGCACCCCGCGAGTGGAATCCCCCGATAGATACGAAAGGTGCCAACCCGTGATGAAGCGTCGCAGGCTGGCCACCCGGGGGTGACGGGAGAGTTGGCCCAGGGCATTGACGGCGAGGACTTCCGGCGATTCAAGCCCCTCTTCGATACGAGTGGCATCCTCATCCGGAACCTCCCCTTCGATCACTTCCCCTCGACCGTTTTTGAAGTTCAGGAAACGAAAAGGCTTGCCCGAGGATCCCCGTCTCCACTGGAGCCATTCTGCGCTCAAGAAGGGTCCGGTGTTACCCTCATCGATTTCCAGGTGATAGGTGATGATGGGGGATTTTGGCCTTTCCCGATACTTCAGCTCAATGACGATCGGACCGTCTTGCCCGCGGGTTCGCAGTTCCCGGAATCGGCCTCGCCGGTCCCAGGCTCTACGCAGCCCATCAGAGAAGCACTCGGACAGAAACGCGAAAACGTCGAAGACCGTGCTCTTGCCGCTGCCGTTGGGACCCAGGAGAACGGTCAAAGGTTGCATTTCCCGGAGCGTCAAATTCGCCAAGGCGCGGTAATTTTTGACGGTCAACGCCTCGATTCTAGGTACCGTCCTGCGTGGCTCCAGGTGTGGGGTTGTGGTGACCATGACGAAATTCTACCTCATACATGGGGGCTGTCCCCGTGGTAGATTCCCCCGTGTGATGCCCACCCCCCAACCCCTATTCCTGACGTTCGAGGGTCTCGACGGCAGCGGCAAGTCGACGCATTTGCGGCGCGCTGCGGCGTGGCTGGCCGAGCGCGGCCTGGACTGCGTGGCCACCCATGAACCCGGTGGCACGCCACTGGGCAATGCCCTGCGGTCGGTGTTTCTGGATCGCCAGTGGGGGCCGCTGGATGGCCGGGTGGAACTGATGGTGGTGTTCGCGAGCCGTCGGCAGCATCTGCTGCAACGGATCGATCCGGCGCTCCAGGCGGGGCAGCACGTGCTCTGTGATCGTTTTACGGATTCCACCTTCGCCTACCAGGGGCGGGGCCGGGGGGTGGATTGGGAACTGATCCGGCAGGTGGATCAACTGGCGACGGAGAGCCGCCGCCCCGATGCGACGCTGCTCTTCGATCTGGAACCGGAAGAGGCCCGTTTGCGAGGGCATTCCGTAAGCCGTCAGAAGGCCGGGGAGGTCGATCGGCTGGATGTGGAACAACTGGATTTCTACCGCCGGGTGCGGGCGGGCTTTTTGGAACTGGCCGCCCTGGAACCGGAGCGATTCCGGGTGATCGATGCCTCCGGCGATCAGGGGGCGACCTGGGAGCAGGTCGAAGCGGTGCTCCGGGAGATCTTCCCATGAGCCTGGATGGGGTGCTGGCATTGGCCCGCCAGGGGAATCTCTATCCCTCGGTGATCCTTCACGGCAGCAGCCCCGAGGGGCGGCAGGGGGCGGCGGTGGCCTTGGCCCGGACGCTGCTCTGCGAGCGTCCGGTGGCGGCCCGTCCGTGTGCCCCGGAGGATGCCTGCGGGGCCTGTCACCGCATTGTCTGGCCGGGCACCAGCCCCAAGGGGGAGGAACTTTTCCATCCGGATTTCCGCGTTCAGGAGCGGGACCTCAAGACCTCCACCTCCGTCGATGCCGTCAAGACGTTCTTGAAGGAAGCCCAGGTGGCCCCCTTCGAGGCCCGGGGTCAGGTCTTCGTCCTGGCCAGTGCCGAATCCCTCACCGGCGGTGCCGCCAACGCCCTGCTGAAGGCGCTGGAGGAGCCGCACGAGACCTCGCCGCGCAACTTCTTTCTCCTCGCCCCTTCCCAATTCGATCTACTACCGACCCTGCGCAGCCGCTCCCTGGCGGTCTACCTGGGTCCCGCGGAGGTGCTCGATCCGGCGGAGATCCACCGCCTACGGGAACCGCTGGCCGCCTGCCTGGAGGCCCATGCCCGCACCGGAGCGGCGGTGCACCTGCTGGCGGCAGCGACGGTGTTGGCCAGCGCCGGGGATTTCAAAGACGTTCGCGCCGGGCGCCCCTGGGCTCTGGCCGCCCGCACCGTGGTGGCATGTGCCGAAGGGCAGCCCCCAAAACGCCGCCGTCACCTTCTCGATCTCGCCGAGGCTCTCCTGCGCGCCCCGGAGATGCGCCTGCGTGCCGTTTCCGCGGAACGCATCCTGGAAGGGCTCCTGGTGCGGCATCTGGTCCTCTGATCCCGCCATCTGAGATCCACCTGAGATCCATCTGAGATCTTCTTGAAAGGTGGGTCAAGGCCTTTTCTTCTAAAGGTATAGGGGGCTACACTGTGGATCTTGAAAGCAAGGCTAGCTTCATGAGAAATAAAAGACTATACGCAAGGAGTTAACGGAGATGAACGATTTGAAACCGACCAACAACCGCAACAAGTTGTTGCTCAGCCTCGCGGTCCTGCTGATCGCCGCCGGCCCTTTCATCCTGCCCGCCTGCACCGCCCAGAGCAGTGGTCAGGCCGCTGGGGACGATGGTGTCGTGGCCCGGGTTGGGGATGACGTGATCACCCGCGAGCAGTTGGAAGAGGAGGGCGCCGAGGCCCTCAAGCAGGCGGAGATGCAGAAGTTGCAGTGCGAGTCCAACTACAAGCGCAGCCGTCATCAGGCGCTGGAGTCCACCTTGGAGACGATGGTGCGGGATCGGCTGATCGAGGACGAGGCCAAGGCCCGGGGCGTCAGCAAGGAAGAGCTGCTGGAGGCCGAGGTCAACGGCAAGATCGCCGAAGTCGATGACGCTGCCGTCGAGGCCTTCTACAACCAGAACCAGGCGCGCATCAACCAGCCCCTGGAGCGGGTCTCCGGGCAGATCAAGCAGTACCTGAGCCAGGAAGGGCGCAAGACGGTCTACGAGAACTTCATCACGAGCCTTGAGACGAAGCACAACGTCAAGTACAACATGGGCCCCTACCGGGTCGAGGTCGCCAAGGGTGACGCGCCCGCCAAGGGCCCCGACTCCGCGCCGGTGACCATCGTCGAGTTCTCCGACTTCCAGTGCCCCTACTGCTCCCGCGTCGTGCCGACCCTCGACCAGATCAAGGAGAAGTACGGGGACAAGGTGCAGGTCGCCTTCCGTCACTTCCCGCTGCAATTCCACGAGAACGCCCAGAAGGCTTCGGAGGCCTCCATGTGCGCCGCCGAGCAGGGCAAGTTCTGGGAGATGCACGACCTGATGTTCGCGGAGCAGGGCCAGTTGACCGTCGATCAGCTCAAGGAGAAGGCCACCCGCCTCGGCCTGGCCGCGGAAGGGTTCAACGATTGCCTCGACTCCGGCAAGTACGAGGAGCAGGTGAAGGCTGACATGCAGGCCGGTGTTCTGGCGGGTGTGTCCGGCACCCCGGCGATGTTCATCAACGGTCGCTTCATCAACGGCGCCCAGCCCTACGAGGCCATCGCCGAGATCGTTGACGAAGAGCTGAAGTCGGCGGGTGTCGCCAACTGACGCCAGCCACCGTGGGCGAGGGCGCCGGGCTGAGGACCGTCCCGAGGGACTGACTCGTGCCCGGTGACCTGCCCCCGGACGATTTCCGGTCGGCGATGCACCGCGTCGCCGACCTGGTCGCCGATTATCTGGAGCAGGTCGGGGAGTACCCCGTCCTGCCCCGGGTGCGGCCCGGGGAAGTGCGGGCCGCGCTGCCCGCCTCGCCCCCCAACCAGCCGGAACCCATCGATCGCATCCTGGACGATTACAAGCGGCTCATCGAGCCCAACGTCACCCACTGGAACCATCCGGCCTTCTTCGCCTACTTCTCCATCACGGCTTCCGGGCCGGGCATCCTGGGGGAGACCCTGGCCACGGCGCTCAATGTCAACAGCATGCTGTGGCATTCCTCCCCGGCGGCGACGGAGTTGGAAGAGCTGGTGTGCGATTGGGTGCGTCAGATGCTGGCCCTGCCGGAGGCGTTTCGGGGGCATATCAACGACACCGCTTCCATGTCCTCGCTGCTCGCGGTGGCGGCGGCGCGTCACGGGTTGCCCGGTCTGGAGATCCGCCAGCGGGGGATGGCGGGGCGTCCGGATTTGCCGCCGCTAGCCCTCTACATCAGTGAGCACACCCACTCCTCCCTGGACAAGGCGGCCATCGCGTTGGGGTTGGGGATGGAGTCGATCCGCCGCATCCCGGTGGATGCCGACTACCGCATGGACCCCAAGGCGCTGGCGACGAGAATCACCGAGGACCGGGCCGCGGGCGTCCTGCCCCTGGCCATTGTCGCCACCGCGGGCACCACCTCCACCACCAGCATCGATCCGCTGCGGGCGGTGGCGGAGGTCGCCCACGGGGAGGGCGTCTGGTACCACATCGATGCCGCCTACGGGGGCAGCGCCGCCATCTGTCCGGAGTACCGGGCGCTGATGGACGGCCTGGAGACGGCGGATTCCATCGTCCTCAATCCCCACAAATGGCTCTTCGTACCCATCGATTGTTCCCTGCTCTACCTGAAGGATCCGGACGCCTTGAAGAGCGCCTTCTCCCTGGTGCCGGAGTACCTGCGCACCGCCGAGGAAGACCAGGTCACCAACCTGATGGACTATGGCGTCCAGCTGGGCAAGCGCTTCCGTTCCCTGAAGCTGTGGATGACCCTGCGCACCTTCGGGGTGGAGGGGATGCAGGAACGCATCCGCGAGCATTGCCGTCTGGCCCGGGCCTTCGCCGACTGGGTGGAAGCCTCGCCGGACTTCGAGGTCTGCGCTCCGGTGCCGTTGTCCCTGGTCTGCTTTCGGGCCGTGGTGGAGGGCAGTCTGGAGGAGCAGAACGCCTTCAACGAACGGCTCCTGACGGCGGTCAACGCGGAGGGCTCGGCGATGCTCTCCCACACCAAATTGGACGGTCGGTATGTGCTGCGGCTGGCCATCGGCAATCTGAAGACCACCGAGGCGCACCTGCGCCGCGCCTGGGAGGTGCTGCAACGTTGCGCCCAGGAAATCGCCGGGAGCCCGGCGTCCCCCCGTTGAGTTTTGGGCCGGGCGTGATAAAAACCTGCCCATGACTGAACAGCGATACCCCTTCATCCCCTTCCATCGAGAACGCCTGTCCGACCAGGAGATGCTGCGCCGCGCCCGGGAGTTCTACACCTTCATGGACCAGCGTCGCACGGTGCGGGACTTCGCTACCGATCCCGTCCCCCGGGAACTCATCGAACTGGCCATCCAGACGGCCTCCACCGCCCCTTCCGGTGCCCACCGCCAGCCGTGGCACTTCGTGGCGGTGGATGATCCGGCGATCAAGGCGAGAATTCGCGAGGCGGCCGAGGAGGAGGAGCGCATCAGCTACGAGGGGGGGCGGATGCCCGAAGAGTGGCTGGAGGCCCTCGCCCCCCTGGGCACCGGCTGGCGCAAGCCCCACCTGACGGAGGCCCCCTGGCTGGTGGTGGCCTTCGAGGAACTGCATAGCTTCTATGAGGATGGCCGGAAGCGGAAGAACTACTACGTCCGCGAGAGTGTCGGCCTCGCCTGCGGGTTGTTCATCGCCGCCATCCACCACATGGGCCTGGTCACCCTGACCCACACCCCCAGCCCGATGAAATTCCTGAACGAGATTCTGGGGCGCCCCAAGAACGAAAAACCGCTGATCCTCTTCCCCGTCGGCCACCCCGCCCCGGAGGCCCAGGTGCCGGATCTACGGCGCAAAGCGTTGGCGGAGGTCTCCGGGTGGAATCCCAAGCCCGCGGCGGGCTGAGGACGGGTTGACGTCACTCCGCCAGAGCCCGGCGGATCTCCAGGCCCAGGACATCCAACCCGAAGGGCTTGCGCAGGCAGCCGATGGCACCGGCTTCGAGGAGGGTGTTGGCGCCCTCGTCCAACTCGCCGCTGGAGGAGAGGAGCACACGGAGGTGGGGCCGGGCTTCCACCAGGCGTGCGTAGGTGTGGTGGCTGCTGGATAGTTCCGCGTCCAGGAGCAGCAGATGGATCTCTCCCCGGTGCTCCGTGGCGGTGCTGACGGCGGCCTCGCCATCGCTGGCCTCCAACACCCGGTAGCCGAGATACTCCAGGTATTCCCGGGTGACCGAGCGGAAGACCTCTTCGTTGTCCACCACCAGGATGGTTTCGTCGCCCCCCGGGGCGGTGCCGCGGGCGGGAGCCTCCGGGCGGAGGCGGAATTCCGGATCCACCGCCGGGAGGTAGATCGCCACCCGGGTGCCTTGCCCTTCGGTGCTGTGGATGTCGATGTGCCCTTCGTGGTGCTGGACGATGCCCCATACCGCCGCCATCCCCAGCCCCCGCCCCTGGAAGCGGGTGGTGAAGAAGGGGGTGTAGATTTTGGTCAGGGTCTCCGTGTCCATGCCGCAGCCATCATCCTCGACGGTGAGGCGCACATAGGTTCCGGGGGCAAGCTCCGGGGGTAGATCTTCCGCCGCGGTGGGCGCATCCCCGGCGGCGCCGGTCCCGACGGTGATGTTGGTGGTGGTGAGTGTCACCGTCCCACCCCCGGATTCCAGCGCTTCGATCCCATTGCTCAGCAGATTCATCACCAGCTGGCTCATTTGGGTCGGGTCGGCGGAGGTCTTCCACAATTTCGGTTCCAGGCGTTTTTCAAGCTGCACCGCTCCGGGCAGCGTGGCTTGACTCTGGAGCACCTGGTGGATGCGGTGGTTCAGATTCACCACCTCGGGGCGATATTCCCCGCGTTGGGTGAAGGCCATCATCTGTTTGACCAGTTCCGCCGCGCGCTCCGCCTGGTGCAGGACCATCTCCAGACGGCCCCGGGCGTCGGGGCGATCATCCAGCCGCCGCAGCAGGATTTCCGTATGGGCGGTGACCCCGTGGAGCAGGTTGTTGAACTGGTGGGCCACGCCCCGGGCGAGGGTGGCGGTGGCGTCCAGCCGGGCCGCCTGTTGCAGCGCCGCCTGGGTGCGCTCCCGTTCACTGATATCCCGCAGGACGGCGGTGTACAAGATCTCCCCTCGGTCCCGCCAGCAGGTGAAGGTGGCCTCCACGGGGATTTCGTGGCGCGCGCTGTCGAGGGCCGCCATCTCCGCCACCGCGGCGCCGTGGGGGACATCCGCACCGGGGCGGCAATTCCGTACCTCGCGGCGATAAAAATCGTGGAAGCGGGGCGGGATCAGATCGGTGATGCGGTAGGGGGTTGGCGGGTTCTTCCGCAGCCCCAAGAGCACTTCCGCCCGCCAGTTCCAATTGGCGACCGTGCCGTCGGCGTCGAAATTCAGAATGGCGTCGCTGGAAGATTCGGTGATCGCCCGCAGGCGCCTCTCGCTCTGTTGCAACGCTTCCAGTGTCTGGCGCCGGGTTTCTTCCTGGCGCCGGGTCCCCAGCAGGCGCTCGATGACGGAGGGCAGCAGGCGGATATAGCCCGCCGCGGAGTCCTTGACGATGTAGTCGCCCGCCCCCAGCTTGAGCGCCTCCACGGCGACAGCCTCGTCCCCGTTGGCGGTCAACATGATGGTCGGGGGGAGCGATCCTTGGGCGGAAAGGAGGCTCATCACCTCCAGGCCATCGTAGACCGGCATCTTGTAATCGATGGCCAGGATGTCGTATTCGCCCTCCTGGTAGCGGGCCAGCCCTTGCTCGCCGTCCTCCGCCAGATCGACCTCGTAGCCAGCGCGTTGGAGGTGTTTCTGGAACAGGCGGCCTAGCCCCGCATCGTCCTCCATGTACAGGACCCGCACCGGTCGCTGGTCGGTCGGTGTCGATGCGGTTGATGCGGTCGATGCGGTCGATGCGGTCGATCCAGAGCGGTCAGCGTTCCGGCGGTGTTCCAGGGAGGGTTGGCGAGCGTGGCTCTCAGCGGACATGGGCTACTTTCAGCAAGGCGTCAATCCCCATTGGGGACCTTGACGATGGAGAGGACCTGGCCCAGTCGGCGCAGGGTCTCGGTGAACTCCGTGTAATTCACGGGCTTGGTGACAAACATGCTACACCCAAGGTCGTAGCAACGAGCCACCTCTCGGCTATCCTCCGTCGTGGTCAGGACCACGATGGGGATGCGTTGGGTCATGGGGTCTTTCTTGACCCGCCGCAGGACCTGATATCCATCAAGACCGGGCAGGTTGAGGTCCAGCAAGACGAGGATGCGGGTGGGTCGCTCCAGGCCGCTGTATTCCCCTTCACAAAACAGATAATCCACCGCGGTCTGTCCGTCGCCCAGTTGGATGATCTGGTTGGTCACTTCCGAGCGGCGCAGATTTTTCTCAATCAGGCGCGCATGGCCCGGGTCGTCTTCCACCAGCAGGATCGTGATCGGTACCGACTCCTGAGTCACCGAGTCTCCTTCCAGACCGCCCGTCTCGTCACCTTGAGTCCTCGGTGACCAGGAGCGGCCTCCTCTGCGAAAAAAAACGGCTCTCGGCGGGAAGTCGCACATACCGAGGCCGGACGATTCCATAGATTACGGTGCACCCCGGGCACAGCTCCGGGACGACGAATTTCCAGAAGAAATTCTACCGGTTCTGATCGCAAATTCGAAGACAAGGGGGGCGCTGCGATTTTCAGTGGCGCTATTGTAGCGTATCTGGAGGCTCAAGGCGGCAATCTTCCTTACCTCGCCGAGGGGTCACTGTCGGTCGCGGCGGCAGCCGCCGCCAGAGCCAGAGGGCGGCGATCGCGAGGATCACAGCGCTGGTCCGCAGGGCGATGGCGGGGGAGGTCCCCTCGGCCACGAAGCCGCTGATCAGCGCCCCCAGGGGGAGAGAAGCGCCGAAGGTCAGGGCCCACAAACCCATGATGCGCCCCCGGATGGAGTCCGCCACGGCGGTTTGCACCAGGGTGTTGCCGGTCGATAGGAAAATGGACACGCCGAACCCGGCGATCAACAGGGAAGTGGCCATGGTCCCGAATTGGTGGCTGACGGAAAGCGCGAGGAGGCCGACCAGAAGAATCCCGGCGCCACCGAAGAGGAGCCGACGGCGGTTGGTGGTGGGGCCGTAGCGAGCCAGCAGCAGCGCGCCGAGGATGGCGCCGATCCCGAATTGGGCACTCAAGGCGCCGTAGCGCAATTCCCCAGCCCCCAAGATGTCCTTCGCCAGGGGGGCCAGCAGGGGCTCGTAGGCCAGGCCGAAGGTACCGACGAAGAAGAGGAGGGAGAGGACGGCGAAGACTCGGGGCTCCCGGCGGGCGGTGCCGAGGGCCGCCCGCACCGTGGTGGAGGTGGCCTCCTGGCTGGCGGGAGCGGCCCGGCGGGGGGGAAGGCGCACGGGGAGGAGCAGGAGCGCCATGGCCAGGCTGCACAGGGCGCTCACCAGGAGTGCCGCGGCCATCCCCCGGGTGGCCATCAAGAACCCGGCGAGGAGTGGGCCGATGATCCGGGAGAGGTTCAGGACCGCCGAGTTGAGGGCGATGGCGTTGCCCAGGTTGCGCTCTCCCGCCAGATCCGCCACCAGCGCATGGCGGGTCGGTACCTCCAGAGCGAAGGCGGCGCCGCCGAAGATCGCCACCGCGAAGACATGCCACACCTGGATGGTGCCGAAGGCGAGAATCGCCGCCAGGGTGGCGGTGGCGATGGTGGTCAGCAGGAGGGAGAGGAGGAGCAGACGGCGGCGGTCGATACGGTCGGCGATGGCTCCCGCCAGGGGCGAGAGCAGCAGCATCGGCGCCATGGCCGCGGCCGCTACCGCGCCCAGTTTGGCCTCCGAACCGGTGATCGCATAGACCAGCCACGCCACCGTGGCGCGGCGCATCCAGTTGGCGGTGGTGGAGAAGCCGAAACCGAGGAAGAAGTAGCGGTAGCTGCGGTCCTCCAGCGCCTGAAAGGTACGGCTGAGCATCGGTGGTGCGATCAGGCAGCGGGGAAGCCCGCCGCCTCGGTCACCCGCCGCGCCTGGCCCAGATGACGCCGTTGGTGCCGCACGATGACGCGCAGGGCATCGGCCACACTGAGGCGCAACCAGCGGCTGACCGGAGTGCTCAGCCGGGTGCGGTGCAGGTCCTGACCGCGCGCGTCGCGCAGCAGGGCCAGCAGCTCCTCCTGCCGCGCGATGAAATGCTCTGGCGCCTCGGGGTCCGCGATGGAGGGAGGCGCGAAGACCTTGGGGGCGGGGAGCGGGCGACCGACCTTTTCCCGCACGCCAGCCAGGAGCATGCGGCCCACCAGGGTGGTGCCGGGCCGCCGCCGGTACGCCGCGCTCGCCTCCGGGGGCCTCTTGCGGGCGGCCTCCTCCAGGGCGCGGCGGATCCGGGGATGGTATTGGTCCGCGGTGACCAGCAGATGCTCGAAGCAATCCGCCACGCTCCAGCGCTCCGGCCCCGGGCGCCACAACCGTTGCGCCGCCGACAGGGGATCCACCAACGCCCGCACCGCTGCGGGAAACCCCTCGACGTCCGCCGTCAGCTGGTCGAGAAGCTCCGCCTCCGTCGCTCGTTGGGCCATCAATCCGCCTCCCGTAGGGCGTCGCGATACGCCCGCACCGTCCGCTGCCACCCGCGCTCCAGGGCGTCGCAGGTCAGGGCGTGGCCGATGGAGACCTCCTGCAAGCCGGGCAGAGCGCGGAACAGGGGCAAATTGTCCAGATCCAGATCGTGCCCGGCGTTGAGCCCCAATCCGACGCTCTGGGCGTGGCGGGCGGCGCGGGCGTACTCCGCGAAGCTCGCTTCCCCCCGCCCGGCCAGGAACGCCCCCGCGTAGGGGCCGGTGTAGAGCTCGATGCGATCCGTGCCGGTCTCCGCTGCGGCGTCGATCTGGGCGAGATCCGTCTCCATGAAGAGCGAGACCCGGGCGCCATACTCGTGCAGTGCCGCGATCAGATCCCGCAAGCGATCCCGGTGGGTTATGGCGTCCCATCCGGCGTTGCTGGTCAGCACTTCCGGCGGATCCGGTACCAGGGTCGCCTGGTGGGGACGGGCGTCGCCAATCAAGCCAAGGTAGCGCGCGTCCGGGTAGCCTTCGATGTTGTATTCCGTTCCTTCGGGAGCGTCCTCCAGGACTTCCAGCAAATCGAAGACATCGTGGGTGCGGATGTGGCGCTCATCGGGGCGCGGGTGCACCGTGATGCCGTCGGCGCCCGCTTCCAGGGCGGCCCGGGCGAAGGCGGGGACCGCAGGCCGGTGACCGCCCCGGGCGTTGCGCAGGGTGGCGATCTTGTTGACGTTGACACTGAGGGCGATCATGGGCTGGGTGCCTCCCCGGATCCGTCCGGGCTCAGAAATTCGGACGTCGCCGCGACGGCGTAGCGGGCATTTCCACCTTCACGGGCTCCGGGGTGGTGTCTTCCCCGGGGTTGATGAAGCGGTTGCGCTCCAGCCGGTACTGCTTGTCGTAGAGGCCCTTGAACAGCCCGCCTTGCTCCAGCAGTTCAGCGCAGGTGCCCCGCTCCACGATGTTGCCGTCGTCGATCACCAGAATCTGGTCAGCACTCAGGATGGTAGACAGACGGTGGGCGATGACGAAGGTGGTACGCCCCTTGAGCAGCGCCTCCAGGCCGTCCTGGATCTTCTCTTCGCTATCGCTATCCAGCGACGAGGTGGCCTCATCCAGGATCAGCAGCCGGGGGTTGGCCAAGATCGCCCGGGCAATGGCGATGCGCTGGCGCTGGCCGCCGGAGAGCTTCACCCCCCGCTCACCGATCACCGTGGCGTAGCCGTCCTCGAAGCCCTCGATGAACTCGTCGCAGTGGGCGATGCGCGCCGCTTCGTGGATCTCCTCCTCCGAAGCGTGGGGATTGGCGTAGGCGATGTTGTCGTGGATGGTCCCGGCGAAGAGGAAGTTGTCCTGGAGAACGATCCCCAGTTGGGAGCGGAAGTCGTGGAGGCGGATCTTTTGGAGGTCCTGGCCATCGATCAGCACCCGCCCGGCGGTGGGCTTGTTGAAGGCCATGATCAGGCTGATGAGAGTGCTCTTGCCGCCGCCACTGGGTCCCACCAGGGCGGTGGTGGTGCCCGCTGGAGCCAGGAAACTCACCCCCTTGAGCACCGGCGTATCGGGCTTGTACTCGAAGTGGACCCCCTCCATGGCCACGTCCCCCCGCACCCGCCCCAGGGGGGTACAGTCGGCCGTCAGCTGGCGCTCCGTGGGTTCGGAGAGCACCTCGCGGATGCGATCCAGCCCCGCGAAAGCCTCCGTCACCTGGGTGCCGATGGCGCTGATCTGCACCAACGGCGCCACCACCAGGCCGGTGAACACGACGTACATCAGGATGTCGCCCACCGTCATCCGCCCCGCCAGCACCTCCCGGGCGCCCACCACGCTCATGGCCGTACCGGTAAGCCCCAGGAGGAGCCCCGCCACCGTCGTGATGCTGGTCACCCCCACCATCGAGCGGACGATGTTGCGCAGCAGGCGGTGGGTGCCCCCGGCGAAGATGCGTTCCTCGCGCTTTTCCGCCGTATACGCCTTGACCACCCGGATCCCCCCCAGCATTTCCCCCAGGCGTCCGGTGACCTCGGCGATCAACTGGTTGCGCTCCCGGAAAATGGGCCGCAGGTACCGAAAGCCCCAGGCCATCAGGACGCCGAACAGCGCCACCATCACCAGGGTCACCAGGGTCAGGCGCCAGTTCAGCCAGAACAGAACGAGCAGCGCCAGCCCGGCGGTCAGGAGCCCCCCGATGAGTTGCACGATGCCGTTACCCACCAGATTGCGAATCCCCTCCGCGTCGTTCATCACCCGGGACATCAACTCGCCGCTCTTGCGGTCGTCGAAATAGCTGATGGGCAGACGCGAGACGTGGTGGTGCACCTGAATCCGCAGGTCGTTGATGGAGCGTTGCGCCGCCACCCCCAGGACCAACGCCAGGGCGAACCCCGAGGCCGCCTGCACCAGCGTCGCCGCCACCGCCGCCGCCGCCAGCCACGGCAGCAGATCCTCGCGGTTCTGGCCGATGATGTTGTCCACCAGGAACTTCGTCGAAGCCGGCAGCACGAACCCGGAAGCGCGGTTCACCAAGAGCAGAAGAAACCCCACCATCAGCCGATATCGCCGCGCCCACAGCAGCGCCCGCACCTGTTTCCAGGCCTGGCGATAATCGACTTTCTTCTTGGTGTCTTCGGGGGTTTTCTGGTCGGTGTTGGTCGCGGTGTCGTTGGCCATGGGAGGAGCCTATCGCACTTCGGTTGCTTCCCCCGCGTTGAGGGCACGGCGGACCTCGTTGGGTCCTATTGCAGATAGCCGAGAGCTTTGAGCTGGTCGATGGACTCTTCGGAGAGCACTGGCGCCGAGTCGGCATCCGTCATGGGTTGGGTAAACAATTCGCTGCTGAGGACCGGCAGGGCGTGCCGATCAAGCTCCAACGTTCCACCCTGAAGAAGGAGAAGCTGCGTCGCGAGTCCCTCCCACTTGTGCTGGAACAGAATCCTGTCCAGGCGCTCCGCGAGTTCCGGCTTCTGGCTCGCCAGGTTGGTGATTTGGTCGGGGTCGGTACTCAGGTCGAAGAGGAAGCGGTTGTCTTTCTTATCGAGCAGATAGGAGTAGTCCCCGGCGCGGGCCAGACCAACAAAGCCATTCCAGGCTCCCTCGGAGAGGATGGAACGCTGCTCCAGTTCGGGCTGCGTTTCTCCTCGGAGGGAGGGCACCAGGCTGCGCCCCTTCACGCCTTCGGGAATCGGGACCTTGCAGAGGTCCAGCACGGTGGGCATGATGTCGATATTCATCACCGGCGTGGTCACTACGTTTTGATCAGGAAAGCCAGGGGCCTTGATGATCAGGGGGACATCCACCACGGTGCGGAAGTTGCTCTGTCCGTGGCTCAGATACCCATGCTCGCCAAACTCCTCACCGTGGTCGGACACGAAGAGAATGATGGTGTTCTCCGTCAGACCGAGGGCGTCCAACTCGTCCAGGAGTGGTTGTATTTCCTGGTCCGCCCAATAAAGCCCCTCGTCATAGAGGGTCAGGGCGTTCTGGAGATCGGCTTCTCTAACGCCCGCGCGGTTCTTGTTGTACGCGGTCATGGTTTCTCGGTTTATCGTGAACCCATCGGGGTCGCCACCAAAAATGTGGGCCTCGGGTGACCGCCCCTTCATGAATGGGTAGTGGACATCCACGGTATAGGCGAACAGGAAGAACGGCTGATCCGCCTTTGTTTCCTGCCACTGACGCAACCATCGGATCGAGGTTCGAACGACCGTGGGAAGTTCCGGGTGGCCGCGCTTCCTGTAGTCGATCCAATCGTAACCTTGGGTCAGACCGAAGGCATCGGTGAACCATCCACGCATCACTGCGCCGGTGAAGTACCCTGCCTCCTGGAGCGCCTCGGGGAGCGTCACATGGAAGGAGTCCAGGCCCGCGCGTAGGATGGGTTCCCTTACCCCTCGTGCCCGTTCCCGCACGGGCAGATCAGCCACATGCAGGGAGGAGAACAGCGAGGAGAAGGAATGGGGCGTGTAGGGCGCCTGGGCCGTGCAATCCGCGAACCGAGTGCCCTGCTGTGCCAGCGCATCGAGGTTCGGCGTGGTCCGCCGAGGGCTCCCATAGGAGGACATTCGGTCCGCCCGCACATTGTCGAAGGCGATCATGAGGACGTTGGGGCGCTGGATCGTAGGATCCCACTTCGCGGAGAGATCCCGGTGTTTCTGCCGAGGCGTTTGCGCAGACTTTGCCTGCTCAGGGGGCTGAGAACAGGCGCCCGCCACGGTCAGGAGGAGCCACAGGAGGGCCAGGAACCGGCCAGAACGAGCGAACTTGGCTGGAAAGATCATATCCGGCGATTCTGGCAGTCGGGAAAGAGTGGGTCAAGGGAGAACGGTTGGTTTCATCCGAGTCACTCGAGGTAGCCAAGGGCCTTGAGCTGTTCGATCGATTCCTCGGAGAGAGTCGGAGCGGGTGCTCTTTCCCCGGGGGAGGCGAAGATCTCTCCCTCCACGATGGGGTTGGCGTTGCTGTCGAGATCGACAGGACTGCCGTGAAGAAGGAGAGTTAGTTGGGTTCCCAGCCCCTCGCGTTTGTGCTGGATGAGAACGCGTTGCAAACCGCCCGCCATGGCCGGGAGTTCTGCGGCAAGATTGTGACTTTCTTCAGGATCCAAGGCCAGATTGAACAGGAAACGGTTCCCATGTTCGTCGAGCAGGAAACTATGGTCGCCCGCCCTTGCGAGACCGATGAAGCCGGTCCAGGCACCCTCCGAGAAGATGTTCCGGTACTCGAGTTCCGGTTGCGGCTCCCCCCGCATGGAGGGCACCAGGCTCAGACCTTTGGCCGTCTCGGGAACGGGAATGTCGCACAGGTCGAGGATGGTGGGCATCACATCGATGTTCATCACAGGAGTGGTCACCAAGTTGTTCGCCGGAAAACCCGGCGCTCGGATGATCAGAGGAACGTGAACTGAGGTGCGGAAGTTGTTCTGCCCGTGGCTCAGAGAACCATGCTCGCCAAACTCTTCTCCATGGTCGGATACGAAGACCACGATGGTGTTCTCGGCCACCCCCAGATTGTCTAGCTCGTCGAGAAGGGTCTGGATCTCGTGATCAGCCCAGTGAAGGCCCTCGTCGTAGAGGGTAAGGGCATTCGCCAGATCGACATCGCTCTCTCCGAGCGTGCCCATGCGGAAAGGGGTAAGAACCTCCCGGTCGATGTTGAAGCCTTCCGGATCCCCGCCGAAGACATGGGCATCCGGAGAACGTCCCTTCATGAAGGGGTAGTGGACATCGACCGAGTAGACGAAGAGGAAGAACGGTTGACTCGCCCGGGTGGCTCGCCACTGTTGGAGCCAGCGGGTTGCCGTCCGAGTGACCTCCGGTAGCTCCGGTTGGTCCCTTTCCTTATATGCAAACCAGTCGAATCCCTGCTTCAGGCCAAAAGCCTCCGTGAACCAGCCCCGGACGACGGCACCGGTGAAGTAGCCGGAATCTCGGAGGGCCTCGGGAAGAGTCGTGTGGAAGTCCTCAAGCCCAGCCCGTGTGACGGAAACCTCGTTTTCCGGGCGCGCGCGTTCACGAACAGGCAAGTCCGCGACATAAATTGAGGCGAACATCGACGAGAAGGAGTGCGGGGTGAAGGGTGCCTGGGCGGTGCAGTCCGCGAACCGACTTCCTTGTGCCGCAAGGGCATCGAGATTCGGTGTCGTGGGGCGCGGACCATCGTACGAGGACATCCGATCCGCCCGCACGGTATCGAAGGCGATCATCACAACGTTGGGTCGATCCGAAGTCGGCCCGGAATGTTCAACGGGCACGGATACCGGTGGAGACGAGGCGGAAGCAGGTCGATTCAGGTCGGGGGAGCCACATCCCGGGATCAGGGTGATACCTACCAAAAGGGACGTCGAGAGGAAAGAACGCCAGCGCGCTCGGGCCATTGGATCTCCGGAGTGAATCAACAGATAGTGGATCTCGTGCGAGCGGACATTGTCGCAACCGCTGCGGATTGAGTCAAGAGGACGAGGGGGCAGGTGGGAGGGGTGAGGGGGGTAAGCGAGAGGGTGCGCCGCGCCCCTGGGCCGGAACCCCGGGGCGCGGTAGCAAAGTCTTACTTGGAGGCTTCGAGAAGCGTCTTCAGTTCAGTGTTCTGAACCCGCAGCTCCTCGATGGCGTCCTGCTGCTGGAGTGTGTAGAGGGTGAGTTCCTCGACCTTTTCCAGGAGCAGGCGATGCATTTCGGTCAGATTGACCTGCCCGGTCTCGGCCACCTTGGCGGCGGACGGAAGGTTCGGCAGGTGCCGGTTCGCGGTGATGAACTGTTCCAACTCATCCATCGGCATCAGCTGATAGTCGTCCTCGAAGACGTAGTCCGGCAGATTGTTCATGGCCGTGGTCAGGCCACCCGCGATCTCGAGGTTGCCGCTGCTGTCGAGCGAGAACTCCGTGCCGGCCACATCCGGGTCGTTGATCAGGAAGTTGGCCGCGTGGGTGATCTGCCAGGTCGCGTTCACGTCGCTACGAATCAACTCGAGGCGCACGGAACCATTGTTTTCCAACTGCATCAGCGTGCGGGCCGCGGCCGTACCGTTGTTCTCGTCCACGAGAATGTTGGCCGTTTCATTACTCCGCACGACGTGGATGGACGCCGCCGGGCTCTGGGTCCCCACGCCGATATCACCAGTGGTCCCCTCGATGGTCAGCGCGTTGGTGGGCGCGTTGGGGAAGACCTTGAAGGGGAGCTTCGAGGCGTTGGTCACGTCACGGACGAAGAAGTTGGCCTCGTTGCCGGCCAGGTCCCAGGTCTGCGCCGTGAAGCCGGAGGAGCCGTCCTGTTCCAGGCGAATGGTCGGGCTGTCGCCATCCACGATGTGCAATTCGACCACCGGGGTGGATTTGCCGAGGCCTACCCGACCGCCGTCATCGACGTACAAGGAGTTGCTGGGCGCACCCGCTTCGATGGTGAAGGGCGTCCGGCCACCATCGATGTCATCGATGGAGAACTTGTTGGCGCCACCGTTGCTGCTGTCGTTGAAGGTGATCTGCCAGTCGTTGGACGGGAAGGAAGCGCTGTTGCTGGTGTCCTGGGCCTTGATGCGCAGGTTGTTCTCTTTGAGGCGCAGGGTGTCGAAGCCGAAGCTCTCGCCGTTGACACAGTCCATGCCGATGCAGGCGCTACCATCGACGATCAGGTCGTCGAGGATCACCTGATCGGCGGCGGGGGCGTTCTGCAGGCCCCCCTGGGGAGCGGCGGGGGCGGGCGCGTTGGCCTCCTCCTGGGTGTCCTGGCGCATGACGGCGCCGCCGACGACGCGGAAGTAGCCGGACTGCGTTTCGCCGCGAGTATTGGCGGTCAGACCCTGATCGTTATCCCGCACGATGTTGCGGTGCTGCAGTTCCGCGAGGGCGCGGATCTCGTAGCGGTACTGGCCATCTTCCAGGCCGCTCAGGGACGGTACGTCGCTCGACCGGAAGGTGTCCTGGAAGTGGAAGCCATTGGGGCCGGTCACGGCCAACTCGAAGCCGTTCTGGGTCATGGGCTGCCAGTCGATGGCGTTACCGTTGATGGCCACGCGGGCCAGATTGCCGTCAGCGGCCATGGCCGGGACAGCGAGCAAAACCAGGGCGAGAGCCGCCACGGACACAAATGCACGAATTTTCATACTGTTTAGTCTCCTCAAGATCCCCTTGGGTTCATGGAGGAGCGGCAGGAAATTCCGGACAGCCCGGTTCTACCGCTCCAGCTTAAGAGGTGAAAGGCTCTGCGAGCATTTCACGCGTCAAATCAAATTCCAGATAAAGGCTCGAAAAGCAGAGCGTCAGCGCTTCCTTTCTGCGATTCAAGCGATACCCATCGGAAAACATCACAAAAAAAGGAGCCGTAGCAGGAATTGATACGACCTTCGGTTTCGGCAGACTTTAGCGGTTCAAGGCAGGGCTGTCAAGGGCGCTTGGGGGGAGAGGTGGTAAGTTTGCTTGTTGGCTATTTGTGGAAATTTTCTGCTCAGCGAGCTGGTAAGCAAGGCCGGGGTGGATCCAGTAGATCCACCCCGGCTTCGAAGGGGTGTTCAAGGCGAGACCGTTTTACGGTGCCGGGTCGCCTTTGACCATCGCCTCGAGGGCCGCGAAGTTAGCCTTCAAGGCGGCGTTCTCAGCGGCCAGACGAGCCAGGTCTTCCTGCTGAGCCTGCAGATGCGCATCCTGCTCCAGCGTGTAGAGCGTAAGTTCCTCGATCTTTTCAAGGAGTGTCATTTGCATCTTGGAGATGTTGATGGGACCGGTGAGTTCCTTGGCGGAGGGTACGTTCGGCAGGTGCTTGTTCTCCGTCACAAAGGTGCGAACCTGCTCCAGGGACAGCAGGTCATAGTCCGGCTCGAAGACATAGTCCGGGGCGCAGGGGTTGCCTGCGGTACAGGTCGTAGAGAAGTAGTCGCCTTCGATGGTCAGGTCCCCGCCGGCGGAGAGCTGGAACTCCGTGTTGCCGTCGCTGGGATCATTAATGTTGAAATTGGCCAGAGCGGTGATCTGCCAGATGCCGCCGGTGTCGCTGCGCTCCAGGCTGAAGCGCACTCCTCCATTGTTCTCCAGCACCATCATGTTACGGGCCGTCACGGTGCCGGAGGTCTCCTCAACATGGAGTTGGGTATCACCATCGGAGCCCAGAATGTGCAGAGCGGCATCTGGACTTGAGGTATGGAGGCCGACGTCCCCGTCCACGTCGATGAAGATCGAACTGGTGGGTGCGCCCGGGCGGATCCGGAACGGCAGGGTCGAGCCATTGGTCACGTCACGGATGAAGAAGTTGGTCTCGTTGCCCGCCACGTCCCAGGTCTGGGGAGCGAAACCACTGGAACCGTCCTGCTGCAAGCGTAGGGTGGGAGTGTCGCCGTCGATCGTGTGGATCTCCACCGACGGGGTCGAGGTGCCGAGGCCGATCCGACCACCGTCATCGACGTAGAGGGAGTGGGACGGCGCGTTGGCCTCCACCGTGAACGGGGTACGGCCACCGGAGATGTCGTCGATGGAGAACTTGCTGGCCCCGCCGTTGGCGGAGTCGTTGGCGGTCAATTGCCAGTCGTTGCGGGGGAAAGAGGCCGCGGTACTGGTGTCGTCGAACTTGATCCGCAGGTTGTTCTCCTTCAGGCGGATGGTGTCGAAGCCGAAGCTCTCGCCGTTGACGCAGTCAAAACCGATGCAGGCGCTGCCATCGACGATGAGATCATCGAGGATGACGAAATCAGCCGCCGGAAGATTCTGCAAGCCACCGGTCCCGGCCAGATCCGCCCCGCCGTTGTTGAAGGTCAGGCCCGAAGGATCGCGGCTCTCCTCGACAGCGGTGCGTTTCTGGGATTCCTGCAAGCCGGTTTTGGTCACGATGGCACCCTTGAAGACGACGAAATCGCCCCCCTGGGAGGGGATTTGCTTGAAGAGCTGGCCATCGGTGCGGAGGCGGGCAACATCGTTCGCGTCGCCGTTCTTGCGCAGGTCTGCGAGGAGTTCCTTCTCAGCGCCGGACAGAATCGGCCGCACGCGCAGGTTGTAGGTGTAATTGCCATCGACGTTCTCCACCTGGAGATCTTCCAACGCGAAGGTCGGTGTGTCCCGACCGTCAAACTCGCGCGTGATGATGATGCCGCAGGGGGAAGTGACGGTGAGCTCGAAGCTCTCCGCCTCGATGCGCGGCTGGAAGAGGACAGCGTCGGATTTCAGGATGACGTCCGCGATGGGCTCGTCGGCTACCGCGGTCACCGCGGGGATCAACAAGACGAAGGCACAAAGCAAGACAATGGACAGACGACATGGGTTACTTCTCATGAGATTTCTCCTTAATACCAATCCCCATCAGAGTGGGGATAAGAAAGCGGCATACCTGAACAAGCTCCCAAAAACCGGGACTCCCACCCAGGACAACAAAGACACAACATCACAAAGCCCTAGAACAACGCTAACGTCATGAGGGATATATGTCAAGGTCAGAATAAGCCCCAATGCCACCAACCCGTAAGGTGGCGGCATTGGGGGGCTCGGAGCATTATTGGGTCAACGCTTCAAGCCTGGCCTCCAGGCTGTCGAGGCGCGTCTTGAGGGCGGCGTTCTCCGATTCCAGGCGCTGCAAGTCGGCGAGCTGCGCATCCTGGTCGAGAGTGTAGAGGGTGAGTTCCTCGATCTTTTCGAGGAGTTTCATCTGCATCTTGGAGATGTTGATGGGGCCGGTGAGTTCTTCGGCGGAGGGCACGTTGGGCAGGTGCTTGTTCTCCGCAACAAAGTTGCGCACCTGCTCCAGGGACAGCAGGTCATAGTCCGGCTCAAAGACGTAGTCCGGAGCGCAGGGGTTGCCCGCGGTGCAGGTGGTGGAGAAGTAGTCGCCTTCGATGGTCAGGTCCCCGCCGGCGGTGAGTTGGAACTCCGTGTTGCCATCGCTGGGATCGTTAATGTTGAAGTTGGCCAGAGCGGTGATCTGCCAGATACCGCCGGTGTCGCTACGCTCCAGGCTGAAACGCACGCCACCGTTGTTTTCCAGCACCATCATGTTACGGGCCGCCACGGTGCCGGAAGTTTCCTCCACATGCAACTGGGTATCACCGTCGGAACCCCGCACATGCAGTGCGGCATCCGGGCTCAGAAGGCCAATCCCCACATCGTTGTCGGTGTCGATCACCAGACTGTTGCTGTCCGCCCCGGGGCGGATCCGGAAGGGAAGGGTGGAACCGTTGCTGGCGTCGCGGATGAAGAAGCTGGTCTCATTGCCCGCCAGGTCCCAGGTTTGAGGTGCGAAGCCCGAAGCACCGTTCTGTTCCAGTCGCACGGTCGGGGTGTCGCCGTCGGAGATGTGCAGATCCACCACCGGATTGGAGGTCCGGATGCCTACCCGGCCACCGTTGTCGACGTACAGAGAGTTGGAAGGAGCACTGGCTTCGACGGTGAAGACGCGGCGCCCAGCGCTGGAATCCTCGACGGAGAAGTAGCTGCCGCCGCCATTGGCGTTGGAGTTGGCAATGATGCGCCAGTCGTTGGCGGGGAAACTCCCGACACTGGTGTCGTCAAAGTGGATGCGCAGGTTATTCTCTTTAAGGCGGATGGTGTCGGAGCCGTAAGTCTCATTTGCGAGGCAGTCAAAGCCCACGCAAAGGCTGTTGTAGACGGTCAGATCGCCGGAGATGGTTTGTTTGTCTACGGTGGGGCGCAAGCCGCCGGAGGCTCCAGGCGAGTCGTCCACGGCTGATCCGAAACGGAGGCCGTCCGGGGTGCTCGGTTCTGTGGCGACTCGCTTACCTTCCTCCGGTGCCCCGGTGTCGGTGATGATGGCGCCTTTGGAAACCACGAAGTAGCCGCTCTGATCCGGCGCTCCCTTGGGCAGCAGGCCGTCGGTCTGGCTGCGGGCGACATCGTTAGCGTCGCCGTTCTTGCGCAGGTCGGCGATCAACTCCCGTTGGGCCCCGGAGAGGAACGGCGTCTGCTCCAGACGGTACCTATAGGTGCCATCAACGTTTTCTACCTGCAAGGCTTCGAGGGCGAAGGTGGGGGTGTCGCTCCCATCAAACTCTTGGCGGATCACGATGCCGCAGGGGGAGTTGACGGTCAGCACGAAAGATTCCGCTTCGATTTGCGGCTGGAACAGGATGCTGTCGGATTTCAGGATGACCTCGGCAATGGGGTCATCGGCGAAGGCTGGGCTCAGCGGCAGCAACAAGGCTGCCAGGGCGAAACAAACAGCGATAGCTCTCACAATGGATCTCATATTCATGGATTCAATCTCCTAAAAATCCCCTCGGGTTCCTTGGACATCGCGGTGACGCGGGGAGCCGCCACCGGATTCAGCGAAAGGCACTGGAAAATTACCTCGTGGAGCCCACTTGCAGCGGTTCCCATACAGGCAAAGACAGCATTTCAGGCAATGCGTGCAGAGTATATGATGGCTCCACGCGGACGCCTGGGATAAACAAGAGCAGCGGGCGCTAAATCTAATGGCTTTGGGGATTTATGTCAAGTCGCGAATATGTTACCGTTTCGCGGTTGAGATCGAGTGCGGAGTTCGCCACCCCAGACCTCGCTTCGTGCACACCAGGACTTGCCGTACAATCCCCTCCGATCGGGACGACTGGCAAGGAAGTAGGAGTTTGTGAATAACGACAGAATCAACGAAGTGTTTTATGGGCGGCTGCCTGGAGATTTGTCCACGAAACTGGCCCGGCAGCGGATTCACTGGCTTTGCTCGCAGGTGGAATCGGGCCGCGTTCTGGATCTGGGATGCAGTCAGGGGGTCGCCTCGATCCTGTTGGCGCGCCAGGGATTGCAGGTGTGCAGCGTGGATATCGAGATTCCTGCCCTGCGCTACGCGGTGGCGGAGATCAACCAGCAGGAGGCCGCGATCCGGCAGCGGATTCATCCGATGCTGGCCGATGGTGCCCGCTTGCCGTATGCCGACGGGAGTTTTGATGCCGTGGTGTTCGGCGAGGTTCTGGAGCACCTGGACGAACCCCATAAAATACTTCAGGAGATCTACCGGGTCCTGCGGGACAAGGGGCGGCTGGTGCTCACCACGCCCTTCGGTTACCTGCCCCATGCCGATCACAAGCGGACCTATTATCTGCACAGCGTGCTGGCTGCCACGCAGGCGTTCTTCGACGTCGTGCACCTGGATGTCCAGGGGCATCATTTCATTCGCCTGATCGGCCAGAGGTCGGCCTCGGGGGCCGGAAACGCGTCGGAGACGGGTCTGAGGGGGCTCGAAGCGCAGGTGGAGAGTGAGTTCCTCGGGAAGGAGGAGCGCTACGTCAAGGATCTCAATCAACTGCGGGAGAGCTTGACGGCCGCCAATCGGAAATATCGCGAAGCCACCGCCCTGGTGGCGACGCTGAAGGAGAGAATCCGGCGAGCGGCGGCGGGCGAGGCGGTGCAAGACCCCGAAGAGCTACCCCTGGTCCAGGTCCTGCGCCGCGATCTGGAAGGGGTCCTCCAGGAGCGAGACCGGGCGCGGGAGGAAGTGGGCCAGCGGGTTGCAGAACTGGGCCGTCTGCGAAGCTTGTTGGAGCGGCTACGGCAGGGCCAGGAGCAGACGCAACTGGAACAGTCGCGGGTCCAGGAACAATTGATGGAGCGGACGTCGGAATTGGAGTTGGAGCGCCGAGCGCTAAAGGCTCTGAAGCAGGAGCAGCAGCGTGAGTGGGAGGCCTTCCATAGAGAGAGAGTTTCGGTCGGGGAGAGGGTCAACACCCTGCGTGAGCACTTGTCAAAAGCCAATGCCGACAAATTGGCCTTGCGCGAGCGCTACACCAATGCGGTCCACAGCTTCCAGAGCCAGAAGGAACGGAACCAGAGCCAGAAGAAACGCAACGAACAACTAGACAAGGAAGTGCGAACCCTGCGCTACCACCTGCGGGTGGTCGATAATTCCCGCGCCTGGAAGATAGTCCGCCTGTACTGGCGTTTTCGCGAGGAATTTCTGGGGGGAAACTGGGCCAAGCGTCGACGGTTCCTGTCCGACGTGGGGGCCATCGTGCGCCGACGGCTGGTCAAACCGAAGCAGGAGATCCGTTTCGAGGAGAAACTGGAGGCCTTTCTCAAGCGCGCCACGTCCCAACGGTCCTCCACAGTGGTGTTCATGTTTTCCGGCACGACCTACATTCAGGAGCATCGCGGCAACCGCCCCATCCGACTTTCGCGGGTGCTCCTGAAGCGTAAGATACCGGTGCTTTTTTCCTACTGGCGGTGGCGGGCTTCGGAGGCCATGCCGCCGGATTCAGATCCTTTGCTGCTCCAATCTCCCATCGATCTGACGATGCGCTACATGGAACGGATCGCGCGGCATGATTTTGGTGACAAGAAGAAGATCTTCGTCATCACCTTTCCCCATATCTCCTGTGCGCGCTTTGTCAACATTTTCCGTTCCCTGGGCTGGGTGACCCTCTACGATGTGCGCGACGATTGGGAGGAGTTCCACAAGGTGGGAGCCGCCCGCTGGTACAACAAGAACCAGGAACGCTACATCGCCAACAACGCGGATGTCGTGACCGCGGTGTCCGGGCCATTGCAGGAAAAGATTCGCGGCTACATGGAAGCGGGAGAGGTGCACCTGTCGCCCAATGCCCTCGATACCCGCTACCCGACGGGGCGCAAGGTTCAGGTGCGGGCGGTGGGCGATGGGCCGCCGGTGATCGGTTATGTCGGCCACCTGACCGCCTCCTGGTTCAATTGGGATGCCTTGCTCTGGGCGGCGCGACAACGCCCCGACTGGACTTTCGAGATCGTTGGCCATTCCATGCCGGAAGACCTGGATCTTCCCCCCAACCTCCAATACCTGGGGCCGATGGACTACCGGGAGATCCTGACCACCACCCGGCGTTGGCGAGCCGCTCTGATCCCCTTCCAGGAATGCCTCCTGAGCGATGGGGTCGATCCCATCAAGGTGTATGAATACCTGGCCATGGGACTGCCGGTGGTCTCCTTCCGCATGCCGCAGATTCATGACTATCCCTACGTGTTTATCGCCAAGGGCAAGGAAGGCTTCGTGGCGTGCATCGAGCAGGCGTTACAGGTGGAGATGGATCCGCAGGTGATTCGGGACTTCCTGGCGGTCAACCGCTGGCAGGATCGGGTGGATCAACTCCTGGCCTGGCGGGCGGAATCTCGGGAAACCGGTGATTTTCGAGACCTGGCGAAAAGGGAGTCGGGGCAGTGAAGAGGCCGTTGCCCCGCACCGCGGGCGCGTATCGATGGGCTCGGGTGGGATTCCAGGTCCTCGCTCTGGTACTAGCCCTCAATTGCGGCGCCATCGGTTCGGCATCGACGTTGGATTGCCGGACCTTGGAGGGTAAGGCGGCTCTCTCTGAGGGGGAAAAAAAGCACTGGGCCCTGGCACCGCGATCAGCAGAAGCACAGTGGATCCAAGAACAGCCGCCACGGCTCCGATTTTTGGTTCGCGCAGCGGACGCGAAGCATCGTATCTACATCTCCAAAGCCTGCACGTATCAAGGCTCCACTCCATTCGATCTTCACTTTTCCTTCGAGTTGGATGGGTGGAAGTCTATCGATTCAGTCTCCGTGGGGTGGCGTGCTGGCGATCGATTCTGGTTCGAACGTCTTAAGCATGTTGAGAACGGGGCGCTCAATCAGGTCGAGGTGCGACCTGGTTCTGTCGCCTTCGGACTCGCCAACGACTGGCTTGAACCGGAGACCTGGGCCGTCGATCACTTGCGAATCGTTG
>Ga0210063_1000033_pt1 | contig 50334 bp, 58 predicted proteins | sample Muzzi_PWA_D1_FD_185529 | JGI IMG/M metagenome (GOLD analysis project Ga0210063, IMG submission 185529) | Wetland microbial communities from San Francisco Bay, California, USA, that impact long-term carbon sequestration - Muzzi_PWA_D1 (SPAdes) | ecosystem: Environmental > Aquatic > Marine >... | reverse complement strand
ACTGGTTCAATCACCGCAGGCTCCATGGAGCCTGCGGTGATATTCCGCCCGTTGAGTTCGAGACGAACCACCTGGCGGAGTTGAGTCCCCAATGAAAAGCGTCTCCAAGAAAGCCGGGGCGGTTCACGTTCCTGGCAATGCTGGCATTTACGACTCGGCATTCAGCCGGTGATCGAAAACTCATCCTGGCCATTGATGAGGCTGAGCGACACCTGCATTACAACGCGCAGGCAGACCTCATTAATGTGCTTACCCAACGTCAGAAATTTGCGACGCAAATCGTGTATACGACCCACTCGGCAGGGTGTCTGCCGGAGGATCTCGGGTCAGCGATTCGGGTTGTGAAACCGATTCCCGGTGATCGCAGTGCAGTCAAGAATGGCTTTTGGTCGGCTCAGGCCGCTGAGAAAGCCAGCGGTGGCTTCACTTCGTTGCTCATGGCGATGGGCGCCGACGCCGTTGCCTTCACGCCTGCGAGACACGCCGTCATCACCGAGGGACCGTCGGACGCCTTGTTGTTGCCAGCGTTGATCCGAGTAGCCCTCGGTCGCCCAGCAGACTTTCCACTTGGCTTGCAGGTGGCAGGAGGTCTAGCTTGGACCCCTCCGCGAAGCCTATCGAGGCTCGAGTCCGAGGCGGCTCACGTCGTCTATCTGACCGACTCGGATGAAGAAGGAGAGAAGTACCGAGAGGATTTGAAAGGCGTCGGCGTTTCAGAGGATCGGATCTTCTCTTGGCCGGCCGCCCGATCGACTGGCTTGACCATCGAGGATTTTGTCCACAAGGCCACGCTCGTTGAGGTATTTAACTATCTGCTCCCAAAACTCCGCCCGGACCATCAAGACGTGGTGTTGCCCGAGGGGGAGGTGCCAGAGGATGGGGCGGCACAAGCTATTGAGACATGGCAAGTAGACAGAGGTATAGAGCCGATTTCAAAGACTGCGATTGCGGAGCATCTGCTGAGGGTTTGTCGAGCAAACCTGGCGTACATGTACTGGGACCCAGGGGAAGCCACCCCACTGCCGCTCCTGCGGGACGGCCGCCAGTCGTCCGTAGTGCAGCTCCACAAGGAACTGCATTCAGCGCTTGAGATAGAGGATGATGAGGACGAGGATTGAGCCAGTGGAGACAATGCGCTCCGTAACTTCTGTGCTACGCTTATGGCGTGAGTGCGAAGCTCGACACGACCTATCACGACCGGCGACAGGCTCGACGGCTCAAGGAAGACCCGGAGTTCCGAGCGGAGTTTGAGCGGCAGCGGCGTGAGATCGCTCAGATCGACGCTGTGGTCAGACAGCTTGACGAGCTGCGGGAGGCAGCCGGGATGTCAAAGGCGGAGCTGGCGCGGGCGATTGGGAAAGAGCCGTCGAGCATCCGCCGGTTCTTTACGGCAGATGTGAATCCCGAGTTGAAGACGGTGGCTGCGGTGGCCGATGTCCTCGGGGCTCGGGTTGAGGTCGTGGCGGCCAAAACCAGCCGTGCAAAGCGGGCCGGCAAGACGCGGGGATCTCGCCCCGCCGCCGCATAGCCTCAGACAAGACGCCGCTGGTCCGGTTAGCCTTGAGCGGCGATGGCATGGGGGATCGTCTACTACGCGACCAGGGATGGCAGGGTGCCGGCCGAGGACTTCCTCGACGGCTGCCCGGCGAAGGTCGAGGCCCGATTCGCGGCTGTGTTGGAAGCGGTGCGGGACGCGCCGCCGCCTCAGTTCAGCGGCGGTGGCTATTGGGAGGCCATGCACGGCGATATGGGTGGTTACTACGAGATTCGCCTGACGGGACCTGGTCGGCGCCAGTACCGGCTCTTCTGCATCCTCGACAACGGCAGGCCCGGGGAGTTGCGCGAGCGAGGCTTCGACGGGCCTCAGATCGCGGCCATCGCCGGCATGGTCAAGAATTCAGGCAAGAAGTTCTCCGATCGCGACTACGCCAAGGTCAGGAAGCTCGGAAGCGAATACCTCGCTGAGCTGCCTCGCAGCATTGCGACCTGAGTGCCTAGTCCGGCGTCGATTCGGCAGGGTGGTCAGACGCCTGCTGCAGGCAACCTCGACGTGGTTCGCTCGAGGAACCGGTTGACCCACTCGGCGACTTGCTCTGCGTCGTCCAACCAGGGGCAGTGACCGCCCTCGCCGATGTGGAGCTCGGCGTCGGGGAGCGCCTCCGCCATCCGTCGCCCGGCCTGCTCGGAGCCCATCGGGTCGCGGTTGGCGAAGACCAGCAGATTAGGCTGCTCGACCGCGGTGAGTTGGGACTCGGTGAGCGCGGTCCGCGCTCTTGCGCCGCGTAGGCGCAGCAGCGCCCTCAGGTTCGATCGGAAGGTCCGCTCGAATCCCGGCATCCGCTCGGTGGCGAGGATCAGCTCCGCGATCTCGGCCGGAAGCGGGTACTCGCAAACCATCTTCGATAGCTGCTCAACCTGCCTGGGGGAAGGCCGCTGAAGTCGCATCAGCGCCGCGCCGAGGAATCTCGTCGAGAGCAGCCGCATGGGCAGCGGCGCCGAGGTCCCGGGGGCGAGCGCCGGGCAGCCGATGTGCGCCACCGCGCCCACTCGCTGCGGGCGGTCGATCGCCAGCCAGAGGGCCCACAGCGACCCGAGCGAGTTGGAGACGAAGGCTGGACGCTCGAGCCCGAGCCCGTCGAGGACGCCCTCGACGAAGCCGACGGCGTGCGCCCGCAGTCCCGGCGGATCGTCAGCGGGCGGGTCGGTCAGCCCGTAGCCGGGCAGGTCGACCGCGTACAGCGTCCGTCCCACGACACGGGCCATGAGCGGGGCCAGCATCGCCGCGGGGGTGCCGATCCCGTTCAGCATCAGGGCGGGCGGGCCCTCGCCGGTCACGAGCGCGTGGGCGCGGCCCTCCAGCATCTTCACCTCGACGTACCTGCTCTCCGCCTGCACCCCGAAGCGGTCTAACACCGCCGCCTGGGCCACCTCGAAGGCTTGCTTCGACTGCGCCGGCATTTCGCAGCTCCTTCCTCTGGTTTACCCTCTGTAAACCATCACCATAGAAAGAGCTTTACATAATGTCAAGTAAAGGCGAACGCGACTACGGTGACCCGGAGACGCGCGAACGCATTCTCGAGGCGACCCGGGACCTGCTCGTCGAGCGCGGATCGGGCCTGAGGCTCCAGGAGGTGGCCACCCGGGCCGGCGTCTCGCGCCAGGCGCTCTACCTGCACGTCGGCGACCGGCAGGGCCTCATCCTTGCCCTTGTCCGACACATGGACGAGACCCTGCGGCTGGCCGATCGGCTGGCGCACGTCTATGCGGCGCAGGACGGACGGCAGCTGCTGGAGCGGGCGGCGCGGCTCAACACCGAGTTCTGGAGGGAGGTCGCGCCCGTGGCCGGCGTTCTGGTGGCGAGCCAGGGGGACGGCGCCCTGCATGCGGCGTGGCGAGAGCGGATGGCCTTCCGCCGCGGGACGTTTCGGCAAATGGTCGAGCAACTCGACGAGATCGGCGAGCTGGCGCCTTCCTGGAGTGTCGACGACGCCTCCGACCTGCTCTATGCGCTGACTCATTTCGATTCCTGGCGTGAGCTCACCGGAGAGCTGGGCTGGAGCGACGACCGCTACATCGAGGCGATGGGCAGCCTGCTCAGCCGGGCGCTGCTGAACGACTGATCTCTATCGGCCCTTGGCCGCCAGCAGGTCGGCGTCTGCGCGGCCGACCAGGCTTGCGAGGGTGTCGGCGTCCTCGAGCTCGGCCGTGCCGAAGGCGAAGGAAGTGCTCGGGTCCAGCTTCGCCAGGTTCAGCTGGGACTCTGTGATCCGGCCGTGGGCACGCTCCCGGTCGGCACCGGAGATCGCGCAGACGAACTCGTCGCCGCCCCAGCGGACGATCGGGTCGTAGGGTCGGAGTGTGGTCTTCAGCGCTGTGAAGACTTGGCGCAAGACGTCGTCACCGGCGTCGTGCCCGCGACTGTCGTTGGTCGCCTTGAGATTGTCGATGTCGATGAAGACCAGCGTCATCCGCCCTCTTGCCCGGCGGGCGCGCTCGATCTCGTGGCGCAGGACCACCTCGCCCAATCCACGCCGGTAGCTGCCAGTCAGCTCGTCGAGGTTGGCCCGTTGAATCTCCTCCTGGAGCGATTCCCGCTCACGCGCAGCCTCCTCGCGATCCGTCGCCGCCCGCTCGCGGTCTTCGGCGGCCCGAGAGCGCACAGCAGCGGCGCGCTTCCGCGCTTGTGCGGCCGCATTGAGGGCCTTCGTCGCGAGCGGGTCGGTGGCCTCGATGCCGTGCGCCAGCCGTTCCGCTTCCCGGTCGGCGAGATCTGCCGCCAGGTCGCGTTCCGCGGCGGTGTTGTCACGCCGCCGCGCCACCGCCTCGCGTTCCTCGGCGCGCTCGTCGCGCTCGCCGGCGATCTCCAGTCGCAGCGCGGTGGTGTCGGCACGGGTCAGCCTGCCTTCGCCGCGGTCGGTCAATCCCGTCTCGTGCGCGCGGGTCCGCGCGACGTCTGTCGGCGACTCACCGCTGAGCTCCCGGTCGGCGGCCGCCTGGTCGCGATCCGCGGCCGCCTGGTCGGCGTCCGCGGCTTCCTGCTCGCGCTCGGCGAAGCTCTGGTCGGTCTCGGCCGCGGTCTGATCGGCGTCGGATGCGGTCTGATCGGCATCGGAGGCGGCCTGGTCCGCGGTGCGACCGAGTCCGTGCCACCACCTCCGTTTACGTGGCATCCGAGAATCCTCGTGTGTGCCTGCGATATCGAGGAGATGCCATCGACGGAAGGGTAGCGCTTGATCAAATTAACCTTGGTAAATATCCTGGGCTGAGCCTTATGTCCATGAACGTTGTCCATGGTAGTCTCGCCCAATGCGCACGATCGCCGCCGGCGAGTTCAAGCAGACCTGCCTGCGCCTGCTCGATGAGGTCGGCGCCTCCGGCGAGCCGATCGTGATCACCAAGCGCGGCAAGGCGGTCGCGCAGCTCACGCCGGTCGAGCCCGGCCGGGAGTCGGACTGGCTCGGCGCGATGCGCGACCGCGGTGAGATCCATGGCGATCTCCTCTCGCCTGCTGCCGACCCCGACGAGTGGAATGCGCTGCGGGAGTGAGGCTGCTGCTCGACACCCACGCCTGGCTCTGGCGTCTGCTCGATCCCGGGCGGCTCTCCGCCGATGCTGAGGAGGCGATCGGCGATCGCGACAGCGAGCTCTTCCTCTCGCCGATCTCGACCTGGGAGACCCTGATCCTGGCGCGCAAGGGACGGCTCTCGCTGCAGCCGTCCGCGGGCGAGTGGGTCCTCGACGCCCTGCGCCGCTCGGCGACCAGCGCCGCGCCGTTCAACCACGGCATCGCCCTGCGCAGCGAGGCGCTCGCCGGCTTCGCCTCCGAAGATCCGGCCGATCGCGTTATCGTCGCGACGGCGCTCGAGCACGACCTCACGCTCGTCAGTGCCGATCGGGCGATGCGGGCCTTCGAGCCGGTCGCGACGCTCTGGTAGCCGGCCGCCTCAGCGAGTGGGCCGGCTCGATCGGCTGAGCCCGGCGATCAGATCCACTGCCTCCTCCTGGGAGAGGCCCTGTTGGCCGACCAGCGAGCGCCAGGTCTCGAACGAGAGGGCGTGGCCGATCGCGGCCCTGACCCGGCGCCGCCTCGTGCCGCGCTCGGGGCGGCCCTTGACGAGGACCTCGGTTGCCGCTTCGAACCAGGCGGCGATGGCTTCCATCGAGGATCGCAGCGCGGGCACGGTGGCGACGTCGCGGGTCGTCTTCTCGAGCATGTAGGAGCCGCGCTCGTACCAGGCGTAGAGCTGCTCCAGCGCCGCGTGCAGGCGCTCGTCGGGGTCCTCGATCGCTGCCCAGCTCTCCAGGTCGGGCAGGGGGTGGGCCGCCATCCAGTGGGCCGAGCAGGCGGCGAACAGCGCCTCCTCGTCGGGGAAGTGGCGATAGACGGTCGCCCGCTGCACACCGGCCTGCTGGGCGATCGCGCTGACCGTCGTCTTCGCCGGCCCGACCGAGCCGTGCAGGTCGACCGCCGCCTCGGTGATCCGCAGGCGGGTGCGGTCCTCCTGCTCGGCGCGGCGGCGCTTGCGGTAGCGCCGTTTCGGGGTCTCGCTGATTTTCGGGGACATAGCTGTTCGATGAACCTTGACAGATCGCGGAGACAGCTGCTAATTTCGCCGAACACAATCGTTCAACGAAAGGAGATTCAAGATGTCATCGACTCAACTCACCGATTCTCTGCGGCGCTTCGACGCCTCCCAGGGCCCACGCAAGCTCGGTCCCGTCGACGGGCACGTCGCCGAGCTCGGCGGCTGCGACGCGCGCTTCCTCGTCTGGGGCGAGGAGTCGGGCGGCGGCTTCTCGCTGGTCGAACACCCGATCCCGCCACGCTCGCTCTGCGCGCCGCTGCACCGGCACACCGGCGTCGACGAGTACAGCTTCGTGCTCGAGGGGCGGATGGGGGCGCTGCTCGGCGAGGACGTCGTCTACGCCGAGGCGGGGGAGCTGGCCTTCAAGCCGCGCGACCAGTGGCACACCTTCTGGAACGCCGGCGACGAGCCCGCCCGCATCCTCGAGGTGATTTCACCGGGCGGCTTCGAGCATTTCTTCCGCGAGTTCGACGAGACGACGAAGGACGGCAGCTTCGACCCGGAGGCGCTCGGCGAGCGCTACGGGATCGAGTTCGAGATGGAGAGCGTGCCGCGGATCTGCGCCGAGCATGGCCTCACGCACCCGCTGCTGGGCTGATCGGTCGCGCCGTGATCGCGCGCATGGCCCCTTGCCGTTTCCCGGTAGGGCAAACGTCTGCGCAGCTATGGCCTAGCCGCCGAGGCGGTAGGCGACGAGCTGTGGCATCTGCCCTTCGGCAGCCGCCAGGCCTGCGCCGACGACGACCATGTCGCCTTCGATCGCGACCCCGGCGTTGGTGCCTGCGGGCAGCGTTTCCTGCCAGGCGGGCTGCCCGGAGCCGGTCTCGAGCGCATGCACTTTGCCCTCGTAGGTGGTGGTGAAGACGAGATCGTTGGTCACCGTCGTGAAGCCGAACGGGGGAGAGCTCGGGAATTCGCGTTTCCACTTCAGCTCCCCGGTCTGCACGTCGAGCGCGACCAGTTCGCCGTTGAGCGGGCCGGGTTCCTGGCGTTCGGTCTGGGTGACGATTTCCAGCGGCCCGTTGATCACCGGCACATAGACGGTTTTGCCGTCGGTGGCCATCGGTGCGATCACGCCCCCGAGCGAGCCCGGGTAGACGAGCATCGGCAGTTTCAGCTTCTCGGTTTCGCCGCGCATTGCCAGCAGGCCGTCGTCGTCGTGGCCGTTGTGTTTGCCGACCTTGCGCTCCCAGACCGGCTTGCCGCTCTTCGCGTCGAGGGCCAGCACGATCCCGGACTTGCCTGCGCCCAGAACCAGTTCCCTGCCGCCCGCCTCGATCAGGATCGGCGGGTTCTGGAAGTCCCAGTCGTAGAGCGCGTGCGGCGTCACCTGGTGGTACCACTGCAGCTTGCCCGTCTTCGCGTTGAGCTTGACCAGCGAGTCCGAGTAGAGGTTGGGCCCGGGCCGGCTGGACCCCCACGGTTCGTCGTCGGTGCCGGGGAACGGGCCGGGATTGCCGACGCCGAAGTACATCGACCCCTTGCCGTCGAATGCCGGCGGGTACCAGAGGCCGCCGCCCGAGTTGACGTCGGGCTTGCCCCACAGATCCTTCGGCACGGTGTCGAAGCTCCACAGTTTCTTGCCGGTTTTCGCGTCGAGCGCCCAGAGGATGCCGACCCCGCCCGGGCCGTAGAATTCGCCCACGTTGACCGGCACGGTCGAGACGTAGACGATCCCTTTGTCGTAGCCGGGTGCCATGTCGATGCCCTCGACTGAGTTGCGGGTCAGCGTTTTCACCCAGAGTTGTTTGCCGGTTTCCTGGTCGAGCGCGAAGGCCGCGGTCGAGGTCGCGCCGAAGACCATGCCGTCCTGGACGACGACGCCGTTGGGGCCGTGGTCGGGCGAGCCGTATTTTTTCGTCCAGAGGACTTCGCCGCTGTCGGCCGCGATCGCCTGCACATTGGACTCCAGGTCCTGCGAGTAGACCACCCCGTTGCTGATGATCGGCGAGGCGGCGTAGGCCCCGAAGGCGCTTTCGGCGGTCAGCGGCACCGACCAGGCGAACTCCAGCCCACCGACGTTGGAGGAGTTGATCGGGCCTTTCGAGTTGCGCGTGTTGGCGAGGTCGCCGTTGGCGTGCCCCGAGCCGTCGAAGCTGTAGGAAGAGCTCTCGTCGCCGCCGCCGCAACCGGCCGCCAGGAACGCGAGAGCGAACATGGCGGCCAGCGCCGCGACGACCCTGTGGCTGTACCCCCACCCGCCAGTTCCAACCATCATCGGGCGACCCTATTGGATCAATAAAACTCTGTCAAGTATCGGCTGCAAAACACGGTTGGAGAGCAATCCGAGTGCGCCGAGGTTGGCGAAGCCGGGGCCCTGGCTGGGCCCGGCAAGGCCCGGGATGTGCAGGCGCGGCTCCATCCCGCGCAGCTCGAGGTTGCGCCCGATCGGCACCTCGGTCCCGGCCGGCGCGTCCCAGAGCTGCCCGACGCGCTCCTCGATCGCGCTCCGCGTCGTCGCCGGGAAGAGCGTGCGCAGCTGCGCCAGCAGGTCGAAGCCGGTGCAGTTGACGACGAAGTCGTGCTCGGGCTCGGCGATCCCCTCGGGCGACTCGTGGCGCAGGCGCACGCCCGCGCGGCTGTGCGCCGTGCGAGCCTCGGTGACCCGCCCGACGACGAAGCGGCAGCGGTCGTCGTAGGCGATCTTCGCCAGGCTCGGCGGGTCGAAGACGCCGCGGTCGGAGTGCTTGACGAAGTCGCGGCGCGTGGTCTGGTCGAGCGTCGTCCAGCCGACCTCGTCGGGGTTGGAGAAGACGCGGTTCTCGAGGAAGCTCTCGCCGCGGCTCATCGGCAGTGTCGGCGTGTAGATCGTGAAGCGCGAGTGGGGGCGGAAGCCGCGCAGGAACATCATGCAGCTGAGCGCGCTCTCGCCGCCACCGACGATCCCCACGTCGCAGGCGCTCTCCTCGGGCAGCGCCGCGAACTCCTCGCGCCTGCTGTCGCAGTGAAAGACCCGATTGGCGATCTCGGGGTCGTGCGGGAAGGCGCGGTGGATGCCGGGGCCGGTCAGCACCAGCGCCTTGGCCGCGTGGCGCGTGCGCCCGCCGGCCTCCTCGACCTCGACCGCCCAGCCCCCGCCGTCCTCCAGCGTCACCTGGGCGACCCGGCCGTCGATCCGCTCGATTCCCTCGGTCGCCCGCGAGAGCACCCAGGTCAGGTACTCGCCGTAGTCGCGGTGGCGCACCGAGGGCGCGCCGGCGTCGATCCAGCGCGCGTAGCGCCGCATCGCGACCATGTAGCGCTGCCAGGAGAACAGCATCGCCTCCTCGTCGATCGCGTCGCCGGACTCGCCGAACTCGCGGAAGCTCTGGTACGGGAAGCCGATGTCCTTGATCGGGGTGACCGCCAGCGGCTCCTCGCCCGAGGTCATCCCGTTGCGGCCCTTCCATGAGGCGGCGACCTCGGTCCCCTCGACGATCTTGATCGAGATCCGCCCCAGGCCGAGCCGGTTGAAGGCGTGCACCTTCGTCGCGATCCCGGCCGCCTTGGCGCCGGCGCCGACTACGAGTAGATCGGCTTCGGTTCCCATGGGGACGCCGGCTCGGGGACGGGTGCTCGCGGCTCGGCGATCACGCGGCCGCGCCTGTCGGGGCTGAAGGAGATAGCGCTGCGCCGGGCGTGCTCGGAATCGGAGTCGGCCGGTCGCAGGTCGACCTCGCCGAGCACCGTGCGCAGCACCCGCTTCATCTCCAGCTCGGCGTAAGTGGCGGCGAGGCAGCGACGGGTGCTGCCGCCGAAGGGGATCCAGGTGTAGGTGCCCGGCGGCTGCTCGAGGAAGCGCTCGGGCTCGAAGCGGCGCGGGTGCGGGTAGATCTTCTCGTCGCGGTGGATCAGGTAGACGCAGGGGGCGACGATCGTGCCCGCCGGCAGTTCGTGGCCACCCAGCTCGAGCGGCTTCAGCAGGCGGCGGACGACGACCGGCACCGGCGGGCAGAGCCGCAGCGTCTCCTTGACCACGGCGTCGAGGTAGGGCCCGTCCCCGTCCTCGCCGCGCACCTCCTCCTGCAGGCGCGCCAGCTTCTCGGGATGGCGCAGCAGGCGCTCGAAGGTCCAGGCCAGCGAGGAGGACGTCGGCCCGTCGGTGAGCAGCGTCATCAGTTCGTCGCGCAGGTCGGCCTTGCTCATCGGCGAGCCGTCCTCGTAGCGGGCGTCGATCAGCAGCGAGACGATGTCCTTGCGCCCGTTCTCGCCCGCGCGACGGCGCCGGTCGACCTCCGCCAGCAGCGCCGCCTCGAGCGGGCGCTTGGCGGCGCGGAAGCCGCTGTCGTGGGCCAGCCAGCGCGGGCCCAGCGCCGCCGCCAGGCTCAGCCGCCGCGGCTCGTTCAGGGTCGCGGTCAGCCCGTGCAGGAGCTTCTTGACGCGGGTCAGGTGCCCCTCGTCGTCGGGGCCGAAGACCGAGCGCACGATCACTTCCTGGGTGATCGCCTGCATCCGCGGCCACAGCTCGAACGGCTCGCCGGCGGGCCAGCGGCGCACCTCCTCGCGCACCACCGCGGCCATCATCTCCGCGTCGGCGCTCGCGCGCTGCCCGTGGAACGGCGGCAGCATCAGCCGTCGCCGCTGCATGTGCTCGGGCTCTTCCAGCAGCATCACCGAGCGCGGCCCCAGCACCGGCTCCAGCAGCGGGTTGGCGAGGGCGACCCCGAGCGTGCCCTGCGGCGCCGTGAAGACGGTTTTCACGTCCTCGGGGTCGCAGAGGAATACCCAGTTGCCCGCGTGTGCGATGCGCAGCGTGAAGAGGTCGCCGTAGCGCTCCCGGCAGCGTTTCATCAGCGGGTAGGGCCGCTTCGCCCAGCCGAGCGCCTGCAGCGCCCGCGGCATCCGCGGTCCCGGCGGCAGGCTCATTTTCCTTCCGCCTCCAGGGCCGCCATCAGCTCGTCCTCCTCCTTGCAGGTGGCGGCGATCAGCAGCTCGAAGAGGTCGGCGCTGAACTGCTCCGGCAGCTTCGCCTCCTCGCCGCGGGCGAGGTAACGCTCGCGCACCGCGTCGACCCGGTGCGGCTGCATCATCGGGATCCCGTTGGCGCGCTTGTAGCGGGCGATCTGACGGCAGATCTTGAAGCGCTCGCCGAGCAGGCCGGCGATCTCGTCGTCGAGCTGGTCGAGGCGACGGCGGTGCGGCTCGAGCCCGTTCTGCGCGCTCATGCGGGCACGACCGCCTCGTCGAGCAGGCCGGCGGCGAAGGCGTAGCCGCAGGCGGCGAGCTGGTCGAGCGCGTAGCCGCCCTCCTGGACCACGCAGACGGGCAGCCCGCAGCCCGCCAGCAGGCGCCCGATCGCGGCGAAGATCGCCGGCGCGAAGCTCCAGCTGCCGTGCGGGTCGCCGCTGACGATGTCGTAGCCGAGCGAGACGACGAGCGCCTCGCAGTCGGCGCTGAGCGACTCGACCGAGCGCCGCGCCGCGTCGAGGTAGAGGTCGGTGCCGGGGCTGCCGCTGAACTCGACCACGCGCTCGCGCTCGTTGTACGGGGTCACCGTGCGGGCGGCGACGTTGGTCGCCGGCCAGGCGTGCAGCGAGTGCAGCCGGATGTCCTCCATCCCGGCGACGATCGCCGCGGTGCCGTTCGGGTAGTGCAGGTCGAGGTCGAGGATGCCGACCGGCCGCCGGCCGCCCTCGGCCAGGGTCAGCGCCGCCGCGGCGGCCGAGTTCAGGTAGCAGTAGCCGGCGAACCAGCCTGGGCCGGCGTGGTGGCCCGGCGGCCGGCAGAGCGCGTAGGAGAAGCGCCCGCCGGCGAGCAGCAGCGCCGCCGCGCTGATCGCGGTGCGCACGCCCTCGCGCGCCGCGACGACGAGCCCGGCGCTGACCGGGATGTCGGGCGGCAGGCCCGGTGGCGTCAGCTCCGGCATCACGACCGGCTCCCGCGGCGCCCCCGCGAGCGCCGCCAGGTACTCGGCGTCGTGCATCGCACCCAGCGCCGCATCGAGCTCCTCGCCGGTGGCGCTCGCGGGGGCGCCGCGCACGGCGCCGTGGCAGAGCAGCCCGTTGCGCACCTCGGCCATGCGGCGGTTGTCGTCGGCGCCGGGCCTCACCTGGCCGCCCTCGAGGATCCAGACGGCGCCGTCGTCGCCGCCGCGGGCGCGGCGCTGCTCGACCATCAGCAGCTCCGCACTCACGAGACGATCCTCCGCATCCGCGGGCCGAGCGGGGTGAAGCCGTTCTCGCGGTAGAAGCGTTCGGTCGCGGGCAGCTGCGCGAAGCTCGCCTGCGGCAGGCCGACCTCGAGCCGTGGCACGCCGGCCTCGGTCGCCTCGCGGACCAGGGCCACGATCAGGTCGCGCCCGAGCGCCCTGCTGCGCCACTCGGGGTGGACCCAGAGATCCTGGATCGTGCCGTAGCGCCCCGGCACGTGCAGCGCGAACTGCCAGCTCGCGGCGAGGATGCCGACCAGCTCGCCCTCGTGCTCGGCGACCAGCAGGACGCCCGCGTCGGGGTCCTCGGCCAGGTGCCGGGCGCTCTCTTCGAGCGCCGCCGGCGAGGGTCGCTCGCCGCCCAGCTCGATCAGTAGGGCTTCGACCGCGGCCGCCACGCCGGCCGCGTCCTCGCCGCTCGCCGCCCTGATGGTCATCGTCAGCGCCCGCACGACTATGCCGCCGCGGCGGTCTCCCTCTGCGGCTCCAGCTGCACGGACCAGGCCTCGGAGGCCGCACTCCCCGTCACCGCCTCGGCGATCGTCGCCATCGGCGCCCGCGCCTTGAGCAGGATCTCGTCGAACTCGTCCTGCGGGTCGGACTGCATCACGATCGCCCCGCCGGCGCCGATAGTCGTCCGGCCCGGCCGCATCACGATCGTGCGGATCACGATGCTCAGGTCCATCGCCCCGTCGACGCCGAACCACCCGATCGCGCCCGAGTAGACGCCGCGCGCCTCGTCCTCGAGCTCGTCGATGATCTCCATCGTGCGCTCCTTCGGGGCGCCGGTCATCGAGCCGCCGGGGAAGCAGGCGCGGGCGCAGTTGGGCGCGCTGCGATCGGCGGCGAGGGTGCCGCTCACGGTCGAGATCAGCTGGTGCACGGTGGCGTAGTCCTCGACCACCATCAGCTCCGGCACGCCGACGCTGCCGACCTCGCAGACGCGGCCGAGGTCGTTGCGCAGCAGGTCGACGATCATCAGGTGCTCGGCGTAGGTCTTCTCGTCTTCGGTCAGCTCGGCCCGCAGCGCCTCGTCGCGCCCGGTGTCCTCGGAGCGCGAGGTCGTGCCCTTGATCGGCCGCGCCTCGACCCGGCGCTCGCGGTCGACCGAGAGGAAGCGCTCTGGCGAGGAGCTGACGACCGCCATCTCGCCGAGCTTCAGGTAGGCCGCGAAGGGGGCGGGGTTGCGTCGGCGCAGCAGCCGGTAGAGGTCGAAGGGGTCCGGCTCGGCGTCGGTCGAGATCTGATCGGTGAGGCAGACCTCGTAGGACTCGCCGGCCGCCAGCTCGGCCTGGCTGCGGGCGATGTCAGCGAGGTACTGCTCGCGCCCGCGCCCGCAGCGGAAGCCGACGTGGTCGGCTTCGGGGCCGCGGGTCAGCGCCAGCGGCGTCGCCGGCTCGGGCGGGTCGGCGAGGATCTCGCGCACCGCCTCCTCGGCCTCGTCCAGCCAGCTCTCGGCTTCCGCCTCGTCGCCGTGGCAGAGCACGACCAGATGCGTCCGTCCACGCACGTGGTCTACGGCGACGAGGCGGTTGGCGAGCATCATCACTGCATCGGGCATGTCGGACCGATGCACGTTCGGCGACCCGCAGTCCGCCTTGAGCTCGTAGCCGAGATAGCCGACGAACCCACCCATCAGTCCGGGTGGGAGGTCGGCCGGTGGTGGCTCGATCGCGTGCCCTGCGAGCCCGCGGTCGAGCAAGTCGAAGATCGATCCACGTTCGGTGGTGTCGGCGCCGGCGCCACGGCGGATCGCCGTGCCGGACTCGGTGTCGTACTCGAGTACGCAGCGGCCTGGGCCGGCGCTGGTGCCGAGGAAGGAGCGCTGGGCGAGCCGCGTCGGCGCGTCGGCGCTGTCGAGCCAGAAGGCGTGCTCGGCGTCGCCGAAGAGCCGTTCGAAGACGGCCTCGGTCGAGGGCTCGCCGGGGATCGTGCGCAGCCGCAGCTCGCTCTCGCCGGTCGTGCTGCGGGTGCGCCTCGCGGCCGGGGGCGGCGGCACCTCGCGCGGCCGTTTGGCGCCGCGCCAGCGCGGCGAGCGCAGCTTGCGGGCGAGCCCGTAGAAGTTCTCGACCAGGCGCGCGCCGTGCTCGGTCGCGACCGACTCGGGGTGGAACTGGACGCCCCACATCGGCCGGCGGCGGTGTTCGATCCCCATCACGACGCCGTCGTTGGCCCAGGCCGTGATCTCGCCGTCGGGGCCCATGTCGGTGATCGCCAGCGAGTGGTAGCGGACGACCGGGAAGTCCTGCGGGATGCCGGCGAAGAGGCCGTCGTCGCGGTGGTGGATGCGGCTGAGCCGCCCGTGCATCGCCTCCGGCGCGCTCGCGACCTTGCCGGCCAGCATCTGGCCCAGCCCCTGGTGGCCGAGGCAGATGCCGAGCACCGGGATCTCGCTGTAGCGGAGGATGTCGTTGCAGACGCAGAAGTCGTGCCAGCGTCGCGGGCTGCCGGGGCCGGGGGAGAGCACGATCGCGTCGAAGTCCCAGCGCGACAGCGCCCGCCAGGAGACCGCGTCGTTGTCGACCACGATTGGCTCCTCGCCGCTGACCCCGGCGAGCAGGTGGAAGACGTTGTAGGTGTAGGAGTCGTGGTTGTCGACCAGCAGGGTCCTCATCCGATCGCCTCCAGGCCGAGGCCGCGGGCGGTGCGGTCGAGGGTCGACTCGACGACGCGCCGCACGTGCGGCGCGCGCTCCTGCTCGAGCTGCCAGCGCGAGAGGTGCGATGCGTAGCGGGCGAGCTGGGCGACGTTGAGGTCGGCGGCGACGCGGCCGAGCAGGCGCCCGTAGGTCTCGGCCTGGACGACCGCGAAGCGGTACTCGGGGTCGAGCTCGGGCTCGCGAGCCTGCGCTTTCCCGCCCATGTCGCGGGTAAGTGCGGTCTCGTCGCGGGAGCGCGCCCGCGCCAGGTCCCAGCCCAGCGCCTTCTCCTCGGCGAGCAGCTTCTCCGGCTCGAAGTCGACCCGCTTGGTCGCCGTGTGCAGGAGGAAGAAGCCGAGGGCCACCTGCGAGGCGACGCGATCGGGAGTGGGGTGGCCGCGGCGCACCGCTTCGCGCCCCGGGTCGGCCTCGATCTGCTCGTCGATCCACTCGACCAGGTGGTCGATCAGCACCGCGTCTTTCTTGCTCGAGGCGATCTTTTCGCGTTCGCGCGCGACCATCCCGTGAAAGATGTCGTGGTAGGGGTGGAAGCCGTTGCCGCTGTCGGTGTGGACCAGCTCGGCCATCAGCTGGCGGCGGCATGTCACGTGCGCGTACCACTCCTGGCCGCAGACCTGGACCGAGGTGGTGCCGTCGAGCCCGGTGTCGGCGAGCCAGTAGGCGAGCGCCCGCATGTGCTGGGTCGGCACGCCGTCGGAGCGCACCAGCGGCATTTCCTCCAGCTCCTCGCGCCCGGTCATGTAGATCACGGTGCCGTCGACCCGCTTCTCCAGCGTCCCCTCCTGCAGCCCGAGCTCGGCCAGCTCGCTGACCTCGGGCAGGAAGTCGGACTCGAAGAAGACACGGTCGAAGTGGATGCCGAGCCGGGCCAGGGTCTTGCGCTGGCCGGAGATCACCCAGGCCCGCGTCTGCGACCACAGTTCGAGCGCCGCCTGGTCGCCGCCCAGCACCCGCCCGAGCAGCTCGTCGGCGCTGTCGTCCATCACGTCGACCTCGCGCGTGAGCGAGTCGGCGGGGTGGTCCTGGGCGAGCCCGAGCTGCGCGCCGCCGCCGCCGTTCTTGACGTAGTCGGCGTAGCAGTAGCCGACGAAGTGGTCGGGCTTGACGCCGTTGCCGTCGACCGAGCCCTGCGGGTACTTGCCGCTGCGCACGACGCCCGCCATCGCCTCGCCCATGCTGCGGCCGATGTCGCAGATGATGCTGCGGCGCTCGACCTCGCCGCCGGTCTCCTCGAGTGCGTTGCCCAGCGCGTTGCCGAGCGCCAGGTTGCGCAGGTGGCCGATGTGCAGCGCCTTGGTCGAGTTGGCGTCCCAGAAGTTGAGCGCGAAGCGCCGCCCGGCGGCGACGTCGCCGCAGCCGGCCACGGCCTCTTCGCCCTGCTCCAGCTCGGCCCCGCGCTGTGCGACCCAGGCATCGTCGAGGCGCAGCCAGGCGTGCTTCTCGCCGCGCTCGACCGCGGCGACCCAGGGCTGCTGCTCGATCTGCTCCAGGGCGGCGAGCGAGTCGCGGTCCTCCTGCCAGTCCCTCGTCTGCGGGACGACCATCAGGTCGAAGCGCTCGTGCGGGCGGTAGGGGGCCCGCAGGGTCCACCGCGACCTGGCGCCGCCCTCGCCTCCCGCTTCGTCGAAGTAGTCGAAGAGATTGATGTCCATAGCTCACGGCGCATTCCGTCGCCGATGCACCAGCCGGGGCTCGAACCCGGATCCTCGGCTTACAAACCCGATCCTCTAACCGATTGAGGTACTGGTGCGTATTTTAATGAACAGCCAAAGTAACTATTCAATAATTTCGGAGTGTAACAACGGAATGCAAATCGTGTCCAGCCCGATCCGGAGCAGCCGGAATGGCCCCGTTGGAAACGGGGATGAAAGTGGCCTGCTTTCGGTCTGGTCCGCCTAGACCGCTTCGTAAAGCGGGTCTTCGGGATCCGGATCCGCGGTGTTGACCTCGCGGATGCAGCCGGACTGGCAGAGGGCACGGCAGTGATAGGCGACCTCGGCGTAGGAGGCGCCGGTTGCGTCTGTCAGGCGCGAGCGGCGTGCGGGCCCCGAGCTGAGGAACTCGAGGATCCCCGCCCTGGTCGGATGCCACAGCGCTCTCATCTCTTGGGTTGGCACGATTTCTCCTCTAACACTCAAAATCGTCGATTGATTTGCATTGCAAAAACGGTCGTTTGTAATACCAAGTCAGACATCTTTGCTTAATCGCGATCGTTTTGCAGGATAAATGCATGATTCTGGCCGGATGGATCACTTCACCCCGCACTTTCGGGAGAATTGACCGCGTGTTGACGATCGCAGTCACCGGCCCGACCGGCGAGATCGGCAAGTCGTTCATCTCGGCGCTCGAGCGCATGCCCGAGGTCGAGCGCGTGATCGGCATGGCCCGGCGGCCCTTCGACCTCGGCGCCCAGGGCTGGGAGAAGACCGAATACCGCCGCGGCGACATCCTCGACCGCGACGCGGTCGAGGGGCTGGTCGCCGAGGCCGACGTCGTCGTCCACCTCGCCTTCGTGATCGTCGCCGGGCGCGGCGAGAGCCGCGAGATCAACCTGACCGGCTCGCGCAACGTCTTCGAGGCGGCGGCAGCGGCCGGGGTCGGGCGGCTCGTCTACACCTCCTCGGTCGCCGCCTACGGCTTCGACCGCTCGCTGCCGACCCCGCTGACCGAGGACCTGCCGGTCAAGGGAACCGCCCGCCATCCCTACTCCGCTGACAAGGCGGAGGTCGAGTCGGCGCTGCACGAGGCCCTGCTCGGCACGGCCACCGACGCCTACGTATTTCGGCCCTGCATCGTCGCCGGGCCGAAGGCGCCGCTGCTGCTCGAGCTGGTGCCGCTGCTCAGCGTCGGCCAGAAGCTGCCCGGGCCGGTGCGTTGGGCGCTGGGCAAGGCGCCCTCGCTGCGCCCGGTGCTGCCCGACCCCGGCGTCCCCTTCCAGCTGGTCCATCACGACGACGTCGCCGCCGCGCTCTGCGCCGCCGTGCTCGGCCACGGCGAGCCCGGCATCTACAACCTCGCCGGCCCCGGTGAGCTCACCGTCTCCGACCTCGCCCATGAGCTCGGCTGGCACTCGTTGCCGGCGCCGCAGCTCGCCGTCGGCGCCGCGGCCGAGGCGATGGCGCCCTTCCTGCCCTTCCTGCCGCCCGAGGCGGCCTGGATCGAGACGGTCCGCCGCCCGCTGCTGATGGACAGTTCGCGGGCGCGCCGCAAGCTGCACTGGATGCCCCACCACGACGCCCGCGAGACGCTGCGCGAAACGATCGCTGCTGTTCGCGCCAGATGAGAGACCCCCGGTAGGGGTTTCACTTAACTTTTTCCGAAGGCACTTGGCGGCCGTCCGAGTTTGTTGCCGCGGAAAAAGTACAAGACGTTTCACCCCTACCGGGGGTCTCTACACTTGGGTGTGTGACGGGCAGCGATGGAGATTCGACTTTCAAGCTGTATAGAAGGGGGATCGAGTTGCTCGAGGAGGCCGACTTCGAGCAGGCCACCGAGCCGCTGGAGCAGGCGGCGCGGCGGGCGCCGGAGAAGTCCTCGGTGCGCGAGGCGCTCGGCCGCGCCTACTTCCGCTGCGGCCGCTTCAAGGCCGCCGCCGCCGCGTTCGAGGCGGTCGTCGACACGCACCAGGTCAACGACTTCGCCCACTTCTGCCTCGGACGTGCCCTCGCCAAGACCGGCGAGACCGAGCGCGCCCGCCATCACCTCGCGCTCGCCGCCAACCTGCGCCCGGAACGGCGCGACTACCGCTTCTACCGCAACCTGCTCGGCGCCTGAGCCGCCCTACCGGAGGCCGTCGAGCAGGCGGCCTACGTTGCGGCGGCTGAAGTAGGGGCTGAAGGTGTGGACGCGGTCGCGCGGCCGGCCGTAGCTGGTCACCCCGTTGATCGTCGTGCCGTCGTCGATCAGCCAGCCGCCGCCGCTGGCGCCCGGCGCCCAGTGGCAGCGGATCGCGATCGTCGGCGGGCCGGGGATGCGGTAGGTGCGGCTGTCGTCGCCGACGTAGGGCGAGTCGCAGCCCTGCAGCACCTTCGATTTGCCCGGGTAGCCGTAGGTCTCGAACTCCTGGTGGCGGCCGGCGTCGAGCGCGATCGCGGCGCCGCCGCCGACCGCGTCGGCGACGTCGATGCCTTCGGCGTTGGGCTTGACGACGATCGCGCCGACGTCGTAGTTGGGGTTGCCGAAGCGCGACCAGTCATCGAGCACGAAGACCGACCTGCGGTGGGCGACGAAGGCGCCGAAGGGGGCGGCGCCCTGGGTGTAGGCGGGGACGAACTGGACGTAGTGCGACCAGGCGCTGCTGCGGCGCCTGCCGCGCGGCCCGGAGTTGAGGCAGTGGGCCGCGGTCAGCACCAGCGTGCGGGTCGGACTGTCGATCGCCGTCGCCGAGCAGTAGCCGCGCCGGCGCCCTTGGCGGACGAAGAGGCGGCCGTTGAAGGAGTGGGGGGAGACGTCCGCTTCGGTGACCGGGCCGAAGCTGGCCAGCGCCGAGCCGCCGCGGCGGGCGTCGAGCGGCGGCGTCGAGCGCATCCGCGCCGGCGTCCAGTAGCGCGCGGCCGGCGCCGCCTCGTTCTCGCCGCTTGCGGCGGGGTGGACCCGGGTCGCCCCGGAGGCGCCGGCAGGCAGAGCGATCAGCGCCGCCAGCAGGCAGCAGATGACGACGTTCCGCATGCAGAAAGGATAGGGCTAGGTGACCAGCGGCACGACGCAGCGGTAGGCGTTGGTGTCGATGGTCCCGCTGGGGTTGAACAGGCCTGAACCAATTTTGCTCGCATCAGAGACTGTGGCCACCGCGTAGGCGTCCTCCACGATGAAATTGATGATGTCGCTCGTCCACTCGTCTCCGCCGGCGAGGCTGACGCCCGGCTCTTCGGCGAAGGCCGCCAGCTCGAGCGCCGCCGGCAGGCTGCCGCCGCGGGTGGCGCATTTGCGCGCCGCGGTCGGGGCGTTGACGGCGCTGCTCGGCGAGCTCTCCCAGCAGGCGCCGGCGAACGGCTGCGTGCCGGGCAGGCAGCCGACGCTGTGACCGTTGACCGTCTTGGCATCGACGGCGTTGACCGCGTTGAGCGCGGTCTGTGCGTCGACCGCGCTCTGCGCCGTGTCCGCCGAGTCGGCATGGGCCGCGCTCGGCACCTGGCCCAGGGTCAGCTCGTTGATGTCGACCCCGGTCAGCGGCGCCGCGCTGGTGCTCTCGATCTGGCGCAGCACGCTCGGCTTCAGCCGGTTGGCCGGGATCGAGCGCGGCTTCAGCCGGTTGCCGGGTATCGACTTCGCCCGGATCGTCTTGCCGTTGATCCGCGGCTTCTTCGTCTTCTTCGCCGCGTAGACGCTGCCGCCCAACGCCACGAACAGCGCCAGTGCCGCCACGATCAACGCCGGTGTGCTCCGCCAGATCCCCTGCCTCATGCTCCGCCTCCCATAAACGTGTCGGTTCTCAGGTCGGCGGCGAGCCTAAGCGGCGTCGGTGGGGGCGGCCAAGCAAGCTGGACGAACGTTCAGCGCAGGACGACTACTCCTCGTCCTCGTCGACCGCCCGTGTTTCCTCGAGCAGGGCCTCGATCAGCCCCGAGCCACCGCTGACGGCGCGCCTCTGCACAGGACAAGCGGCGAGCACAGGGGGTTTCAAATGGCGGACGTTCGCACCGAAGGTGGGGTCGACGAGCAGCAGTTGCTGCGCTTGGCCAAAGTGCTCTCAGACCCGCTCCGGCTCGACATTCTCTATCGCTGCAACATTGGTGAGATCAGCCCGCGGAGCTTTCGACTGTGATGATGCCCAGGCCGCCATGCCGGTCTGACCCTTGCTTACGACTGACCTAGTGTCCTTGCTGTTGATCTGTTGATCTGTTGATCTGTTGACCGGTGTGGCTGGGAGTCGGTGATCGAGCGCGTCGACGCCCTCTTCGAGTTCCTCGTCGAGGAGCGCAAGGCGGCCGAGAAGCGGCTGGACGAGTCCCGGGAGGAGCCGATTCTGATGACGGCCGGGTTGCTCGCCTTCGAGTCGCCCCGGCACTGAGTAGACTCGCCCGCGTACATACGGTCGGTGGTCAAGGGAAGCCGGTGAGAGACCGGCGCGGTCCCGCCACTGTGACCGGGTTGAAGGAAGCCGCAGGCGCCCAAGCGTCAGCCACTGGGGATGACACAGAGCCCCGGGAAGGTGCGGCCGACCGAGTCCCGGAAGCCAGGAGACCTGTCCTCCGGCCAGCCATGACAACCCTCGAGGAAAGGGTGGCTTAAATGCCAAGACTCATCTCGTTCCGGCTGGTGGCCGCGTGCTCGCTGGCTCTCATTCTCATGCTCTGCTCCGCCGCGCTCGCGGTGGCGAAGGGGACGCCCGCGCAGTTGCGCGTCGTCGCCGGGCAGAAGGTGCTCGCCGATCAGACGCTGCGGACCGGCACGACCAGCGTGCCGACCAGCCGCCGTGCGGCCTGCTTCGGCGCCGAAAGCGTCGGCAGCGGCAAGAACGTGCGGGTCGCCGGCGCGACGCCGCTCGGCCTGCTCGCCCAGGCGGCGCGCAGGACCAAGGCGCTGCGCCCGCTGCTGCTCACCGACGCCTTCTCGTTCGGGCTCGGCCTCTGCGCAATCGGCGGCTATGAACCGAAGGGCGAAGGGTTCTGGCAGCTGCGGATCAATCACAAGGCCTCGTCGGTCGGTGGCGATGCGGTGAAGCTGAAGCCGCGCGACGAAGCGCTCTGGTACCTGACGGCGGCCTTCCCCGGCCCCGAGGAGCTCTCGCTGGTCGCGCCGAGGCGGGTCGCCGCCGGCAAGGCGTTCCGCGTGCGGGTCGTCGCCTACAGCGAAAAGGGCAAGGCCAAGCCGGCCGGCGGAGTCAAGGTCAGCGGCGCCACCGGTCGCACCGATGCCAGGGGCTACGCGGTGGTGACGCTGCGCCGCCCGGTCCGCCTGATCGCCCGTGACGGCGAGGGCATCCCGTCCAACCGGGTGGCCGTCTGCGTCGGCGGGAAGTGCCCGAAGGGCTGACTCGCTTGAGACGGAGCCGTGTCCCGGCGGTTGCGATCGCGCTGCTCTGCGCAGCGCTCGCGACCGCCGGTTGCGGTTTTGGGGCGGGTGACGGCGTCGGCGAGGTCTCGCTGACCGTGACCCGGGACTTCGGCGCCGAGCGCCTCGCGGCCCCCGAGGCGGAAGCCGTGGCCGAGTCGGACACGGTGATGCGGGTGCTCGATCGCAACCTGCCGATCGAGACCAGCTACGGCGGCGGCTTCGTCGACTCGATCGATGGGCTGCAGGGCGACCGGCGCGAGGGCCGGCTCTACGACTGGTTCTTCTACGTCAACGGCCTCTGGTCGCCGGTCGGGGCAGCCGACTACCCGCTGCGCGGAGGCGACTCGATCTGGTGGGACTATCGCGACTGGTCGGCCTCGACCCGGGTGTCGGCGCTCGTCGGCGCCTGGCCCCAGCCGTTTGCCGATGGCTACGAAGGCGACCGTCACGCGACCGCAGTCGAGTGTCGCGGCGAGGGCGCCGTCTGCGCAATGGTGCGCAGCCGTCTGGACGAGGCAGGTGCCACCCTGACCAGGCCGGGCGCAAGGGGCGCGATCCGGGTCCTGGTCGGGCCCTGGGCGCGACTGCGCGACGACCCGGCCGCGGCCGCGCTCGAGGACGGTCCCGAGGCGAGCGGCATCTACGTCGATTTCGTTCGAGAGGGCAACGCCTACGGGCTGCAGGGGCTCGACGAAGGCGGGGAGCCGGTCCGGCGGCTCGGCCCCGACGCCGGCCTGGTCGCCGCGACGCGTCGCTTCGACGCGCCCCCGGTGTGGATCGTCAGCGGCTCCTCGGCGGCCGGGGTCCGCGCAGCAGCGGGCCTGCTCGCGGCCGACCGGCTGAAGGATCGGTTCGCCGTGGCGACCGACGCAGGCGCGGAGATTCCCCTGCCGATTCCCGGGGGCGCCGGCGGATGAGGTCGCCCTTCGCCTACGTGCCCCGGCCGCGGCCGCTGCAGTCGGCCTCGCCGGGCGCCGCCGTCGCCTACCTGGGTGCGCTCGTCGTCGTCGCCTTCCTCTACTCGAGCCCGCTCGTGCTCGCGGCGGCCGGCGTCGCGGCGGCCCTGGCGGGCCATCTCGCCGGCGCCGACCGCGCCGTCAGGGCCGCCCTGCGCATGGGCCTCAGCCTCGCCCTGCTGATCGTCGTCGTCAACGCCCTCGTCGTCAACAGGGGGGAGACCGTGCTGCTGCGGCTCGGTGAGCTGCCGCTGCTGGGCCGGGTCGACGTGACCGCCGAGGCGCTCGCCGCCGGCGCCGTGATCGGCCTGCGCGCGGCGGTGGCGATGGTCGGCTTCGCCGTCTACTCGGCCTGCGTCGACCCCGACCGGGTGCTGCGAGCCCTGCGTCCGCTGGCGGGTCGCTCGGCCCTGACCGCGGCGCTGATCTCCCGCCTCGTCCCGGTCGCCGCCGCCGACGCCGCCCGCCTGCGCGAGGCCGGCGGCCTGCGCGGCCCCGCCGCCGCCCCGCTGGGCCGCGCCACCCTGGTCCGCCGCCTCACTGCCGGCTCCCTGGACCGCGCCGTGGACGTGGCCGCAACCCTGGAGCTCCGCGGCTACTCGCTCGCCCCCCCGCGCCCCAGCCATGTTGCAGCTTTTTCCCCACGGGGGTGTGGAAAAAGCAGCAATCGTCGCTCGCGGTATGACCGGCGCTTCTATGCGGCCGGGGCCGCCGTGCTGGTCGCCGCGATCGTGGGCAAGGTCCTCGGTGCCGACGGGTTCCATGCCTATCCGACCGTCCGCCTGGCGATCGAGCCCTCGACCGTCGCGCTCGCGGCGCTGATCGTGCTTTCGGGCCTCGCGCCGCTGCGACGAGCTCCGCGGAGGACCGGCGATGCCTGACGTCGCAGCCCCGCCGCGCGCCGTCCCCGCCCTCGCGATCGACCGGCTCAGCTACGCCTATTCCGATGCGAGCGCTGCATCGACCACCCCTATGGGGGTAAATGCAGCGCTCGTCCTGCGGGACGTCTCGCTGACCCTGGGTCCGGGTGAGTTCGTCGTGCTCGCGGGGCGCTCGGCGAGCGGCAAGACGACCCTGCTGCGGGCGGGCTGTGGGCTCGTGCCGCACTTCCACGGCGGCGAGATCGAGGGCGGCGTCGAGGTCGCCGGGATCGACGCCCTGGCGAGCGGCCCGGGCGAGCTCGCCGGCGCTGTCGGCTACGTCGCCCAGGACCCCGAGACCCAGATCGTCTCGACGACTGTCGCCGCCGAGATCGAGCTGCCGCTCGAGCTGCGCGGCGACCCGCAGCCCGCCCGTGCCCGTGCCGTCGAGGAGGTCGCCCTCGCGCTCGCGATCCCGCACCTGCTCGGCCGCACGGTCGACACGCTGTCCGGCGGCGAGCTGCAGCGGGTCGCGCTCGCCGCGGCGCTGGTCACCCGCCCGCAGCTGGTCCTGCTCGACGAGCCGACCTCGCAGCTCGACCCGGTCGCCGGCGACGAGCTGATCTGGCTCCTGCGCCGCCTCAACGAGGAGTGGGGGGTGACGGTCCTGCTCGCCGAGCACCGCCTCGAGCGCTGTCTGGCGGCAGCCGACCGCGTCGTCGCGATGGACCGAGGTGCGGTGAGCTTCGACGGCCCGCCGAGAGACTTTCTCACCTGGGCTCAACAAGCCGACGCCGCCCTGGAGACCCCAGCCGCCCGCCTCTTCTCTCTCGCAGGCATCGAACCCTTGCCAGTTGGTGTCCGTGACGCGCGCCGCATCCTGCGTGATCGGAGCCGGCAGTGATCGGTGAGGCCCGGGATCTCTGGATCGAGCTGGACGGCGTCGACATCCTGAAGGGGATCGATCTCGAGTTTGAGCGTGGAGAGGCTGTCGCATTGATGGGCCGCAACGGCGCCGGCAAGAGCACGCTGCTGCGGGCGCTCGCCGGGCTGGTTACACCCGTGCGGGGCAGGGCCGACGCGCCGGACGGGATCGCGCTGCTGACCCAGAACCCCGGCGACTACCTGGTGCGCGAGCGGGTCGGCGACGAGCTGCCGGGGGGCGCGGGCCTGGCCGCGCTGCGGGCGGTCGGCATGGAGCACGCCGTCGACTCCGACCCACGCGACCTCTCCGGCGGCGAGCGGCAGCGGCTGGCGCTGGCGATCGCGCTGGCCGGCCGCACGGACGGCGACGAGCTGCCGGGCCTGGTCGCCCTCGACGAGCCCACGCGCGGCATGGACCGCGCCCGCAAGCACGACCTGCAGGAGCTGACCGAGAGCCTCACCGCGCGCGGCGCCGGGGTCGTCGTCGCCACCCACGATGTCGAGTTCGCCGCCGCCTTCGCCCAGCGCGTGGTGCTGCTCGGCGACGGGGTGACGATCGCCGACGGGGCGGCGACCGAGGTGCTCTCCGGCGGCTGGTACTTCGCCACCGAGGTCGCCCGCATCCTCGACCTGCCCGGCACGATCACGCCCGAGCAGGGCGCCGAGAGGCTCGCCGCGGGAGGCGCCTGGTGAGCTGGGAGCTGGGCAGCTTCCTGATCCTCGCCGCCGTGCTGATCGGCGGCTTCGCCTGGTACGAGCGCTCGCGGCCGCCCTCCCAGATCGTCGCCCTCGTCGCTGCGCTCGCCGCGCTCGCGGTCGCCGGCCGCGTCGCCTTCGCGGCACTGCCCAACGTCGTCGCCACCACCGACGTCGTCGTCTTCAGCGGCTTCGCGCTCGGCCCGGCGCCCGGCTTCGCCGTCGGCGCGCTCGCCGGGCTGGTCTCGAACTTCTGGCTCGGCCAGGGCCCGTGGACCCCGTGGCAGATGGCCGGCTGGGGAATGTGCGGCGTCCTCGGCGCGGCTCTGGCGCTCGTCCGGCCGCGCGCCGGGCGCTTCACATTGGCCGCGATCTGCGCTCTGGCCGGCATCGCCTACGGCGCTCTGCTGAACTTCTCTCTTATGGCGACCTACGGAGGTGACCTCTCGCTGCAGCGCTTCCTCGCGCTCGAGTCGCGCGCCGTGCCCTTCGACGCCGCTCACGCGATCGGCAACGCCGGCCTCGCGCTGGTCGCCGGCCCGGCGATGGTGCGGATGCTCGTCCGTTTCCGCGAGCGCTTCGAGTGGCACGCCCCCGCGGTCGCCTCGCTGCTGCTGCTCGCGCTGGCGCTGGCCAGCGTGCTCCCGGCCAACGCCCAGGCCTCGGAGGCCAGCCGCGCCGCGACCTGGCTGGTCGTCGCCCAGAACGCCGACGGCGGCTGGGGGGCCTCGCCGGACAGCGACTCGGCGCCGGACATGACCGCCTGGGCGATGCTCGGCCTCGAGGCCGCCGGCCGCAACCCGCTCGACATCTCGCGCGGCGGCCGCAACCCGGTCGGCTACCTGCGCCGCAACGTCGGCGACCTCGGCAGCCCCGGCGACTTCGCCCGCACGATTCTCGCCCTGCAGGGGGCGGACGTGAACCCACGCGACTTCGGTGGCCGCGACCTCGTCGCGGCGCTGGCCAAACGACGGCGCGGCAACGGCTCCTTCGAAGGCTGGCCGAGCTCGACCGCGTTCGCGATCCTCGCCCTGCGCGACGCCGGCGCCGGCGGGCTCGACAGCTCGATCTCCTGGCTGGTCAAGGTCCAGAACGACGACGGCGGCTGGGGCGACACCCCCGGCTCGCCGAGCACCGCCGACGGCACCGGCGCCGTCCTGCAGGCGATCCCCGGCACCGAGGCCGCCAAGCACGGGCTCGGCTACCTGCGCAAGGCGCAGCGGCCGAGCGGCGGCTTCGCGCTCGGCGGCGCCGGCAGCGTCAACTCGCAGTCGACGGCCTGGGCGGTGCAGGGGATGCTCGCGATGGGCAGGGACCCGGCCTCGGTGCGCAGCGACGGCAAGAGCGCGCTCGACTACCTCTCAGCGCGCCAGAATGCCGACGGCAGCTTCGCCTACTCGCCCTCCAGCGACCAGACGCCGGTCTGGGTGACCGGCCAGGCGCTGGCCGCCGTCGCCGGCGATTCCTTCCCGGTGGCGCCGGTCAAGCGGCAGCCGACGCCCTCGACGCCACCGCTGGGCGGCGGCGTCCCCGGCGGCAGCTCGTCCCCCTCCGCGCCACTGCCCAGCCTGCCGCCGGCCGGCGACGGCTCGGCCCAGGACCTGCTCGAACAGTTCGGCAGCGGCAGCGGCGGCAGCATTCCGACGCCGCCTCCGGCCGGCGGCGCCGCGCCGACCGTGCCCCCGTCCGGCGGCGGCCTGCTGCCGACCCCGTTGCCCGGGGAAGGAGAGGGCGTGAGCCCGGAAGCGCAGCCCTCCCAGCCCGCCGCGCCCCGCTTCGAAGCCGGCGACAACGCGGGGCCGAAGCCCTGGGCCCCGGTGGGCATCGGCCTCGCCAGCAGCGGCATCGCCCTCGCCGCCGTCCTCCTCCTCGGTCGCCGCTTCAGCTGGTAGCGGTCGCGTACGCTCGTCTCGCATGGACGTCGAGACCGCGATCCGCACGCGTCGCACGCACAAGGCGTTCGGGCCCGATCCGCTGCCGCGTGAGCAGATCGATGAGCTGCTCGAGCTCGCCCGCTGGGCGCCGAACCACCACCTGACCGCGTCCTGGCGCTTCCGGGTGGTCGGGCCGCGCGCGCTGGCGCAGCTCAAGCACGCCGCCGGGCCGGAGGGCGCCGCCAAGCTCGAACGGGCGCCGACGCTGATCGTCGTCTCCTGCGCGCTCGGTGCCGACCCGGTCCAGAACGAGGAGGACCTGCACGCGACCGCGGTCGCCTCCTACATCGTCCTGCTCGCCGCCCACGCCCGCGGCCTCGCCGGCTACTGGCGCACGCCCGGGCTGCTGCGCTCGGCCGAGGGTCGCGCTGCGGTCGCGCTGCCCGACGACGAGCGCTTCGTCGGCCTGCTCCACCTCGGCCCGATCCGCCAGCAGAAGGACCCGCCCGAGCGACCTCCGGTCGCGCAGACGACCGCCTACCTCGACTGATGCTCACCCGCGCCGCAGCCCTGGAGGAGATCGCCGGCCAGCGCTTCGAGGTGGTCGTGATCGGCGGCGGCATCGTCGGCGCCGGGGTCGCGCTCGACGCCGCTTCGCGCGGCTACTCGGTCGCCCTGCTGGAGCGCGGCGACTACGCCGCCGGCACCTCGAGCCGCTCCTCGAAGATGATCCACGGCGGCCTGCGCTACCTGCAGAACTTCGACCTCGGCCTCGTCCGCGAGGCGCTGCTGGAGCGCCAGCTGATGGTGCAGCTGGCGCCGCACCTCGTCTACCCGACGCCGTTTCTCGTGCCCTCCTTCGGCGAGGCATCCCGCGACCGCAAGCTCGGCCTCGGCCTGAACATGTACGACGTGATGGCGACCACGCGGGTCGGCCGCAGCCGGCGCGAGATGCGCTCCTCCAAGGACGCCGCCGACGACTACTACTGGTCGCCGGACCGCCACCGCACGATCGGCCGCGACGAGCTGCTCGAGCTGACCCCGTCGCTGGGGCCGCGCGATCCCAGCGACGCCTACCTCTTCTACGACTGCCAGACCGACGACGTGCGGCTCGTGCTGACGATCCTCGGTGAGGCCGAGCGCTTCGGCGCGGTGATGCTGAACGGCGCCGAGGTGACCGAGGTGCTCTCGCGCAACGGTCGCGCGACCGGCGTCGCCGCGGTCGAGGCAGAGTCCGGGCAGCGCTTCGAGGTCGAGGCCGACAACGTCGTCAACGCAACCGGCGTCTGGGCCGACCGGGTCGGGCCGGAGCTGAGCGAGGAGGAGGACACGCCGAAGATCTCGCCCAGCCGCGGCACCCACGTGCTGCTCGACCGCGACGATCTCTCGACCGGGACCGCGGCCTGCATCGTCCCCGCCGGTGAGGACCGCCACATCTTCGCCCTGCCCTGGTACGGGCGGACGCTGATCGGCACCACCGACAACGACTACGACGGCGACATCGACCGCCCGCAGCCGGCCGAGGACGACGTCGAGTACCTGCTCGACGCGGTCAACGAGTTCTTCGGCGTCTCCTTCGGCGAATCGGACCTGGTCGGCGCCTACGCCGGCGTGCGGCCGCTGATCGCGACCGGCGACCCGAAGAAGTCGGTCGACATCTCGCGCAAAGCCGAGCTCTACGAGACCTCCTCGGGGATGGTCACGATCACCGGCGGCAAGCTCACCACCTGGCGGCGGATGGCGAAGCAGGCCGTCGACCGCCTGGTCGAGCGCGACGGTCGCGAGGCGCCCTGCCACACGGCCGAGATCCCGCTCGGGATGGAGGCGCGGGCAGAGGAGCTGGAGGGCCCGGACGGCGTGGGGGAGGAGGCGCTCGCGCAGCTCGCGTTTCGCTACGGCCATGCCGCCCACGCCGTGCTGCGGCTCGCCCGCGAGGACCGCAAGCTGGCCGAGCCGATCGTCCCCGGCCGCCCCGACCTGCTGGCCGAGGTCGTGATCGCCGCCCGCCTGGAGCAGGCGCGCAGCGTCGCCGACGTGCTCCTGCGCCGCACCCGGCTGGGCCTGCTCGCGGCGCCGCAGCTGCGCGAGCCCGAGCCGGCGCGCGCCGTCGCCCGCGTGCTCGGCGACGAGCTCGGCTGGTCGCGGCGGCAGGTCAAGCGCGAGGCCGAGGCCTGGCCGGCGGCGGCCGAGGCCGGCATTTGAATAGCCTGCCGCCCGTGAACAAATCTCAGCTGGAGTCCAAGCACATTTCCGAGTTGCACGAGCTTGCCGCCGAGGCCGGCATCGAGCGCTACCGGATGCTCTCCCGGGGGGAGCTGATCGAGCAGCTCGCCGGCGGCGACGGCAAGGCCGCGGCGAAGCCGCAGGGCGGCGGCCGCGGCGGCGATTCGCGCCGCTCGCGCGACCGCAAGCCGCGCCAGGACCGCAAGCCGCGGGAGCAGCGCGGCGACCGCAAGCCGCGGGAGCAGCGCGAGCCGCGCCGCGAGCCCGCCCCCGAGCCGGTCGCGGAAACCCCGTCCGCACCGCCGCCGTCCGGCGAGAAGCCGAAGCGCAAACGGCGCCGCCGTCGCTGGGGCCGCCGTCGCAAGGGGGGCGGGATCCGCGAGCACGCCGACCGCTGGCTGCAGGCCTGGAACGCGCGCGACCTCGACGAGATCGTCTCCTGCTACTCGGAGCGGGTCGAGTTCGTGCTGCCGGCGCTGGTCGGCGACTCCGAGCAGCGCACGATCAGCGGGCGCGAGGCGCTGCGCGACCACTTCCGCCACGGCCTCGAGCTCGCCCCCAACCTCAGCGTCGCCGAGGAGTCGCTGCTCGTCGGCCCCAGCGGCTTCGCGATCCTCTACCGGCGCGAGGACGGCCACCGCGCGATCGAGGCGGTCGAGCTGGACGGCGACGGCCTGGCCACACGCGTACGCGTCTACTACGAGCGCGACCAGCCCGACGGCTGAGGGCCGTGGCCGGGCGGTAGCCCCGCTCAGCATTAGTCGCTTTTTGCGCCGAAAGGCGTTGGGGTCCAGATGGCGAGGGGGGTGAGTTTGCGTTCTCAGGCCCTTGACTCCTCGTGGGAAACGAGGGTCGGGAATTCGACATCACGCTGGACGATCACGCCTGGATCGCGGTGCGCAAGCGACCCGATGCCGAGAAGGGCATGGACTGGGCTGCCGTGCTCCGCGTTCGGCTCGGCGATGTGGCGCACTCGGTATATGTCTATGACAACGCCCACGGCAGCCCCGAGCGCCACCGTGTTCATCGGGGCGTGAAGCTCGCGGCCGAGGAACTGCCGACAAAGGGTTACGCTAGACTGGATCTTCCCGCGGCTATCGAAGAGATCAAGACCAGGTGGCGAGGAATGGTGGAGCGATGGGAGCCGTAAAGAAGAACAGCGACGCGACGGAACTGGCGTTCGATCGGGTGACCGAGTTGATGCTTGCCGAGGAGATCGATCTGCCGAACGGCTCCGTTCTCGTCCCGGCCGATCTACCTACATTCGAGACGATCATGGATCGGCATCTTGCCGACGACCGGCCGATCGTCGTGATCTACCCCGATGGGTCGGAGCAGCTGGTCGAGCCGAACGGGCTCTCTGCTCAGCGCCGGTAGGCGATGCGGCGCCAGCTCGGCTCTTTGGAGAGCTCGATCGGCTCGTTGCTGCGCTCGGGCTGGACGTAGCCGAAGGTCTGGGTGTCGCCGTCGAAGACGACGTCGAGCTCACCCTCCTTGACCCGCTGGTCGAGCCAGGCGCCGCGGAAGACGAGGCGGCGCAGCCAGTGCACGAGGCTGCGGTTGGAGGGGCCGACGAGGTCCTCCCAGTTGCCGTTGATGTGCTCGCCGAGCTCCGAGGCGGGCTCGGAGATCTCGCCGTTGACGGCCAGATCGAGCAGGTCGTCGAGCTCCTCGCGGCTCAGACCCTGCTGGACGAAGCCGAGTTTGACCGCGGCCTGCTCTACGCGCTGGCCGAAGTCCTCCTCGTTGAAGGCGAAGCGGAGCTCGCCATACTCGAGCACGTAGTCGGAGCCCGACTCGTAATTTCCTCTGCGGGTCGTCTTCTTGTTCATTGAGTTGAAGCCAATCCCACCGTCGCAGCCCAGCGACCGGCAGGTGGTGGATCATGCCGGTCATCGTAGCCCCGTGCCCGATCGCGGCCCCCGCTGAACGAGGTTTTGCGCCATGAGGCCTGCGCGGCGATGATCGACTTGCACAGCCACATCCTTCCCGGCATCGACGACGGGGCGCTCGACGTCGACGACAGCACCGCCCTCGCGCGGCAGGCCGAGGCCGACGGGATCGAGGCGATCTGCGCGACGCCGCACATCCGCCACGACCACGACGTTCGCATCGAGGAGCTGGCCGGGCGGGTCGAGTCGCTCAACCGCCACCTGCGGAATGAGGGGATCGCGCTCACGGTGCTGACCGGTGGTGAGGTGGCCGAGACCGCGGTCGACGAGCTGGGCGAGGAGGAGCTGGCGCGGGTGGCGCTCGGCGCCGGCGGCTGGATCCTGCTCGAGCCGGCGCCGGGCCCGCTGGGCGAGAGCCTCGAGCGCCGCGTCGCCGGGCTCGCCGAGCGCGGTCACCGGACGCTGATCGCCCATCCCGAGCGCCACCTCTCGGCCGACATGTACGAGCGGATCGAAGGCCTGGTCGCGGCCGGCGCGCTGGTCCAGGCGACCGCCGACTTCTTCCTGCGCGAGGAGACGGCGGCGGCGATGGCCGCGCTGGCCGAAGCCGGCCTCGTCCACCTGCTCGCCAGCGACACCCACACCTCGCTCGGCGGCCGCCCGGCCAAGCTCGCCGCCGCCTTCGCGCGCCTCGCCGAGACCGAGCCCGCCGCCTCCCACATCGAGTGGATCCGCGACGAGGCCCCGCGAGCGATCGTCGCGGGCGACCCCGTGACGCCCCCCTTCACCCCCCGGGGACGTGCCTCAAGTTAGCGGCCCATATGGGTACTCAACTTGAGGCACGTCAGAGCGGGCGCAGCTCGACCTGGCGGGCGAGGTCTTCGACTACGGCGCGGTCGGCGCTGCCGAGGCCGGCGCGGAGGAAGTTGGCGGCGCCGGCCGCGGCGCCGATCCGCAGCGTCTGCTCCCACTCGCGGCCGGCCGCCATGCAGGCGGCGAGCGCGCCCATCATCGAGTCGCCGCAGCCCTCGCGGGCGCCGCGCTCGAAGCGCGGCGGGATCAGCTCCCAGGCATCGTCCCCGCGCAGCACCAGCGCCGGCTGCTCGGCGCGGGTGACGATCGCCGCCCCGGCGCCGGCGGCGAGAAGTTGCTCGGCCGCGGCCCGCATCCGCGCCTCGCCGTCGACCGGTCCCTCGACGAAGCGGGCCAGTTCCCAGTCGTTGATCTTGACCAGGTCGGGGCCGCCTTCGAGCGCGTGGTTCAGCTGCGGCGGCGAGAGGTCGACCAGCGCCGGCGTGCCGTTCGCCTTCACGTCGGCGACCAGGTTGGCGTAGATATCCAACGGCAGCGTCTCCGCCGGGTAGGGCCCGCAGACGGCGAGCGCGTCGGCGTCGAGGGCCGCCGCGCAGGCGATCGAGAAGAGGTCGTCGACCTCGTGGCGCGTCGGCGGCAGGCTCGCCGCCTGGGCGACCGGGACGCGCTCGCCGCTGCGCCGGTCGTGGATGTAGGCGCCGCTGGCGATGCCGGTCTCGACCAGGCGCAGCCCGATCGGGTGCTGCTCGAGCAGCGGCCGCAGCACCGTCCCGGTCTCGCCGCCGATGAAGCCGCACAGCACCGTCTCGGCGCCGAGCTCGGCCGCCATCCGCGCGACCCAGACGCCCTGCCCGGCGGCGTGGGCGTGGATGTCGTCGCCGCCGTCGGCGCTGAGCGCCTCGATCGTGATCGAGAGCATCGGGTTGGGGCCGAAGATCGCGACCTTGCCGGGCATCGCTCCAGGCTAGAGGGGGAGAGAAACGCGAGCTGTGCCCTTGGTGGTTCATGGCCCATCGTCGCCTGCGCGCCCTGCCCCTCCTCACCGTCCTCGGCCGCGAGGTGCGCGTCGCCACCGGCCACCGCGCCCGCCTGCTCGGCCTCGCGCATCTCGATCGCGCTCGGGCCGGCTCCGGCCTGCTGATCCCCCGCTGTTCGAGCGTTCACACCTTCGGCATGCGCTTCCCGCTCGATCTCGTCTTCCTCGACCGCGACGGGCGGCCCTGCTCGTTCAGGCGCTGCGTGCCGCCCCGCAGGCTTGCCTGGGACCGCCGCGCGGTCTCCGTGCTTGAGCTACCGTGCTCCCTGGGTATGACCGCGCGGGAGGTACAGGTGCCTTCGCTCTCACTGGAGCAGCTTCGGGCTGAGATCGAGCCCGAGGCATGGGACCGCTTCGAGACCGGGCTGAGGCGCGGGGCGGAGATGTTCGACGGGCGGCGGGTCTGGAACGTCAACTCGACCTCCGCCGGCGGCGGCGTCGCCGAGATGCTCTGGTCCTGGGTCGGCCTGGCGCGCGGGATCGGGGTCGAGATGCGCTGGCTGACGATCGCCGGCACGCCCGAGTTCTTCACCCTGACCAAGCGCCTGCACAACTTCCTCCACGGCGAGGTCGGCGACGGCGGCGAGCTCGGCGAGGAGGAGCGGGAGGAGTTCGAGCGGGTCAGCCACGGCAACGCCGACTCGGTGCTCGAACAGGTCGGTCCCGACGATGTCGTCTTCCTCCACGACCCGCAGACCGCCGCCCTCGTGCCGCCGCTGGTCGATGCCGGCCGTACGGTGGTCTGGCGCTGCCACATCGGCGCCGACGAGCGCAACCGGCTGACCGAGGCCGGCTGGGAGTTCCTCGCTCCATACATAACCCGGGCCGACGCCGTGGTCTTCTCTCGCCGCGACTTCGTCCCCTACGTATGCGAGCAGATGACGGTCGCAATCGTGCCGCCGTCGATCGACATCTCCTCGCCCAAGAACCACGACATGGAGCCGCAGCGGGTGCGGTCGATCCTGCGCCAGGCGGGGCTCCTGTCCGGCGACGGGGGGGACGAGGCCGGCGTCGAGCCCACCTTCCACCGTCCCGACGGCAGCGGGGCGCGGGTAGAGCGGCGCTGCGAGGTGGCGGGCGAGGGCGAGCTGCCGGGCGCCGATGCCCGCCTCGTCGTCCAGGTCTCGCGCTGGGACCGGCTCAAGGACCCGGCCGGGGTGATGCACGGCTTCGCCGCGGTGCGCGAGCAGGGCCACGACGCCTGGCTGATCCTCGCCGGGCCGAGCCTCGGCGCCGTCACCGACGACCCCGACGGCGCCGCGGTGCTGGCCGAAGTCGAGGCCGACTGGCGCCGTCTTCCCGACGAGGTGCGCGCTCGGGTGCTGCTGGCGAGCCTGCCGATGGAGGACCTCGAGGAGAACGCGGCGATCGTCAACGCCCTGCAGCGACAGGCGGCAGTCGTCGTGCAGAAGAGCCTCAAGGAGGGCTTCGGGCTGACCGTGACCGAGGCGATGTGGAAGGGCCGGCCGGTCGTCGCCACCGCGGTCGGCGGCATCGCCGACCAGATCGCCGACGGGGTCAACGGGGTGCTGCTGAAGAACGGACTCGACCTGCGTGAGTTCTCCGCTGCCGTCGCCGGGCTGCTCGCCGACCCCGAGCGGGCAGCGGCGATCGGCGAGGCCGCCCGCGAGAGCGTCCGCGAGAACTTCCTCGAGGACCGTCACACGTTGCAGTACATCGAGCTGCTGGAGCGCCTGCTGGGCGACTGAGTTTCCGCGATTTGCGGCTGTCTGGCAGCGCGGAGGGGGGAGAGTTTCCGTCTCCCCGCCCTTAGAAGGGTGGATGTTGCCCCAGCGCCACGAGATCGCCAGCGTCGTCGTCTGCGAGGACGACACCCCGACCCTGGAGCTGCTCTGCGACCACCTCGTCGCCGACCGCTACGGGGTGCTGCCGGCGCCGAGCGCCTCCGACGCGCTGCGGCTCTGCCGCTTCAAGCAGCCCGACCTGATGCTGCTCGACCTGACCCTGCCCGACGCCTCCGGGCTCGACGTCCTGCAGGAGATCCGCAGCGCCGACGGGATCGTCTCCCGCTTCGACCCGCGCCTGCCGGTGATCGTGCTCAGCGGCCGCGGCGGCGAGGAAGACCGCGTGCGCGGGCTTGATTTCGGCGCCGACGATTATGTAGTCAAGCCGTTTCATTACGGCGAGCTGCGGGCGCGGATCTCGGCCGTGCTGCGACGGGTCGAGCAGCGGCGCAGCGGGTCGCTGCGGGTCGGCGACATCGTCGTCGACACCGGCCGGCGCCGGACCTGGGTCGAGGGCCGGGCGGTCGAGCTCTCCAAGAAAGAGTTCGCGCTGCTGCACGTTCTCGCCACCGACCCGCATCGCGTCTTCTCCAAGCGCGAGCTGCTCGGCGAGGTCTGGGGCTACCGCACGCCGACCAAGACGCGCACGCTCGACTCGCACGCGAGCCGGCTCCGGCGCAAACTCGATCCGCAGAGCGGGCGTTACGTGATCAACTGCTGGGGCGTCGGCTACCGCCTCCTCGACGGATGATCGAGCTCGCTGCGATACATGCCGGCTGGCCGCTGGCGCTGACGATGGCGACGGCGCTCGCGTTCCAAGGCCTGCGCGCCGGGCGCCGCCGGCTCGCGCTCAACCAGGCGCTGCATGAGCTGCGCCGTCCGCTGCAGGCGATCGCGCTCGCCGGCGCAGGTCCCGGCTCCGCGGCGCCGCCGCCGGTGCTGGAGAGCTCGGTCGAGCTCGCCGCCGCGGCGCTGGAGCGGCTCGACCGCGAAGTCAACGGCAGCGGCCTGCGTCGCCCGGCCGAGGAGGTCGAGCTGCGACCGCTGCTGGAAGCGGCGCTGCGTCGCTGGCGCGGGCGGGCGGGCCAGGCCGGCGCCACGCTGAGCCTGCGCTGGCGCGCCGGGCGCGCCGCCGTCCTCGGCGACCGGATCGAGCTGGCGCAGGCGCTCGACAACCTGATCGTCAACGCGATCGAGCACGGCGGCCCGTCGATCTCGGTCGATGTCCGGCCATACCGGGGAGGGGTGCGGATCGTCGTCGCCGACTCCGGCCGGGCGGCGCGACCGGCGGCGCGGCGCGAGACGCCGGGCGAGGCGATCGCCCGCCTCTCGGGTCGCAGTCGTCATGGCCACGGACTGACGGTCGTGCGTCAGGTCGCCGCCGGCCACGCGGGGCGCTTCTCCCTGCGTCGCTCCGAGCGCGGCTCGCTGGCGCTGCTGGAGCTGCCCCTGGCCGGCGGCCGGCGCTCGGCGGCATGAGCCGGCGGCGGCGGGCGCTCGCCTTCCTGCTGGCGGCGCTGCTCGCGGCCGCCGGCGCGGCGGCGATTGCCGCCGGCTACGGAGCGAGGGCGGCCCGCGGCTACGGCGCGCTGCGCCCTGTGGTGGTGCTCGAGCGGGGCATCGCCGCCGGGCGGCGGATCGGCCCGCAGGAGGTCTCCGCGGCACTCGCGGTGCGGCGCGTGCCGGCCCGCTTCGCCCCGCCCGGCGCGCTGGCGGCGCCGGAGGAAGCCCTGGGCCTGGTCGCGCGCGCCGCCCTGCCGGCGGGCTCTTACCTGCTCGGCGCCCAGCTGGCTGTCGGCCGCGGGCGCGGCAAGCGGGCCGGGGCGCTCGGCGCCGGCCGCCGGCCGGTCGAGATCGCGGTCAGCGGCGCCGGCGCCCTGCTGGCGACCGGAGGGGGCGCCGGGCGGATGGTCGATGTCATCGTCACCGGCGAACCGCGGGGCGCCGGGCCCGGGCGCACCTACGTCGCCGCGCCGCATGTGCCGCTGCTCGCTTTGCGCCCCGCCGCCGAAGGGCCGGGACCGGGAGCGACCGCCGCCGCGACACTCGGCCTCACTCGCCCCCAGGCCCTGCGCCTGATCGCCGCCGAGAGCTTCGCCCGCAAGATCACCCTGCTGCCGGGCGGTTAGTGGTGGCGGCGCGCGCCCGGCACCTGGAGGAGCTGGCCGGCTCGCTGCGGACGCGGCTGGTGGAGCAGCGCCGCGAAGCGGCCGCGGCGGGCGCCTCCTCGACCGGCGCGCTCGAGGACCAGGTGCGCGAGCTGGTCGCGAGCGAGGCGGCGCTGCTCGGCGACGGGGACCGCGACGCGCTGGTCGCCCAGCTGCTGCGCGACACGATCGGCCTCGGCCCGCTCGAGGACCTGCTCGCCGATCCGAGCGTCGAGGAGGTGATGGTCAACGGCCCCGGCGACGTGTATGTCGAGCGCGGCGGCCGGATCGAACGGGTCGAGGCCTGCTTCGCCGGCGAGGAGGAGCTGCGCAACGCGATCGAGCGCATCCTCGCGCCGCTCGGCCGCCGCATCGACGAGCTCAGCCCGATGGTCGACGCGCGGCTCGCCGACGGCTCGCGGGTCAACGCCGTGATCCCGCCGCTGGCGATCGACGGCCCGGCGCTCTCGATCCGGCGCTTCGGTGTCGAGCGGCCGGGCCCGCGCGAGCTGGTCGCGCTCGGCACGCTCACCGAGGCGCAGCTGGACCGACTCGAGGCCGCGGTGGGCGAGCGGCGCAGCATCCTGATCAGCGGTGGCACCGGCTCGGGCAAGACGACGCTGCTGAACGCGCTCTCCGGCTTCGTCGGCGCGGACGAGCGGCTGGTCACGATCGAGGACGCCGCCGAGCTGCGGCTGCAGCGGCGCCACGTCGTCCGGCTCGAGAGCCGCCCGGCCGGGGTCGAGGGCAGGGGGGAGGTATCGATCCGCGACCTGCTGCGCAACGCCCTGCGCATGCGCCCCGACCGGATCGTGATCGGCGAGGTGCGCGGCACCGAGGCGCTCGACCTGCTGACCGCGCTCAACACGGGCCACCGCGGCGCGCTCTCCACCGTGCACGCCAACTCCTCCGCCGACGCCCTGGCGAGGCTGGAGACGCTGGCGTTGATGGCGGGGGTCGGGCTGCCGCATGAGGCGATCGCGACCCAGATCCGCCGCGGCATCGACCTCGTCGTCCAGCTCGAGCGCCGCGGCGACGGCGCGCGCAAGGTGACCGAGATCGCCGACCTCGCCGCGGCGCGATGAGCGGCGCCTCGGCGCTGCTGCTGCCGCTCAGCGCCGCCGCCGGCGGGCTGGCGGCGCTTGCCGCCCGCGAAGCGCTGCTCGCCAGCCCGGCGCCGGCGCGCTGGCTGCGGCTGGCGCTGGAGCCGCTGCGCCGGGCGGGGGAGGAGGGCTACGCGCCGTCGCGGCCGGAGCGCCGCCGGCTCGCCGCGGTCGGGGCGGGGGCGGCGCTGCTCGGCGGCTGGTTCCTGGCCGGCGCGGCGGCTGCGGCGCCGCTTGCGGTCGCCGGCCCGGCGCTGGCCGGCTGGGTCGTCTCGAGCCGCCGTCGCCGTTACCGGCGCACGGTCGAGCGTGCCCTGCCGGAGATCGCGGCGGCGGTCGCCGACTCGCTCGCGGCCGGCCGTTCGCTGCGCGCCTCGCTGCCGGCCGCGGCCTCCTCGGTCGACGGCCCGGCCGCGGTCGAGCTGGCGCGGCTGGGGGCCGAGCTGGAGCTCGGCTCGCCGACGGTGGAGACGGTCGACGGCTGGCGGCGGCGGATGCGCTCGGCTCGGGTCGACGCGTTCGCCGCCGCCCTGCTCAGCCAGCGCCGCGCCGGCGGCGACCTGGCCGGGCTGCTGCGCCGCTTCGCCGACGGCGCCGCCGAGCGCGACCGCGCCGCCGAGGACGCCCGCTCGGCGACGGCGCAGGCGCGCTTCACCGGGCTGCTGGTCGTCGCGATGCCGAGCGGCGGCGCGCTCTTCGCCGAGCTGATCCAGCCGGGCTTCCTGGCCAAGCTGCTCGGGGCGCCGGCCTCGGCGCTGCTGCTCGCCGTCGCCGCGGCGCTGCAGGTGGCGGGCTTCGTCGCGATCCGCCGCTTCGCCCGGGTGGCCGAGTGAGGCTCGCGCGCCGCGGCGAGTCGCCGCCGCTGCGGGCGAAGCTGGCCTGCGCCGCGGCGGGTGCTGCGGTCGCCCTGCTGGCCGCGCCGGCGGCGCCCGGGCGCACCGCCTGGCTGGTCGCGCTGGCGATGCCCGCGGCGGGCTTCGTCACGCCCGATGCGCTGCGCGAGCGCCGCGCCCGGCAGCGTCACCGTCGCCTGGTCGCGGCGCTCCCCGACGCCCTCGACCTGCTCGCGATCGGCTCCGCCGCCGGTCGCAGCCCCGCCGCCGGGTTCGCCGAGATCGCCGCCGCCGGCAGCGGCCCGCTGGCCGAGGAGCTGCGCATCGCGGTCGCCGAGCTCGAGTGCGGCCAGCCACTGCCGGCGGCGCTCACGGCGCTGCGCGAGCGCGTGCCCGGCAATGAGATCGCCACCCTCTGCGCCTCGATCGAGCGTTCCCGCCGGCTCGGCTCGCCGCTCGCCGACCAGCTGCGCCGCCAGGCCGCCGGCCTGCGCCGCGACCAGCGCCGCGCCGTGGAGGAGCGCGCCGCCCGCGCCGCCCCCAAGATCCAGCTCGTCGTCGCCCTTGTCCTGGTCCCCTCGGTCCTGCTGATGATCGCCGCCGCCCTGATCGCCAACGCCGACCTCCTGCTCAGCGGCTTCTGATGGGCCGGCCGCCTCTATCGGTATTCGAAGCGCGTATGGGACGAACTCGATCGACTTCGCTCTATCTCCGACAGCGAAAGGGAGTAGGATCGCGCAATGGCCACACAGACGGAAGACTTCAGCAGGCGACGCGAAGAAGTACGGCGGGAAGAGCGGGAGATCGAGGCTCTTTTCGACCGGATTGATCGGCGCCTCGAAAGAATCCACGAGTTGTCCCGGAAGAGCCGGGAGAGCCTTGAAGCGCTGACCGGCCCCTTCCCCAGAAGCTAGACCGGCTCGTTCCGCCGTTACTCCAGGGCCTCCTCGCGGAGGCGGGTGGCGACGGTGGTGGTGCAGGCTCGGAGGATGTCGAGCTCGACCGTCTTCTTCCGGTGGCCCTTGACGTAGCAGCAGAGGTTGCCGTTGACGAGCTCGAAGGCGAACCCATCCGGTGGGGCTTCGGACAGCCAGACGATGAAGCCGGGGGAGAAGAGCTGGCGCAGCCAGTTAGCGTCCTGACCGGTGCCGGCGAAGAGCTCATAGCGCTCGTCCAGCGCTGCGCTTTCGAACTTGACCCGCTCCTTGCCGCGGCGGAAGACGTCCTCGAGCCCCTCCAAGACGCTCAGGCCGGCCTTGCGCTGGCAGTAGAGCTCAGGGACGAAGGCGGCGCACTCGGGGACCTCGGTCAGACCGACCGTGTAGGGGTGGTACGTCGTCTGTCGGCCGCCATCGACGTCGGTCGACTCCTCCTCGTAGGTGTAGAGGGCGAGGGTGCCGAAGACGCCGTCGCCGAGCAGCCCTTCGAGCGCCCGCTCCGCGTAGCGGTCGTCGCCCTTGCGCAGCAGTGGCGTCGCCTGCGGCAGCCGGCCCCTGCCGTAGACAGCGAGGTCGTGTTGGTCGCCGTAGACCTGGAAGAAGGCGTCCTCGGAATGGGAGTCGGCGATTACGAAGACGACGATCAGGCTGAGCAGCAGGCCCAACGCCAACCCGGCCGCGCCGATCGCCGGCCCGACCAGGACTGCGCCGGCGACCGCGCCCATGGCTGCGGCCGTGACGATCCCGATCCGGACCGCGTCCTGGCCGAGCAGCTCGCGGAAGTAGAAGCCGCGCAGGTCGTCGGCGTCGTCCGGCAGGCCACCGCCGCTTCTCTCTGGGGCGCTCACGGCGCGCACCCTAGCCATCCCTGCCGCTGCAACTGACGTTGCGGCGGGGACGTCTGTTTGGGGTCGTGTTGCAAAGTGGGAGGAAGTGGGCTAGTGTGGCGCTCGAGTTGAAGCCCAAGGACCGGGGTGGTGAGGCTCCTCCCACCTCATCACTCCGGTCCTAACTCTTTGCCCAGCCGAGAAAGGAACCCACGGGGATGGCATTTCGTGGTCTCTACGAGCACAGCCTCGATTCCAAGGATCGGCTCACGGTTCCTTCCCGCTTCCGCGCTGCCCTCTCCGACGGGATCGTTCTCTCCAAGGGCTTCGACCCCTGCGTCTGGGTGCACACGACCGACGAGTTCGAGCAGCTCTCCGATCGCTTTCTCTCGCCGCACAGCCCCTTCGGCAGGGACGCCCGCAGCCTGCGCCGCCGCTTCCACGGCGGCTCCTTCGACGAGAAGCTCGACTCGGCCGGGCGCATCCGCGTGCCCAAGCCGCTGATCGACCACGCCGGCCTCGCCGGGCCCTGCGTCGTGATCGGCGCCGGCGAGTACCTCGAGATCTGGAACGCCGAGGCATGGGCGAAGCAGGAGGAGGAGCTCGACGCCTCCGCGCCGGAGATCGCCGAGGGCCTGGCCACGAGCGGAGCGAGTGCGTGAGATGCACGCCCGAGCCGCGCACGCGCCGCTTCCCGACCGCGCCCGTCCTCAGACTGCTTTCGATCCCGCGACCCTGATCTACATGCCGACCGAGCACGAGCCAGTCCTCGCCACCGAGTTGACCGATCTGCTGGCGCCGCAGCCGGGCCAGGTCGCGGTCGACTGCACCTTCGGCGGCGGCGGGCACGCGCGCCGGATCGCCGACCGGCTCGGGCCGGAGGGGACCCTGATCGCGATCGACCGCGACCCCGCCGCGGAGCCCCGCTTCGAGCGCTTCGCGGCCGAGGTTCCCTGCAAAACCAGGTTTATCGGCAGCGACTACTCGGCAGGTCTTCGCACCCTGCGCGGCGAAGGCATCAGCCCAGACATGGTGTTCATGGACCTCGGAATGTCCTCGATGCAGGTCGACGCCAGGGAGCGGGGCTTCTCCTACTCCTACGACGCGCCGCTCGACATGCGGATGGACACCCGCCAGCAGCTCAGCGCCGCCGACCTGGTCAACGAGTGGCCCGAGTCGCGGATTGCGCAGGTGCTGCGCACGCTCGGCGAGGAGCGCTACGCCGGCGGCATAGCCCGCGAGATCGCGCGCCGGCGGCCGCTGCGCACCACGGCCGAGCTGGTCGACGCGATCAAGGCGGGGATGCCCGCCTCGGCCCGTTTCGGCGGCGGCCACCCGGCGAAGCGGACCTTCCAGGCATTGCGGATCGCCGTCAACGGCGAGCTCGACTCGCTCGACGACGCGCTGCCGACCGCGTGGTCGATGCTGCCGCTCGGCGGGCGCCTCGCCGCAATCTCCTTCCACTCGCTCGAGGACCGGCGCGTCAAGCAGTTCCTCGTCGCCCGCGCCCGCGACTGCGTCTGCCCGCCCGAGCTGCCGGTCTGCGCCTGCGGGCGCGAGCCGGAAGCCGAGTTGCTGACCCGCCGCGCGCTGGCGCCGGAGGCGGCAGAAGCCGCCGCCAACCCGCGCTCCCGCTCCGCCCACCTGCGCGCCGCGGTCAAGATCGCCGAGGCGCAGAGCGCCGGGAGCGCCGCCTGATGGCCGCCGCTGCGACCGCTCGCCAGGCGGCCCCCGCACGGGCGCCGCGCAAGCGCCCGGCGCCGAGCCGCGCGCCGCAGCGCAAGCGGGCGACGCCCGCGCGCCGTCCCGGCGGCCATCTGATCCCGATCGCGGTCGGCACCGCGACCGCCGTCCGCGGCCTGCCCGATTCGGGCCTGATCGTCCGGCTGACCCGTGGCCGTGCCTGGATCGGCGTGCTCGGCCTGCTGCTCGTCGGCATCGTCGCGCTCAACGTGGTCACGCTCAGCCTCGCGGCGAGCTCCGGCCACGTCGAGCAGAACATCCAGGCCCTCGACGAGGAGAATTCCGTGCTGCGCAGCCGCGACGCGCAGAAGTCCGGCGCCGGGCGGATCAGCCACGAGGCGGCCGCCCTGGGCCTGAGCGCCGCGGCGATCGAGGAGGCCGGCGTCGTCCAGGCCGGCTCCGACGACGCGGCGGTAGCGGCCCGCCGCCTGGCCGCCGCCGGAACCGCCTACTGAGCCGTATGCGCACGATCGAGCGCAGAATCGGCCTTCTCTTCGCCGGCTTTCTGCTCTGCTTCCTGCTGATCGCCGGCCGTGCCTTCTGGTTGCAGGGCGTGCAGGGGGCCGAGCTCGCCTCCGAGGCCGCCTACCAGCAGACCGACGTGGTCACCGTGCCGGGCCTGCGCGGCAGCGTGCTCGACCGCTTCGGCAACCCGCTCGCCGTCTCCGAAGACGCGCGCACGATCTACGCCACCCCCTACCAGGTGAAGCAGCCGCGCGACACGGCCGACAAGCTCGCCGGCATCCTCGGCCTGGAGGAGAGCGAAGTGCTCGAGAGCCTGACCGAGGACTCCGGCTTCTCCTACGTCGCGCGCAAGGTCGACGTGCCCAGCGCGGCGCGGGTCGCGCGGCTCGAGCTGCCCGGGATCGGCGAGCTGCCCGACAGCCGCCGCACCTACCCGCAGGGCGACCTCGCCGCGCAGGCGATCGGCGCGGTCGGCGACGAAAACCAGGGCCTCAGCGGGCTCGAGGTCGGGCAGGACTCGGTCCTGCGCGGTAGCGACGGCGAGCGGCGCGTTGTCAACGACGCGCTCGGCGAGCCGATCCGACTGGAGACCGTGAGCGAGGCCGAGGACGGCGAGGACCTGCGGCTGACGATCGATCCGGCGATCGAGCGCAAGACCGAGCAGGCGTTGGCCGCGGTCGGCGAAACCTACGCGCCCAAAGGGGCGACCGCGATCGTCATGGACCCGCGCAGCTCGGAGCTGCTGGCGATGGCCAACTGGCCCCCGGTCGACCCCGGCGATCTTGAGAGCGCCGACCCCGAAGACCTGATCAACCGCGCCACCGGCTTCACCTACGAGCCCGGCTCGACCTTCAAGTCCTTCACCGTCTCCGCCGCGCTCGAGGAAAAGCAGGTCTCGCCCGAGACCTACTTCACCCTGCCGCCGACGATCAAGGTCGCCGACCGGGTGATCGAGGAGTCGCACGCGCGCGGGACGGCGACGATGTCGGTCGCCGAAATCCTCGCCCACTCCTCGAACGTCGGCGCGGTGACGATCGGGCTCGGCCTGGGCAGCGAGAAATTCAGCCGCTGGATCGGCCGCTTCGGATTCGGCCGCCCGAGCGGGGTGCCCTACCCGGCCGAGGAGCGCGGGATCGTGCCGGCGCTTGACGAGTACTCGGGCTCGACGATGGGCAACCTGCCGCTCGGGCAGGGCCTCGCGGTGACGCCGATGCAGATGGTCGCCGGCTACGCGGCGATCGCCAACGGCGGCGTCCTGCGGCGACCGCGGCTGATCGAGCGGATCGGCGAGGAGCCGGTGGCCGAGCCGCAGGGTCGCCGCGTGATCGGCGCCGGGGTCGCCGCGCAGGTGCGCGGGATGCTCGAGGGCGTGCTCGCCCCGGGCGGCACCGCCTCGGAGGTCAGCGTCCCCGGCTACTCCCTGGCCGGCAAGACCGGCACCTCGCAGGTCGCCGAGAACGGCACCTACTCGGAGACCAAGTACGTCGCCTCCTTCATCGGCTTTGCCCCGGCCGCGAACCCGCGCCTGCTGGTCGCGGTGATCGTCGACCAGCCGCAAGGGGACATCTACGGCGGGTCGGTGGCGGCGCCGGCGTTTGGCGAGATCGCGAAGTTCGCGCTTCCTTATCTCGGGGTGCCGCAGGAATAGGGGGGCCGACCTCAGGTGTTCCGGCCGCTTCCCCGCAGCCTATTCGCCGACATCCGTGCAACAATCGAAGCAGCAGTAGGTTGGGGTCATTCGATGAATCCATCTGACCTCCGGGAGGCCCGTCTCGATGGCGGGCCTCTCTCGTAGAGGGCCCAGGCGCCGCCGTGGCGACACCTGGGCCGGATGGCTACCGCCGCACGGCCTGGATGATCAACCAGACCAGCAGTAGGTTGGCGTCGTCCGACATATCCGTCACCTCCTTCCTCTTGGACAAGCCGGCTCGGGTGCCCTGCGAGGAAGGCGGCCACGACAAGACGATGCCGCCATCTGCTGTCTACATTACAAAACGTTGCGGCGGCAGTTTGTGGGGACGGGGGATCGGGTGGCCCTCCTGCTTGCTGGGTTTTTCGCCTGAGAGCTTGCGGCCGTCCGAGGGTGGGGGTGGGGCGAAAAACAGGACGCCGCTGCGCTGGAGGGCCACCCGATCCCCCGTCTCGCTCAAGCGGGTGCGCCCGCTCCTCAACCTACAATCGCGCGCGTGAGATTGGATGCGCTTGCCGCGGTAGGTCCTGGGGCACGGGTCGTGGGTGACGGGTTCGTTGACGTTGCCGACCTTGCTTATGACAGTCGGAAGGTTGGGGCGGGGACTTTGTTTTTCTGTGTGCCGGGGGAGAGAGTCGATGGGCATGCGTTCGCCGCCGGGGCGGTCGAGGCTGGGGCTGCGGCCTTGGTGGTGGAGCGCGAGCTTCTCGAGGTTGACGTCGCCCAGGTTGTCGTGCCTGATGCGCGTGCCGCTATGGCGCCTGTGGCGGCGCGGTTCTTTGGGGAGCCGACTTCGGAGATGCGGGTCGCTGGGATCACCGGGACCAATGGGAAGACGACTACGGCCTTTCTGCTGCGCGAGATCCTCGAGTCGGCGGGGGTGCGGTGTGGGCTGTTGGGGACCGTCAAGCAGGTCGTCGGCGGGGTCGAGGAGGAGGTCGAGCGGACCACGCCGGAGGCCGTCGACCTGCAGGGGACGTTCCGGCGGATGCTCGACGGGGGCGACTCGGCCTGCGCGATGGAGGTCTCCTCGCACGCGCTGGCGCTGCACCGGGCCGATGCGATCGAGTTCGGCGTGGCGCTGTTCACCAACCTGACCCAGGACCACCTCGACTTCCATGCCGACATGGAGGACTACTTCGCGGCCAAGCGGCTGCTGTTCGAGATGGGGCCGAGGACGGCGATCGTCAACGTCGACGATCCGTACGGGCAGCGGCTGGCGGAGGAATTCGAGTGCGTGACGTTTTCGGCTGGGGGCGCTGAGGCCGACCTGATGGCAAGTGAGGTCGGCCTCAGCGCCCACGGCGCGGAGTTCATGGTTCTCCCGGGTCCGGGTGAGCGAGCGCGGGCGTACTGGCCCATGGGCGGGTCGATCCGCGTGAAGACTCGGTTGCCGGGAGCATTCAACGTCGAAAACGCCTTGGGGGCATTCGCCGCCGCGCTTGCGCTTGGTGTCGAGCCCGACCTGGTCGCTTTGGGCCTCGAACGAGCCACGGCGCCCCCCGGTCGCTTCGAGTCGATCGACGAGGGGCAGGGGTTTGCCGTGCTCGTCGACTACGCCCACACGCCGGACTCGCTGGTCAACGTGCTGCGGGCGGCGGGGGAGATGACCGAGGGGCGCGTGCTGGCGGTCTTCGGCGCCGGTGGCGACCGGGACCGTGGCAAGCGGCCGCAGATGGGCCGGGCCGGAGCGGAGGGGGCGGACCTGACGATCGTCACCTCCGACAACCCGCGCTCCGAGGACCCCGAGGCGATCGTCGCCGAAGTGGCGGCGGGCGCCGGGGGCGGGGCGGTGGAGACCGAGGTCGACCGCCGCGCCGCGATCGCGCTGGCGCTCGCGCGCGCCGAGCCGGGGGACACGGTCGTGATCGCCGGCAAGGGCCATGAGCAGGGTCAGGAGTTCGAGGACGGGCGCAAGGTCCCCTTCGACGACCGCGAGGTGGCTCGCGAGGAGTTGCGGCGGCTGCTGGACGGCGAGCGCGATCCGGCGGCGCCGTCGTGAACCTTGACGCCGAGCGGGTCGCGGCGGCGATCGGGGCGGAGGTCGTCGCCCGCGGTGCCGGGGGGACGCCCGGACGGGCCGTGATCGACTCCGGCGAGGCCGGTGACGGCGATCTCTTCTTCGGCCTGCGCGGCGAGCGGGTCGACGGCGGCGAGTTCGCCCCAGCGGCGCTCGAGGCGGGCGCCTGGGGCGTCGTCGTCGGCGCCTCGGCCTTGAGGTCGTCGTTTGTCGCCCATAGGGATACAACCGACGACCTCACCGCGCCCGGCTGGGTCTTCGCCGTCGACGACCCGCTCGCCGCGCTGCAGGCGCTTGCGACCGCCTGGCGCCGGGAGCTGGGCGCGCCGGTCGTCGGCATCACCGGCTCGGTCGGCAAGACCTCGGTCAAGGACATCGCCCGCGCCCTGTTGCCCGGCCGCGTCCACGCCAACCGCGAGAACCTCAACACCGAGATCGGCCTGCCGCTGACCGTGCTCGAAGCCCCCGAGGACACCGAGCTGCTGGTGCTCGAGATGGCGATGCGCGGCCCCGGCCAGATCGCCGAGCTGGCAGCGATCGCCGAGCCCCGGGTCGCCGTGATCACCAACGTCGGCCCGGTCCACGTCGAGCTGCTCGGCTCGGTCGAGGCGATCGCCTCGGCCAAGGCGGAGATCCTCACGGCGCTGCCGGAGGACGGCGTCGCCGTCGCGCCGGTCGAGGCGGGCGAGCTCGAGCCCCATCTGAGCACGGCGCCCAGCCTGCTGCGCTTCGGCCCCGGCGGTGACGTCGAGGCGCTCGAGACCCAGGTCGAGGACGGCTCCACCGAGGCGCTGATCGCGACGCCTGCGGGCCGCACCCGCTTCAGCTTCCCCTTCGCCGAGCGCCACAACCTGACCAACGCGCTGGCCGCGATCGCCGCCGGCGTCGCGCTCGGCGCCCCGGTCGAGGAGATGGCCGGTCGCGCTGCGAGCATAGGCTTCTCCCGTTTCCGGGGCGAGCGCTTCGACCTCGGGGACGGAATCCTGCTCGTGAACGACTGCTACAACGCCAATCCGGTCTCGATGCGCGCGGCGCTCGGCCACCTCGCCTCGCTCGACGGCACGCGCCGCATCGCCGTGCTCGGCGAGATGGGCGAGCTCGGCCCCGGCGCGCCCGAATACCACCGCGACATCGGCGCCTACGCGCGCGCCGAGGGCGTCGACGTGGTGATCGGCGTCGGCGAGCCGGCGCGCGACTACGACCCCGACGAGCTGGTCGGCGACCCGGCCGAGGCGGCGGAGCTGCTCGCCGCCCAGCTCGAGCCGGGCGACGCGATCCTGGTCAAGGGCTCGCGCTCGGCCGGGCTCGAGGGCGTCGCCGAGGCGCTGCAGGAGCTGCGCTGATGGGCGAGGTGCTGATCGCGGGGATGGCGGCGATGCTGATCTGCATCTTCCTCGGGCCGAAATTCATCGAGTACCTGCGGGTCAGGGAGTTCGGGCAGCACATCCGCGAGGACGGGCCGCAGGAGCACCACGCCAAGGCCGGCACGCCGACGATGGGCGGCCTGATCGTCTTCGCCGCGATCATCGTGCCCTTCCTCGTCCTCTCCGACCGCGACGCGCAGAGCCTCGCCGTCTTCGGCGTCGCGATGGGCTGCGCCGCGCTCGGCTTCGCCGACGACTTCACCAAGATCGTCAAACGCCGCTCGCTCGGCCTCTCGGCGCGCTGGAAGCTGGCCGGGCAGGTCGTCCTCGCGCTGGTCCTCTGGTGGGTCGCCCGGCACGAGGTCGGGCTCGAGCCGGTGCTCGAGTTCCGCATCGGCGACGGCAGCCTCGACCTCGGCCCGGTGCTCTACTTCGTGCTCGTCTTCCTCGTCATCGCCGGCACCTCGAACGGGGTCAACCTGACCGACGGCCTCGACGGCCTCGCCGCCGGCTCCTGCGCGATCGTCCTGCTCGCCTACACGGCGATCTCCTTCGTCACCAACGAGCAGCAGAACCTGGCGCTGCTCTCCGCCTGCCTGGTCGGCGCCTGCGTCGGCTTCCTCTGGTTCAACGCCTTCCCGGCCTCGATCTTCATGGGCGACACCGGCTCGCTCGGGCTCGGCGGCGCGATCGGCGCGCTCGCGGTGATGACTCAGACGGAGGTGTTGCTGATCATCATCGGCGGCATTTTCGTGATCGAGGCGCTCTCGGTCGCGGTCCAGGTCTTCTCCTTCAAAACCTTCCGCCGCCGCGTCCTGCTGATGGCGCCCCTGCACCACCACTTCGAGATGATGGCCTGGTCGGAGACGAAGATCATGCTCCGCTTCTGGATCATCGCCGCCGTCTGCTCCGGCATCGGCTTCACGCTCTACCAGCAGTCGATTGGCCGCTGAGCCCGAGCTGCTCACCGCGCGGCTGCGGCTCCGCCGCTGGGTGGTCGCCGACCACGAGCCGTTTGCGGCGCTGAATGCCGATCCAGCGGTCATGGAGTACTTCCCCGATCCGCTCAGCAGGCAGCAGAGCGACGATCTGATCGAGGCGATCGAACGTGGCTTCGAGCAGCGGGGCTTCGGCCTCTGGGCGGTCGAGGTTCGCGCGACGGGAGCTTTCATCGGGTTCACGGGGCTGAGCGAGCCCTCGTATGAGACCCACTTCACCCCCGCGGTCGAGATCGGTTGGCGCCTGGCTCGCGAGGCCTGGGGGGAGGGGTATGCGACCGAGGCGGCGAGGGCGTCGCTCGCGTTCGGATTCGAGCAGCTCGACCTCGATCAGATCGTCTCCTTCACGCCGGCTGAGAACACGCGCTCGCGCGCGGTCATGGAGAGAATCGGGATGAGGCGCGACAAAGCCGGCGACTTCGAGCACCCCCGACTCCCCGTCGGCCACCCGCTGAGGCGGCACGTGCTCTACAGAATCGGCAGCGCGTCAGGCCGCTGACGGAGGTACTAGGGAGAGTGCAGGTCGACGAGGTCTTCGATGATCTTGAAGTCCTTGGCGTTGTAAGTCATCAGTTCGGCGCCGTGGACGTTGGCGGTTGCGGCGATGGCGAGGTCTGCGGTGCGCTTGCGGGGTTGGCCGCCGCGCTGGGAGACGGCGGCTTTCAGCCGACCCCACTCGCGGGCCACGCGGTCATCGACGGGGAGGGGGTTGGGGAAGCGCGCCTCGATCAGGCCCATCCTGGTTACCCGGATGGCGCGCGCGTCGTCGTCGGGGGCGACGAGGAGCCCGAAGTGCAGCTCGGCGATCGAGACCGTGCTGATCGATGCTTCGACTCCGGGCGGCAGCTCTTTGCCGTCGATCAGGACTGAGGTATCGAGGACGACACGCACCGTTACTCGGCCCAGGGGTCGCGCAGGTCGCCGTCGTCCATCTCCTCGATGTCGCGCATCAGAGTCGGGTCCGGCGGCAGGGCCCAGAGATCCTTCAAGCTCGCGGTGTCAACCCAATGACCCCGTTGGCTCGGCCCGAGCTCGGCCACCGGTCGGCCGGAGACGGTGATCGTGAACTCCTCGCCGGCTTCGGCGCGACGCAGGACTTCAGCGACGTTGTTGCGCAGTTCTTTCTGGGGGATCGTGGCCATGCGGTCCAAGGTAGCAGTTCTGCTACCAAAGCGCCCATAAGGGGAACGTCTGTGCGGGGTATCTGCTTCGCTCCAGTAGACTCGAAACGCAGTGGAGAAGCCACACGAAGGCGGGCGGGAAGAGGATCGGCCCCGAGCAGGGCGGGACTACCCACGCGACTGGCCGGAGTTCCAGCG
>Ga0210063_1000030_pt1 | contig 51380 bp, 17 predicted proteins | sample Muzzi_PWA_D1_FD_185529 | JGI IMG/M metagenome (GOLD analysis project Ga0210063, IMG submission 185529) | Wetland microbial communities from San Francisco Bay, California, USA, that impact long-term carbon sequestration - Muzzi_PWA_D1 (SPAdes) | ecosystem: Environmental > Aquatic > Marine >... | reverse complement strand
TCCCCCCGCGCCATCCGACTCGCCAGGCCCCCCCGAGCCCCCGGCGGCCCCCGCCGCTCCCCAGGAGCCGTTGCACCCCGCGGTGAGCGCCTTGCAGACCGCCGTCGAGCACCTGGCCCAAAGCGGCGCGGTGGCCGATCTGCGGCAGCTCCAGCAGGCGCTCCTCACCGAGCGGCATCCCCTCCAGAAATTGCTGTTGCTACGTCGCTTCCTCCGGCGAACCTCCTTCGAATCGCCCGAAATCAAGGAGGCCTTCGATCAGCTGACCCGCCAGGTGACCGCAACCGGCCACGACCTGGCGGCGAAGACGCTCAGCGACCTTCTCGGCCCCCTGCTAGGGAGAAACAAGCCATGACCATCGGCGTCATCTACACCGCATTGCTCGCCCTCGGCATTGTCTACGCGTTGTTTTCGGCGGTCTTCGGCTGGTTTGCCGACCACGACTTCGGGGGCGTCCACGTCGATGCCTCCGGTCATCTGGACGCCGGGCAGCCGCACCCCATCTCGGGCACCATCCTGGCCACGTTCATCACCGGCTTTGGTGCCGGGGGCACGGTGGCGCACTACCACCTGGGCTGGACGCTCTTCTCCGGCTTGCTGATCGCGACCCTCTCCGGGGTCGTCTTGGCCGGGACGGCGTTCCTGGCGCTGGAGTTTCTTTTTTCCCGCACCCAGGCGGGCGGCGAGTTTTCCACCGGAGAGGCGGTGGGCCGGATCGCCGAGGTGATCACGCCGATCGCGGCGGATGGCATCGGCGAGGTCGCCTACTCGATGAAGGGGCAACGCGAGCGCTCCGCCGCCCGTTCCATCGACAGTATCGAAATTCCCCGGGGGCGGTCCGTCGTGATCGAGAAATTCGTCGGGGCCACGGCCTACGTGCGCCCCAGGGAAGAGATGTCCTGAAGGAAGGAGAATCGCCATGCTAGGAACGGGTGGAACCGCCATTCTCGCGGTGCTCGGCGCCTTTGTCGTTTTCATGCTGCTGTTTCTGGCGGTCGCCAAGCGCTACAAGAAAGTCGGTCCGAACCAGGTGATGATCATTTCCGGCGGGCGCCACAAATTGCGCACCACCGCCGACGACGCCGAGATCACCGGCTATCGCATCCGCAAGGGCGGTGGCGCCTTCGTCTGGCCGTTGATCGAGCGGGTGGATGTGATGTCGCTGGAGGTGATGACCCTGGACATCACCACCCCGGAGGTCTACACCAAGCCCGGCGTGCCCATCGTGGTCGATGGGGTGACCCAGGTAAAGATCAAGGGCGATGAGGGATCGATCCGCACCGCCGCGGAGCAGTTCCTCGGCAAGACCGTCGAACAGATCAAGGAGATCGCCCTCCAGACCATCGAGGGGCACCTGCGGGCCATCATCGGCACCCTGACGGTGGAGGAGATCTACCGCAACCGCGACCAGTTCGCCAGCTCGGTGCAGGATGTGGCGGTTTCCGACATGGCCAACATGGGTCTCGAGATCGTCTCCTTCACCCTGAAGGACATCCGCGATAGCCACGGCTACCTCGATGCCCTGGGCAAGCCCAATACCGCCGAGGTCAAGCGCGACGCGGTGATCGCCCAGGCCGAGGCCGACCGGGACGCCAACATCCGCTCGGCCCAGGCGCGGCGGGCGGGGGAGGTGGCCAAATTCGAGGCCGAGACTCAGATCGCCGAGGCGGACCGGGATTACCAGTCGAAGAAGGCGGAGTACGACGCGGCGGTGAATCTGAAGCGAGCCGAGGCGGACCTCGCCTACGACATCCAGAAGAACAAGACCTCCCAGGAACTCAAGCGCGAGGAAGTCCAGGTCGCCATCGTCGAGAAGGAACAACAGGTCGTCGTCCAGGAGCGCGAGATCCAGCGCCGGGAAAAAGAGCTCGAAGCGACCGTCAAGCGTCAGGCCGACGCCGAGCGCTATCGGGTGGAGACGGAAGCCGCGGCGCAGAAGGCGAAGTCCGAACTGGAAGCCGCCGGCGAGGCCGCGGCGACCCGCCAGCGAGGCCAGGCCCAGGCCGACGTGATCAAGGTCACCGGGGTCTCGGAGGCCGAGGTGACCGCCGTCAAGGGTGCGGCGGAGGCGGAGGCGATGGCCAAGAAGGCGGCCTCCTTCAAGCAGTACAACGAGGCCGCGGTCCTCGACATCCTGGCCAAGGTGCTGCCCGAAATCGCCCACGCGGTGGCCGCGCCGCTGGCCAAGACCGACCGCATCACCCTGGTCTCCACCGGAGGCGAAGGCACCGGGGCCTCGAAGCTCACCGGCGACATCACCCGCATCATGGCCGAGCTGCCCGCGGTCATCCAGTCGCTGTCGGGCATTGAGCTGAGGAAGCTGGTGGAGGCGGTGCCGGGGCTGCGGGACGCGCTCGCGGAGAAGGAGACGCCCGGCGGGGGGGCGGAAGAGGGGTGAGCGGGGGGGCGCCCTCACCCCAACCCCTCTCCCACGGGGAGAGGGGCTTTCAGAAACCTCGATCGGTTCATCCGTGCCCTCCGAAAACCGCTACCCCGGGTTCACACCCGGGGCTACCCAATGGCACCCTAAAGGGTGCACCAAGACAGGGCGGCCACAGGGGGCCGCCCCTACACTCAAAGCCCTGTAGGGGCAGGCCCCCGTGCCTGCCCTGCCTTGTTACCTGCCGGGCACCTCCGTTCGTTAAACGGGGCTCTCTGCGAGGGGTGCCGCTGTGCCCCTTCCGGTTTCCCCCTCGCCCGTCTTTCCAGGTAGAGCGAGAGGGGGAGCGAGGGGGTGAGGGTCCCCAGACACGGTATCGCTCCAAGCGCGCCGCCGACCGGGAAGTCGTCTTGCCTGGTCTTGGACCCTTGGGTGGTCGGTCGAGGACACGCTGGTGTACCTAGACAGTCCCACCCCCCCATCCGTTTCAGAGAGCAAGGAGGCCCACACCATGCAACGCAACCAACCATCACCCGTCCTGGCCCTCTGGGCCGTGATCAGTCTCGTCGTCCTGGCGGCGCTCTTCCTGCCGACGGCAGCCCGGGCCGAAGACCCGGCCCAAACCCTGGCGGCCCGCCCCTTCGCCACCTCCCTCCTCTTCGCCTTCCACAGCGACCCGGAGGTTGCTCTGCACCACTTCCTCTTTCGCTGGGCGCAGATGCAGGCGATGGAAGCCGGAACGATCCCTCGGCGCTATCCGGAGCCGACGCTGCGGGAGGCGGACCAGCAGGTCCTGGAAACCCTGTCGCCAGAGGAAAAGGCCCTCTGGGAAGCGGCCCTGGCCCATTACCGGGACCACGTCGCCGGGCGGAGCCTGCTCTTTGATGAGGGTCTGCTCGCCTTACGGGATGCGTTGGCGGGCACTGGCACGAAGGAAGCCGTGCCGGAAGCGGAGCGGGAAACCTTGCGGCAGGTGGCGCGGGTGCTGCCGATGTATGCGCGCCACTGGTGGCCCCGCCACGACCGCGAGAACCGGGAGTGGGTGGCGGCGGTCTTCCCGGACGTGATCCGCTTCGAGCGACAGATCGCCGCCCGCATCGCCGCCGCCTACGGGGGAGTCTGGCCCAACTTCCCCGAGCGGCCAAACCGTGTGGATCTCGCCCCCTATGCCAGCTCCACCGCCGCCTACACCACCAGCAAACCCCACACCGTACTCGCCGTCGATGACCCGACCTCTAGCATGCCCTGGGCCCTGGAACTGCTGTTCCACGAAGCCTCCCATTCCAACGCTCTGGAAGGCCGCCTGCACGGGATGCTCGAAGCCGCCTACAGCGGGCTCGACCGGGAACCACCCCGCAACCTCTGGCACATTCTGCTCTTTTCCATCTCTGGGCAAGCCACCCACGATGTCCTGGTGGCGGCGGGCCGGGAGTACACCCCTCTGGCGCAGCAGTTCGATATCTTTACCCGTCGGGATAGTTACCGTCAGATCTGGGCGGTGGTGGAGCGCCTGTGGTACCCGGCGATGGCCGAGGGCAAGCCCCTGGAGGCGGTGCTACCGGCGCTGGTGGCGGCCATCGGTTCCGGGTCCGAGTGAAGATTGCTGTTGGCATGTTGTTTTTTTGTAGCTACGTTTAACGCGTGGTCACCTGGGACGAGGAAAAGCGTCAAGCCAATATCCGCCGCCATGGGTTGGATTTTGCTGGCTGTGACGCAGTGTTCGATCATCCCGTGGTTACGGTTGAAGATTCCCGTGTGGCCCACGGCGAGCAACGGATCCATTTGATGGGCTAGTTCCGAGGCCGCATTGTCCACATGACCTACACGGAGCGCGGTGAAGACTTGCGCGTGATTTCTCTCCGAGAGGCAACCAGACATGAAGCAAGATATTACTTCCAGGCCGTTTCCCAGCAATCCTGAGGCGGCCACCGCTGCCATCGAAGCAGCGCCGGAACGGATCGATGATCCGGAGTGCCCCTATGATCCCAACGACGCAGAGGCCGTCGAGGCGTTTTGGAAGAACGCCAGGGTGCGCCGCCCAGGCGAGCGCGGCCCTGGAAAGAAGCCCAAGAAAGTGCTCCTCTCGGTGCGCTACAGTCCCGAAGTGGTGAACTATTTCCGCTCCACCGGTGAAGGCTGGCAGACGCGCATGGACGATGTACTGAAGGAATGGGTGGCCAGTCACGGATAGAGCGAATCGTTCGGCGGAAACCGCGAGCCTGGCGGGCGGAACTCAATCCACAGGCAGAGTCACCACCGTGCCCGCCGTGGGGTCGATCACCAAGGGTTCTTCCGGGGTGGTTCCGGGGAGGAAGGGTACGGTCAGCCGACCGGAACGGTCTGTGGTAAACGGCAGGGACACGCCGCTGAGAGCGGTGCCCGCCAGCAGAATGTCTGGGGTCAGAACCAGGCCACCGAGAGATCCCAGGCGCAGTTGGATCGGCACGTCAGCCACCGGCTCTCCTGCCCCGTCGATGAGTTGTAGAGTCCGGGGAAAGCCACCGGTTTTGGCAATTTCGAAGCGCGCGGCGTGGCGTAACTCGCCCGCGCTGAAGAGCGTTGGACGGCTACTGGGGGCCAGAAGTAGAAAGCGGAGATCCGGTCGGTTCAGGCATGCTGGGGGCAATGGCACCCGACCCTGCCGACCGGTGCCGCGACTGCACAGCAACAGCGGCTTGTCGGCAAGATCGAGGGCGATGAGGGCCCCCCCGAGGACGGGGTCACCCCCGGGGTGATGCAGCAGGATTCCCGACTCGGGATCGTCGATCTCCTTGGGTCGCTCCAGTGGAATGGTCACGGTGAGTTCGCCTGCGGTGGGCACCGTCAGGCGACCGGAGTACCAGCGGTAACCCTCCCGGATCACCACCAACCGCTGCGGACCGGCAGGGACGCCGCGCAGACGGGCCACCCCCTGGGCGTCGGTGGCGATCTCCAGACGTTCCAGCGTCGCCTCCGCGTTCCAGACCGACTCCCCGTTAGCGAAATGCAAGGTATCCGCTTTCTTTTGCCCTTGTCCGAGGGTGACGAGAGCTTGCGGGACAGGATCGCCCGTCTCCGCCTCAATCACTGAGAACAGAATCTGTTGCTGGGACCCGAGGTCGATATCCAGTTGGCCACCGCCGCTCAGGGTGGATTTGCGGTGGAAGGGTCGGCAGAAGGCCTTGTCGTCACAGGCGATCAGGGTGTAACCGTGGAAGGAACCGAGAAGTTGCTCCTCTGGGAGCCGGGCCAGGCTCCCCGGCAGCCGCGAGCGAACGAATGGGTCTGGATGCTCCGCGAAATAGTAGATGTGGTAGAGCTGATCTTCGTCGGTCGGGAACCGGCGCAGCGGCGCATCCCAATGCCTCCGCGGCTCCAGACGTACCTCTCCAGCCACGGAGTCGCCGTTTTTCAGCAAGTGGCCGTAGATGTGAAACTCTTTGAGGGTTTGGGTCTCCAGAAGGAAAGGGTCGGGGCTGTCTTCCGTCAGGAGGGGCATCACCTGGTTGCCGAGAGCCACGAGCCTTTGATCATCGATCCAGGCATCGACCAGATAGTTTCCGGTGTCCAGGGCGTCGAAACGATAGCTATGCAAGCCCGGTTCAAGGTGCTTGGGCGGGGCGACGGTCTTGCAGGTTGTGAGGTCTAATTCCAGTAGGTGCCGCGATGCGCCACGACCACAAAACGACAGGCTCAACTCTTCTCGTTGATGCGCGCGGGCGGGCTGGTAGTCAATGGGGATTTCCAGGGTCAAGCGTGGGCGGAGCCGCCTGTCCGGCAATTCCCGCACCGATCCATCCAGAGGGTGGACAGGCGCCACGGCGGTCAACAAATCAGGATGCTGCAAAGCGAATTGGTAGCCCCTGGCGGCATCGACGTGCAAGAAGAAGAACGTGCCCCGTCGTCCGGTTCGCAGGACGGCCGTCGGTTCGAGGATCGAGGTGGAGGATGGGTTCCGGAGTGTGCCCACCAGGGGAGTGGTGCTGTAGGTGGCGGGGACCGTGGCGCTGGCCATCAGGTGCTGGCGTCCCGGCGGCGGTGGCTCGGGTCTTGGAACCGCCCGGATCTCCCGGGGCTCGCAGCGCTGAACCGGCGAAATGGAACCCGGCCCCCGCGCGGTCACGGTGTAGAGAAGATAGGCCCCGGCGGGAATCTGTAACTCGGTTCGATCCTGGGGGACGAGAGGGTAAACTGCATTGCGATCCAGGCTCACGAAGTCGATGCGGGTCACGCCCTGCCAGTCTTTCGCTGGACCCAGGCGCAAGGTGCAAGCGGGTACGACCGGCCAGACAATATTCTTGACGAAGGGTTCTGCCCCTGCGCGGATCGAAAGGGCACCCACTTCCGTGCTGACGTACCCGGGTGCTTCAGCGATCCAATGCCAGGTGCCGGGCTCGATGGGCTCGATGGGCTCGATGGGTCGATGGGAACCCGCTTTCAGGATCCGCGAGGGACGATAGTCGCCCGATCGATAAAGGTAGACCGATCCGGTCTCCAGCAGGGCGCTTTCGGGAGGCTCTCCATTCGCCCAATCCGCTTCCGGGGCGAGGAAGAAATGGACCTCTTGGCCGACGGCTTCGGTGGATCTCGTGATGCCAAGATAGAGGGCGACACAAAATATGAGCCACCTTTTGGCCCTGAATTGCTTCATTATGGAATCCTAGTTGTGTCGGGCCAATCCCTGCAACTCCAGGGCTCGCCATCCGTACCCATCCTCCGAAACTCCGACGCTTGGGAAGCTATGACAGCTGTGGTAGTTTCGCGTTCAGCTGTCGTAGATCTGGCGAAGAAGGAGGCAACCATTGGCTACCAAGCAAGCGATCAAGCTAACCCGATTTGAACTCGAAGTCATGGAAGAGCTGTGGAAGCTGGGCCGGGCTTCGGTGCGGGAAGTACTGGAAGTGCTGCCGGCGAAGAAACGACCGGCGTACACCACCGTGCAGACCATCGTCCGGCGGCTCGAAGAGAAGGGGGCCGTGGGGCAGGTCAAGAAGATTGGCAACGCCCATATCTATGAGCCACAAGTCAGCCGCACCGCCGCGTACCGGCGCCTGATGGACGATTTCCTGGATCTCTTCGGCGGTTCGCCGCGCCCCCTGATGGCGCATCTGGCGGAATCCGGTAAATTGAGCCTGGATGATCTGCGGGAACTGGAGCGCCAGGTCGCCCCGGAAACGGACGAGGGGGCTTGAGGCCCTGACGACACACGAGGGAGGCCAAGGATGACCTTGACGGCGGACCAGATTGCGGAGCAGATGGCGGTGGAGTTGACGCGGGCTTGCCCGGCGGCTCTGGGTCATCTCTGGCAGGCGACCGTCTTCGGCATCCTGGTGGGCGGGCTCACCATCACCCTGCGGCGGGCTCCGGCGCGGGTGCGCCACGGTCTCTATCTGCTCGCCTCCCTCAAGTTTCTCATCCCTTCGGTGCTGCTCCTCGCGCTTCTGGGGCGGTTTTACAGTCAACTGGCGGACCATTTTCCGCCGTGGTTGGCCAGCGCTCTCCAACCACGGGAAATCTTTGCTTTCCTGGCCGGATGGTTGCCCACCAACGGCCCCCTGGAGGCGGCCCAGGTGCCCAGCGGGGGCTGGATCTGGTCGCTGCTGGTGGTGGTCTGGTTGGTGGGCGTTGCGGCGCTGACCAGCCTGTGGGGACGGCGCCTGGCGGCCTTCCGCGCGGTCCTGCGGCGAGGTTCTTTGGCGCCCGCCGGGGTTCTCACCCAACAGCTGGACGCCGTGCGCCAGCGCCTGAACATCCGTCGACCGATCGCCCTGGTGCTCAGCGATGAGGTGACGGAGCCCGGCGTCTGGGGGGTTCGGCGACCGACCGTCGTGGTGCCCGCCTCGATGCCCGGAGAATTGAGCGCGGAAGAGCTGGAGGTCGTCTTCCTCCACGAACTGGTCCATGTGCACCGCCGCGACAATCTGATCAGCCATCTCCACATGAGCCTCTGCTGCCTGTTCTGGTTCCACCCCCTGGTGTGGTGGATCGACCGCCGCTTGCTGGTGGAACGGGAGCGCGCCTGTGATGATCGGGTGGTGGAGCTTTCCGGGGCTTCCGAGGTCTACGCCCGCAGCCTGGTGAAGGTGTTGCGGCTGGGACTGGGCTGGCGTCTGGCGGGGGTTTCAGGGGCGGGCGGTGCGGATCTCAAAGGGCGGCTGGAGCACATCCGCCGCGGCGCTCCCGCGGGAGTGTCGCTGTGGCATCGGGGTGCGGTGGTGAGTGCCCTGGGCTTGCTCTTCCTGATGTCCCTGGCGGCGGTGCCCTTCAGTCCGCGCCCCGAGGCGGGGGGGGAACCCATCTTTGCCATGACGATTCAGGAATCGATGGAGCGGGCGGAGCGGGGGGAGGGGGACGAGATCGGGGCTTGCGATTTGCCGGAGGAGCCCCCGGCTCTGCCGGATGGCACCCGGGGCGCCGGAGGCAGCCTGTCGAGCGGTGGCGTGCGCACCGCCATCTGATCTCCCAGGCGGTCTTTTCCAACCTACAGAGCCTGGATGCACTCCGGGCGATCGTTGCGCACGTTGTTGACCAGGGTGCTCACCGGATACGCCTCCATGGCGTCCGCCTCGTAGGGACGGAGGCAAGATTCCAGCGCTTCCCGATCGTGGAATTCCGGATCCAGCCAACGGTCGTAATCTTCCGGGTGCAGGATCACCGGCATGCGGTCGTGGATCGTCTCCGTCAAGGCGTTGGGGCCGGTGGTGAGCAAGGTGCAGGAGCGAATGGTCTCGCCACTCTCCTTGTCCCGCCAGCGGTCCCAGAGCCCGGCGATGGCGAAGGGCGGGTGCCCCTTCAAGCCGATGTAGTAGGGCTGTTTGGCGCTGCCCACCTTCTTCCATTCATAAAAGCCGTCCGCGACAACCAGGCAGCGGCGTTTCTTGAAACTGGCCCGAAAGGCGGGTTTTTCGGCGACGGTCTCGCTGCGGGCGTTGATCAGGCGGCTGCCGATGCTGGGATCTTTGGCCCAGCTGGGGATCAGCCCCCAGCGCATGGTGCCCAGGGTGCGGCCCCCCTCGTGGTTGCGCCCCACCACCGCCACCTCCTGGGTGGGAGCGACGTTGTAGCGCGGGGAAAGTTCCACCGCCTCGGTGACCTTGAAGATCTCCGTGATGGCGCCACCGTCGGCGGTCAGGGTATAGCGGCCACACATGATCAGCCTCCCGCGACTTCTGCGTTGACGGTGGGTACCGTATCTTCCCCCGGGGCCGGGGCGCCCCGGCGGGCGTACGCCTCGAACGGGAAGTCATCCACCTGGATGGCCTGCTGCTGGGCCTGATGCGCGCGCCGCACCTGGGTCGCCTGGTCGGCGGTGATGATCCCGGCGGCGACGGCCGCATCGACCTGTGCGAAGGGATTGCCCCGGGGAATCGTGCCCTTGCGCCCGGCGCGGGTGATGCGGCGGAGGACCGGCTCGACCCCATGGAGCAGGGTGAAGGCCCTCTCCAGCACCGCCAGCGCTTCCTGGTGCCCAACGTTCAGATAGAGCTCGTTGGTGAGCCGGTCCCGCAAGCCCCCGGGAACGCGCACGGTGGCGGCGACCTGGGCACCGAGGCGGTCCCCCGGTCCCCGGGTGCCTCCCAGGGGGGTGATGGGGTTGACCCGGGCCCACCACGCCACCGGTCCCCGGATCAACGCGCCCAGCAGGGGCGCTTCGTAGTTGCGGAAGATGCCCTCGAACGCCTCCTGCACCCGAGCCAGACTGGTCTCCGCCGCCCACTGGACCAGGGGAAGATCCTCCGGTCGGCGCCCTTCCGCCTCGAAGCGGCGGAGCGCCGCCATGCCCAGAAACATCCACGACAGGGCATCGGCGAAGCGACCGGTGAGCTTGCCCCGGGTCTTGAGCTTGCCGCCGTAGAGGGCCAGGGTGATATCGGTCCACAGGGCGAAGCGGGCGGAGGCCCAGGCGAGTTTGCGGTAGTAGCGGGCGGTGGCGCCCGTCACGGGGGCGCGGGCCAGGCGCCCACGGCTGAGCCCCAGGCAGGTCGCCCGCAGGAAGTTCCCCACGGTGAAGCCCAGATGGCGCAGGAAGGCGCCCCGGAAGGCGCCGACCTCCCCGGCTTCGAGGGCCGCTATTTCTTTCTGCAGGTAGGGATGGCAGCGGATGGCGCCCTGGCCGAAGGTGATCAGGGTGCGGGTCAGGATGTTGGCGCCCTCGACGGTGATGCCGATGGGGGAACCGATCCAGGCGTCGGCCATCAGGTTCTTGGGACCACGGCAGATGGCGGCGCCTCCCAGGACGTCCATGCCGTCCGCGGCGCTCTGGCGGGAGAGCTCCGTCAGGTTGTACTTCATCAGCGCGGAGACCACGGAGGGACGTTCGCCGGAGGCCAGGGCGCCGCAGGTGAAGACCCGCGCCGCCTCCATCAGGTAGGCCCGCCCGGCGATGCGGGCCAGGGGTTCCTCCACTCCTTCGAAGTTGCCGATGGGGGTGCCGAACTGACGGCGGACGCCACTGTACGCCCCGGCCACCCGGGCGATCCACTTGGCGCCGCCGGTGGCCTGGGCGGGCAGGGAGATGGCCCGGCCCCCGGAGAGGGCCTCCATGAGCATGCGCCACCCTTTGCCGGCGTAGTCCGTGCCGCCGATGATCTGGTCGATGGAGACCTCCACCCCGCGACCCCGCAGGGGACCGTTGGGGAAGGGAATGCCCATGGGGTCGTGGTGGCTACCAATCTCCACTCCCGGCGCATCGGCGGGGACCAGCACGCAGGTGATCCCCAACGCCTCGCCCCGGCCCAGGAGGTTTTCCGGATCCTTGAGCCGCACCGCCAGCCCGATCAGGGTGGCGATGGGCGCCAGGGTGATGTAGCGCTTCTCCCAGTCGAGGCGCAACCGCAGCCCGCCATCGTTGCCCCGGAAGACTACCCCCTGAGAGGTCAGCGAGGCGGCATCGGAGCCCGCCTCCGGTTCGGTGAGGGCGAAGCAGGGGATCTCCTCCCCTCGGGCCAGGCGGGGCAGATAGTGACGCTGTTGCGCCTCGGTGCCGTATTCCAGGAGCAATTCCCCTGGGCCGACGGAGTTGGGGATCAGCACCACGGAGGAGAGGTACATGGAACGGGTGACGAGTTTGGCGAAGATGCTCGATTGGGCCAGGGCGGAAAAGCCGTGCCCGCCGTGTTCCGGGGGGATAGCCAGGCCGAAGAAGCGGTGCTCTTTGAGGAACCGCCAGACCTCCGGGGGCAGTTCCCGGTGGGTCTCCACCCACCATGGATCCACCAGCGCGCACACCTCTTCCACGGGGCCGTCCAGGAAGGCCTGTTCCGCCTCGGTCAGGGTGGGGTAGGGGGCTTCCAGCATGCGGCGGAAGTTCGGCTTGCCGGAGAACAGCTCCCCATCCAGCCACACCGATCCCGCCTCCAGCGCCTGCCGCTCGGTGTCGGACATGCGCGGCACGAGACGCTTCTTCTGGGCGGTCTTGACGATCCAGGAAAACAGCATGGACACCCCCTTTGGGAACTATTCTAGCGCGCCCCGCCGGGAAAGACGGAGGCGAGGAGGACCGCAGGAGGAGGGCTCGCCGGGTTCGGGCGGCGGGCAGGCACAGGGGCCTGCCCCTACAGAGAGTTCTTGTAGGGGCGGCCCCCCGTGGCCGCCCTGTTTCAGCCCCGGCCTCCGGCTCCCTCTTCCCCGGATCCGATAAGCGTGGGACCGAGGGAGCAAGACAGGGCAGGCACAGGGGCCTGCCCCTACAGAGAGTTCTTGTAGGGGCGGCCCCCCGTGGCCGCCCTGTTTCAGCCCCGGCCTCCGGCTCCCTCTTCCCCGGTCAGAGGGGGGGCCGATTCAGGGCATGAGGCTTTGCGCGATCAACCCATCCAGCAGTTCCCCGGCGCGCTGCAACTGATCCTTGCCGACAAACTCGTTGGGCTTGTGGGCCACCTCGATGGCTCCGGGGCCGCAGATGACGCAATCCATGTCCATCTGTTGGAACCAGCCCGCGTCGGTGGCGTAGTTGACCGCGGCGGAGCCCTCCTGGCCCACCTGGTGGCAGAGGTGCCGACAGAGGGGGGCGTCTTCCGAGAGGAGGAGCGGCGGGCTGTCCCCCTCCACCTTGATCTCGCAGTGGGCTTTCTCCCCCGCCAGCGCCTCTTCCACGGTGCGCCGCACCCGCTCCACCAGTTCGCGGGATTCCATGCCCGGCAGGACCCGCGCGCCGAGGGTCAGGGTGCACGCCTCCGGCACCACGTTGACCGCCACGCCGCCATGGACCTGGGCGACATTGAGGGCGACGTAGGGCACGTCCGGGAAGAATTCACCGAACGGGGGCGACTCGCTCTCCAGGCGACGCCGTAGATCGGCCAGGGCAGCGATGGCCCGCCCGGCGGGCTCGATGGCGTTGACCCCCAGATGCGGGTAACCGCTGTGGGCGGGTACGCCGTGGAGCGTCACGGACATCTTCAGATGCCCCTTGTGCATCCGCACCACTTTCAGATGGGTGGGTTCGCCGATCAGGGCGCTCTTCGGCAGCGGTCGGTCGGCGGGCCAGCTGTGGCGCAGGTGGCGGGCGCCGACGGTGCCCACCTCCTCATCGTAGGTCAGGATCAGGACCAGGGGGTGCTGGAGCCGGGCCGGATCGAGGCGGGCGGCACGGTTCACCGCCAGGGCCACGAAGCCTTTCATGTCGCTACTGCCCCGGCCCACCAGGGTCTCGCCGGTGTCCTGCAACCGGAAAGGGTCGCTCTGCCACTCCGGCTCCAGCGCGGGCACCACGTCCATATGGCCCGAGAGGATCAATCCGTCCCGTTCCCCGGGGTCCACCGGAGGGCCGACGAAGACCACCAGATTGCGCTTGTCCCCCTCCGGCGCGTCGTGGGGAATCACCTCGATCCCGGGGCGGTCCAGGTAGTCGCGGACGAAGTCCGCCAGGGGCCGATTGGAGTTGCTGCTGGTGGTATCGAAGGCCACCAGCCGTTCCAGGAGTTCTTGATCGTTCAGCAAGGCTGCCATGGGGTACCCTCCCTGCGGGTCAATCCGAGCCGGTCTCGACGGTGGTGGCGACGTTGCGCATCTGGCGGATCGCCTCCAGGGCCTCCGCGCGCGTGGTGTAGAGGTAGCCGGTGTGCAAAGACTCCCGGTGGCGCTGGAGTTGGGTCTGGAGACGGATGCGGGTGGCGGGGTCCGTGACGCTGTAGCGCACGATGCCCTGCACTGCGGCCAGGAGAGCGGGCAACCGTTCGCCGTAGCGTTCGGCACCTCGCGGGCTCATCTTGGCACCGGTCCAGCAGCTGAGCAGGGGAGCCCTCGTCGGTAGTTCCGCCGCCAGCGCCAAGACTTCCTCGATCAACCCGTCCACCTGATCCGCATCCGCATACAAACCCGAGAGGTCGGCGAAGATCACCCCTTTTTCCACCAGATAAGCGCACCGTGGCCGCATGGATCCCCTTGTTACTCCGCGGGCTGACCCTCAGCCTCGCTGCCGTTCCAGGAGCACCATCATCAGCACCGCCAGCACCGCCGCTATCTCTTCCCCGCCGCCCAACGCCTCATCCTGGCGCTGGATTTCGAACTTGCTCTCCAGGAAAGAACGGTGTTTGACGACCTTCAGGACCACCTCTCCGTTACCCGGTCGGCGGATGGCGTAGGTGGGATTCAGGAAATAGCCGGTGAACGCGCCGAGAATGGGGATCTCGCCCAGCAAGCCGTCCAGGAATTTGACCCACGCGCTCTCTTCCTCGATGTTGAGGACGGCTTGGCCCTGGCTGTCCGCCACGTCATAGCTCGCCTTCCAGAGGGACCGGGCGCCCCGTCGCTTGACCGAGCCCACGGCATCTCCCGTGGCGGTGGTGAAGCGGTAGTTGGCGGAGAAATCGATGATCCGGTCCGCGTTGATCTGAAAAAGCTCCTGACTCTTGGAGTCGTCCCGGTAGACGTGGATCTGCTCCTTGAGCTTGAACAGTTTCTGGCGCACGTACATCACGGGATTTCCGCCACCATCGGTCACCGTGATCTGGGGCGCCAGGGCCAGGATCTTGAACGACAGCGTCAATGGGTATTGCATAGAAGGGAGGATATCGCAAAGCTGTGGGGTGAGGGTGCGTTACAATTTGGCGCTGCGATCTGTTTTACCGACCCCGACCCCAGGAGCGAACCATGAAACCTCCGGAAATCGTGCGCTTGACCCCCGGCAAGCGCGTTCTCTTCCTGACCAAGGATGCCGACCTGATCCGTCGCCAGCTCCTCGGTGATCTGAACCTGACCCTGGATGACGTGCGGGTGGAGGATCTGCTGGACGACATCAATACCGATGCCATGACCCCCGCGTGGGTGTGTTTCAATCACCGCCCGGAGGATCTGGCGCGGGAGGCCTACGCCGGTCTAATTGTCGATGGCCAAAGGGTTTTCGAACGGGACGCCCTGATCGACGGCAATTTCGAGGTCATCGTCTCCGGTTACCGGAAAGGGGTGGGCAGCTCCCGGGAGACGGCCACCCAATGCGAAAAATGGAGCGGCATCAAGATCGCCATCGCCGCCTCTTTCGCCCCCATCCACGCCCGCAACAACATCAACCAGGGGGTGTTGATGGGAGACCACGCCATGCTCCGGCGCTTGCAAGAGGGCGAAGGGGTGCCGCTGGAGGAGTTCTGCCAGGGGCGCGATCCCATCACCCGGCGGATCATCCGCCAAGGCGGCCTCTTTCCTTTCGCCAAGGCTCTGAAGGCGGGCCAGATCAAATTGCCGGAGACCACCACCCCGCGTCGTCCCATGACCATGAGCGAGAAGATTCTGGCCCGTCATCTGGTGCGATCAGAGGGGGTGGGGGAGGGCTTCGTCCAGCCTGGGGATGCGGTGCTGGTGGAGGTGGATGGGGGCTACTCCCACGACTTCACCTCCGCCCAGGTCCATTACTTCCTGGAGCAGGAGTACGGCCCGGACTACCAGGTGCAGAATCGGGAAAAATTCGCCGCTTTCGAGGACCACCTGGTCTACGCCGATGGGGTCAAGAAGATGTTCCCCTTCCTGGCCAAGATCGCCACCATGCGGGATTTGCAGCGCTCCTTCCAGAAGCATTCCGGAGTGGGGGACTTCCTGGCCAAGGATGGGGTGTCCCCGGGCATCTGTCACGAGGTGGCGCGGGAGAAACTGGTGGAACCGGGGGATTTCATCCAGGCCACCGACAGCCACACGTGCATGGGGGGCGCCAACAACGCTCTGGCCTGGGGGGTGGGCTCCACGGAGTACGCCAACCTGCTGTACAACGGCTTCACCCAGGTGGAGGTGCCGGAATCCATCCGTTTCGACCTGAAGGGGGTTCTGCGGCCCAACGTCACCGCCAAGGATGTGATGCTCTACATCCTGCTCCACTTCGCCAAGCCCCAGGAGACCTTGAATCGGGTGATGGAGTTCACCGGTCCAGGACTGGCGACCTTGTCGATGGACGAGCGGGGGACGCTGGCCAACATGGCGACGGAATGCTCCGCCCGGGGCGCCATCGTGGCGGCGGACGAAGAAGCCTTCCGCTGGCTTGCGGCGCACCGCCCGGAGGCGGATCTGGAGCGCATGCGTCGCCGCGCCGTGGCCCCGGACGAGGGGGCGGTGTACGCGGGTGGGGAGCACACCATCGACCTCGCCCAGATCCAGCCCATGGTGGCCCACCCGGGGGATCCGGACCACGGCATTCCCTCGGACCCCACCAACGGCGCCCTGGTGGCGGAGATCGGCGCGGTGAAGATCGACATCGCCTACGGCGGCAGTTGCACGGCGGGCAAGATCGACGACCTCGTCTTCTACCATCGGGTGGTCCAGGAGGCGGTGAACGCCGGGCTCAAGGTGCACGACGGGGTGAGTTTTCTGATCCAGTTCGGCTCCCGCTCGGTCGAGACCTTCGCCCGGGAACACGGCCTGATCGAGGCCTTCGAACAGGCCGGTGTCACCCTCATCCAGCCCGGCTGCGGCGCCTGTATCGGCTGCGGTCCCGGCGTTTCCGAAACCGAGGACCAGGTCAGCGTCAGCGCCATCAACCGCAACTACAAAGGCCGCTCCGGTCCCGGCAAGCTCTACCTCGCCTCCCCCTTGACCGTCGCGGCTTCGGCCTTCACGGGGACCATCACGGCGTATGAACCGGGGATGTTCGGGGGACGGCGGTCCAGGGCTTCTTGAGGCGGGACCCTCAGCCTTCGCTCCGGGGCAGAAAATCCACCCCAACCCCTCCTTTGCCCTACCTGGGAAGACGGGAGGGGCTTTCCGAATTCCGTCCTCCCCCCTTTCTCCTGATCTGGAAAGACTGGGGGGATCGAGGGGGGATTCTTGCCTTGGCTCCGTCCTCCCCCCTTTCTCCTGATCTGGAAAGACTGGGGGGATAAGAGGGGGGATTTCTTTGCCGCCCCTACTCCGCCCGGAACGCCACCAAGGGTTCCTGGATCATTCTTCGCTGGCACCGATCCACAGCACATGGGCTGCCAGGGTGGTGTTGGACAGGGCATTGACCAGTCGCCGGTCGGCGGTGACCATCCGCGTTTCGCTGGCCACGGCGAGGGCGAGGTACAGACTGTCGTACGCCGTTCGATCATGCTGCGCGGCGAGCAGGTAGGCGGTGGGGAGAAGCTTTTCGGCCGGGTGAATCGCGAAAGGCGGCGGGCTGAGCATGTCCAGGGCGAGCAAGACCTCCTCATCTTGAATTTCGCCCCGCCGTTGCATTTTCCAGAAAATATTACCGACTTCGGGGAGCACAAGATCCGGTGCGATGAGCTCGTGCTGCTGGAGCAGGGCAATCGCCTGCTCGGAATGTTCCTCCGGAACCAGCCATTTGAGGACAACGCTGGCATCCACCACGAACAGGCTCATCGCGCCCGGTCTTCAGCAAGCAACTGACCGCTATCCGTAAAGGGTCTCCCGGCCAGCTTTTGACGCAGTTTTGCGGCCTTGGTCAAGAAGCGATCCACATCGGCACGGACGGCCCGTTCCAGGATCTCGGAGATCTCTCCTTGGAGCGACCGATGGCTGCGGCGGGCTCGCGCTTTCAGCTTGTTGAGGGTCGCCTCGTCCACATTACGGATCAGAATCTGGGCCATCGATCACCTCCATGGGATTGATATCATAATGATAGCACAGAGTCCTCACTCCTCCCGCAACGCCACGATCGGGTCGGTCCTGGAGGCTCGCCGGGCGGGGAGGAAACTGGCGACGAGGGCGATGGCCAGCAGGAAGAGGGCGCCGCCCAGGTAGGTGAGGAGGTCGAAGGGCGGGATGCCGAAGAGGAATTTCTTCAGCACGCCACTGCCGGCGGCGGCGACCACGATGCCCACCACCACGCCCACCACCGCCAACAGAGCGCCCTGTTTGAGCACCAGCACCAGGATGTCCTTCGCCTGGGCACCGAGAGCGATGCGCAAGCCCATCTCCCGGATGTGCTGGTTGACGGTGTAGGAAATGATGCCGTAGAGACCCACCGCGGCGAGCACCAGGACCACCAGGGCGAAAATGCCCAGCAGGAAGACACTGAACCGGTGGGTCGCCAGGCGCTTGTCGAGGAGGTCTTCCACGGTCGTGATCTCGGCCCCGGCGAGATTGGGGTCGAGACTCTGGATGACCTCCCGCACGGGGTTGATCAGGGCCTTGGGGTCCCCCTGGGTGCGGGTCATGAGGACCATGCCGCGGGAGGGGCGCTGCCCCTGGGGGAGGTACATGGCCGGGCGGATGGGCTCCCGGGGACCGGCCCGCTGGACATCCGCCACCACGCCGACGATGGTGCGCCAGGGGTTCTCCTCCCCCGGCTCATCCTGGCGGTCCAGGATGAGCTTCTGGCCCAGGGGGCTCTGGTCCGGCCAGAACATCTTCTTCATGGTCTCGTTGATCACCACCACCTCGGGGCTCTGGAGGTCGTCGCTGTCGCGGAGGGTGCGCCCTTCGACCGCCGCGATGCCCAGGGTCTCGAAGAAACCGGCACTGGTGTTGTTGACGATCACCCGCAGGCGATCCTCGGGTTCGAAAGCGGGGCGGCCCTCGATCAGGAAGAACATGTCGAGGGGGCGGGAATAATCGGTCAGGAACGAGTTGATGGCGGTGGCGGACTCGACCCCCGGGAGCGCCTCGATCTGGCGCAGCAAATTGCTGTAGAAGGCTGCCTGCTCCGGCGGCCCCGGGTACCGGATCCCCGGAATGTTCAACCGCAGGGTCAGCAGATTCTTGGGATTGAAGCCGGGATCCACGCGCACCAATTCCTGGAAGCTGCGGTACAGCAGCCCGCCGCCCACCAGCAGCACCAGGGTGATGGCCACCTCGAAGATCACCAGCCCCTTGCGCAGGGTGCCGCTGCCCCGTCCGGCGGAGGACCCCCGGGCGCCCCCCTCCTTCAACGCGCTGGTGAGATCCGGTTTGGAGGTCTGGAGAGCGGGCACCAGGCCGAAGAGGAAGCCGGTCAGCAAGGCGACGCCCACCGAGAAGAGGAGCACCGGGGTGTCGAAGCCCAGGTTGTCCAGCCGGGGAATCCACGGCGGTGCCAGGGCCTTCAGAGCGCCCATGCCCCAGTAGGCGAAGAGCAGGCCCAACGCCAGCCCGAAGAAGGCCAGCAGGAAGCTTTCGAGGAGCAACTGGCGCACCACCGGCCAGCGCCCGGCGCCCAGGGCGATGCGGATCGCCACCTCCCGAGTGCGGGCCGCGCCCCGCGCCAGGAGGAGGGAGGCCACGTTGGCGCACGCCACCATCAAGACCAGCACCACCACCCCGAAGATCAGCAGCAGGAAGGGGCGCACCTCCTTGACGGTCTCGTCGAGGAAAGAGACCAGGCGAATGCCCATGCCAGCGTTGGCTTCGGGGAATTGTTCCTCCAGGCCCCGGGCGATGACATCCATCTCCGACTGGGCATCGGTGGCCTTGGCCCCGGGGGCCAGCCGCCCGATGACCTCCATCCAGGGAATCTGGCGCACATTGCGGTAGGCGTCGTTGAGGATCAGCGGGGTCCACGCCTCGGTACCCTCCGGGAAGGAGAAACCCTCCGGCATCACGGCCACCACGGTCGCGCTGCGGCCGACATTGATGGTGGTGCCGACGATGCTGGGGTCGCCGCCGAAGCGGCGTTGCCAGAGGGCGTGGGAAATGACCACCAGCACCTGGCCCCCGGGGGAGGCTTCCGGGGGCATGTCCTGGGTGGTGCCGAGGTGCGGGGCAACCCCCAAGACGCGGAAGAAGTCGCCCGAAACCGTCGCCAATTGGACGACTTCGTTGCCATCGTCGGTGACCACCGTGGTGGAGAAAGGCCCGCCGAAGGCCGCCATGGTCTCGAAATGCTTGCTCTGCTGCTGCCAGTCGATGAAGTTGGGGTAGGAAATGCGCGTCCGGGGATTGTCCTCGCGCTGGCTATCCGGCCAGAGGCGCATCAGCCGATCCGGTTCCGGATAGGGCAGAGGCTCCAGGAGAATCCCCTGGATGACACTGAAAATGGCGGTGTTGGCGCCGATTCCCAGAGCCAGGGTCAGCACCGCGGCGGCGGTGAACCCAAGGTTCTTTCGTAGTCCTCTGAGGGCGAATCGAAGTTCATTCAAAAAGATTTCCATAGCTCCCCCGGGATAGAGATGCGATCATTTTCCACAAGATGACCGTGAAACGTCACGATCCTGATCCGTAGATGCACTAGCAGAGGCAAGTTGTATACAATGACGAGTGTGTTTTCAAGTTTAGTGCGCTGTTTTGTTTTGCATAAGTAGATTGAGTTACGGGCCACCTTGAAAACAACTCTACCTTGATTTGCTCTGAGGGTCGTCTCCGCAGGAGGGGGAAGTGGACAGTACATTGCGTGTGACTGGTGTCGAGGACGCCAGTTTTGTTGCCGTGTTGCGCCGGAGCGCTGAAGAAGCTCCGCAGCGTCTCGCCTATCGTTTCGTCGATGCCACCGGTCAGGCGGAATCGGAACTCACCTATGGGGAGCTCGATACCCGTGCCCGGGCGACGGGGGCTTTGCTCGCCGAGCGAGGCATCGCCGGGGAGCGCGCCGTGCTGCTCTACCCGCCGGGGGAGGAGTACGTCGTTGGCTACCTGGGCTGCCTGTACGGCGGCGCGGTGGCGGTGCCCGCCTACCCGCCTCGGCAGAACCGCAACCTGCCCCGCCTGCTGGCCATTCTGCGCGACGCGGAACCGGCGGCGATCCTGACCACCAGCGATCTGGTGGAGCGGCTGCGGCGCTGGGGCGCGGAGGTGCCGGAACTGGCGGGCATCCAGCTGTTGGCCACCGATGACCGCCGTCAGGAGGCGGCCCGGGCGGCGGCGTGGCAGGATCCCGACGCGGAGCCCTCCACCCTGGCGTTTCTGCAATACACCTCCGGCTCCACGGGTACCCCGAAGGGGGTGATGGTGAGCCACGGCAACCTTCTGGCCAACTCCCGGCTGATCCAGCAGGCGTTCGGCACCACCGAGCAGGACCGGGTGGTGAGCTGGCTGCCGCCGTACCACGACATGGGCCTCATCGGTGGCATTTTGCAGCCTCTCTTCGCCCGTTTCCCCGCCACTTTGCTGCCGCCGGTGACCTTCCTGCAACAACCGGCCCTGTGGTTGGAGCTGATCTCCCGGGAGCGGGCGACGATCTCCGGCGGGCCGAATTTTGCCTACGATCTGGTGGCCCGGCGGATGACCGAAGCGCAGCGGCAGGAGCTCGACCTGTCGTCCTGGGGGGTGGCGTTCAACGGCGCGGAGCCGGTGCGGGCGGAGACCTTGCAGCGCTTCGCGGAAACGTTCGCCTCGCAGGGTTTCTCGCCCCGGGCGTTCTACCCCTGCTATGGCCTGGCGGAGGCCACCCTCTTCGTCACCGGTGGCGACCGCGAGACCACACCGTTGGTGAGCAGCTTCGACCGCACCGCCCTGCGGCAGCACCGGGCAGCGTCCGCTCCAGAGCCCGGGGCGGACGGTGCGGCGACGTTGGTCAGCAGCGGCCACGGCGCCGCGGGCCAACGGCTCCTGGTGGTGGATCCGGAAACCTTGCAACCGGTCGATCCCGGCACGGTGGGGGAGGTGTGGATCGCTGGCTCCAGCGTCGCGGCGGGCTACTGGAAGCGCCCGGAAGCCACGGCGGAAACCTTCGGCGCCCGACTGGCCTCCGGCGAGGCTGAGACCTTCCTGCGCACCGGCGATCTGGGCTTCTTCGGGGGGCCGTCCGGGGAGGATCTCTTCGTCACGGGGCGGCGCAAGGACCTGATCATCATCCGGGGTCGCAATCACTATCCCCAGGATCTGGAGCGCACCGCCGAGGAGGCCACCGAGGGGCTGCGGGCGGGGTGCGGCGCGGCCTTTTCGGTCGAGGCGATCGAGGCGGTGGGGGACGGCGAGGACGGCGGTGGCGAAGAGCGGCTGGTGATCGTCTACGAGGTAGATCGCCACAGCGAGGCCACCAAGCCGGAGGGCGCGGAACGGGTGATGGAAGCGGTGCGCCGGGCGGTGGCGGAGAACCACGAGGTGGGGGTGCACGAGGTGGTCCTGGTGCGCATCGCCACGGTACCGAAGACCTCCAGCGGCAAGATCCAGCGCAGCGCCTGCCGGGATCTCTATCTACGGGATGAATTGACGGTGGTGGCGCGCAGCGCCTTGGCCACCGCCGCGGTGGCCCAGGAAGCGGGTCCCGATCCGGAACCGGCGGACATCCTGGCGGCGCCGCCGGAGGAGCAGCGGCGGCTGGTGGCGGAATTCCTGCGCCGGGAGGCCGCGCACCTGGTGCGACGGTCGGTCTCGCAGCTGCCCCTGGACCAACCGTTGACCGGTGTGGGCCTCGATTCCCTGTTGTCGGTGGAATTCCAGCACGCCGTGGAGACGCGGCTGGGGGTCGCGCCGGCGCTGGTCTCCCTGCTCGGTGGGGCCTCGGTGGAGGGGCTCACCGACGAGGTGTTGGAGGCTCTGGCGGGATCGACCGTCGGCCCCGATGCGGCCCCGGCGGCGGCGCGCTTCACCCCGGTGGCGGAAGGTCCCGAGACCGGGGAGTTTCCCCTCTCACCGGGCCAGCGGGCGTTGTGGTTCCTGGATCGTCTGGATCCCGCCGCGGCGGCCTACAACATCGTCGCGGCGGCCCGGGTGAACGGCCTCGACCCCGAGGCGTTGGAGCGTTCCTTCCAGTTGCTGAGCCGCCGTCATCCCGCCCTGCGCACCACCTTCCGGGCGCGCTCCGGGGAGCCGTACCTGCACGTGGCGGCGACCGGATCGGTCGATTTTCGGGTCGAGGAGGCCATTCCCGGGGAGGCGATGCCGGTCTTGCGGCGGCGCATGACGGTGGCGGCGTTCCGCCCCTTCGACCTGGAGCAAGGGCCGTTGCTGCGCCTGCGGCTTTTCCCCATCGGGACGGGGGACGAGGGACCCTCCGGAGAGTCCACGACCGGTGGCTACGCCGTGGTCCTGGCGGTGCACCATCTGGTGGCGGATCTGTGGTCGGTGGCGGTGTTGTTGCGGGAACTGGCCGTGGTCTATCGGCTGGAGATGCAACGGGAGGCGCCCCCTGAAGGCGGTGCGGGATCATGGGGCGAGAGCCTCTCCCTGCTGCCCCCCCTGGAGGTGCGGGCCACGGACCATGCCCAGGCCCAGCGGCGGCTGCTGGAGGGGCCCCAGGGGGCGGTGCTGGAAGCCTACTGGCGGCAGCGGCTGGAGGATCCGGCGGTGCTGGCCCCCCTGGAGCTGCCCACCGACCGGCCCCGTCCCCCGGTGCAGCGGTACCGGGGCGCCCTGGCTTCGCTCCCCTTGCCGCAGTCGGTGGCGGCGGCACTGAACACCCTGGCGGGGCACCACGGCAGCACCCTGTTTACGGCGCTGCTGGCGGCTTTTCAGGTGCTGCTGCATCGCTATTCCGGGCAGCGGCACATCCTGGTGGGCGCGCCCACGGCCAATCGGGAGAGCGCGGCGGTGGCGGGAGTGGTGGGATACTTTGTCAACCCGGTGGTGGTCGCCGGGGACCTGGGGGACGATCCGTCCTTCGCCGATTTTCTGGAGGCCCTGCGGGATACCACTCTGGCGGCCTTTGCCCACGGTGCCTACCCCTTCCCCCGGCTGGTGGAGAAGCTCCAGCCGGTGCGCGACCCCAGCCGCTCGCCGATCTTCCAGGTGCTCTTCGCCTTGCAGCGGGCACCGGGTTTTGAAGGCTCCGCCCTGGGTGCATTCGCCATGGGCCAGGAAGGGGCGCGGCTGCGGCTGACGGAAGGGCTGGAACTCCACTCTCTCCCCCTGGGGGAACGGCGGGCACAGTTCGACCTTAGCCTGTTGGCGGCGGAGGTGGACGACTCCGTGACGCTGGCGCTGGAGTACAACACCGCGCTCTTCGATCCCGGCACCGCGGAGCGCTTCCTGGGGCACCTGGCGGTGCTCCTGGGGGCGGTGGGGAGCGACCCCCAACAGGCGATCTCCCGGGTTGGGCTGTTGACCCCGGCGGAACGCGATCAGCTGGTGGCGGTGTGGAACGACACCGCCGTGCCCTATCCCGATGGGGTTTGCCTGCACGAACTCTTCGAAGCCCAGGCCGCCGCCAAGCCGGAGGCCACGGCGCTGGTGTGGGGAGAGGAGCGGTGGAGTTACCGCGCTCTGGATGCTGCCGCGGCGGCCCTGGCGGTGCGATTGCGCCGCCGAGGGGTCGGCCCGGAAGTGCGGGTGGCGGTGCTCCTGGAGCGGACCTCGAAGCTCGTGGTGTCGCTCCTGGCGGTGCTCAAGGCGGGCGGGGTGTATGTGCCCCTGGATCCGTCCTATCCCGAGGAGCGCCAGCGGTGGATCCTGGAGGATGCCGCGGTGGCGGTGCTGATCACCGAACCGGGGCCTGCGGCGGAGGCCCTGGGGAGCGTGGTCCCGGCGGCCAACACCTTGCTGTTGGAGGGGGCGTTGCCGGAGGACGAGGGGGTCGAGCTGACCCGCTCCGCGGTCGGGCCGCACCACCTGGCGTATCTGATCTACACCTCCGGTTCCACCGGTCGGCCCAAGGCCGTGGCGATCGAGCATCACAGCCCGGTGGCGCTGGTCTCCTGGGCGCGGGCGGCCTATTCGCCGGACGAGTTGGAGGGGGTGCTGGCGGCCACCTCGGTGTGCTTCGACCTGTCGATCTTCGAACTCTTCGTACCCCTGGCGAGCGGCGGCATGGTGGTCCTGGTGGACGACGCCCTGGCTCTGTTGGAAGGGGCGGCACGGGTGCCCGCCCTGGAGGCGGTGTCGCTGATCAACACCGTACCTTCCGCCATGCGGGAATTGGTGCGCCTGGGCAAGGTGCCGGATTCGGTGATCACGGTCAATCTGGCCGGGGAACCGCTGCCGGGAGTGCTGGTGGACGGCATCCACGAGACGACGGCGGTGCACCGGGTGTTCAACCTGTACGGCCCGTCGGAGGATACGACCTATTCGACCGGCGCGGTGATCCCCAAGCGCGGGGAACGGGGGGGGCGGGAGCCGAGCATCGGTCGTCCTCTGCCCAACGGTCGGGCCTATGTCCTGGATCGTCACGGTGAGCCGACGCCGGTGGGCGTGCCCGGAGAGTTGTACCTGGGCGGCGCCGGGGTGGCCCGGGGGTATCTGGGGCGTCCGGCGCTGACCGCCGAGCGTTTCGTGCCGGATCCATTCACCACCGGCGCCCTCGGCGCCCCCGGCTCCGTCGATGCCATCGGTGGCGACCGGTTGTACCGCACCGGCGATCGGGCGCGGTTCCGGGCCAGCGGCGATCTGGACTTCCTGGGGCGGCTGGATCATCAGATCAAGCTGCGGGGCTTCCGCATCGAATTGGGGGAAGTGGAGGCGGCGCTGGCGGCGCTGCCGGAGATCCGGGAAGCCGTGGCCATGGTGCGGGAGGACATCCCCGGGGATCCCCGGCTGGTGGCCTACGGGGTGCTGGAATCGCCCTCTACCGATTCAGCCGATTCCGCCGAGGCTGCGGTGGATCTCGACGCCCTCAAGGATCGACTGGGCGCGCGGCTGCCGGAGTACATGGTGCCCGCCGCCTTCGTCCTCCTGGAGGCCCTGCCCTTGACGCCCAACGGCAAGGTGGACCGCAAGCGGTTGCCAGCGCCGGAGGTGGGTTCCACGGTGGCCTTCGAGGCCCCCGCCCATCCCGTGGAAGAGTTGCTGGCGGCGATCTGGTGCGAGGTCTTGGGGGTGGAGCGGGTGGGGCGCCACGATGACTTCTTCGCCCTGGGCGGTCACTCCCTGCTGGCCACCCAGGTGCTGGCCCGCATCACGGAGCGTTTGCGCCTGGAACTGCCGCTGAGCACCCTCTTTGAGGCGCCCACGTTGGCGGCCCTGGGGCGGCGGGTGGGGGCGGCGCTGGCGACTCCCGGGACCGCCGGAGCCGATGGGGAGGCCACCGTGGCCGCTCTGCGGAGCACCCAGGACGGGGCGGCGGCGGAGCTGCCCCTCTCCTTCGCCCAGCAGCGCCTGTGGTTCCTGGACCAGTTGGAGTCCGGCAGCCCGTTCTACAACCTGCCCCTGGCCTATCGCTTGCGGGGCACCCTGGACCTGGGGGCCTTCGAAGCCGCCTTCGCGGAGATCGTGCGCCGCCACGAGGCGTTGCGCACCCGCTTCCCGGCCCAGGATGGTCGGCCCCGCCAGGTGATCGAGGCGCCCGGCGGCTTCTCCATGACGGTGGTGGATCTCGCCGCCCCCGGGGAGGCCCCGGCGGGGATGGAACAGACCCGACTCCGCCTGGCCCGCCTGACCCGTCTGACCCGGAAAGAGGCCCAGCGGCCTTTTGATCTCGCCCGGGGGCCGCTGCTGCGGGTGACCGTCGCCCGCCTGGGGGAGGTCGAGGGAGAGCCGGAGCACGCCGTGCTCGTCACCGTGCACCATATCGTCGGGGATGGCTGGTCCATGGGGGTCCTGTTGGAGGAACTCTCCGCCCTCTACGGTGCCTTCCTCAAGGGAGAGCCTTCGCCCCTGCCGGCGTTGCCCATTCAATATACCGACTTCGCGGCGTGGCAACAGCGCTGGTTGGAGGGCGAGCGGCTGGAGGCGGATCTGGAGTACTGGCGGCGGCGTCTGGAGGGGGCGCCCCCGGCGCTCGACTTGCCCACCGACCGACCTCGCCCGGCGACCCAGAGCTACCGGGGCGCCCGCATCCCGGTGCGGCTGGCGGAACGACCCGCTCTGGCGGAAAGGGCCCGGGAGCATGGTGCCACCTTGTATATGGTGCTGCTGGCGGGTTTCGCCACCCTCCTGCACCGCTACACTGGCGATACCGATCTGGTGGTCGGCACCCCGGTGGCGAATCGGCATCGGGTGGAGGTGGAGGGACTGATCGGTTTCTTCGCCAACACCCTGGCCCTGCGCATCGAAAGCGCGCCCCACGCCACCTTCTCCGAGCTGCTCCAGCGGGTGAGGCAGGTGACCCTGGAAGCCCAGGCTCATCAGGATCTACCCTTCGAGCGGCTGGTGGAGGAGCTGGCGCCCCAGCGGGATCTCTCGCGGTCACCGATCTTCCAGGTGCTGTTCGTCATGCAGAACGCGCCGCGACAGACGCCGACCCTGCCGGGACTGACCCTGGTCCCCCTGGAGGTCGATACCGGCACGGCGAAATTCGACCTCACCCTGTCCCTGGAGGAGAACGGGCAGGAAGGTTGGTTGGAGTACTCCACCGACCTCTTTGATCCGGCCACCATGGAGCGCCTGCTGGACCACTATCAGCGGTTGCTGGCCGCCGTGACGGATCCCGAGAACACCGCCCAGCGCGCCCTCGACGCCTTGCCGATGCTCAGCGCGGCGGAGCACCAACAGGTCATGGCCTGGGGCCAGGGCGGCCCCGCATCGTCCTCGACGACGGTTCTGGAGGCGGTCTATCGGCAGGCGGAAGCCACCCCGGAGGCCCCGGCGTTGCGCTACGAGGATCGGGTGTTGACCTTCGCCGAGGTGAGCGCGGCGGGCCGCCGCCTGGCGGCGATCCTGCGCCGACGGGGAGCCGGGTCGGGCTCGGTGGTGGGGCTCTTCCTGGAACGGGGTCTGGAAGCCCCCATGGCGGTGCTGGGAATCCTCAGCAGTGGTGCCGCCTATCTGCCCCTGGACCCCGCCTACCCGGACCAGCGGCTGGCCCTGATGCTCCAGGACGCGGCCTGCTCCCTGGCGGTGACCCAGGGCGATCTGGTGGCTCGCCTGCCCGGCGGCGTGGCGGCGGTGGACGCCGGGGATCTACTGTCGGCGGGGGAGGGCGCCGCCGCGCCCGTGGCGTCGCCCGGCGCTCTGGAACTCGCCTACGTCATCTACACCTCCGGTTCCACCGGCGAGCCCAAGGGCATCGCCCTGGGCCACGGCGTGCTCTCCAACATGGTGGATTGGTATGGGGCGCAGCTGCGCGGCGCGGCGACCGGTGGTCCCCTGGGTCCCGCCCTGCAATTCGCCTCCATCGGCTTCGACGTCAGCTTTATGGAGATCTTCGCCGCCTGGTGTGGGGGTGGGGAACTGGTCATGGTGGGGGAGGAGGCGCGGCGGGATATGGCGGCGCTGGCGGCGCTGATCCAGCGGCAAAAGGTGGAGACCGCCATCGTGCCGGTGGTGGTGCTGCATTGCCTGGCGGAGGAATGGGCGGAGCTGGAGGCGGGGCAATTGCCCCTGCGGCGGCTGATCGCCACCGGTGAGCAGCTGACGGTGACCCCGGCGGTACGCACCCTCTTCCGTCGCCACACCGATCTGACCTTGCACAATTACTATGGCCCTTCGGAAGCCCACGTGGTCACCGCCCTCACCCTGCCTCCGGACGCCGGTCTATGGCCCTCGGCGCCCAGCATTGGTCGGCCCATCGCCGGAGCCGAGATCCGCATCCTCAATTCCCTGGGTGCGCCCCAACCGGTGGGGGTGCCGGGCGAACTGGCCATCGGTGGTGTCACCCTGGCGCGGGGCTACCAGGGTCGCAGCGCCGAGACCGCTGCGGTCTTTGTGCCCGATCCCTTCGGGCAGAGCGGAGCGGGGGACCGGTTGTACCGCAGTGGCGATCAGGCCCGCTGGCGGGCGGATGGCACGGTGGAGTTTCTGGGACGGCGGGATACCCAGCTGAAGATTCGCGGTTTCCGGGTGGAGCCGGGCGAGGTGGAGGCGGTGCTCGATAGCCATCCGGCGGTGCGCGATGCTGCGGTGGTGGCCTGGGAGTCCGGCGAGCCCAACGCCGGAGGGCGGCGTCTGGTGGCCTACGTGGTGCCGGAAGGTGGTTCTCTGGACGAGTTGGGAGAGCTGCGCGGGTACCTCCATCGTCGCCTGCCAGAACACATGGTGCCCTCCGCCTTCGTGCAACTGGAGCGCCTACCCCTGAATCGCAACGGCAAGTTGGACCGCTCCGCCCTGCCCGCCCCCGAGGGCGGACTGGGCCGACCGGACTACGTCGCCCCCCGCACCGTCCTGGAGCAGGTGGTGGCGGAGGTGTGGGAGGAGGTCCTGGGGGTCGAAAGGGTGGGCGTGGAGGACGGCTTCTTCGAGATGGGGGGACACTCCCTGATCGCCACCCAGGCGATCTCCCGCCTGCGCCGCCGTTTGGGGGTCGCTCTCCCCTTGAAGGCGCTGTTCGAAAATCCCACCGTGGCCACCTTCAGTCTGCGGCTGGAAGCGGCGCTGGGACAGGGGGCGGTGGAGTCGAGAATCCGGCGGCATCGCGAGACAACCCAGCTCCCTCTCTCGTACTCCCAGCAGCGCCTGTGGTTCCTGGATCAGCTGGAATCGGGCTCCGCCTTCTACAACGTGGCGGGGGCCTACCGCCTGCGAGGTGCCTTGTCGGTGGTGACCCTGGAGCGCACCTTCCGCGAGGTGGTGCGTCGCCACGAGGCGTTGCGCACCCATTTTGAGGCCCACGACGGGCGCCCGACGCAGGTGATCGAGCCGGAGCGTGACCTGGCCCTGCGGGTGGTCGATCTCTCGACCCTGTCGCCCGCCGCAGGGGAGGCGGAGTGCTGGCGCGGGGCGCACCGCGAGGCCCGCCGTCCCTTCGATCTGGCCCACGGGCCGCTGCTGCGGGTGACGGTCGTCCGCCTGGCGAGCGGTGGGCTGGAGGACGCCGGGGATCACGTGGCCCTCATCACCCTGCACCACATCGTCGGCGATGGCTGGTCCCTGGGGGTTCTGCTGCGGGAGGTTTCGATCCTCTACGGGGCCTTTCTGGACGGGGGGGCCTCACCGCTGCCGGATCTGCCGATCCAATACGTCGATTTCGCCGCCTGGCAGCGACGGCGGCTGGAAGGGGAGCGGCTGCGCGCCGAGGTGGATCATTGGCGCGAGCGCCTGGACGGCGCTCCGGCGGCGCTGGATCTGCCCACGGATCGACCGCGACCGACCTTGCAGAGCTACCGGGGCGCCCGTCTGGGGGTCCTGTTGCCGGAGACCTTGGCGGAGGATCTGGGGGCGCTGGCGCGCCACCACGGCGCCACCCCCTACATGGTGCTCCTGGCGGGCTTCGTCGCTCTCCTCCACCGCTACACGGGGGAGCGGGATCTGGTGGTGGGCACGCCGGTGGCCAACCGCCACCGGGTGGAGGTGGAGAACCTCATCGGCTTCTTCGCCAACACCCTGGCGCTGCGCCTCGACTTCCCGCCGGGGGCTACCTTCGGCGCTCTCCTGGAGCGGGTGCGGGCCGTCACCCTGGAGGCCCAGGAACACCAGGATCTGCCTTTCGAACGGCTGGTGGAGGCACTGGCGCCGCGCCGGGATCTCTCCCGCTCGCCCATCTTCCAGGTGCTCTTCGTGATGCAGAACGCCCCCCACCAGGAACCCTCCCTGGCGGGACTCGCCGTGACCTCCGTGGCGCTGGACCCCGGCACCGCCCGGTGCGATCTCACCCTGAGTCTGGACGAGGATGGTCGCCAGGGTTGGCTGGAATACGCCACGGATCTCTTCGATGGCGCCACCATGGAGCGTTTCCTGGGGCATTACCAGCGCTTGTTGGCGGCGGTGGTTCGCCCCGACGGACTGCGGCGGGAGATCGACCGGCTGCCGATGCTGCATCCGGCGGAGCGGCGGCAGCTGTTGGATTGGGGGACCGGTCCGGTGGGGAGCGCCGAGACCTCGGTGCTGGAGATCTTCCAGCGGGTGGCCCTGGCCACGCCGGAGGCTCCCGCCCTGCGCTGCGGCGAGGAGGTCTGGAGCTACCGACGGGTGGATGCGGTGGCGCGACAGCTGGCGGCGGCCCTGCGCCAACGGGGGGCGGGCCGCTCTGGGGTCGGTGGCCGCGAGGTGGTGGGCCTTTTCCTGGAGCGGGGCGCGGCCGCGCCGGTGGCGGTGCTGGCCATTCTCGCTACCGGCACCGCGTACCTCCCCCTGGATCCCGCCTATCCGGATGACCGTCTGGCGCTGATGTTCGAGGATGCGGGTTGTGGCCTGGTGGTGACCAGTGGTCGCCTGGCCTCCCGCTTGCCCCGGGGGGTGGAGGCGGTGGATGTCGGTCCTTTGCTGGCCGACGAAGGCGCGTCCGCGCCGCCCATGACCCTTCCCCCCAGCGCGGCGGCGGCCTACGTCATGTACACCTCCGGGTCCACCGGTCGACCCAAGGGCATCACCCTGAGTCATGGCGCGCTGGCCAATCTGGTGCGTTGGTACACGGGGGTGGTGCGGGCGCGGTCCGGCGACGGTCCCATGCTGCAATACGCCTCCATCGGTTTCGACGTCTCCTTCATGGAGATTTTCGGGGCCTGGGGCACCGGTAGCGAACTGGTCATGGTGGGCGAGGAACAGCGCCAGGATATGGCGGCCCTGGCGGCGTTGATCGGTCGCCACGGGGTGGCCACCGCCATCGTGCCGGTGGTGGTGCTCCATTGCCTGGCGGAGGAGTGGCTGGAGTTGGGGGAGGAAGAGTTGCCGCGACGGCTGCATGGCCTGCGACTCCTGATCGCCACCGGGGAGCAGCTGACCATCACCCCGGCGGTGCGGGAACTCTTCCGGCGGCATCCGCAGCTGGAATTGCACAACGATTACGGCCCGTCGGAAACCCATGTGGTCAGCGCCCTGACCTTGCCCTCCTCCCCGGATCGCTGGCCCGTGGCCCCCGCCATCGGCGGCCCCATCGACGGCGTGACCCTGCGCATCGTCGATGCCCAGGGCGCCCTCCAGCCCCTGGGGGTCCCGGGGGAACTGGCCATCGGCGGCCTGGCCCTGGCCCGCGGCTACCTGGGGCAACCGGCCCAGACCGCCGCGCTCTTCGTGCCCGATCCCTTCGCCGCGCCGGGGCCGGGCGAGGGCGGCGGTCGGCTCTACCGCAGCGGCGATCTGGCCCGCTGGCGGGCCGATGGCACGGTGGAATTTCTGGGACGGCGGGACGGTCAGCTGAAGATCCGGGGATTCCGGGTGGAACCCGGCGAGGTGGAGGCGGTGCTGGGCAGCCAGGCGGCGGTGCGGGACGCGGTGGTGTTGCCCTGGGGCGAGGCGGAGGAGAAGCGGCTGGTGGCCTATCTGGTGCCCGAGCCGCCGGAGCGGGGCGATGCCGAGATCGACCTCGCCGGGTTGCGGGCTGCCCTGCGGCGACGGCTGCCGGAGCATATGGTGCCCTCCGCCTTCGTGCTGCTGGATCGCCTGCCCCTGAACACCAACGGCAAGCTCGACCGGGCTGCCTTGCCGGGTCCCGACATGGGTGCCCACCGGGCGCAATACGTCGCCCCCAGCACCGTCTTCGAGCAGGTCGTGGCCACCCTCTGGGGAGAGGTGCTGGGCCTCGAGAAGGTGGGTGCGGAAGACGACTTCTTCGATCTCGGAGGTCACTCCCTGTTGGCCACTCAGGTGGTCTCGCGGCTGCGCCGCAGTCTCGGGGTGGAATTGCCCCTGCGGACCCTGTTCGAATGCCCCACGGTGGCGGGGTTTGCCGCCCGGGTGGAGGAGGCTCGGGGGCGGGACTCGGCGACCACCAGCCAGGCGATGATTACCCCCCGGCCCCCGGGCGGGGGCAACCCGCCCCTGTCCTTCGCCCAACAGCGCCTGTGGTTCCTGGACCAGCTGGAATCCGGCTCCGCCTTCTACAATGTGCCCGGCGCCTACCGCCTGCGGGGCGCCCTGGTGCCGTGGGTCCTGGAGCGCACCTTCCAGGCGGTGGTGGACCGCCACGAGGCCCTGCGCACCCGCTTCCCGGCGGTGGATGGCGAACCCCGCCAGGAGATCCTGGAGCGGCTGCCCTTCACCGTGCCGATGGTGGATCTCTCCGGCCTCGACACGACGGAGCGCGAGGCCGAGCTGTCGCGCCTGGCCCAGGGGGAGGCGCGCCGTACCTTCGATCTGGAGCGGGGACCGCTGATGCGGGTGAATTTGCTGCGCCTCCAGACCGCCCCGGCGGAGGCGGAGCACGCCGCCCTGGTCAACCTGCACCACATCGTCAGCGACGGGTGGTCGCTGGGGGTGTTGATCCGCGAGGTGGCGGTGCTCTACGAAGCCTTTGCCTCCGGTATGGGCGGCGCTGACGGCGCTGACCTCAGCGGCCCGGGCGCCTTGCCGCCGCTGCCGGTGCAATATGGCGATTATGCCGCGTGGCAGCGCCGCTGGCTCGCCGGGGAGCGCCTGGAGCAGGAGCTGGAGCACTGGCGTCAGTGCTTGACGGGGGCACCGCCGGTGCTGGATTTGCCCACCGACCGACCCCGCCCGCCGGTGCAGAGCTACCGAGGCGCCAAGTTGCCGGTGGTTCTGCCCAGGGCTCTCTCCCGCCGGGTGGGGGAGGTGGCCCGGGGCTTCGGGGTGACCCCCTTCATGGTCCTGCAGGCGGCTTACGACACCCTGCTCTACCGCTATACCCGGGAGACGGATCTGATGGTGGGCTCCCCGGTGGCCAACCGGGACCGACTGGAGATCGAGGGCCTGATCGGCTTCTTCGTCAACACCTTGCCCCTGCGGGTGGACCTCTCCGGCTCCCCCGCCTTTGCCGAGCTGGTGGCGCGGGTGCGGCGGGTGACCCTGGATGCCTACGCCCACCAGGACGTGCCCTTCGAGAAACTGGTCGAGGAGCTGGCGCCACAACGGGATCTGGCCCATGCGCCCCTCTTCCAGGTGCTCTTCGTGTTGCAGAACGCCCCCCGGGGGGAAATCGCCGTGGGCGGGTTGGAGTTGACCCCCGTGCCCTTCGATACAGGCACTTCGAAGTTCGACCTGACCCTCTCCCTGGAGGAGCGAGAAGGGCGGCTGGAGGGGTGGTGGGAGTACGCCACGGACCTCTTTGACGACGCCACCCTGGAACGACTGTCGGGACATTTCCAGGTGCTCTTGGAAGGGGCCGTGATGGCCCCCGAAACGCCGCTGGATCGGCTGCCTCTGGTCACCAACGCAGAGCGCCGCCAGCTGCTGGTGGAGTGGAACGACACGGAGCGGGAAGAGCCCCTGTCCACCGTGGTGCCGTGGTTCGAACGGCAGGTGGCGGCGACCCCCGAGGCTCCGGCGGTGGTCTTCCGCCCCGAGGCCCCAGTGAGCTACGGCGAACTGAACGCCCGCGCCAACCGCCTGGCCCGCGCCCTGGTGCGCCGGGGGGTCGGTCGCGATACGGCGGTGGGGATCTGCCTGGAGCGGGGACTGGCGATGGTCACTGCGGTGGTCGCCATCTACAAGGCTGGCGGCGCGTACGTGCCGCTCGATCCGGCGTACCCGGAAGAGCGGCTGGGCTTCATGTTGGAGGAGGCCGCCTGCCCCGTCCTGCTGACCCAGGAGAGCTTGCGGGAGGCCCTGCCCACCGACGCCCTGGCCGCCATGGAGGTGCTCCTCCTGGACGATCCGGCGTGGTTCCCGGAGGAGTCGAACGACAATCTGGGACCCGCTCAGGCCCCGGCTCCGGAGAATCTGGGCTACATCATCTACACCTCCGGCTCCACCGGTCGCCCCAAGGGCATCGCTCTGTCCCACGGCGCCCTGGCCAACCTGATCGAGTGGCATCGGGAGACGATGCTCACCGGCGCCCGCATGCTGGGCTTCGCCTCCCTCTCCTTCGATGCCAGTTTCCACGAATACTTCGCCACCTGGTGCTCCGGCGGCACGCTGTATCTGGTGCCGGAGGCGCTGCGCCGGGATGTGTCGGCGCTGACCCGGTTCTTGAGCGAGGAAAGAATCGAGAAGGTCATCCTGCCGGTGGTGGTGCTCCAGCGCCTGGCGGAAGAGTGGTCCGAGGTCGCGGACGGTGATGGCGACGATGGGGCGCGGACGGTGGCCCTGAAGGAGCTCACCACCACCGGCGAGGCGCTCTACATCACACCGCCGGTGGTGGCCCTCTTCGAGCGTCATCCGGAGATCGTCTTCCACAACCATTACGGTCCGTCGGAGACCCACGTGGTGACGGCGTTGACCCTGCCCCCGGCCTCGCGCCGGGTGGGGGAGCGCTCCGGCGCCGCGGCGTGGCCGTCCCATCCCTCCATCGGCTTCCCCATCGCCCGCACCACGATCTACATCCTGAACCGGGCGCTGGAACCGGCTCCCGTGGGGGTGCCGGGGGATCTCTACATCGGCGGTGTTTCCCTGGCCCGGGGCTACATCCACCAGCCGGGGCTCACCGCCGAGCGCTTCATCCCGGATCCCTTCGCCTCGGCGGCGGTCGGTGGCGGCGGTCGCCTCTACGCCACCGGCGACCTGGCCCGCTACCAGCGCAACGGCGAGATCGAATTCCTGGGTCGTCTCGATCACCAGGTGAAGATCCGCGGTTTCCGCATCGAACCGGCGGAGATCGAGGCGGTGCTCACGGAGCATCCGCAGGTCCACGACGCTGCGGTGATCCCCGTGGAAAGCGCCGGGGAAAAGCGCCTGGTGGCCTACCTGGTGGTCTCTCAGGGCTCCGCTCCAGAGCCCGCCGCGGTGCGCGCCTACCTGGCGGAGCGCATGCCGGAATACATGATTCCGGCGGCCTACGTGCTGCTGGATGCCTTCCCCCTGACCGCCAACGGCAAGCTGGACCGCAAGGCCCTGCCCGCCCCAGAAGGGGTGCGCGGCACTGCGGAAGGGGAGTACGTCGCCCCCCGGACGGCCACGGAGGAGATCCTGGTGGGGCTCTGGGCGGCGCTGCTGGGCGTCACGGACACCAGTCCGGCGGAGGGGGAGGCAGGCAAGATTCCGCCCCGAGAGCAGATCGGCGTCGAGGACAATTTCTTCCAACTGGGCGGCCACTCGTTGCTCGCCACCCGGTTGGTGTCGCGCATCCGCGCCGCCTTTGGGGTGGAGATGCCCCTGGCGGAGGTGTTCAAGAAGCCGACCATCGCGGGGCAGGGGGCGTGGGTGGATGCGGCCCGGCGGGAGGGCGCGGGGCTCACCGCGCCCCCCATCGAGCCCCTGGATTGGACGGCACGCCCGGACGCGCCGCCGCCGCTGTCCTTCGCCCAGGAGCGTCTGTGGCTGCTCGATCGCCTCTTCCCGGACAGTGCGGTGTACAACCTCTCCCAGGCGTTGGAGCTGGTCGGTCCGCTGGACGTGGCCGCCTTCGAGGCCGCCTTCCGCACCGTGGCCGAGCGCCACGAAGTGCTGCGCACCGTCTTCGGGGTGCGCGACGAGCTGCCGGTGCAGTTGATCGCGCCGGGGCCGCAACTCCATCTCCGGGGGGTGGATCTGTCCGGCCTGGCGTCTTCGGACCTGGAACCCGCCGTGGCCGAGGCCCGCCGCCTGGCCGCCGACGAGGCCGGGCAGGGCTTCAACCTGGAGCGGGGTCCCCTGCTGCGCCTGCGTCTGCTGCGGCTCCGGCCCGACCACCACGCCCTGGTGCTCAACATGCACCACGTGGTGGGGGATGATTGGTCGATCCAGATTCTGGTGCGGGAGGTGGCGGAGGCCTACCAGAGCCATCGCCGGGGCGTCCCGTCCTCCCTGCCCCTGCCGCCCATCCAATACGCCGACTACGCGGCCTGGCAGCGTCGCTATCTGGCGGACGAGATCCTCGATCGGCAGATGGACTTCTGGCTGGGCCAACTCTCCGGCGAATTGCCGGTGTTGCGGCTGCCCACCGACCACCCGCGACCCAAGGTGCGGAAGTTCCTGGGCGACACGGTGGAATTCCAGCTGGAGCCGGAGGTGGCGGCGGGGGTGCGGGAGCTGGCCCTGCGCCAGGGCTTGACGCCCTTCATGGTCTTCCTGGCGGCCTATGCTGCGGCCCTGGGCCGGGTCGCCGGGCAGGAGGATCTGATCGTCGGTTCCGCCGTGGCCAACCGTGGTCAGGGCGAGGTGGAAGGGCTGATCGGCTTCTTTGTCAACATCCTGGCGCTGCGCCTGGATCTTTCCGGCGCGCCCTCCTGGCGCGAGTTCCTGGAGCGGGTGCGGCGGGTCAGCCTGGAGGCGTTCGACCACCAGGCCATGCCCTTCGAGCGGCTGGTGGCGGCCCTCGCCCCGGATCGTAGTGATCTGTCCCAACCGGCGCTGCGCCAGGTGGGCTTCACCTATGTCAGCGATGCGGGCCGAGACGTCCAGCTGCCGGGGCTCGAGGTCCGTCCCCTGGCCTTTGACCGCAAGTCCGCCCGCCTGGACGTGACGCTGGTGGTGCGCACCCAGGGGGAGACCTTCCACGGCGAGTTGGAATATTCCACCGAACTCTTCAAGGCCGCCACCATGGAGCGCTTTGCGGGCTTCCTGACGACCCTGCTGAAGGCCATGGTGGAGGCGGTGGAAGAGCCCGTGCCCGCGCTGCCGCCGCTGGTGGACCATCCGGCACCCACGACCGCCGAGGCTCCGGGCACCGGGTCGAGGGCTGCCGCTGCCGCTGCGACCGCTGCGACCGATGCGGTGGCTGTGGTGGATCCGGTGGATGCCGCCGTGGCTCGCCTGGGGGCCGAATCGAACCTCACCGACACCCAGAGCCTGTTCTGGTTCACCCACAAGCTCAAAGTCACCAGCCAGCTGGACTTCGAGCGGGTGACCGCGCTGATCGCCATCGAGCGGGACCTGGATCCGGAGCTCTTCCGCATCGCCCTCCAGGGGGTGGTGGACCGTGCCGACATCCTGCGTTCGCGCTTCGGCGAGGTGGATGGGGTGCCCCTGCGGGAGGTGGTGGAGTCCATGCCGGTGGAGCTGGCCATGGCGGATTTCAGCGCCGAATCCAGCGCGGAGGAGCGCCGGGCCGCGATCCACCGCTGGGCGGAGGCGCGGGCCGCCATCAAGACCGACTTCGCCGATCGTCTCTTCGACTTCGGTCTGGTGCGGATGGGGCCGGAGGAGCACGTCTTCTACCTCTCCATCCACCACATCATCATCGATGCGTTTTCCATCTCGGTGATCTTCCGCCGGGCCTCCGAGCACTACACGCTGCTGGAGGCGGGGGAGCTGGGCCAGGATCCTCGCCAGTGGACCGAGGAGCAATCCCCGCCCCTGGCCTCGTACCAGGATTTCGTGGACTATGAGAAAGGGCTGCGGCAGACGCCCCGCTGGCCCCGGGCGGAGAAGTATTGGCGGGAGAAGCTGGCCCTGCCCTTCACCCCCACCCGCTTCTATCGCCGGGGCACCGAAACCGCCCTCCAGGCGGTGCGCCACACGGTGAAGGTGGATACCCAACTCACCGCAGCGCTGAAGGCCATGGCGGCGCGGGAGGGCTTCTTCTCCCCGGCGGTGCTCTTCGCCACCGTCTTCTATGCCTACATCGCCCGTCTCCACGGCCCCGGGGTGTGGCGTCTGGGTACCACCTACGCCAACCGACCGTCGCAATTCCTGCCCATGGTGGGGCTGAGCATGGTCACCTGCCCCCTGCAGACGGAAGTCGCGGCGGGGGACAGCTGGGATTCCCTGGCCCGCAAGGTGCAGCTGGAGACCGTGGGTACCGCCCGCTTCCAGTTCTACCCGGTGCGCAATCCGCCGACGGCGCCGATCTTCGACGCCTACATCAACTACCAGAGCGCCACCTTCCCGGAATTCGGTGGCGCCCCGGCCCACTTCGAGCTGCCCACCGCGGGCTTCACCCGTCACAACCTGGACCTGATGGTCAGCGATTTCGACGGTGAGGGGCGTTTCCGCATCGACTTCGACTTCAACGTCGGCGCCTTCGACGCCACCGAGCAGGAACGGTCCCTGGGGCATTTCCTGACCCTGTTGCGCTCCCTGGTGGAAAACGTCCAGCTGCCCATCGCCCGGGCGCCGATGCTCTCGGCGACGGAGCGACGGCAGCTCCTGGAATGGAGCGCCGAGCCGTGGACCGCGCCGCCGCTGGACGGTCGCGCTGGCCTGCTGCACGCCCTGGCGGAGGCCCAGGCAGCGCGCACCCCGGACGCCCCGGCGTTGCTCTTCGATGGCGAAGCCCTCTCGTTCGGGGCGCTGGATCGCCGGGCCAACGCCCTGGCCCACCGCCTGCGGGCGCTGGGGGTGGGGCCGGAGTCGCGGGTCGGCGTGGCCATGCACCGGGCCTTCGAGCTGTGGGTGGCGCTGCTGGGGGTCCTCAAAGCCGGGGGCGCGTATGTGCCCCTCGATCCCTCCTACCCCCGGGAACGCCTGGCCTACATGATGGACGATGCCGGGATCTCGGTGGTATTGACCCACGGTCCGGCCCGGGATGAGCTACCGGCGGTGGATCCGGCAGCGGTCACGGTGCTCCTCCTGGATGGTTTCGCGGAGCAGGCGGAGACCCCGCCGGCGTCCGGGGTGACCCCGGACAATCTCGCCTACCTGATCTACACCTCCGGCTCCACGGGGCTGCCCAAGGGGGTGATGATTCCCCACCGGCAGATCGTCACCCGCGTGCTGTGGGGCAAGGCGGTGGATCTGGTGGCGGGGAAGCGTTACCTGGCCAAGACCTCCATCTCCTTCGACATCTCCGTGGCGGAGATCTTCGTGCCTCTGGCCGCCGGGGCCACCGCCATCGTGGCCCGCCCCGGGGGCCAGCGGGACGCCGCCTATCTGGTGCGGTTGATGGCTCGGGAGAAGGTGACCAACGCCTCCATCCCACCGTCCCAACTGCGCATGGTGCTGGAACAGCCCCAACTGGCGGAGTGCACCGCTTTGGAATTGCTGTTCTGCGGTGCCGAAGCCTTCCCGGCGGAGCTGGCGGAGCGTTTCCAGAAGGTGCTGCCCATCCGGGTGGAGAACCGCTACGGCCCCACGGAGACCACCATTTCGGTGACCACCTGGCCGGTGCGCCGGGGGAAGGAGACGGGGATCGTCCCCATCGGGCGCCCCACCAACGGCAGCCGGATCTATCTGGTGGATGCCGCCGACGAGTTGCTGCCGCCGGGGATCCCCGGGGAATTGCTGATCGGTGGACCGGCGGTGGGCCGGGGCTACCTGGATCGCCCGTCCTTGACCGCCGAGCGCTTCGTGCCGGATCCCTTCGGCGACGAGGCCGGGGGGCGGCTGTATCGCACCGGCGACCTGGCGCGCTTCACCAGCCGCGATCCGGACCCCCAGGGCGCCCGGGCCCTCGAATTCCTGGGGCGCATCGACCACCAGATCAAGATCCGTGGTTTCCGGGTGGAGTTGGGGGAGATCGAAGCCTTCCTGCACCAGGCCCCGGGCATCGCCGAGGCCACCGTGCTGGACCGCAAGGGGGAGGATGGGGACCTGCGCCTGGTGGCCTTCGTGGTCTCTCGGGATGGGGAACCGCCGGTGGCCGAAGAGCTGGCGGCGTTCCTCGCCGAGCGGGTGCCGGAATACATGGTGCCCGCGACCTTCCAATCCCTGCCCGCCCTGCCCCGCCTGCCCAACGGCAAGGTGGACCGCAAGGCGCTGGAAGCGTTGGAAGTCCAGGCGGAGTCGAGCCGCGAGTACGTCGCGCCCCGCACCCCCACGGAGGGGCTGCTGGTGGCGATGTGGGCCGACCTGTTGGATCTACCCCGGGAGAGTCTCGGAGCGCGGGATGATTTCTTCGCCTTGGGCGGCCATTCGCTCCTCGCCACCCAGGTCATCTCCCGGGTGCGGGAGACCTTCGGGGTGGAGTTGCCGCTGCGGGTGCTCTTCGAAGGCTCGGTGCTGGAGGACTTCGCCCGCGCCATCGATACCGCCGTGCGCACCCAGAAGCAGGGGGAGATCCCCGCCATGGTGCCCACGGCGCGGTGGGAGGAGGACGGCGCGACCCGCAAGGCGGTCGCCCTGCCCCTCTCCTTCAGCCAGCAGCGGATGTGGTTCCTGGATCAATTCGAACCGGATTCCCCGTTCTACAACGTGCCTTCGCTCTTCCGGATTCGCGGCAAGCTGGACATGCGGCCCTTCGTCGCCGCCATGACCGAGATCGTCCGCCGCCACGAGGCGTTGCGCACCCGCTTCCTGGAGCACCACGGCAAGCCCACCCAGGTGATCGATCCGCCCTTCCCCCTGGCCATTCCGGTCCTCGATGTCACCGCCCTGCCGGAGGCGCGGCGGCAGGCGGTGGGGCGGGATCTGCTGGTGGCGGAGCTGCGGCGTCCCTTCCGTCTGGCCACCGGCCCTCTGGTGCGAGCCCTCTGCGTGCGCTTTGGGGCGGAGGATCACGGTCTGTGCCTGACCCTCCACCACATCGTCAGCGACGGCTGGTCCATCGGCATCCTGATGCGCGAATTCAGTGCCCTCTACCACGCCCTGGTGGCGGGCAAGAGCCTGCCCCAGGAGTCCCCGCTGGAAGAGTTGCCGCTGCAATATCCGGACTTCGCCGTCTGGCAGCGTCAGTGGCTTTCCGGCGAGGTGCTGGAGCGCCAGATCGCCCATTGGCGGAGCCGTCTGGAGGGCGCTCCGGCGGTGTTGGAATTGCCCACCGATCGACCCCGCCCGGCGGTCCAGAGTTTCCGGGGCCAGCGCACCTTCTTCGCCGTCGGGGACACCCTGACGGAGCAGCTCCACGCCCTGGGGCGGGATCATGGCACCACGGTCTTCATGACCGTGCTGGCGGCCTGGGCGACGCTGCTGTCCCGCCATTCCGGGCAGCGGCAGGTGGTCGTGGGCTCGCCGGTGGCGGGGCGCAACCGGGTGGAGATCGAGGGGCTCATCGGCTTCTTCGTCAACTCCCTGGCCCTGGCCACCAACCTGGAGGATGAACCCACCACCGCGGCGCTCTTGCAGCGCACCCGGGAGGTCACCCTGGACGCCTACGCCCACCAGGATTTGCCCTTCGAGAAGTTGGTGGAGGAGCTTTCCCCGGAGCGCGATCTGGGCCACGCGCCGATCTTCCAGGTGATGTTCGAATTGCAGAACGCCCCGTCGAAGCCCTTCACCACCGTGGGCCTGAAGCTGGAGCCCATGGAGTACCAGCTGGGGATCAGCCGCTACGACCTGACCCTGTCGTTGACCGAGAAGCGGGGCGGGTTGTGGGGCTGGATCCAGTACGCCTCGGATCTCTTCGACGCCACCACGGTGGAGCGCATGATCCGCCGCCTGCGCACCCTGATGGAGGGCATGGTGGCACGGCCCGAAGTGCCGGTTTCCCACCTCCCCTTGCTGCCCCCCGGGGAGCGTCATCAGGTTCTGGTGGAGGCTTCGGATACGGTGGCCCCGGTCGTCGTGGCGGCGAGCGCGGCGGCGACGATCCATGGCCAGATCGCCCACCGGGCGGCGGCGCGGCCGGAGAAGACCGCGGTGGTCTTCGGGGATGAGACGGTGGCCTACGGCGACCTGTTGCGCCAGGCTCGTGCCGTGGCCCAGCACCTGCGCCGCCGGGGGGTGACCCGGGGGGATCGGGTGGCGGTGGCCCTGGACCGGTCGCCGCGGCTGGTGGTGGCGCTCCTGGGGGTGCTGGAGGCGGGGGCGGCGTACGTGCCCCTGGATCCCACCCATCCCCGGCAGCGGCTGGCCTATGTCCTGGAAGACTGCGGCGCCCGGGTGCTGCTGACCGAAGGGGAACTGGCGGAGGCCATCGGGGCGCCTGAGCCCCCGACCGGCGACGGCGAGACCCCGACCGCTGCCGGACCGTCGGTGGTGCGCCTGGAGGATCTGGACCCGGCAACCGTCGAAGCGGCGGATCTCCCCGCTGTGGAGGCCACCGACGCCGCCTACGTCATCTACACCTCCGGTTCCACCGGGCGCCCCAAGGGGGTGGAGGTCAGCCACGGCGCGGTGGTCAACTTCCTCGCCGCCATGGCCCGGCGCCCCGGCATGACCGCCGAGGACACCCTGCTGGCGGTGACCACCATCTCCTTCGACATCGCCGGGCTGGAGCTCTACCTGCCCCTGGTGGTGGGGGGCACGGTGTGCCTCGCCTCCCGGGAGACGGCGGCGGACGGGCTGGCGCTGCTGCAACTGCTGGAGACCAGCGGCACCACCGTCCTCCAGGCCACCCCGGCCACCTGGCGGCTGCTGCTGGCGGCGGGTTGGGAGGGGGCGTCTGAAGAGACCGGCGGCCTGAAAGCCCTCTGTGGCGGCGAGGCCCTGCCCCCGGATCTGGCGGCGGCGCTGCTGCCCCGGCTGGGGGAGCAGGGTGCCCTGTGGAACGTCTATGGCCCCACGGAGACCACCATCTGGTCCACCATCGAGCCCCTGCACCCGGTGGCGGAGGACGACGGGAGTTCGAGTGCCGTCCCCACTCCCATTTCCATCGGTCGGCCCATCGGGAATACCTCCATCCACCTCCTGGACCGCGCCCTGGAACCGGCGCCCGTGGGGGTGCCCGGCGAGCTCACCATCGGCGGGCTCGGGGTCGCCCGGGGCTATCTGGGGCGCCCGGCGCTGACGGCGGAGAAGTTCGTGCCGGATCCCTTCGGGACCCGACCGGGCGCGCGGCTGTACCGCACCGAGGATCTGGCCCGGATGCTGTCGGACGGTCGCCTCCTCTTCCTGGGGCGCGGCGACCATCAGGTCAAGGTGCGGGGCTTCCGCATCGAGTTGGGGGAGATCGAGGCCCAGCTCAACGCCGATCCCCGGGTGGCCCAGGGCGCGGTGGTGGCGGTCTCGGAGGGCGGGGGAGAGGCCCGTCTGGTGGCCTACCTGGTCCCGGCCCCGAGTCCCGAGGAAGGCGCCGAGGAAGGCGCCGGGGAGGACTTCGCCGTGGAGAGCTTGCGGGACGGGCTGCGGCGGGAATTGCCGGAGTACATGATCCCCACCTTCCTGATCCCCCTGGACTCGATGCCCCTCAACCCCAGCGGCAAGATCGACCGCCGGGCGCTGATGGAGCGAAAGCTGACCGCCGGGGCCGCTCTGGGGGCGGCCGCGGAATTCGTCGCCCCCCGCTCGCCGGTGGAGCAGGTGCTGGCCAATATGTACGGGGACCTCCTGAGCGTCGAGCAGGTGGGGGTCCATGACAATTTCTTTGCTCTGGGAGGCCACTCGCTGCTGGCCACCCAGTTGATGGCGTGGATTCGCGATGACTTCGAGGTGGAGTTGCCGCTGCGGTCTCTCTTCGAGGCCCCCACCGTCGCCGGGCTGGCGGCGGTGTTGCTCGCCGACCCGGACCAGCGGGAAGCGGTGGAGGAGGTGGCGCCGTTGCTTTTGGAAATCGCGGAAATGTCGGAGGACGAGGTCGCTATGGAGATGGAGAAGATGACCGACGTGGATGAGTCTGGCGAGGACGGAGGGGCAGAATGAGCGTGACCGCAAAGGGTTCCTCCCGCCTGTCCGCCCAGAAGCGGGCGCTGCTGGAAGCGAAACGCAAGGAGAAGGGGATCAAGACCCCGACCCAGGAGCGCATCCCCCGCCGGGGGCCGGAGGTGGACCATCTGCCCCTCTCCTTCAGCCAGCAACGGCTGTGGTTCCTGGACCGGCTGGTGCCCGATAACGCCTTCTACAACATGGCGGCCGCCATGCGTCTGGACGGAGCACTGAATGTTCGGGCCATGCTGCGGGCCTTCGACGAGATCGTCCAGCGCCATGAATCGCTGCGCACCACCTTCGTGGCGGAAGGGGGGCAACCGCGGCAGGTCATCGCCCCGGTGACGGGCCAGGGCGCGGTGCGGGTGCCCCGCTTCGATCTCTCGGGCCTCGCCCCGGCGGTGGCCGAAGGGGAATTGCAACGGCTGGCCCGGCAGGAAGCGCGGCGGCCCCACGATCTCGCCGTCGGTCCCCTGGTGCGCATTCACCTGCTGCGGGTGCATGCCACCCAGCATGCCATCCTGCTCAACATCCACCACATCGTCAGCGATGGCTGGTCGACGGGCATCCTGTTTCGCGAGCTGGCGGTCCTCTACGAAGCCTACGGTCAGGGCAAGACGGTTTCGCCCCTGGCGGCACTCCCCATCCAGTATCCGGACTACGCCCTGTGGCAGCGGCGCTTCCTCTCCGGCCAGGAGTTGGAGCGGCAGCTGGCCTACTGGCGGCAAGCGCTGGAGGGAGCTCCGGAGGTGCTGGATCTGCCCTTCGACCGCCCCCGCCGACCGGTGGAGACCTTCCGTGGCGCCCTGACCCCGCTGCGTTTCACCGCCATCCCCGTGCGCCGCCTGCGGGACTTCGCCCAGCGCCACGGCGCCACCCTGTCGATGGTGCTTCAGGGGGGCTTCGCGGCGGTGCTGGCGCGCTATGCCAACCAGCGCGATGTGGTGCTGGGTTCCGCCATCGCCAACCGCAACCGGGCGGAGCTGGAAGGGCTGATCGGCTTCTTCGCCAACACCCTGCTGCTGCGCAACCGGCTGGAGGGCAACCCTGGATTTGCGGCCCTGCTGGGCCGGGTGCGGGAGAGTTCCCTGGGGGCCTACGCCCACCAGGACATCCCCTTCGAGAAGTTGGTGGAGAGCCTGGATGTGGAACGGGATCTGGCCCACAATCCCCTGGCCCAGGTGATGTACGGCTTTCAGAACTTTGACCGCACGGTGCAGCAGCTGCCGGGGCTGGAGGTCACCCGCCTGCGGGAAGGGGGGCTGGACGCGGGGACGGCGAAGTTCGACCTGACCCTCTTCCTGTGGGAGAGCGGCGACGAGGTGCTAGGGCTCCTGGAGCACAACCGGGATCTCTTCGACCAGAGCACCATCGACCGTTTCCTGGGGCACTTCCACGCCCAGCTGGAGCAGGGTCTGCGGGATTCGGAAACGTCCGTCTTCGCGCTGCCGGTGTTGAGTCCGGCGGAGGCCCGGCAGCTGACGGTGGAGTGGGCCGATACGGCCCGGCCGTATCCCCAGAACGCGGGGCTGGCCCAGCTCTTCGAGGCCCAGGTGGAGCGGACGCCGGAGCATTTGGCGCTGGTCTTCCCGGACGAGGCGGCCCCGCAAGGTGCCGCCGACGCCGCGATTCCCGCAGGCGGCCTGAAGTATCGGGAACTCAACGCCCGGGCCAACCGCCTGGCCCATCACCTGATCGCTCTCGGCGTGGGGCGGGAAACGCCGGTGGCCCTGGCCCTGGAGCGCTCCACCGCCATGGTGGTGGCGATGCTCGCGGTGCTCAAGGCGGGGGGCAGCTACGTGCCCCTGGATCCCGCCTATCCGGCGGCGCGGCTGGCCTTCATGCTGGAGGATAGCCAGGTGCCGGTGCTGGTGACGGTGGGCAAGGTGGATCCGGCGTTGACCGGAGGGGATGCGGGAGCCCTTTCGGTGGTGCATCTGGAGCACGACGGGGCGGCCATCGACCAGCGCCCGGACACCAATCCGCCACCGGTGGCCAGCGGCGACAACCTGGCCTATGTGATCTACACCTCCGGCTCCACCGGTCGCCCCAAGGGGGTGGCGGTGCCCCAATACGCCGTGGCGCGGCTGGTGCTCAACACGGATTACGTGCGGGTGCAGCCGGACGATCGCATCGCCCAGGCGTCCAACGCCTCCTTCGACGCGGCGACCTTCGAGCTGTGGGGCGCGCTGTTGAACGGCGCCGCCCTGGTCGGGGTGTCCAAGGAAGTGGCCCTCTCCCCGGCGGCCTACGCCCGGCGGATCCGGGAGTACGGCATCACCACGCTCTTCACCACGACGGCGCTGTTCAACCAGCTGGTGCGGGAGCCGGGGATCTTCGGCCCGCTGCGCCACGTGCTCTTCGGTGGCGAGGCGGTGGACCCGGGGGCGGTGCGGCACCTGCTGGGGGACGAGCCCCCGGAGCGGCTGCTGCACGTCTACGGCCCCACGGAGAGCACCACCTACGCCAGCTGGGAACGGGTGGTCGAGGTGGCGCCGGACGCCGCCACGGTGCCCATCGGTGGCCCCCTGGCCAACACCACCCTCTTCGTCCTGGACCCCACGGGGCACGCGGCGCCGCTGGGGGTGGGGGGCGAGCTGGTGATCGGTGGCGACGGGCTGGCCCGGGGCTACCTGCGCCGTCCGGCGTTGACCGCGGAGAAGTTCGTGCCCAACCCGCTGGGTCCCCCGGGGAGCCGCCTCTACCGCACCGGCGATCTGGCCCGCTGGCGGCCCCAGCGCACCATCGAGTTCATGGGGCGCATCGACCACCAGGTGAAGGTGCGGGGCTTCCGCATCGAGCTGGGGGAGATCGAGGCGCTGCTCCTGGACCACGGGGCGGTGGAGGAGTGCATCGTCCTGGCCCGGGAGGATGAACCGGGCAACCGCCAGCTGGTGGCCTACGTGGTGCAGGCCCCGGAAGCGGCCTCCCGAGAAGCGGCGGCGGGGGAAGACGCCGACGACGATTCCGTCGGCGAGTTCATCAGTGACTGGCAGACCCTCTACGAGGATCTCTACGAGCGCGGTCGGGGGGCGGAGGATGCGGCCTTCAACATCGTCGGCTGGGGGAGCACCTACACCGGCGAGGACCTGCCCGCCGAGGAGATGCGGGAGTGGTTGATCGACACCACCGCCGGGATCCGGGCGCTGGCGCCGAAGCGGGTGCTGGAAATCGGCGTGGGCACCGGCCTGCTCCTCTTCCAGATCGCCCCCGAGGCGGAGTACTACCACGGCCTCGACTTCTCCGCCACGGTGCTGGACTGGTTGAGCGGCCCCGTGGGCAAGCGCTTCCCGGAGGGGAAGGTGGTCCTGGAGCAGCGGCTGGCGGATGCGCTGGAGGGGATTCCGGAGCGGGCCTACGACACGGTGTTGATCAACTCCGTGGCCCAGTACTTCCCCAGCATCGACTACATGGTGTCGGTGGTGGAACAGGCGGTGGAGCGGGTGGTGGACGGCGGCGCCGTGTTCATCGGCGATGTGCGCTCGTTGCCGCTGTTGGACGCCTTCCACGCCTCCGTGGAGCTGTCCCGGGCGGCGGACGATCTGCCCATCGATCAGCTGCGGCAGCACGTCCGCGCCCAGCGCTTGCAGGAGACGGAGCTGGTGATAGACCCCCTCTTCTTCTTCGCCGCCGCGGCCCGCATCCCGCGCATCACGGGGGTGGAGATCCGTCCGAAGACGGGTCGGGCGGACAACGAGCTGACCCGTTTCCGCTACCAGGTGGTGCTGCGGGTGGGTGCTCCAGAAACGGCAGCGACCGGGGAAGACGCCCCGGCGGTGGAGTGGTGGGATTGGACGGCGGAGGGGCTCTCCCTGGAGCGCCTGCGGCGGCGCATCGAGGACGCGGCGGAGGGCGCCCCGGCGCGCATCGGCCTGGCGGAGGTGCCCAACCCCCGGCTGCTGGGCTCGGTGGCGGCGGCGGAGCTGCTCTTCGAGGGCGGCCTGGGGAGCGAGCTGGAGACCGCCGGGGATTTGAAAGAGCGAGTGGGGACGGTGGAGGCCACGGCGACCCAGGGGGGTGGAATGGAGTTGGAGGATCTGCGGCAGCTGGCGGAGGCGCTGGGTTACACCCTCGATTTCGGCTGGAACCGCCAGGACCGCCACGGCAGCTACGACGCGGTGCTCACCCGCCGGGGCCTGCCGACGGGGGATTTCCCCTTCCCGCAGCCCGACCCCAGCCGTCTGGAAGCGCCCTGGTCCCGTTACGCCAACAACCCGCTGCTGGGCAAATTCTCCTCGAAGATCGTGCCGGCCTTGCGCGCCTTCCTGGACGAGCGGGTGCCGGAATACATGGTCCCGGCGGCCTTCGTGCTGATGGAGGCGTTGCCCCTGAACGCCAACGGCAAGGTGGATCGCAAGGCGTTGCCCGCGCCGGATTTTTCCCGCAGTACGGAGCGGGCGGCGTACGTGGCGCCGCGCACGGCGGTGGAGGAGCGGCTGGAGGGGATCCTCAAGGAGGTGCTGAACCTGGAGCAGGTGGGGGTGGAGGACGATTTCTTCGCCATCGGCGGTCACTCGCTGCTGGCCACCCAGGTGATCTCCCGGGCGCGGGAGGCGTTCGAGATCGAGCTGCCGTTGCAGGCCCTCTTCGAGGCACCGACGGTGGCGGGGCTGGCCCTCAAGGTGGAGGAATTGGTGGCCGCCAAGGGTGGCTTGCAGGCGCCTCCCGTGACGGCGGTGCCGCGGCAAGCGGGTGTGGACTTGCCTCTGTCCTTCGCCCAGCAGCGCCTCTTCTTCCTGATGCAACTGGAGCCCGGCAACCCCTTCTACAATGTCCCCGCCGCCTTCCGGGTGCGGGGCCGGGCGCGGGTGACTCTGCTGGAGCAGGTGTTTACCGAGATCGTCCGCCGCCACGAGGTGCTGCGCACCCGCTTCCGTCTTGAGGGGGACGGCGCGGTGCAGGAGATCGATGCCCCGGCCCCCTTCCCGGTGCCGGTGGTGGATCTTTCCGGGCTGGCCCCGGAGCGCCGCGCCGAGGAGGCCCATCGCCTCGCCGCCCGGGAGGCGGCGACGCCCTTCGACCTGGAGCGGGATGCGGTGCTGCGGGTGCGGATGCTGGAACTGGGGGCCGGATCGGCGGACGGGGATCAGGCGGTGCTGGTCACCATGCACCACATCGCCTCCGATGGCTGGTCCCTGTCGGTGCTGGTGCGGGAGATGGTGGCCCTCTACACGGCCTTCGCCCAGGGGCGGCCCTCGCCGCTGCCGGAACTGGCCATCCAGTACGCCGACTTCGCCGTCTGGCAGCGCCGGTGGATGGCCGGGGACGCCCTGGCGGAGCAACTCCACTGGTGGCGAGAGCAGCTGGCGGGGGTGCCCACGGTGCTCGATCTGCCCACCGACAAGCCTCGCCCGCCGGTGCAGGACTTCGCCGGCGCCCGGGCCACCCGGCGCCTCTCCCGGGAGCTCCACGGGGGCCTCGAAGCGCTGGCCCGACGGGCCGGGGCGACGCCGTTCATGGTGCTGCTGGCGGCCTTCGAAACCCTCCTGATGCGCATCACGGGCCAGTCCCGGATGATCCTCGGTTCCCCCATCGCCAACCGCAACCGGGCGGAGATCGAACCCCTGATCGGCTTCTTCATCAACACCCTGGCCCTGGCCGGGGATCTGACCGGGAATCCGCCCTTCCACGCTCTACTGGCCCGGGTGCGGGCCAAGACGCTGGGGGCCTACGCCCATCAGGATCTGCCCTTCGAGAAGTTGGTGGAGGCGCTGGCGCCGGAGCGGGATCTCTCCCGCAGTCCCCTCTTCCAGGTCCTCTTCGTGCTCCAGAACAACCCCCAGGAGACTTTGGAACTGCCGGGGCTGGTGCTGGAGTCCATGGGCGGCGGCAACCGCTCGGTGAAGTTCGATCTCTCCTTCAACCTGGTGGAGAACCCCGAGGGACTGGATGGGGAGCACGGGTTGGGGCTGCTGATGAACTACCGCACCTCCCTCTTTGATGCCCCCACCATGGAGCGTCTCCTGGGGCATTTTGAGAACCTGTTGGAAGGGGTGGTGGCGGATCCGTCGCGGCGGCTGCGGGATCTGTCGCTGCTCACCCCGGCGGAGGAAGACCAGCTGCTGTGGCAGTGGAATGACACGGCGTGGGAATACCCCCTGGATCGCCCCCTGCACCATTGGATCGCGGCCCAGGCGGCGGCCACGCCGGAGGCGGTGGCCCTGGTCTTCGAAGGGGAGACGTGGAGCTATGGCTGGCTGGAGGCGGCGTCCAACCGCCTGGCCCACCACCTGGTGGCGCGGGCGGTGGGGCCGGAAGTGCTGGTGGCGGTGGCCTGTGAGCGCTCCCCCCGGCTGCTGGTGGCCCTGCTGGCGGTGCTCAAGGCGGGGGGCGCCTACGTGCCCCTGGATCCGGGCTACCCGGAGGAGCGCCTGCGCTTCCTGCTGGAGGACTCCCAGCCCGCCGTGGTGCTGACGGAGGGGGTCCTCGAGAGCCGCCTGGCGGAGGTCTTCGGCGAGCATCCGGCGGTGATCCGGGTGGAGGAGGACGGGCCGTGGCGGGAGCTGGACGGCAGCGCCCCACCCGCCGTCACGGTGTGGCCGGAAAGCCCCGCCTACACCATCTACACCTCCGGCTCCACGGGCCGCCCCAAGGGCGCCGTCAATCGCCACCAGAGCATCGTCAACCGGTTGCTGTGGATGCAGCGGACCTTCCCCCTGACCGCCGAGGACCGGGTGCTGCACAAGACACCCTTCAGCTTCGACGTTTCCGTCTGGGAGCTGTTCTGGCCCCTGATGGTGGGGGCGGGGATGGTCATCGCCCGTCCCGAGGGGCACCGCGACGGCACCTATCTGGTGGCGTTGATCGTCGAGACCGGGGTGACCACCGTGCACTTCGTCCCCTCCATGCTGCGGGCCTTCCTGGAACAGCCGGAGGTCGGGCGCTGCACGTCTCTGAAGCGGGTGATCGCCAGCGGCGAGGCGCTGCCCGGGGAACTCCAGGAGCGCTTCTACGCCACCGGTTTGAGCGCAGAGCTGCACAACCTCTACGGCCCCACCGAGGCGGCGGTGGATGTCTCCCACTGGGCGTGCCGCCCCGGGGTGGCACCCAACCTGGGCCGCCCCATCGACAACCTGCGGCTCCACGTCCTCGACCCCGCCGGTCGGCCCGTGCCCGTAGGGGCTCCCGGCGAGCTGGCCATCGGCGGCGTCGGCCTGGCCCGGGGCTACCTGGATCGCCCGGCCCTCACCGCGGCGCGCTTCGTGGCGGATCCCGTGGCCCGGGAAGGCGCGGGGGGTGGGCGGCTGTATCGCACCGGCGATCGGGCGCGCTATCTGGCCGATGGCAATGTGGAATTCCTGGGACGCCTGGACCACCAGCTGAAGCTGCGGGGCCACCGTATCGAGCTGGGGGAGATCGAAGCCCGCATCGCCGAACACCCGGCGGTGGCGGCAGCCGTGGTGGTCCCCCAGGGGGAAGGGTTGGAACTGCGCCTGGTGGCCTTCGTGGTGGCCGAGCCCTCACCCCAAACCCCTCTCCCAAAGGGCGAGGGGCTTTCAGAGCTCCCCCTGGGGGAGGTGCGCGCCTGGCTCCAGGAACGCCTGCCGGAACCCCTCATACCGAGCCTCTTCACCGCCATCGAGGCCCTGCCTCTGACCCCCAACGGCAAGGTGGACCGGCGCGCCCTGGCGGCCCGCACGGTGGCCGTGACGCGCTCCGAGGACCGGCCCTTCCTCGCCCCCCGGACCCCCGCGGAAGCTTGGGTGGCGGGGCTCTTCGGCGAGGTGCTGGAGGTCGAGAAGGTGGGGGTGGAGGATCATTTCTTCGACGATCTGGGCGGCCATTCCATCCTCGG
>Ga0210063_1000028_pt1 | contig 55847 bp, 55 predicted proteins | sample Muzzi_PWA_D1_FD_185529 | JGI IMG/M metagenome (GOLD analysis project Ga0210063, IMG submission 185529) | Wetland microbial communities from San Francisco Bay, California, USA, that impact long-term carbon sequestration - Muzzi_PWA_D1 (SPAdes) | ecosystem: Environmental > Aquatic > Marine >... | reverse complement strand
CTCGCGGCTGGGAATCGTCGCGATCGACGCCGAGGGCGAGCGGCGCGATTGGCACTTCGGCGAGTTGATCGCGCGCTCGGCCGGGCTCTCGGGGGCTTTCGCCGCGCGCGGCGTGAAGCGCGGCGACGTGGTGATGACCCTGCTCGGCAACCGGATCGAGTGGGCGCTGACCCTGCTCGCCTGCTGGCGGATGGGCGCCGTCGCCCTGCCCTGCACGCCCCAGTTGCGCCGCCACGACCTCGAGTTGCGGGTGGGCACCGCCGCGCCGGCGCTCTGCGTCGCCGACGAGAGCCTGCTCGGCGAGCTGCCCGACGGGGTGCCGGCGATGACCCTGGCCGAGGTCGCCGCGACGCTCGACGAGGATCGCCCGCAGGAGACTCCGGCGGCGATCGAGCCGATGGAGGCAGAGGACCCGGCGCTGATCGTCTTCACCTCGGGCACGACCGGCGAGCCGCGCGGCGTCGTCCACGCCTACCGCTACCTGGCCGGGCAGCACGCCCAGGCCGAGCATTGGCTCGCCTCGCGGCCCGGCGAGCTGGTCTGGTGCACGACCGCTCCCGGTTGGTCGAAGTCGGCCCGCAACGTCTTCCTTGCCCCCTGGCTGACCGGCGCCGCGGCGACGATCCACGCTGGCCGCTTCGACCCGGCCGAGCGGCTCGAGATGATCGAGGCGCTCGGAGTCAACGTGCTCTGCCAGGCGCCGACCGAGTACCGGATGCTGGCCAAGCGCACGGCGCTGCACCCGCTGCCGGCGCTGCGCCGCATGGTCTCGGCCGGCGAGGCGCTGGAGGCAGACACGATCGCGGCCTTCGAGGCGACGACCGGCCTGCAGCCCGCCGACGGCTACGGCCAGACCGAGACCGGGCACATCAGCGGCAACCTCGAAGGCGAACCGGTGCGCCCCGGCTCGATGGGCAAACCGCTGCCGGGGATCGACGTGCGCGTGGTCGAGGGCGAGCTGCAACTGCGCGCTTCCTCCTCCCCCACCTTCTTCTCGCGCTACCTCGACGGCGAGCGCTTCGAGGGCGAATGGTGGCCGACCGGCGACCTCGTCCGCGAGGAGGAGGACGGCCACCTCTTCTTCGAAGGCCGCGGCGACGACGTGATCGTCTCCTCCGGCTACCGGATCGGCCCGGTTGAGGTCGAGGCGGCGCTGCTCGCCCATCCCGCGGTCGCCGAGGCCGCCGCCGTCGCCGCCCCCGACCCCGAGCGTGGCGCCGTAGTGCGCGCGATCGTGGTGCCGCACGAGCGCGAGCCGAGCGAGCAACTCGCCTACGAGCTGCAGCAGCACTGCAAGCGCGAGACCGCCCCCTACAAGTTCCCCCGCATCGTCGAGTTCGCCGCCGAGCTGCCGAAGACCGCTAGCGGCAAGGTCAGGCGCGCGGAGCTGCGCGGCTGAGCATTTTCGGTAGCCGCAGATGGGCCGATCGGCCCATGGGATCGCAACCCGCGGCTCCGGCTCCTCGCCCGGGTGGTCTAATCGTTTGTGTCCAAACTCGGCCGTCGATTCGCGGTCACGAACAAGGAGATTTCGCGTGAAACGAACCATCTTGCTCGCATTCGTCGCCGCTCTGGCGCTGGCGATCGGGCTCAGCTCTGTGGCCATCGCCGGCCAGGACGGAGCCGCCGTGTCGGCCAAGAAGTCGAAGGGCAAGAAGGGGAAGCGCTGTAAGTCCAAGTCCAAGTCCAGGGGCAGGGGCAAGGGCCGCAACAAGGCGCGCCGCCCGGCGAGCGTCCGCCGCAAGAGCAAGGGCCGCGGCTGCAAGGGTGGCGGCGCCAACTGGCTCGAGCCCGGCCAGTACGAGGGCCAGGGCGGCTTGGCCTCGATCGAAATCCGCAGCCGCACGAGGGTCAGGTTCGGAGCGGACAGAGTGTGTCCGGTCTTCCTCTCCATCGAGGTCGAGGACGCGAAGCTCACCGCGAACAAGCTGACCGCGGTGTACGCCGCCCTGCCCGGCCAAAAAGGGATCCTCAAGCGCATGAGCCTGGTCGTGACGTCGGACTACCGCTACAAGCTGGTGATCGAAACCTCCGACATCGGCGCCAACCTCTCCTGCAAACCGAGCGCCACGTTCGAAGGCAAGCTGAAGAAAGTCGGCTGACGCGCCGACGAGTCGCTGCACCGGGGCTAGGCCCGGCGCAGCGACTCGTCGATGTCCTGCGGCCGGCCCAGGTGATAGCCCTGGGCCATATCGACGCCGTACTCGCGCAGCATCTCGATCGTGCGGTCGTCCTGGACGTACTCGGCAATCGTCGTCTTGCCCAGCCCGCGGGCGATCTGGACGATCGCCTTCACGGTCAGCTGATCGGCGTCGTTGCGCGGCATGTCGCAAACGAACGAGCCGTCGATCTTGATCATGTCGAAGGGGATCGTCTTCAGGTAGTGGAAGGGGCTGAAGCCGGCGCCGTAGTCGTCAATCGCGAGCTGGCAGCCGAACTCGGTCAGCCGGTCGGCGAAGCCCGAAGCGGCCTCGTAGTCGTAGACGTTGGCCGTCTCGGTGATCTCGAATGTGCACTGCGACGGGTCCGCGCCACCTTCGTCGAGCCGCCGCTCGATGAATTCGAGCACCGAGATGTCGGTCAGTGAGGCGCCGGAGAGGTTGACGTGCAGCGAGAGCGGCCGGCCTTCGCGCTCGCGCTCGACGAGCAGCTCGAGCGCCCGGCCGACGACCCAGCGGTCGAGCTCCTGGACCATGCCCGAGCGCTCCGCCGCCGCGATGAAGTCGGCGGCCGGCAGCAGCTCGCCCCCTTCGCTCGTCATCCGCAGCAGCAGCTCGTAGCGTTCTATCCCACCCCCCGAGGCGAGGCTGTGGATCGGCTGCGTGTGCAGGCTGAGGCGGTCGTCGGTGAGCGCGTCGCGGATCCGCGAGGCGACGGTTTGACGGCGCTTGTCGCCGCGCTGCGGCTCGCTCGGGTCGCGGAAGAGGGCGATCTGGTTGCGGCCGCCCTCCTTGGCCCGGTACATCGCCTCGTCGGCGGCCGCCAGCACGGCCTCCGAGCCGCCCTTGCCGCCGCCGAACATCGCGATTCCGACGCTGATCGTCACCCCGTCGAACTGCGGCGCAGGCCGGACGCTCTCGGCAACCTGGGCACGCAGGTCTTCGCCCAGGTGCAGCGCCCCCTCGGTGTCGGTCTGCGGCATCAGGATCGCGAACTCGTCGCCGGAGAGGCGGGCGACGATGTCGGTGCCGCGCACCCGCTCGCGCATCGCGGCGGCGACCTGGCGGATCAGGTTGTCACCGGCGTGGTGGCCGAGCGAGTCGTTGACCGCCTTGAGGCCGTCGATGTCGACGATCATCACCGCGCCCTGGCCGCCGTAGCGGGCGCTGAAGGAGACGTGCTGGTCGAGCTCGGCGCGGAACCGGCGGCGGTCGAGCAAGCCGGTCAGCGAGTCGTGGTCGGCGAGATAGCGCAGCTCGGTCTCGGTTCGCTCCGCCCGCTCCAGCGCCGCGAGGACGATGGCGCGATCGTCTTCCTCCAGCTTCTGCAGAACCGCCGCGATCGCGGGCTCGCCCTGCGCGGGAAGTCGTTCGTTCGCCACTTGAGGAATGTAGGAATATCCGGAGGCGAGTTGCGTGACGGATGGCCGCAAACCCTGATTGCGACCCACTTTCGTCTATCCCCTTCACCCAATAATTGGCCTGCCCGATCCGGGGATAGTGTGGGGACATGGCGAACCGCCTCGCGCAGGAGACCAGCCCGTACCTGCTCCAGCACCGCGACAACCCTGTCGACTGGCACCCGTGGGGCGAGGAGGCGCTGGCGCGGGCGCGCGAGCTCGACCGGCCGATCCTGCTCTCGGTCGGCTACTCGGCCTGCCACTGGTGCCATGTGATGGAGCGCGAGTCCTTCGAGGACGAGGCGACCGCCGCCTACATGAACGAGCACTTCGTCAACGTCAAGGTCGACCGTGAGGAGCGCCCCGACGTCGACGCCCTCTACATGGAGGCGGTGCAGGCGATCAGCGGCCAGGGCGGCTGGCCGATGACGGTCTTCTGCGACCCCGAGGGCGTGCCGTTCTACGGCGGCACCTACTTCCCGCCCGACGAGAGCCGCGGCATGCCGAGCTTCCGGATGGTGATGGAAGCGGTGCTCGATGCCTTCGAGAACCGCCGAGACGAGCTGCGCGAGCGGGCGCCGGAGACGCGCCGGCGGCTGGGCGCGATCGGCGCGATCGAGCCCGCCGCAGAGGCGCCGGGCGGCGAGCTGCTCGACGGGGTCGTTGCGGCGCTGCGCGAAAACGCCGACATGCAGCGCGGCGGCTTCGGCGGGGCGCCCAAGTTCCCGCCCTCCTCGGCCCTGGAGCTGCTGCTCGCCCAGGGTGTCCATGAGCCGGTCGAGCGCACGCTCGACGCGATGATGGCCGGCGGCATCCACGACCAGATCGGTGGCGGCTTCGCCCGTTACTCGGTCGACGCCGCCTGGCTGGTGCCCCACTTCGAGAAGATGCTCTACGACAACGCGCAGCTGGCGCGCGCCTATTTGCACGGCTGGCAGGCGCTCGGCCACGAGCGCTACCGCGCGGTCTGCGAGCGCACGCTCGACTGGGCGCTGGCCGAGATGCGTGGCCCCGAGGGCGGCTTCTACTCCGCCCTGGACGCCGACTCGGAGGGCGAGGAGGGGCGCTTCTACATATGGACGCCCGGGCAGCTGCGCGCCGTGCTCGGCGACGACGCCGAGCAGGTCGCGGCCTACTACGGCGTCAGCGAGGCCGGCAACTTCGAGGGCAGCAACATCCTCCACCTCGCTGCCGGCGCCGCCGCGCCGGAGCCCGGCGGCCTCGCCGCGGCGCGGCTGGCGCTGTACGAGGCGCGCGCCGAGCGCGTCCGGCCGGGCCTCGACGACAAGCGCCTCACCGCCTGGAACGCGCTGATGATCGGCGCGCTGGCCGAGGCCGGCGCCGTCCTCGGCCGCCCCGACTACCTCGACGCCGCCCGCGCCTGCGCCGAGTTCGTGCTCGACCGGATGCGCACTCCTGCGTTCGCTGGTAGTCGGCCTGAGCCCGACAAAGAGCGAACGCGCCGGCTGCTGCGCACCTACAAGGACGGCGAGGGGCGGCTCAACGGCTACCTCGAGGACCACGCCTTCCTGCTCGAGGCGCTGCTGACGCTGTACGAGGCGAGCTTCGAGCCACGCTGGTTCGACGAGGCGAGGGCTCTCGCCGACACGACCATCACCCGCTTCGGCGACGAGGAGCGTGGCGGCTTCTACTCGACCTCCGACGACCACGAGCAGCTGATCGCGCGGCGCAAGGAGATTGGCGACCACCCGATCCCCTCCGGCAACTCCGCTGCTGCGCTGGGCCTGCTGCGGCTCGAGGCGTTGACGGGAGAGCGCCGCTACGGCGAGTGGGCCGACGGCGTGCTGCGGCTGTTCGCCAAGGCCGCCCCGCGCCAGCCCAACGCCTTCGCCCACCTGCTGCGCGCGCTCGACTTCCGGCTGGCGACGACGAAGGAGGTCGCCCTGATCGGCGCGGACGTGAGCGAGCTCGCGACTGTCGTCCGCGACGGCTACCGCCCGCACGTCGTCCTCGCCGGCGGCCGCGAGGGAGGCGAGCTGCCGCCCATTCTTGCCAATCGCCCCACCGTTGACGGCAACCCAACTGCCTACGTCTGCGAACACTTCAGCTGCCGGGCTCCCACCACCGACGCGGACGAGCTGGCGTCCCTCCTCTCACCCGCCGCATCCATTTGAAAGGATTCCGCGCGATGCGCGGCTCCAGCTTCACCCTCGCCTCCGGCCCACGAGCCAAGTGGATCGTCTTCGCCCTCTGGTTCCTGGCGATCTTCATCGCCGCCGGGCCGGCCGAACTGCCGACCAGGTTCGAAGACGCCGAAAACAACGAGTCCTCCTCCTATCTGCCCGGAGATGCCGAATCGACTGCGGCGCTGGAGGCGACCGAAACGCTCCAGGGTGGCGAACTGGCGCCGGCCGTGGTCGTCTACCGTCGCGACTCGGGCCTGACCGGCGCCGATCGCCGCTACATCGGCACCAGCATGGCCGAACTGGACGAAGCGAGCGGAGAGTTCCCGGGTGTCGTCGAGCAGGACGGCGGGGCGTTCAGCGGGCCGGTCCTCTCCAAAGACGGCAAGGCGGCGATCGTCACCGCGAACATCGACGCCGAAGGCGAGGGCGAACGGATCCTCGACCCGGTCGAGGCCTGGCGCGAAGTTATCGACGACCCGCCCCCGGGGCTACAGGCGAAGGTCACCGGCGGCGCCGGCTTCTCCGCCGACGCGATCGAAGTCTTCGAAAACATCAACGGCACCCTGCTCCTGGCCGCGCTCAGCCTCGTGATCTTCCTGCTGATCGTGATCTACCGCTCGCCGATGTTCTTCTTCATCCCACTGATCGCGGTCATCTTTGCCGAGCTGCTCTCGCGCTCGATCGGCTACGGAGTCTCCGAGCTCGGGGTGACGATCAACGGCCAGTCGAGCTCGATCATGTCGGTGCTCGTGCTCGGCGCCGGCACCGACTACGCCCTGCTGCTCGTCGCCCGCTACCGCGAGGAGCTGCACAACACGACCGACAAGCACGTGGCGATGCGCACCGCGCTGGCCTCGGCCGGGCCGGCGATCTTCGCCTCTGCGGCGACCGTGATCGCGGCGCTGCTCTGCCTCACCCTGGCCAAGGTCAACGGCACCGCGGGCCTCGGCCCGATCGCCGCGATCGGGATCGCCTGCGCGGCGCTCTCGATGCTGACCCTGCTGCCGGCGCTGCTGACGATCTTCGGCCGCCGCGCCTTCTGGCCCTTCGTCCCGCACACCGCGGACACCGCGCCGACGGCCGACGAGGTCTCGGAGCGGGCACGACGGAGGATCGTCGAGGGCGGCGGCGCCGGGGCGCTCGTCCGCGTCGTGCTCGCCTGCCTGCTGGTCCTGGTCCTGCTGCCGCTTGTCCTGCTCAACTGGCTGCTGCGCCGGCTCAGCGGCCGCCGCATCCCCTCGCTGATCGTCGGTCCGCTGGACCGCGCGGTCTTCAAGCCCTACGAGGTCCGCCGCCACCGGCTCGAGCACGCCGCCGACGCCACCCACGGCTTCTGGAAACGGGTGGGCGACCGAGTCGCACGCGGGCCGCAGCGGGTGATGGTTGGCTCGCTGGCGATCCTGCTGATCTTCTGCGGCGGCTTCGCCTTCTTCTCCACCGACCTGACCGCCGAAGACAGCTACACGACCGAAGTCGAATCGGTCGAAGGTCAGAAGCTGCTCAGCAAGAGCTTCCCCAACGGGACCACGGCACTGACCGACATCGTCGTGCCGCAGGCCTCCGAAGTGCCCGCCGTGCGCGAATCGGTCGCCGCGGTCGCCGGCGTCGAGGCTGTCTCGGGGCCGGCCGCGGACGGGCCGCCGGGCATCCTGATCCAGGCGACGCTCGGAATCGAACCGTACTCGACCGAGGCTTTCGACCTGGTCGAACCGATTCGCACCGCGACGCACGAAGCCTCACCCGAAGCGGTGGTCGGCGGGCCGACCGCGATCGAATTCGACGTCCGCGACGCAGCCGGCCGCGATTCACTGGTGATCCCGCCGATCGTGCTCGTCGTCGTTCTGCTGATCCTGATCGGACTGCTGCGGGCGCTGGTCGCGCCGCTGGTCCTGATCGGCACCGTGATCCTCAGCTTCCTCGCCGCGCTCGGCGTCGGCTACTTCGTCTTCGACGTTATCTTCGACTTCCCCGGCTCGGACCCGTCGCTGCCGCTGTTTGCCTTCGTCTTCCTGGTCGCGCTGGGCGTCGACTACAACATCTTCCTGATCGCCCGCGCCCGTGAGGAAACGATCGCCCACGGCTCCCACCAGGGCATCCTGCGCGCGCTCGCCGTCACCGGCGCGGTGATCACCAGCGCCGGCATCGTCCTCGCCGGCACCTTCTCGGTGCTCGGCTCGCTGCCGCTCACCTTCCTCACCGAGCTCGGCTTCGTCGTCGCCTTTGGCGTCCTGCTCGACACCTTCCTCGTGCGCAGCATCCTCGTCCCCGCGATCGCGCTGACCCTCGGGGACAAGTTCTGGTGGCCCTCAGTGCTGTCTAAAAAGTCCTGACGGCCGACGGGCCGCCTATCGGCCGTCAGAGCACGGGGAGAAAGTTCTCGATCTCGTAGGGGGTGACCTGGACGCGGTACTCGTCCCATTCCTGCCGCTTGATCTCGATGAAGCGGCGGAAGGTGTGCTCGCCGAGCGTGCGCAGGACCAGCTCCGAGTCGGCGGCGATGTCGATCGCCTCGCCGAGCGTCTCCGGCAGCTGCTCGATCCCCCGCTGCGAGCGCTCCTCGGGCGAGAGGTGGTAGAGGTTCTGCTCCATCGGCTCGGGCAGCTCGTAGCCCTTCTCAATCCCCTCCAGCCCGGCCTGCAGCATGCCGGCGAAGCACAGATAGGGGTTGGCGGCGGGGTCGGGACAGCGCAGCTCGGCCCGTGTCGCCCGCTCCTGGCCGGGGTGGTATAGCGGCACCCGGATCAGCGCCGAGCGGTTGCGCCGTGACCAGGCCAGATAGACCGGCGCCTCGAAGCCGGGGACGAGCCGCTTGTAGGAGTTGACCCACTGGGCGAAGAGCGGTGAGATCTCACGCGCGTGGCGCAGCTGGCCGGCGATGAAGGCCTTCGCCGTGGACGAGAGGTAGTAGGGGTCCTCGGCGTCGAAGAAGGCGTTCTTGCCGTCCTTGCTGAGCGACTGGTGGACGTGCATTCCCGAGCCGTTCTCGCCGAACAGCGGCTTCGGCATGAAGGTCGCATGCCAGCCGTATTTCATCGCGTACTCCTTGACCACGATGCGGTAGGTCATGCAGTCGTCCGACATCCGCAGCGCGTCCTTGTAGCGCATGTCGACCTCGTGCTGGGAGGGCCCGACCTCATGGTGGGTGTACTCGACGTGGATCCCCATCTTCTCCAGCGCCAGCACGGTGTCGCGGCGCACATCGGAGCCGGCGTCGAGCGTGGTCAGGTCGAAGTAGCCGCCCTCGTCGAGCACCTCCGGCACGCCGCCCTCGGGCTTGGCCGAGCGGAAGTAGAAGAACTCGAGCTCGGGGCCGATGTTGTAGGCGTCGAAGCCCATCTCCTCGGCCCGTTTCAGCGCCCGCCGCATGATCCAGCGCGGGTCGCCCTCGTAGGGGTCGCCGCCGGGCACGCGGATGTCGCAGAACATGCGGGCAACGGCGTTCTCCTCTTCAGGCCGCCAGGGGATCAGGGCGAAGGTCGAGGGATCGGGCATCGCGATCATGTCCGACTCCTCGATCGGGTTGAAGCCGGTGATCGAGGAGCCGTCGAAGCCCATGCCGCCCTCGAACGCATCCCCGAGTTCGGAGGAGTTGATCGAGAAGCTCTTCAGCTGGCCGAGCACATCGGTGAACCAAAGCCGGATGAAGCGGACGTCGCGCTCCTTGACGATCTCGGCTACATCGGCGGCACTCGTCGGCTGGTCTGCCATTCCCCGGTCTCCTTCGTCGCTGTTTGGGCGCGGTGAGGGGCAAAGATAGGCGAAGTGAACCGGCGAGGTGCGAATCGACGTATTACGGGTATGTGACGCATGCCGCAGAGGAGTTGCGGGAGCGTCCGATACTCGCTATAACTTACTTCTCGTAAGTTAATGGCTTAAAGTAAAGTAAAGGCCACATAACGGCTCTGTGAAGCGGAATCCGCCAGATCGAGCCAAAGGCGGGATGCAAGTGACGGTTAAAACGGCAGTAAGCAGATTCCAGATCCACGACGAGCTGACCGCTCCGGATGAGAGCGCCCCTCTGATCAAGAGCATCCAGGCGGCCGGCGGCGCGGTGACCAAGTTCGTCGGCGTGCTCGCCGGCGCCCCCGCGGTGCTGCGCGCCTACACGCGGATGCGCTCGGAGTTGCGCGGCGGTGTCCTCCCTCTGGCCACGCGCGAACGGATCGCGCTGGCGGTCGCCGAGTACCGCCACGACGAGTACTCGATCGCCCAGCACGCCAAGTCGGCGCGGCGCGCCGGCCTCGGGCTGGACGAGGTCTCGCGGGCGCGCGGCTTCAACTCTGGCGACGAGAAGGAGGCGGCGCTGCTCGAGTATCTGCACGCCACGCTCGACCCCGAGGGTGTTCCCCCCCACCACCTGCACGAGGAGGCGCGGGAGATCGGCTGGAGCGACGAGGAGATCCTCGAGGCGGTCGGCCAGCTGGCGCTGAACGAGTTCCAGAGCCTGATCGCAAGCGCGGCTGCTCTACCCAGAGACCAGGCGACGCCGGAAGTGCTGCCCTCGGCCGCTTAGTCGAGGACTACGGTTGCCGTGTAGAGCAGGCGCGCGGTGCTGTAGCGGCAGCCGTAGGTGGCTCGCCTGTTAAGGCGCTGCTGGGCCTTGCCCTGGCGGACGTCGGTGGTGTTGGTGCAAGCGCCGGGCTCGCGGCTGGCGCGCCAGGCGTTGCGCGCGCTTAGGTCCTGCGCGAAGGCCGGAGCCCAGGTGGGGATCGTCAGGCCGACGATGTCGTTCTTGCGCACCCGCAGGTTGGCGCCGAACCTGACCGTCCGGCCGAGAAATGGGCTGAGCACGTGGACCGAGCTCTGGCTGCGCAGGTTGTAACGCGGCGGCTTGGTGCGGGGAATACGGCGCAGGATCGCCAACCGCGCCTGCGGCGGCGTGCCGAAGAAGCCGTTGAAGAAGGAGCGCTGGCGGTTGGTCGGCTGGGCCAGGGTCAGCGTCCAGGCCTTGACCTTGCCGTTGCCCGGCACGCGGTAGGGCAGGCGCGACTGGTTGGTGCTGACCTGGAAGCCGGTGACGCTGCCGACCGCCTGGCAGGGCAACTCGGGGCAGGACGGGTCCGGGGCGTTGGCGGTGCTGCCGAGGACGACGGTCGTGCGCGCCGTCGTCGCGGCGCCGGCGCCGGCGGACATGACGACCACGGCCGCCAGGCAGGCGACAACCGCAACGATCAGAAAAGACCTCGACATGCCGATGCTCCTCTCGTAGGAAAAGTCCTGCTGGGACGGGAAATACTAGCCGCCGGGAAGGCCCTCAGCGGGCGCTGCGGCGCTTCGCGTGCAACTTGCGCGCGAACTTGCGCGAGAGGGCGAAGCCGACCCGGTCGGCGCCGACCCGGTCAAAGCGCAGGGCACGGGCTGCGGCCAGGGTCAGATCCCAGTCGTTGCCGTGGCTGTAGGGGCCGCGATCGATCACACGGGTGACGACACGGCGCCCGCGGTAGACGAACTTGACCGGCGTGCCGCAGGGCAGGCTGCGGTGGGCGACGCCGAGGGTTCGCGGGCGCAGGGTCTGGCCACATGCGGTGCTGCGACCGTAGAGCCCGGGGCCGTACCAGGTCGCGCCTCCCCAGCGCAATGTGGTGAAGGCGAGCCCGCTCCCCAGCTGGGCACCGCTGGACGCGGTGGTCATGGCGCCCCCGGTTGCCGCCTGGGCGGGTCCCGGCGCGCAGGCCAGCAGCGCGGCCACCGACAGCAGGGCCGCAGACAATCGATATTTCCGCCAGAGGCGGTCGGTTCCAGTCTTCATCGCTCTTTCGGACGCTTACGGGGTTAGCTGTCGGGCTCGCGCTGGAAAGAGCTGCGCTACGCGGCGGATGCCGGCGATTCGCCCCAACTGCATTGGGCCCCCCGCTCTCCGCGATATGTGGCGGAGATTCAGCGGAAGTTGGCGGCAGGTTAGCAAACGCTAAGACAGAAAAAGGTGCAGAGATCGGAGAAGCCCCCCTCTCGCGAGGGGAGCCCCTCCACAGCGGGCCTGTAAGCCGGATCCTGTCGGGAACGACCATCTATCTCGCCGGGACCGGAGCCCCGTCGGAGCCGCCGAAGCGGCCCTGCGGCCTACCTGGACCTCGCCGGGCAGGGTCGACGATCCTGTTTGGCCTTGCACCGGGCGGGGTTTGCCTGGCCGCCGCGTCGCCGCGACGCCGGTGCGCTCTTACCGCACCATTTCACCTTTGCCTGTACGCAGCTCACGTGTGGCTGCGCCATCGGCCGTATGTTTCTGTGGCACTTTCCCGCGGGTTTCCCCGGGTGGGCGTTACCCACCGCCCTCGCCCTGTGGTGTCCGGACTTTCCTCGAAGGGTTGTCTCTCCCTCCGCGGTCGCTCGGCCCGCTCGCGTATCGTAGCCCCCAACGCGCGGGACGGCCAGGGTCGTCGTCAAACCTTGCGGACGACGCCGATCACCTTGCCGAGCACGGTGACCTCGGCGCTGCGGATCGGCTCCATCGTCTCGTTCTCGGGCTGCAGGCGAATGTGGTCGTGCTCGCGGAAGAAGCGCTTGACCGTCGCCTCCTCGCCGATCATCGCGACCACGATCTCACCGTCGGCGGCGTCGTCGGCCGGGCGGACGACGACGTAGTCGCCGCCGAAGATGCCGGCGCCGACCATGCTTTCGCCGCGCACGCGCAGGACGTAGTCGCCTTCCTCGCCGCCGATCACGTCGGGAATCTCGATGTACTCCTCGATGTTCTCCTCGGCGAGGATCGGCGCGCCGGCGGCGACATGGCCGACCAGCGGCAGGCCCGCCTGGTCGGGCAGGATCGTCTTCTTGGCCTTGTCCAAGAGCAGCTCGATCGCCCGCGGTTTGGACGGATCGCGGCGCAGCAGCCCGATCTTCTCGAGGTTGGCGAGGTGCGCATGCACGGTCGAGGAGGAATGCAGGCCGACGGCTTTGCCGATCTCGCGCACGGTCGGCGGGTAGCCGGTTTTGTCGGCGTAACGGCGGATGAAGTCGAAGATCTCCTTCTGCCTCTTGGTCAGGTCCAAGTCCACCAAACGATCCTCCTAATCGACGGTGCAGCGCACACAAACAGTTCGAACGTCTGTTCGCAGGGTACCGCCCGACCCGGACACGCGCAACCGGCGAGCCTCGCCGCAGCCTCCCTCCCACCACCCGCAGCCCCCGTTCCCGCCGAACATCTAGAATCGAGCGCCCCACGCGGCTGTGGCGGAACTGGTAGACGCGCAAGGTTGAGGGCCTTGTGCCCCTAACGGGGCGTGATGGTTCGACTCCATTCAGCCGCACTCGGAAGCCCCCGCAAGTCGGGGGTTTTCGTTTAGGGGCCGCTTCTGACGGCCTCCGAAACTTGTGGTCTGACGAATCGGGCGTACCATTCAAATACCGTGAACTTTTTGTCCGACGACGCTGAGCCGGCGCGGCGCGGCTCTGACAGCTCCGCTGAGCGCCTATCTCGCAGCTACGAGGGGAGTATTTCCGTTGCCGACGCTGCGGGCGCGGAAAGGGTCGCGCGGGCGACATTGAACGAGGGCTTCAGCGTCGCAGCCCTGTATCAGCGAGTGATCGCTCCAGCGATGTGGCGGGTCGGCGCACAATGGGAGCGGGGAGACATTTCGGTTGCCGATGAGCACATCGCAACCGCCCTCACCCACCAGGTCATGGCGGCCGTCTACGGGCCGAACCTCGGTCATGATCACATGCCCGGCCGACTGCTCCTCGCTGCGCTGGAGGGCGAGCGACATGCCCTCGGGCTGAGGATGGCTGCCGACGTGATCGAGCTCGCCGGCTACGAGACGATTTACCTAGGGGCCGATACCCCACTCGACGATCTGCTCCAAACGATCGAGGGGCGCAACCCCGACCTGGTCCTCCTGAGTGCCACGATGCCGGACTCAGGCTCCGCGCTGGAGGAATGCATCGGCGCGATTCAGCGCCTCGACCCCAACCTCCCCGTCCTCTACGGCGGCCAGGGAGCGCAGCAGCTCGCGGAGAACCGGCAGGCGGTGTTCGTCGAGGGCCTCGAGCCCCTGCTGGGTGCGGTTCGGTCCGCGCTCGGAGGCCCCACATCGAACGGGGGGTCCGCGGCCGGGCCGGGAGCCACCGTGGCTGGGCAGCCCACCGCAGCGGCCCCAGACCCGAATGGCCGTTCCCCGGCCGAGATGGAAAACGGGGACGACTCTGTCAAGCAAGGCCTCTCCGGGATCGCGGCGGATACCGCCGACCTCGCTCGGGTCTTCGCCCGTCAGGCGAACACCTACAAGGATCTCGCCTACACCGACATGCTCAGCGGACTTCCCAACCGGCGGGCATTCGAGGACCGCGCGATCCAGATGACGGCCGGCGCCGAGGCCAACCCGGTGGCAGTGTTGATGATGGACCTGGATCACTTCAAGCGGGTGAACGACTCGCGTGGCCACGAGGCCGGGGACCAGGTCCTGGCGCTGATCTCCCAAACCATCGCCGGGTGCCTTCGGGAGGGCGACTTCAGCGCCCGCTTCGGCGGCGACGAGTTTGTGGCTCTCTTGCCGCGGACCAGCCTGAAGGAAGCGGAGACTGTGGCGGAGCGGATACGGAAGGGTGTCGAGGAGGCGGGATCGGCGGACTCCATAACCATGAGCATCGGCCTCGCGATGCTCGAGAAGGACATCCGGGGGGTACTGCTGCAGGCAGACGTCTCCCTGTATGAGGCCAAGAGGATGGGCCGCAATGCCGTCGGGCTCAGCTCGCAGGCGACCGGATCGGGGATCGCAGCGTCGGATTCGCCCCCAGAGCCAGCTGTTGTTCGCATCCTCGTCACCGACGACCGCCCCGAGGTGGAGCAGCTGGTCGGGCGTGCACTGGGCGACCGTTTCGAGTGTCGGTTTGCAAGCAGTGTCAGACAAGCTCACGCGAGGCTTGCTGCCGAGACCTTTCACATCGCGCTATGCCACCTCGACGGCGCGGACGCGTCAGAGTTGGAGCTCACCGCGGAGATCGTCCGCGACTACCCCTCGACGGCGCCGGTGGTGCTGGTCACCGGGGAAGACGACCCCGAAGCCGCGCAACGGGTATTTGACCTCGGCGTCTACGGCTATCTGGTCGAGCCGTTCTCACCCGGCCAGCTTCTGATCGCCGTTCTCAATGCCCTGCGACGTCGCCAGCTCGAGATCGCAGCCAAGGCCCGCAGCCAAAACCTGGAGGACAAGCGACAGACGATCATCGACATGGTGCCGGTCGGCGTCTACGCAAAAGACAAATCCGGCCGCTATATCGTCGCGAACAAGATGGCGGAGGAGCTCGCCGGACTGCAACCGGGCGAGCTGGTAGGGCTGACAGACGACGCATTCATGCCCGCCGAGCAGGCGCACCTCGGCCCCGACAGCGACCGCCAGGTGTTCGAGGGGGGAGCTGTCCACGAAAGAGAGGACTCCGCCGTCGTCGGGGGGGTGGAAAAAACCTTCAAGACGATCAGATTTCCGCTCCTTGGCGAGCAGGGTGAGATCACCGCCGCCGCAGGGATCTCGGTTGACATCACCGACGAGCGCGAGGCGCTCCGCCTCCGCGATGAGCTGGCGGATGGCCAGCGGAAGGCGATCGAGGAGCTGCGGCATTCCCGCCAGGAGACGATCGAGGGACTCGCAAAGGCGATGGAGCTACACGACTCCCCGACCGCGGGTCACGTCAGGCGGATGGGCGCCGTTTCCGCCTTCCTGGGAGCCCGGCTCGGGCTCGACTCCGAGCAAGTCGAGATCCTGCGCGCCGCCGCCCCGATGCATGACATCGGAAAGATCGGGACTCCCGCCGAGATCCTTCGCAAGCCCGGGCCCCTGACCGAGGATGAGCGCACCGAGATGGAGCGCCACACGGTGCGCGGGTACGAGATCTTCAAGAACTTTGAAAGCGACCTGGCGCAAACGGCCGCGGTGATCGCCTTCACCCATCACGAGCGCTACGACGGCAGCGGCTATCCCCGTGGGCTGGCCGGCGAGGAGATTCCAATCGGGGGCCGGATCGCGGCGGTCGCCGACGTCTTCGATGCCCTGCTCGATGACCGCAGCTACAGGCCGGCGATGTCCGTGGACGAGGCGATAGAGGTGATCAAGGAAGGGCGGGGGACCCATTTCGACCCGCAGGTCGTCGACGTCCTCCTCGGCAATCTCGAGGATGTGCTGCGGATTCGCGCCTAGAGGGCCACTAGCCTCCGCCGTAGACCACGACCAGATCGGTGAGGAGACCGATCAAGAAGCCGGCCGACAGCATCCACAGGCCCAGGACCCGGTGCCCGTAGCGGCGCATCCCGGTCCAAACCTCGCCGATCACATAGAGGATGGCGCCGCCGGCGAGCCCGTAGAAGGCGAGCTCCAGCGGCACTGAGGAGACGTTGTAGCCGACGAGCGTTCCCAGGAAGACCGGACCGCCGCCGATCAGGCCGGCCAGGCAAAGCCATGCCCACGACGGGCGCACGTCGCCGAGCGGGCCGATGATCCCGAAGCCCTCGGTTGCGTTGTGCAGGGCGAACCCGATGATCAGGACGGTCGCCAGGGCGATCTCCCCGGTGCTGGCCGAAACGCCGATCGCGAGACCCTCTGCGAAGTTGTGTAGCCCGATCGCGGCGGCAATCGTCAAGCCGGCCCGAAGCGCTCTCCCCCTCGGGTCGGACGCGGCCTCCAGCCGCCGGGCATCCTCGGCGGTGAGAGTGTCCACCGCGCCTCCGGCGATCGGCGGCATCGATGGCGCCTGGGGACGAAGCCACCGCTCAAGCGTGGCGAGGCCCGCCGTGCCGGCGACAAAGCCGGCGGCAACCAGCGCCACGTAACCGAGCGGCTCGGCAACCCCGCCCGTACCCTCGCCAAGGGCCTCGACCGGCCCCTCGACGATTCCGAATGCGTGCTCGAAGATGTCAACGAACAGGAACGAGAGCACGCCGACGGCGAACATCGCAAGCGCTACGCGCGCGCGGTTGCCGATTACCGCGATGCGACCTGCCGGGAGGCCGAGAAAGATCGTGAATCCAGCCAGGGCGCCCAACAACGCCGTTTCGGGAAAAGACAAGCCGCCTCCTTGTTACGGGGGTTCCTGAGAGCATTTGCCCAGTCGGGCTTAGGGCACCCTAACTACTTTCCCCTATCTTCGCACGCAGCCCCAGTGCGGACCGTGAGGTTCCGGCGCGGTCATGCGCCGGCCGCGGACGGCGGAGGCTCGGGACCGGCCTGCAACTCGTCGAAGCGCTGCGTCGGCAGGCGCCTGCTCGTCCAGAAGGCGGCGATGACGAGAAAGCCGGCGAAGAGGAAGGCGGTCTTCAGCGCGGTCAGCTGTGCGTCTTCGTAGTTCTCGACCAGGGCGTCGACCGTGCCCGAGTCGAGCCCGGCCGCCCGTGCCCCCGCCCGCACCTCTTCAGAGGCGACGAAGCTGCCGCCGGCGCTGAGCCTGACCTCGACCTGGCGGCTGACGTCATTGGAGATCGTCGGGTCGTCGGCGACGTTTGCGGTGAAGGCGCCGATCAGGCCGCTGATCACGATCGCGCCGAGCAGCGCCGTGCCCAGCGAGGAGCCGAGCTGCTGGGCGGTCGTCTGCAGGCCGCCCGCCTCGCTGCGATCGTCGTCGCCAACCGCGGACTGGACGACATTGCCGAGCTGAGAGACGATCAGACCCATGCCGACGCCGAGCACGCCGGTTGCGACAAGGAAGGCGATGCTGTCGAGCTCGGGCTCGATCGTGCCCAGCAGCAGGACGACGGCGAGCAGGACCACGGCGAGGCCGGTACGCACGAGTAGCCGCGGCGGGAAGCGAGAGGCGAGGGCCGAGCCGACCAGCGCGGTGAGGAAGAGGCCGACCGAGGCGGGCAGCATCTGCACGCCGGTTTCGAGCGCATCGAGGCCCTGGACGATCTGCAGGTAGAGCGGGATCGTGAAGAAGATCCCCATCAGGATCAGGTTCTGGGCGAGCAGCATTCCCACCCCGCCGCGCAGCGCGCGGATGCGCAGCAGGCCGAGGTGGACCAGCGGCGGCAGGCCGCGCCCCTCGCGATGGCGCTGCCAGGCGCTGAAGCCGGCCAGGACCAGCACACCGGCGGCGACGACGAATGGAGTCAGGGAGAAGCCGAACGGCTCCAGCGGTGAGTCGCGCGGCTCCAGCCAGCCCCAGTTGCTCGCCTGCAGCACACCGAAGACGATCAGCGCCAGGCCGAGGGCCGAGAGCACGCCGCCGACCCAGTCGAGCCGCGGCGCCGCGCCCTCCCGGGGCGGCTCGTGGATCACCCGCGTGCCGGCGAGGATGCCGAGCGCGACGACGACCTCGCCGACGAAGACAAGGCGCCAGGTGAAGTCGGTGGTCAGCCAGCCACCGAGGATCGGGCCGACGGCGATGCCCGCCCCGGCGACGCCGCCGAGCACGCCGTAGGCGAGCGCCCGCTGCGAGCCCCCGTAGTTGGCTGCGACGAGGGCGAAGAGCGCGGGCAGGACCAGCGCGGCGCCGATGCCCTCGAGGATCGACCAGCCCAGCGTCAGGCTGGGGACGCTCCAAGAAGCGGCGGTCAGGGCCGAGCCGGCGCCGTAGATCACGAGGCCGGCCGCGAAGGCGCGGCGGCGGCCGAAGATGTCGCCGAGCTTGCCGCCGGTCAGCATCAGCCCGGCCATAACCAGCGCGTAGAGCGCGATCACCGCCTGGATCGTGGTGACCGTGGTGTCAAAGTCCTCGACCAGCTGCGAGATCGCGACGTTCATCACCGCCTGGTCGAGGACCATCAGGAACTGGGCGGTCGCCAGTACGGCGAGGACTCCCCATTTGGCCACGCGTAGAAGCTAGCGCGGTCCGCCCCCGGTCGACCTGCTCGGGCTCACCCGGCAGCTGAGCGCACCGGAGGAGGCCGAGCAGGGCTGAAGTCGATCAGGCGGCCTGGGCGTTGAGGCTGAACTGGACCTCGCCGTTGGCGACCTGGGCGTCGAGCTGCTTGTCGTCGAGCATCTCGGCCGCGGTCGGCTCGAGCCGGACCTCGACATCCTCGCCCTCGATGACCTGGTCCTCGGGCGGCGCCTCCTCGACGATCGAGACCGCGAGCCCGCTCTCGGCCTCCGGGGACTGCTGCGCGCTGATCCGAAACGAAGCGTCGTCGGGCACGCCCTCGGAGGCGAGGATGCCGCGGATCGCCTCTTCTGCCTGGCTGCTGAGTTCAAGCATGCTTGCTCCTCCTCTGGTTGGGGAAACCATCGGGCTACCCAGCGAGGAGCGCCGAAAACATCGACTGCGTCAGGCGCCCAGGGCCTCGTCGATGAAGGGGCCGAGCAGCTCGCCCGTCTGGACGGCGGTCGCCTCGGGGGAGCCGGCGGGGGCGGTGACGTGGCTGATCGCGAGCCGGACCAGGTTCTCGGCCAGCAGGCGGGCTTTCGGCGACGGGGCCTGCGGCCAGCCGGATTCGATCGTCGCGGTCAGGCGCGCGGTCGCCCACTGCACGACCGGCATCCCCTGCGTGGTGACGAACGGCAGCAGGCCGGCGCTGCCGTCGTCGCTGAGCAGGATGCGGACCAGCGGGTCGTCGCCGGCCGTGCGCAGGAAGGTCTCCAGCGCCGCGCCGACCGCGGCGCGCGGGTCGTCGAGGTGCTCGCGCACGGCGGCGTCGACCGCGTCGAGGAAGCGTTCGCCCTCGTGGATGACCAGCGCCTGGGCGAACTCGTCGCGGCTGCCGAACTCCTTGTAGAGGGTCTGGCGGCTGACCCCGGCCGCGGCGGCGATGTCGGCCATCGTGATCTCCGACCAGGGCCGCTGCTGAACCTCGTCGCGGCCGGCCGCGAGCAGCGTCTCGCGCAGCAGCTTCCGGGCCGCCTGGGGATATGGGGTGCGCGCCTCCACGGCGCCCCCCATCGTGCCGGAGGGTGCGGTCACCCGCCCTCGGCAACCGGCTCGAAATCCACCTTGTCGCGCACGCCGCAGTCGGGGCAGTGCCACTCGTCGGGCACCTCGCTCCACGGCGTCCCCGCCGGGAAGCCCTCGCGCGGGTGGCCGGCGGCCTCGTCGTAGACGTAGCCGCAGGCCGGACAGCGGAAGGCGCTCATGAGCTCGCGCCTCCGTAGCGGGCCAGCACCCTGCGCCTCGCCCGCGGCTGGATGTTGGCCAGGTCGAGGTCGCCGTCGTAGTGCTCGACCAGGCGGTGGTCCATCACCCGGCGCCAGACCGGCGGGAACCAGGCGAGCACGATCATCCCCGCGTAGCCGGTCGGCAGCTGCGGCGCTTCGTCGACATGGCGCAGCGCCTGGTAGCGGCGGGTCGGGTTGGCGTGGTGGTCGCTGTGACGCTGCAGGTGGTAGAGCAGGACGTTGGAAGCGACGTTGTTGCTGTTCCAGCTGTGCTCGGGGAGGCAGCGCTCGTAGCGGCCGTCCTCCTTCTTCTGCCGCATCAGGCCGTAGTGCTCGAGGTAGTTGACGACCTCCAGCAGCGAGAAGCCGAGCACCGCCTGCAGCAGCAGGTAGGGCAGCACGACCGGGCCGAAGACGATCGTCAGCGCGGCGAAGAGGCCGACGGTCATCGCCCAGGCCTGGAGGATGTCGTTGTGAATCGAGAAGGCGGAGTGGCCCATGCGGTCGAGGCGAGCGCGCTCGATGCCCCAGGCCGAACTGAGGCTGCCCCCGACGGTGCGCGGCAGGAAGGCCCAGAAGCTCTCACCCAGCCGGGCGCTGGCCGGATCCTCGGGGGTGGCGACGCGGACGTGGTGGCCGCGGTTGTGCTCGATGAAGAAATGGCCGTAGCCGCTCTGCGCCAGAGCGACCTTGCTCAGCCACTTCTCCAGGTCGGCGCGCTTGTGACCGAGCTCGTGCGCGGTGTTGATCGCAATCCCGCTGACCATCGCCATCGTCAGCGCCAGGCCGATGCTGTCGACGGTCGAGAGCCCACCGTCCGCCCACAGCCAGCAGGCGAAGACGAGGCCGGCGTACTGGACCGGGATGAAGACGTAGGTGCACCAGCGGTAGTAGCGGTCCTGTTCGAGCCATTTGATCACGCTGTCGGGCGGGTTCTCGGCGTCCATGCCGATCAGGAGGTCGAGCACGGGGAAGAGGACGAAGACGAGGAACGGACCGTAGAACCAGAAAACCCCGAGCCCGGTCAGAGCCACCAGCCCCGCGGCGAGGAACGGCAGCAGCGGCACGATCAACCCGAGCAGCCAGGCGTAGCGCTTCGGATCCGACCAAACCGCCGGGCTCAACTCGACATCGTCATGAGAATGCGCGTGCGCATGTGCCTCCATGCAGTCTCCTTGGTCGTGGAAAGAAGGTGGTTGACAACCTAACATAATTTGTCAATTACAGAGACATCAGCTTGATTTCTGTAAGGGGTAGGCCAAATTGGTTAGACTGCTCCCCGTGTACACCTTCCTCGCAGTGGTGCAGGTGCTGATCGCAGGAATCCTGATCTTCCTGATCCTCCTGCACTCGGGCAAAGACGCCGGTCTCTCCGGCGCCTTCGGCATCGGCGGCGGGGGCAGCTCCTTCGGCGGCGGCTCGATGGTCGAGCGCAACCTAGACCGCGCGACGATCTTCTTCGCGGTCCTCTTCACCGTCAACACTCTGGTGCTGCTCAAGCTTTAAGGATCTCGACGGCCTCTCTGCGCAGTTCGGCGTCGAGCAGGGCGAAGTCCTCGTCGGAGAGCTTGCCGGCGGCGTGGTCGAGCTCGGCGTCGCGGATCTCGCGGTACTTCGCTTCCTTCAGCGCCTCCAGCTCGGTGCCGGCAACCGGCCGGCGGCTGGCGCTGCGGGCCGGCCAGACGGCGATCAAAGCGCCGCTCAACGCGATCAGGCCGCCGATCCAGATCCAGGTGACGAGCGGGTCGACGATGACCCGGAAGGTCGCGGTCGCCTCGTCGTCGAGGTAGCTGCGCGCCAGTCGCTCCGCGGTCGCCGCCTGCAGGCCCTCGATCTGAGCCAGCGCCGCCGGGCGCAGGCTCGGGTTGACGGCCGCGGCGCGCATCAGCCGCGAGACGGCCCGGCACTGCGGCGGCGTTCCCGGCGCGCCGGACACGCAGGCGCGGAAGCCGCGATCGGCGGCGCGTACGCGGCGGCGCAGGGCCGTGATGTTCGGCTGCACGGCGGACCAGAGGTCGCTGCCGGCGCCCGCCTTGAGGCCGACCTCGCTGGTCGCCTCGCCGTCGAAGAAACTCGAGAGCGTCCCCCCTCCCGTCCCGGTCGGGCGGAAGTAGCGGCGTTCGGTGTTGAGGTCGAAGCGCTTGCCGTCCTGCTCGATCCCGAGCACGGCGCCGAGGCCGATCGCGTTGTTGTCGACGCTCACCGTCGGCCGCTCGTAGGTGACCGTGCGCCCGTCGACGACGGCGCTCTCGCCCGGCGCCAGGCGCAGGTCGCGGTTGGTCTGGAAGCTCGAGGAGGCGGCGACGCCGACCAGCAGCACGGCGACGCCGATGTGGACGATGTAGCCGCCGTAGCGGCGCCGGTTGCGCGCGACGACCGCAACCAGAGCCGCCGGCATCGAGCCGCCGGAAAGCGACCGGCGCGCAGCCGCGCCGCGCCAGAACTCCTGCGAGAGGCCGGTCAGGGCGAAGGCGGCGAAGGCGAAGAGGGCGAGCGCCCAGAGGCTGTCGGCGGCGTCGGTGAACAGCGCCAGCCCGGCCCCGACGGCGATGGCGACGATCGCCGGCACGAGGAACACCCGCTTTGCCGAGCCCCAGCTGATCCGCCGCCAGGCGAGCAGCGGCCCGATCCCGGTGAAGAGGACCAGCAGGATCGCCAGCGGCGTCGTGTAGCGGTCGAACCACGGCGCCGCCAGCGAGGCCCTCTCGCCGGTGAACAGCTCCGAGATCAGCGGGAAGAAGGTGCCCCAGAAGATCGTCGCCGTGAGCGCCACCAGCAGCAGGTTGTTGACCAGGAAGATCGACTCGCGCGAGGCCAGCGAGTCGATCCGCTTGGGCGAGCGCAGGTCGTCGAGGCGGGAGACGATCAGCGCGGTCGAGCCGACCAGGACGACGGCGATCAGGCCGAGGATGTAGGGGCCGACGGTGCTGTCGCCGAAGGCGTGGATCGACTCGAGCACGCCGGAGCGGACGAGGAAGGTGCCGAGCAGCGCCAGCGAGAAGGTGGCGACGATCAGGCAGGCGTTCCAGACTTTGAGCATGCCGCGCTTCTCCTGGACCATGATCGAGTGCAGGAATGCGGTGCCGACCAGCCACGGCATCAGCGCCGCGTTCTCGACCGGGTCCCAGGCCCAGTAGCCGCCCCAACCGAGCTCGGTGTAGGACCAGCGGGCGCCGAGCAGCAGGCCGAGGCCGAGGAAGGCCCAGGCGATCAGCGCGAAGCGCCGGGTCGAGCGGATCCAGCTGGCGTCGAGGCGGCGGGTGATCAGGGCGCCGATCGCGAAGGCGAAGGGCACGGTGAAGGCGACGTACCCCGAGTAGAGCATCGGCGGGTGAATCATCATGCTCGGATGCTGCAGCAGCGGGTTGAGGCCGACCCCGTCGGCCGGCACCGGGCTCAGCCCGGCGAACGGGTTGACGCCGCCGGCGAACAGCATCAGGCCGATGAAGAAGGCGGCGATCGCGGCCATCACCGCGGTCGCGTAGGGGACGATCTCGCGCAGCTTGCCGCGCGTCGCGTAGAGCGCCAGCGAGGCGGCGATCGAGAGCACCCAGGCCCAGAGCAACAGCGATCCCTCCTGGCTCGACCACATCGCCGCCAGCTTGTAGAAGGGGGGCGTCTCGATCGAGGAGTGCTGCTGAACGATGTTGAGCGAGAAGTCGTCGCCGGCAAAGGCGAGCTCGATCAGCACGACGCAGAGCGTGAGCAGAGCGAAGAGGCCGTAGACGGCGCGGCGCGAGACGTCGACCCAGCGGCCCCTGCCCTCGCGCCCGAGCAGGGCCGCCACCGCGGCGAAGATCGCAGTGAGGAAGGCGAGCGCCAGCGCGACGCTGCCCAGGCTAGCCGTCATTCGTGGGCGAGCTCTCGGTGGTGAACTTCGACGGGCACTTGGTGACCAGCGTGTCGCGCTCGCCGGCAAAGACGCCGTTCTCGACACTGCCGGTGAGGACGATCTCGCGCCCGCCGCGGAACGGGTCGGGCACGGTGCCGCTGTAGGTGACCGGGATGCTCTTGCCGGCGTCATCGCGGTCGGCGACACGGAAGCGCATGCCCTCACCCTCGCGCGTGACCGAGCCGACGACCACCCTGCCGGTCAGCTGGGCACTGGAGCCGGGCGCCGCGCTGAGCAGCTGCGAGGGCTCCTTGGCCTCGGTCGAGGCGCTGAACGACGTGTAGACGAGCCCGACCGCGAGCAGCACGGCGACGCTGAGCGCGACGACGAGCCGGATCTTTCGCTTGCGGGCGGGATCCATCGGCTGGGGATTATCGCAAGCAGCCCCACTCGATGGCCGTGTTCGCTTCTTGTCGGCCTCAGCACGACAAACAGCGAACGCGCTCAAGATGCCGTGCCCTACCGGGATAGGCCCTTCAGCAGCAGGCGAAGTACGTGCCAGTAGGCGCGGAGTACTTGCCGTACTGGGAAAGAGCGGGCGATGGAGGGGATGAAGGGCGAGTCGAGATCTGGGGTCAGCCAGGAGGCGAACTCGGCGGTGCTGACGGTGCGGGTGGCCTGTACCCGGCGGCGCTCGCGCAGCAGGCGCGGCAGCCAGGCGATCGCTTCCAGGTGCCCGGCGAGCTTCTGGCGCCCCCAGCCGCCCTTGACGGCCACGGCGTAGAGGGCCAGTTCGGTCGCCAGCAGCGCCGGCGCGAGCAGGATCAGCAGCGATGCCGGATAGGCGCGCAGCAGGAAGGCGTGGCGATTGCGCTCAAGCCAACGCCACTTGTGCTCGCGGGCGCCGAACTCGTAGTCGTGGTCGACGACCGCCGCCGTCTCGATCCCGAGCGCGCCGCCGGAGAGCCGCAGCCGCAGCGAGAGGTCGACGTCCTCGTGGTAGAGGAAGAAGCTCGCCGGAAAGCCGCCCGCCTGCTCCCAGGTACGGCGCGGGATCGCCAGGCAGGCGCCGGAGAGGGCGGTCACCTCGCCCGCCGGCGGCGCGTCGCCGATCGGCTGCCCGTGTCTCCCCGCCCAGACGATGCCGGTGAAGTGGACCGGGTTGCCGGCCGAGTTGATCGTCGTCCCGTCGCCGTCGGCGACCAGCGCCTGCCAGGCGGCCCAGCCGCGCTCCTCCACCCACGGGCGCCTGATCGCCACGCCGAATCCCGGGCGCGGCGCCGCGTCGGGGTTGAGGATCACCAGCAGATCGCCGCGCGCCTGCGCCGCGCCCTCGTTGCAGCCGGCGGCGAAGCCGGCGTTGCGGCCACTGCCCACAACCCGCGCCGCCGGCGCCAGCGCCGCAACCGCCTCCGCCGTGCCGTCGCTCGAGTCGTTGTCGACGACGATCAACTCGTCGTCATCGCCCAGCTCGGGCAGCAGCGCAGGCAGCGTCCGCGCGAGCTCCTCGCGGCTGTTCCAGGCGACGATCAGGACCGAAAGCGTCGGGCGCACCGACACGGGAGGCTATTGGGGACCGCAGTGCTGAGAGCGGACGACGGGGGTCGAACCCGCGACCTCGAGCTTGGGAAGCTCGCGCTCTACCAACTGAGCTACGTCCGCGCTGCGTCTGATTCTACGGCTGACCGGGAGACCGGAGGCTGAGCGAGCGGCACGTCTAATGTTCGCGGGCCGTGAGCACTCGCGCCTTCCTCGCCTTCCTCGCCGTTTGCGCCGTGATCGGCCTGCTCGGCTTCGGCCTACTCAGCAAGGGCGAGGCGCAGATCGCCGTCGGCGACCCGGTGCCCGATCGCGAGCTGCCGGTGCTCGGCGGACAGGGCGAGGGCTCGATCGCCGATTACCGCGGCCGCTGGGTGCTGGTCAACCTCTGGGCCTCGTGGTGCGGTCCCTGCCGCCAGGAGGCGGCCGAGCTCGAAGAATTCGCGCGGCGCTACCGCGATCGCGGCGTCAGCGTGCTCGGCATCAACGTCCAGGACAACAGCGAGGACGCGCTCGCCTTCCTGCGCGAGTTCGACCTCGGCTACCCGCAGCTGCGCTCGGTCGGCGCCGAGCGCAGCGAAGCCTTCGGCTCGACCGGCGTGCCGGAGAATTTCCTCGTCGACCCGCAGGGGCGACTGGCGGTGATCTGGCGCGGCCCGGTCGACCGCGAGTTCCTCGAGCAGCGCGTCGTGCCGCTGATCGAAGGGGAGAGATGAGGATGCGTGGCGCATTATTCCCGCTACGCGGCCGGAAGTCGCCAGGCGCGGCCGTGGTCGTGGCCATGCTGCTGCTGGCCGTGCTCGCCACCGCGGCGCCGTCCGCCCTGGCCGCACCCCAGACCAGCATCACCGACATCGAAGACGAGGTGATGTGCCCGATCTGCGGCACGCTGCTGGAGCTGGCCGAATCGCCGCAGGCACAGCGCCAGCGGGCGCTGATCCGGCGGCTGATCGCCGATGGCAAGGACAAGCAGGAAGTCAAGGATGCGCTGGTAGGCCAGTACGGCCGTGAGGTCCTGGCGCTGCCCGGCGGCTCGGGCTTCGAGCTCTCCGCCTACCTGGTGCCCGCGATCGCCTTTGCGGCGGCCGCGCTGGCGCTGGCGCTCGGCGTGCGACGCTGGCGCCGCGCCGGCGACCCGCCCGGACCGAGCGGCGGCGACGGCCGACCGCAGGGCGAGGCCGCCGAGCAGCTCGAGGCCGACCTGGCCCGCTACGACCTCTGAGCCGCCGCCGGGCTCAGTTCTGGATCACCAGCCCGGCCACCGGCAGCGAGAGCCTGCGCGGCTCGCTCGCGCCCAGACAGGCGAGCACCGTATCCACCCGGGGGGTGAGCAGGCTCAGCGAGCCCCACTCGACCAGGCGCGGGCTGTCGATCACCAGTAGCTCATAGGCGTCGCGCAGACCGGCGAGCGCGTGGGCGAAGCGCTCCGAGGCGAACAGCCGCGGAGCGTCCGCCGAGGGCCGGCCGGCGACGATGCAGACCAGCGGCTCGGTCGCGCCGGCCGAGCCCGGTCCGGCGAGCACGACCGGCCTCAGCACCGCCTCGGCGGCGGCCGCGCCGGTGACGTACTCGTGCAGGCCGGGCGCGTTGGCCAGGCCGAGCGCGTCCGCCAGCCCCGGATCAGCCAGATTGCACTCGAGCAGCGCCGTGCGCGTGCCGGCCGCGGCGGCGGAGGCGGCAAGCCCGACAGCGGCCCGCCGCGGGTGCTCGCCGGTGCCCGTCATCAACACGCTGCGAGTGGCGCCGAGCTCGCCCAGCAGGATGTCGAAGGCCTCCAGGTCAGAGCGGCGCAGCGACCCTGTGCGCAGGTCGGGCGAGGACCGCGACGGGATCTCCGCCAGCACCCTCACTTCACATCTGCTCGGGGGCGGAGATGCCGAGCAGGCCGAGCGCGGCGGCGATCGTGCGCTGGGCGAGCCGGCTGAGGCCGAGGCGCGAGCGCTCGACCCCCTCCCCCTCGGCGCCGATCACCTGGCAATCGCGGTAGAAGGCGTGGAAGTCGGCGGCGACGGCGGTCGAGTAGGCGCAGATCCGGTGTGGGGCGCGCCGCGCCGCCGCCTCGCGAACCTCATCCGGGAACTCGAGCAGGCGCTTGACCAGATCGCGCTCGGCCGCTGCCAGCGGCGTGCCGGGCGTCGGCTCGCCGGCCTCCCCCCCGTCGCCACCGGCCTTGCGCAGAATGCTCGCAATCCGTGCGTGGGCGTACTGCACGTAGTAGACGGGGTTGTCGCTGGACTCGCGCCGCGCCAGCTCCAGATCGAGGTCGACGGTCGTGTCGTGGCTACGCCAGAGCATGAACCAGCGCGCCGCGTCGACGCCGATATCGTCGACCAGCTCGTCGAGCGAGACAAAATCGCCGCTGCGCTTCGACATCTGCGCCCGCTCGCCCGATTCGACGATGTGGACGAGCCGCATGATCGGCGCCTCGAGCACGTCCGGATCGTTGCCTAGCGCGGCGATCGCGGCGTGCAGCCGCGGCGAGTAGCCGTGGTGGTCTGCGCCGAGCACGTTGATCAGGAGCTCGAAGCCGCGTTCCAGCTTGTCGCGGTGGTAGGCGACGTCGGCGGCGAGGTAGGTGGGGTCGCCGTCCGCCCTGATCAGGACGCGGTCCTTGTCGTCGCCGAATGCGGTGCTGCGCAGCCACAGAGCGCCATCGGTCCTGTAGGTGTGGCCGCGCCGCTCGATCTCCGCCAGTGCAGCTTCGACCTCGCCGCCCGCGTAGAGCCCCCGCTCCGAGAACCAATTGTCGAAGTGGACCCCGAAGCGGTCGAGCGTCGCCCGCACGTTCTCGAGGATCAGCTCGACGCCGCGCCGCCCGATCGCCTCTGTGTCGCCCGGGTCGACGCCCTCGCCGCGAAGGCGCGTGGCGAGCTCGGCGACGTAGTCGCCTTCGTAACCGTCCTCGGGCGGCTCGCCGCCGGTCATCGAAGCGGCGATCGAGGCGGCGAAGCGCCGCACCTGGCCGCCGGCGTCATTGACGTAGTACTCGCTCTCGACCTCGTGCCCGACCGCCTTCAGCAGGCGGACGAGGCTGTCGCCGTAGGCGGCGTGGCGCCCCCCGCCGACGTGGAGCGGCCCGGTTGGATTCGCGGAGACGTACTCGACCAAAATCCGCTGCGGGTCCGTGGTCGGGGCCGGCCCGAGGCTCTCGCCGGCGACGCCCAGCCTCGCCATCGCCCGCCGGTACCACTCGTCGGAGAGGAAGAGGTTGACGAAGCCGGGGCCCGCGACCTCGACCCGGTCGAGACTGCCCTCGGCGCCCAGCTCGGCCTCAAGCTCGGCGCCGAGCCGAGCGGCCACGTCGCGCGGCGCTTCCCCCAGCGGCGCCGCGAGCAGCATCGCCGCGTTGGAGCTGTAATCGCCGAGCTCCGCCTTCGGCGGGCGGTCCAGCGTCGGCTCAGGCCCGGTCGGCTCGCCGTCGCGCAGCGCCAGCGTCGCCCGCTGAACCGCGGCGCGCAACTCGGCGATCGAGTCCGTTGCACTCACGCTCGCATCGTATGAGTCGGAGCGGGCCCGGGTACGCTGGCCGCCGTGCGCGTAGCGGTCATCAGCGACATCCACGCCAACCTACCCGCCCTCGAGGCGGCGCTGGCGGCGATCGACGAGGTCGATGCCGAGGAGATCTGGTGCCTCGGAGACACGCTCGGCTACGGCGCCGAGCCGGACGAGTGCGCCGACCTCGTGCGCGAACGATGTGCGATCGGCCTCGTCGGCAACCACGATCTCGCGGTGCTCGGCGCGCTCGACATCTCCGCCTTCTCCGAGGCCGCGGCGGAGGCGGTGGCGTGGACGCGCAAGAACGTCGCCGAGCGCACGCTCGCGCACCTGCGCGAGCTCGAGCCGGCCGGCGCGCGCGAGGGGGTCGGCCTCTTCCACGCCTCGCCGCGCGACCCGATCTGGGAGTACGTGCTCTCGGCCGAACAGGCCGGCGCCTGCTTCGACGCGCAGGAGACGAGGCTCGCGCTGATCGGCCACTCGCACGTCTCGCTCTACTTCACCCGCCCGACCCCCGATGAAGCGGAGGACGATGTGCGCGGCGCCCAGTCCGACGATGGCGTCGAGCTCGACCTCGGCGCTCGCGCCTGGCTGATCAACCCCGGCAGCGTCGGCCAGCCGCGCGACGGCGATCCGCGCGCCGCCTGGCTCGAGCTGGACACAGCCGCGCTCAACGCCCGTTTCCACCGCGTGTCCTACGACATCGAGCGGGCCGCAGCGTCAATCTCGGCGGCCGGGCTGCCGCGCCGCCTCGGCGACCGCCTCCACGTCGGCTCATGACGCTCAGGTGCAGGGAAATATTGCGCCGCAGGCCGTTCTCTAGACTCGGCCAGATGCAGCACCTGTCGCGCCTACCGCTCACCCTCGCACTCGCTGTCGCGATTGCCGCGACGCTCGCCGCCTGTGGCGGCGAAGACGCCAAGCTGCTGCCCGGCGAGACGGCGCGGGAGATCACCGCCAACCTCGAAAGCGTCCAGCAGCTCGCCGCCGAAGGCGACTGCGTCGGCGCCGAAAGCGCCGCCGAACAGGTCGGCGAACAGATCGAAGCCCTCGAAGGGGTCGACCCGAAGCTGAAGCAGGCGCTTGAAGGAGGGGCGGTTCGACTGGAGGAAGTGATCGCGGGCTGCGAAGAACCCGACGAAACGATCGCACCGGCCACGATCCCCGAAGAAGAAGACGAAGGGGAAGAAAAGTCCCCGAAGGACAAGAAGGAAAAGAAGCCGCGGAACGAAGCTGAACCGGAAGCGCCGTCGAACTCGCCGGAACCGCCGCCGCAGGCCAAGGGCGAAGGCAAGGCGACGGAAAACGGGAGCGGCGCGCCGCCGAGCAATGAAGAAGGCAGCGAAGGGCCCTCGGGAGGGGTCAGCCCGGGCGCGCCCGCGGGCGAAGGCGAATGATGGAGGCGGGCACCCTCTCCGGCCGCTACGAGCTCGGCGACCGCCTCGGCTCGGGCGGGATGTCGAACGTCTACAAGGCGACCGACCTGATCCTCGAGCGCACCGTCGCGGTCAAGATCCTCGCCGAGCACCTGTCCGACGACGAGCGCTTTGTCGCCCGCTTCCGCCGCGAGGCGCTGGCGGTGGCGAAGCTGATCCACCCCAACATCGTGCAGGTCTACGACACCGGGATCGACGAGGCGCGCCACTTCATCGTCATGGAGTACGCCGAAGGGCGTTCGGGCGCCCAGATCCTGCAGCGCCAGGGCCCGCTTGCGGCGGAGACCGCGGCCGAGGCGGGCGTCCAGGCCTGCGCCGGGCTCGACTACGCGCACCGGCGCGGGATCATCCACCGCGATGTCAAGCCGGGCAATCTGATGGTCGTCGGCGGGCCGGTCGGCGGCGGCCCGATGACGGTCAAGCTGACCGACTTCGGCATCGCCCGCGCGCTGGCCCAGACCCGGATCACCCAGGTCGGCTCGGTGGTCGGCACCGCCGCCTACCTGGCGCCCGAGCAGGTGCGCGGCGAGGAGGCGACGCCGGCCACCGACGTCTACGCCCTTGGCGTCGTCCTCTACCAGTTCCTCACCGGCCGCCTGCCCTACGAGGGCTCGTCCCTGGCCGAGCTTGCCGTGCGCCAACAGAACGAGCGGCCGCTGCCGCCGAGCACCTACAACGGCGACGTGCCGGAGACCCTGGGCGGCGCCGTGCTGCGCGCGCTGGAGGGCGATCCGGCGCGGCGGTACGCCAGCGCCGACGAGCTCGCCGGCGGCCTGCAGATGGGGCTACAGGGCGAGGACGTGACCCTGCCGCTGGAGGAGGGAGAGAGCGCGACCCAGGTGCTGGGCGGCGAGGAGGCGACCCGCCGCCTCGACCAGACCGAGCGCACCGAGCTGCGCCCGCCCTCGCCGAGCATTCGCCCGATCCCGCGCGCCCCCCAGCCCGAGGCCCCCGCGGGCCCTCCGCCGGTGGCGCACCCAGGCCCCGCCAAGCGCAGCGCCTTCTCCCGCTTCGCCCGCTTCGTGCTCGCCACCGTCGCCCTCGTTCTGATCGCGGCCGCCGTGGCGGCCGCGGTGATCCTCGCCACCGACCAGGCGACCGGCGTCAAGGCGACCGAAGTCGCGGGCGACTCGGTCGACCGGGTGGTCGAAGAGTTCAAGGAACTGGTTCAGAAGAACACGGAATAACCCGCGGCGTACTCCTTCAGCCGGCCGGCGGCGATCGCCGCGCGGGCGCCGTCGACCAGCTGCCGCATGAAGGTCAGGTTGTGCAGGCAGAGCAGGCGGACGGCCGTCAGCTCCTCGGCCCGGGAGAGGTAGCTGAGGTAGTCGCGGTCGTGGTTGCGGCAGGCCGGGCAGGGGCAGTCGGGGTCGATCGGCTCGCGATCGCCCTCCCAGCCGGCCTTGCGCAGGTCGAGCCGGTAGCGGCTCTCGGGATCGGCGACGAGCGCGGTGCCGTGGCGGGCGAGGCGGGTCGGGATCGCGCAGTCGAAGACGTCGAGGCCGAGCGCGATCCCGGTCAGCAGGTCGTCGACGTCGCCGATCCCGAGCAGGTGCTTGGCCGCCTCCTCGGGCAGCAGCGGCGCGGTCAGCTCGAGCACGGCGCGCATCTCCTCCTTGTCGCGGCCGAGCGTGCCGCCGATCGCGATTCCGTCGACCCCAGCCGAGGACACCGCCTGCGCCGACTCGCGCCGCAGATCCTCGTGGACCCCGCCCTGGACGATCCCAAACACAGCCTGGCGCCCGGGGCCGTGCTCTCCGTGCCACGCGAGGCAGCGGTCGAGCCAGCGGTGGGTGCGCTCCATCGAGCGCGCGGTGTACTCGCGGTCGGCGTGGTAGGGCGTGCACTCGTCGAAGACCAGGGCGATGTCGGAGCCGAGCTTGGCCTGCACCTCCATCGAGACCTCGGGCGAGATGAACAGCTCGCGCCCGTCCCTGTAGGACCTGAACCGCACCCCCTCCTCGTCGATCGAGACCACCGACCCGTGGTCCCCCCCGGGTCGCCCTTTCCCCTTCACCTCATCGGCAACGCCGCCATGGGCCAGCGAGAAGACCTGGAAGCCCCCCGAGTCCGTGATCAGGGCCCCGTCCCAGCCCATGAACCCATGCAGGCCGCCCGCAGCGGCAATCCGATCCGGCCCGGGCGAGACAAACAGGTGATACGTGTTGCCGAGGATCAACTCATACCCGAGCCCCGCAAGCTCCCGAGATTCCAATCCCCGCACGGTCCCCTTCGTCGCAAGGGGGATAAAAGCGGGCGTCTGAACGTCCCCATGAGCCGTATGAAGCACGCCAGCTCTTGCTGCCCCGTCCCGGGCTGCGATCTCGAAGCTCAACCGGTCGGGATCCGTCCTCACACGACCAGCGATTTTCCGGTCATCGCCTCCGGCCGGGGGATGCCGAGGAGCTGGAGCGCGGTCGGGGCTACATCGGCGAGGATGCCATGGTCGCGGAGCTGAAGGTCGTCGACGGTGACGATCAGGGGGACGGGGTTGAGCGAGTGGGCGGTGTTGGGCGAGCCGTCGGGCTCGAGCATGTGGTCACAGTTGCCGTGGTCGGCGGTGATCATGCAGGCGCCGCCACTGCGCTCGACCGCGGCGACAACGTCGGCGAGGCAACCGTCGACCTCCTCGAGCGCCTTCACGGCCGCCGGGATCACCCCGGTGTGCCCGACCATGTCGGGGTTGGCGAAGTTGATGATGCCGAAGCGGTACGCCCCCTCCGACCAGTGCGAGACGAAGGTGTCGGCGGCGGCGCGAGCGCTCATCTCGGGCTTGTGGTCATAGGTCGGCACGTCGCGCGGCGAGTCGACCAGGAAGTGCTCCTCCCCCTCCCACTCCTCCTCGCGGCCACCGTTGAAGAAGTAGGTGACGTGCGCGTACTTCTCGGTCTCGGCGACGTGCAGCTGCCGTCCACCGGCCTCCGACACGACCTTGGCCAGAGTCGCCTGCGGGCGGGCCTCGGGAAAGGCAACCGGGTAATTCCAGCCCTTGCGGTATGAGGTCATCGTGGTCAGGTCGAGCAGGGGGCCGCCGCTGCGCGAGAATTCCTCGAAGTCGGGCTCAGCCAGAGCGCGGCTCATCTGGCGGGCGCGGTCGGGGCGGAAGTTGACGAAGATCGCGACGTCGCCGGCGGCGGCGCCGTCGTAGTCGCCGATCACGGTCGGCTTGACGAACTCGTCGCTCTCGTCACGCGCGTAGGCCGCCTCGATCGCCTCGTCGGCGCTCATCGCCCGCAGGCCGCTGGCGTGGACGATCGCGTCGTAGGCGAGCTTGGTCCGCTCCCAGCGGGTGTCGCGGTCCATCGCGTAGTAGCGGCCACCGACCGTGCCGACGCGGCCGGCCTGGCGCAGCCAGCGCTCGAGCTCGCCGAGGTAGCCGCGGCCGCCGTGCGGCAGCGTGTCGCGACCATCGGTGAAGGCATGAAAGACGACGTCCGGGACGCCCTCCTGCGAGGCCAGCTCGATCGTCGCCTCGATGTGCTCCCAGCCGGAGTGGACGCCGCCGTCGGAGACCAGCCCGAGCAGGTGCAGGCGGCCGCGCGGGCTGCGCCGGGCGCTGTCGCAGGCGGCCCGCAGGACGTCGTTGTCGAAGAAGCTGCCGTCGGCGATCGCATCGTCGATCCGCGCCAGGTCCTGCTTGACGATCGCCCCGGCGCCGAGGTTCAGGTGCCCCACCTCGGAATTGCCCATCTGCCCATCCGGAAGACCGACGTCGCGGCCCTGGGCCGAGAGCTCGGTGTGCGGGTAACGGGCCCAGAGCCGGTCAAAGACAGGGGTCTCAGCGAGCGAAATGGCGTTGCCCGGCCCAGGTGAGGCCAGGCCCCATCCATCGAGGATCACCAGTGCCAGAGAAGGAACCGTCATGTCCCGATCACGCCGCCTCAACGATCGCGGCGAAGTCGTCCGGGTCGAGGGCGGCGCCGCCGACGAGGGCGCCGTCGATGTCGGGTTGGGCCAGAAGCTCGGCGGCATTGGCCGGCTTGACCGAGCCGCCGTAGAGGATCCGCACCGCGTCGCCGGAGTCGCGCTCGCGCAGAACGTCGCGGATGAAGGCGCAGGCGTCCTGGGCCTGCCCGGGGGTGGCGGTGCGGCCGGTGCCGATCGCCCAGATCGGCTCGTAGGCGATCACCAGGTCCGGCAGAGCCGCCGAGGCGACGTGCTCGAGGTCGGCCTGCAGCTGGCGCTCGAGCACACCCTTGGTCTGGTCGGCGTCGCGCGCCTCCTCGCTCTCGCCGACGCAAAGGATCGGCTCCAGCCCCGCCGCCAGCGCCGCCGGAACCTTGAGCGCCAGCGCCTCGTCAGTCTCGTTGAAGTACTGGCGGCGCTCGGAGTGGCCGAGGACCACCGCTTCGACATCGAGCTCGGCCAGCATCGACGCCGACACCTCGCCGGTGAAGGCGCCGGCCTCCTGCTCGTGCATGTTCTGAGCAGCGACCTTGACCGCGGTGCCGTAGCGCCGCTCGACGACCGCGGCGAGGGCGGTGAACGGAGGGCAGATGACGACGTCGTGCTGGGTCGCGGCGATCCGCGGCAACAGCGCGTCGACGAAGTCCGTCGCCTCGGCGACCGTCTTGTGCATCTTCCAGTTGGCGGCGAGGTAGGGCGTGCGCTCAGGCATCGCTCAACGCCTCCACGCCGGGCAGCTTCTTTCCCTCCAACAGCTCCAAGGACGCTCCTCCTCCGGTTGAGACCCAGTCCACCTTCTCAGCAAGCCCGAACTGCTGCAGCGCTGCGACCGAGTCGCCGCCGCCGACAACCGTGGTCGCCGGGCTGGCCGCGACCGCCTCGGCGACGGCCCTGGTCCCGGCCGCGAACGGCGCCAGCTCGAAGGCGCCCATCGGCCCGTTCCAGAGCACAGTGCCGGCGGCGCCGATCGACTCGGCGTAGGCGGCCGCAGTTTCCGGCCCGACATCGAGCCCCATCCAGCCGTCCGGCACGACGATCCCCTCGCCGGCTTTGACCTCGGTGTCCGCGTCGAACTCGCGCCCGAGCACGAGGTCGGTCGGCAGCTCGAGCTCGCAGCTCGACTCGCCCGCCCGCTCGAGCGCCTCGGCGGCCAGCTCGACGCCCGCCTCCTCGACCAGCGAGTCGCCGGTCGGGATGCCCTGCGCGCGGAAGAAGCTGAAGCACATCGCGCCGCCGATCAGGATCCGGTCGGCGAGCTCGAGGAAGCGGTCGATCACGCCGACCTTGTCGCTCACCTTGGCCCCGCCGAGGACGACGACGAGCGGCCGCTCGGGCGACTCGACGACCTTGCCCAGCTCGCCCAGCTCCTTCTCCAGCAGCAGGCCCGCGTAGCCGGGCAGCCGGTGGGCGACGCCCTCGGTGCTCGCATGCGCCCGGTGCGCCGCGCCGAAGGCGTCATTTACGTAGACGTCAGCCAAGCGCGCGAGCGAGTCGGCCAGGTCCGCGTCGTTTTCGGTCTCGCCGGGCTCAAACCGCACGTTCTCCAACAGGAGAACCTCCCCCGGCCCAAGCTCCCCCGCCATTGCCTCGACCTCCTCACCGACCACCGCAGGAGCCTGCCGAACCTCGCAGCCAAGCAATTCAGCCAGCCTTTCGCCGACCGGCCTCATCGACAGCCCAGGAGCGACCTTGCCCTTCGGGCGACCAAGATGGGACACGAGAATCAGGGACAGCCCGCGATCCCTCAGCAGTTCAATGGTTGGAAGAGCCGCACGGATTCGGGTGTCATCGGCGACGCGGCCGTCATCCAGCGGCACATTGAAATCCACCCGAACCAATGCCCGGCCATCCATATCGACCAATTGCTCGACAGATCTCGGGAAGCTCATAGATCCTCCCCCGACTGGCTCAAAGAACCTTGCCGGCGAGCTCTACACAGCGGTTGGAATAGCCCCACTCATTGTCGTACCACGACACGACCTTGATCATCTTGCCGTCGCCGATAGCCATCGTCTGGCCGGCGTCGAAAATCGAGGAGTGCGGGTCGCTGACGATGTCAGTCGAGACGATCTCGTCCTCGGTGTAGCTGAGGATGCCCTTCAGCGGGCCCTCGGCAGCCTGCTTGATTGCGGCGTTGACCGCTTCCGGGTCGGTCGGCTGCGAGGGGGTGAAGACGAGGTCGACGACCGAGCCGGTCGCGACCGGCGCCCGCATCGCGAACCCGTTGAGCCTGCCGTTCAGCTCCGGCAGGACGAGGCCGACGGCCTTGGCGGCTCCGGTCGTCGTCGGGATCAGGTTGAGCGCCGCAGCGCGCGCCCGGCGCAGATCCTTGTGCGGCATGTCCTGCAGGCGCTGGTCGGCGGTGTAGGCGTGAATCGTCGTCATCAGCCCCAGCTCGATCCCGAACGCCTCGTGCAGCACCTTCGCGACCGGCGCCAGGCAGTTGGTCGTGCAGGAGGCGTTGGAGATGATGTCGTGGCTGGCCGGGTCGTAGTCGCTCTCGAAGTTGACCCCGAGCGCGACGGTGATGTCGGGCTCCTTGGCCGGGGCCGAGATGATCACCTTCTTGGCGCCTGCCTCGAGGTGCTTGCCGGCGTCGGCGCGGGCGGTGAACAGGCCGGTCGACTCGATCACCACGTCGGCGCCGAGCTCACCCCATGGCAGTGCCGCCGGGTCGCGCTCGGAGAGCACCTTGAGCTCCTTGCCGTCGACCCTCAGCGAGCCCTCGCCCGCCGTGACCTCGCCGGGGAAGCGCCCGAGGATCGAGTCGTACTTGAGCAGGTGGGCGAGCGTGCCGGTGTCGGTGATGTCGTTTACGGCGACGAACTCGAGGTCCGCACCCGCCGCGTGGGCGGCGCGGAAGAGATTGCGCCCGATGCGGCCGAAGCCGTTGATGCCGACCTTTACAGCCATGAAGTCATTCCTCCTGGTGTTTGTGCCTGATTGCCCGAGGCTAGTCGCTGCCGACCGTGACCTCGATTTCGTACCCGTCCGGGTCCTGCAGGAACGCTGAGTAGGAGCCCGAGCCGTACGAGCTGCGCTCGCCCGGCTCGCCGACGCCCTTGCCCCCCGCCGCCGTGCCCTGTTCCCAGGCCGCCTTGACCGCGACGATCCCCTTCCCCGAGAAGCTGAGCAGGCCGAAGCCGGGCTTGGGCGAGTGGTGGGCGGAGATGAAGAACACCGGCTTGGCGATGCCCCAGCCGATCGTCTCGTCCCGCTCGAAGTGACGCCGCCAACCGAGCGGCGCGAGCAGCGCGTCGTAGAAGGACGCGCTCCGCTCGAGGTCGGAGACCTCTAAGAGAACGTGATGCAACATCGGGATCGGGAGGCTATACGTGCGATCGGCCCCCGGTCGGCTCCTCACTCCCCGTGCGGAGTCCAGCGGAAGAAGCGGATCGCCAGCAGCAGGCCGGCGACGCCCCAGATCACGACGACGGCGAGATGGTCCCAGGCGATGGAGGCTCCACTGCCGGGCACGTAGGCGTCGAAGAAGGACTGGAAGAAGGGCCGGATCGGGAAGTAGTTGGCGAAGTCGATCACGCCGGAGGGCAGCTCGTCGTCGGGGATGAAGACGCCGGAGAGGAAGTAGAGCGGCAGCAGGATCACGTTGGCGATCGGCGCCGCAGCGTCCTGGGTGGGGATCGCCGCGGTCAGCGCGATGCCGAGACAGCAGAAGGAGGCGGCGCCGGCGATCAGCACGACGAGGAGCTCCGGCGCCCGCGCCCACGGGATCGGCACGCCGTAGAGCAGCTTGCCCAGCAGCGCGACCAGGGCCAGCATCAACGCCGCGACGACGATCGAGTTGCCGACCCGGCCGGCGATGAAGACCCAGGCCGGCATCGGCGTGCCGCGGCCGCGCTTGAGGCGACTTTCCTCGCGGGCGATGACCAGCGACATCGCCAGCGTCTGCATCGTCGCCGAGACCACCGCGAGGGTGATGATCGCCGGCACGTAGTAGGTCGTGATCTCGATCCCGCCGGCGATGTCGATCGTCTGGTCGCCGAAGACGGTGGCGAATATCAGCAGCAGCACGATCGGGAAGAGCACGGTGAAGAAGACCGCCGCCGGGTTGCGCCAGAAGACCTTCTGGTCGTAGCGGAGTTGATGCAGGACCAGGCTCATCACAAGGAATCGCGCTCCGCGCTCATCGCGATCTGGTCAGTTCCAGGTAGACGTCCTCGAGGCTGGGCCGGCTGACCTCGAGCCCCTCAAGCTCGCGACCCTCGGCCAGCGCTCGGCCGGTCAGCTCGTTCAGCGTCCGCACCGGGGTCGCCGTCTCCAGCGCAACCTCGCGGCCGTCCTCGCGGTAGCTGATCCGCACCGGGCGGCTCTCGCGGTCGCCGAGGTCCTCGGGGGTGCCGCGGGCGACGATCTCACCGCCGGCGATGATCGCGACGCGGTCGGCGAGGCGCTGCGCCTCGTCCATGTAGTGGGTGGTGAGGAAGACCGTCTTGCCGAGCTCGCGCAGGCCGGCGATCACCTCCCAGGCGCCGCGCCGCGCCTCGGGGTCGAAGCCGGTCGTCGGCTCGTCGAGGAAGAGTAGATCGGGGTCGCCGACCAGCGCCATGCCGACGTCGAGCCGGCGCCGCTGGCCGCCGGATAGCCGCCCGGCGCGCTCGCCGGCCCTGTCCGCCAGCCCGATCGCCTCAATAACCTCCTCGACCGGCCGCGGCGCGCGGTAGTAGCCCGCGTACAGCGCCAGCGACTCGGCGACAGTCAGGTAGGGCTCGAGGTGGCCGCTCTGCAGCACGATCCCGATCCGCTCGCGCCACGCGCGCCCGGCGTGCTCGGGGTCCTCGCCGAGCACTCTGAGCTCGCCGTCATCGCGCTTGCGGTAGCCCTCGAGGATCTCGACCGTGGTCGTCTTGCCGGCGCCGTTGGGCCCGAGGAAGGCAAAGACCTCACCGCGGCGGACGTCGAGATCGACGCCCCGCACCGCCTCGACCTCGCCGTAGCTCTTGCGCAGGCCGCGAATGGAGATGACGGGATCGATCACCGGCCGATTCTATGGCTGGGGCCATCAGAGGTCGCGGTGCTTCATTTTGACCACCACGCCCTCGCGGCCGTCGAGCGAGCGGCGGATGCGGTCGGCAACGGTGACCGAGCGGTGCCTGCCGCCGGTGCAGCCGATCGCGATCGTCAGGTGGCTCTTGCCCTCGGCGACGTAGGCGGGGACGAGGAACTCGAGCAGCGGCAGCAGGCGGCCGTAGAACTCACCCGCCTGGGTCCCCGACTCGACATAGGCGCGCACCTCCTCCTCGAGCCCGGTCAGCGGCCGCAGCTCGTCGACGTAGTGCGGGTTGGGCAGGAAGCGCACGTCGAGGGTCAGGTCGGCGTCGCGCGGCGGGCCGTTCTTGAAGCCAAAGGTGAGCAGGGTCAGCGCCAGCTTGCCGCCGTCCTCGCCGCCGAGCATCTCCTCGGCGATCCGCCGCCGCAGCTGGCCGCCGGTCAGCTCGCTGGTGTCCATCACCACGTCGGCGCGGGCGCGCAGCGGCGCCAGCAGCTCGCGCTCGGCGCGGATCCCGTCGACGATCCTGCCCTCCGGCGCCATCGGGTGGCGGCGGCGGGTCTCCTTGTAACGGTGCAGCAGCGCCTCCTCGTCCGCCTCGAGGAAGAGCAGTTTCGGCTTCAGCCCGTCGCTGCCGAGCTCCTCGAGCACCTGGTTCAGGTCCTCGAAGTACTCGCCGCCGCGCACGTCGGAGACCACCGCCGCGCGTTCGACGCCGCTGCCCTCGTGGCGGAAGAGCTCGCCGAGGCCGCCGATCATCCGCGGCGGCAGGTTGTCGACGCAGAAGTAGCCGCCGTCCTCGAAGGCGGCGATCGCCTCCGACTTGCCGGCGCCGGAGTGGCCGGTGATCAGCACCAGGTCGACCTCGGCGCTCACGCCTACCCCGTCCTGTGCAGCTGCTCGTGGATCTCCCGCGCCAGCTTGCCGGGCACGCCGGGGACCGACTCGAGCTCCTCGCGGCTCGCGGCGAGGAAGCGCTCCGGCGTGCCGAAGTGCCGGAGGAAGGCGCGCTTGCGGGCCGGGCCGACGCCCTTCAGGTCGTCGAGCACGGAAGCGGTCATCGCCCCGTCGCGGCGGCCGCGGTGATGCTCGATCGCGAAGCGGTGGGCCTCGTCGCGCACCCGCTGCAGCAGCTTCGAGGCCTCCGAGTCGGCGGGCAGCTCGATCGGCTGCGACCGCCCCGGGACGAAGACCTCCTCCTCGCGCTTGGCCAGCGAGACGACCGTGGCGCCGCGCTCGACGAAGGGGCCGAGCGCCGCCATCGCCGCGCCGAGCTGGCCCTTGCCGCCGTCGATCACAACGAGCGAGGGCAGCGCCGCGAAGCTCTCGTCGCGCTTGCCATCGTGCGGGGAGAGGTCGACCTGGTCGAGCTGGCGGCTGACGCGACGTTCGAGCACCTCCTGCATGGCGGCAAAATCATCCTGTTTGGGTCGGTCGTCGCCCGCCCGCGGCGGACGCGGGAGGACACGGCCATCCATATCTGACTCTTTGGACGTGTCCGGAAGCAGAGCACGCGGGCGGAATCTGATCTTGAAGCGCCTGTAGTCCGATTTCTTCGTCGCGCCGCCCTCGAAGACGACCATCGAGGCGACGGTGTGCTCGCCGCCCAGGTTGGAGATGTCGAAGCCCTCGATCCGGATCGGCAGATCTTCCATTCCCAGCGCCTCGCGCAGGTCGGCGAGCGAGTCGACCCGGCGCTGGCGGCGGTGCTCGCGCCGCAGCCGGTCCTGGTCGAGGGCGAGGCGGGCGTTGCGCTCGGCCAGTTCGCGCAGGCGGCGCTTGTCGCCGCGCTCGGCGACCCGCACCTCGACCGGCGAGCCGCGCCGCTCGCCCAGCGCCGCCGCCAACAGCGCGGCCCGCTCGCGCAGGTCGGGGCCGACGACGATCGTGCGCGGCATCGCCGGCGAGGCCGAGTAGTACTGGCCGATGAACTCCTCGGCGACCTCGGCCGGGTCGCGTTCGGCCTGGTTGTCGAGGTAGAAGCTCTGCCGCTGGGCGAGGATCCCGTCGCGCACCTGGAAGACCTGGGCGTTGGCGTCGGCGCCCTCGGCCGCGACGCCGATCAGGTCGGCGGTGCCGACCGAGCCGCCGGCGACGCGCTGGCGCTCGAACAGCGACCGGATCGCCTTCAACCGGTCGCGGTGGACCGCGGCGCGCTCGAACTCGTGCGCGGCCGCCGCCTCCTCCATCTTCGCCTGCTCGTCAGCCTCGACCCGGCGGTAGCGGCCGGAGAGGAAGTCGACGATCGCGTCGATGTTGCGCCGGTACTCCTCCTTGCCGATGTAGCCGACACAGGGCGCCCCGCAGCGCTTGATGTAGTAGTCGAGGCAGGGGCTGCCGGAGCGGCGGCCCGGCTCGGCCCCCTCGCAGGTGCGGAACTGGAACAGCTTGCCGAGTAGGTCGAGTGTCTCGCGCAGGCGCTTGGCGCTCGAGAAGGGGCCAAAGTAGGCGCGGCCGGCGCGGTGCTTCTCGCGGGTGAAGTAGACGCGCGGGTAATCCTCGTCGAGGCTGACGCAGACGTAGGGGTAGGACTTGTCGTCGCGCAGACGGATGTTGAAGCGCGGCCGGTGGCGCTTGATGAAGCTCTGCTCGGTCAGCAGCGCCTCGGCCTCGGTCGAGGTGACGACGAAGTCGATCCGGCCGACCCGCGAGGTCAGGCGCGGCTCGCCGCCGGAGAAGTGGGAGGCGACGCGCTTGCGGATCGAGAGCGCCTTGCCGACATAGAGCAGCTCGTCGTCGCGCCCGTAGAAGAGGTAGACGCCGGGGGCGTCGGGTAGCTCTTTGATCCTGCCGTCCACCCGATAAGGGTAGGCTGCGGGCCGCATGAGCCCGCCTGAGCTGAACACGCTGCGGATCGAGGTCGACGGGGAGATCGGCACGCTGACCCTCGATCGGCCCGACGCCTTCAACGCGATGAGCCCGGAGATGATCGCCGAGCTCGGCACCGCCTTCGCCTGGCTCGCCGACCAAGCGCCGCTACGGGCGCTGATCGTCACCGGCGCCGGGGCCGCCTTCTGCTCGGGCGGCGACGTCAACTGGTTCAAGATGGGAGTCGAAGACGACTCGATCGACCTGCCCGCCAACGTGCGCCGCGGCGCCGAGGCGCTGCACACGGCGATCGTCGACCTGCGCCGCATCCCCTATCCGGTGATCGCCGCGCTCAACGGCCCGGCGGCCGGGGCCGGCTTCTCGCTGGCGCTCGCCTGCGACCTGCGGATCGCCTCCGAGAAGACCTTCCTCGCCTGCGCCTACGGCCGGATCGGCGCCTCGCCCGACGGCGGCATGACCTACTTCCTGCCTCGTGTGGTCGGGCCGAGCCGGGCGCTTGAGATCCTGCTCGAGGATCCCAACATGACCGCTGCCGAGGCGCTCGAGGAGGGCCTCGTCTCCGAGGTCGTGGCGCCGGAGGAGCTGTCGGACGCGGCCCGCGCCAAGGCCGAGAAGCTGGCGAAGATGGCGCCGCACTACGTGAAGACGGCGAAACGGCTCTGCGGCGTCAGCATCGAGAACAGCATCACCGAGCATCTGCAGCTGGAGCGCCACGGAATCGCCGACAGCATGGCGACCGAGGACCTGCGCGAAGGCGCGATCGCGTTTTTCAGCGGCGAGACGCCGAAGTTCAAGGGTCGCTGAGCCGAGGCTCCGCCGCCCACGTAACTGGTTACAGTCTCCCTGAGCGTTCCCCAGGAAAGGATCCGGTTTCGATGAAGAAACTAGCCGCACCGCTAGTCCTCGCACTCGCCGCGTTCGCCCTCGTCGCCTGCGGTGGCGACAGCTCGGGCACGACGACCACTACCACGACCACCGACGCCAACAGCGGCGCCGCAGCCGAAGGCGGCGAGGAAGCCGGCGGCGGCAATGAGGGCGGCGGCTCGACCGTCGACATCGAAGCCGACCCGAACGGCGCACTCGCCTACACGACCGACTCGGCGACCGCCGAAGCCGGCAACGTGACGATCGACTTCACCAACCCGCAGGCCCTCACCCACGACGTCGCGATCGAAGACGAAAGCGGCGAAATGGTCGGCAAGACCGAGCTGATCGACGAGGGCGAAACCTCCGAACAGGTCAAGCTGAAAGCGGGCGAATACACCTTCTACTGCACCGTCCCCGGCCACCGCGAAGCCGGCATGGAAGGCACCCTGACCGTCGAATAGAGCGTGGAGCCGGCGCCCGCTACCCGGCGGGCGCCATCGACGTAAGATGCTATCTTACGTCGAGTGAAGACGACTGTTTCAAGCAAGGGCCAGATCGTGCTGCCGGCTGAGATCCGTCAGCGCGACGGCATCGAGGCCGGGCAGGAGTTCGAGGTCGAGCGGGTCGAGGCCGACGAGTACCGCCTTACCCGGGTCTCCCCTGCGCCCAACGAGGGTCTGGTCGACTGGCTGCTCTCCTGCCCCGATAAGGACTTTTTCGTCGCGGTCGATTCCGAGTCGACCGACACGCTGTGAAGCACCTTGTCGACGCCAATGTCCTCTCCGAGGCGACGAAGCCCGGCCCCGATCCACAGATCGTCGAGTGGTTGCGTCGTAACGAGCGCACCCTCGTGGTGGACCCGATCGTCCTCGGCGAGGTCCGCTACGGCATCCTGCTCCTAGATCGCGGCACCCGGCGGACGAAGCTCGAGCAGTGGGTCGACCGGGGCGTCGGGCGCATCCAGTGCATCCCGTTCGATTCGGCGGTTGGAATGCGCTGGGCCCAGCTGCTGGCAGACCTACGCCACCGCGGCCGGCCGATGTCGATCAAAGACAGCCTGATCGCCGCCACCGCACTCACCCACGACCTCGCCGTCGCGACCCTCAACCGACGCGACTTCGAACCAGCCGACGTTCGCCTAGTCGACCCGTCCGCCTGACGACGAGCGGTCCGCTCAGGCCGGCGCCATCGCGCGGGTGACGCTGTCGCCGACGAAGCAGGGCTTCTCGTTGCCCTCGACTTCGAGGGTGAAGCGGGTGACGGCCTCCCACCAACCGCCGCCCTTCTCGTCGATCGAGACGATCTCGGCGTGGGCGCGGACCTTGGCGTCGACGGGGACCGGGGAGGAGAAGCGGATCTTGTCGGCGTTGTATGAATTGTCCGATGCGATTCCCATCTGCTTGAACGCAGATAAAACCATCCGAACTTCGCCCTAGAGTCGCGGCGATGCCGCAGCTTCCGTCGATGAAGGCAAAGCGCCTGTTGGCCACCTTGGAACGCAATCCGCTTGGCTATCGGGTTGCACGCCAAACTGGTTCGCATCGCCGCTTGGAAGCACCGGGCCGACCACCGCTGACCTTCGCGCTCCATGACAACGCGACAATCCCCTCGGGTCTCGTGCGCAAGATCCTCGTCAAGGACATTGGACTTGCCGAAGCCGAGGCCCGGAAGCTACTCTGAGGTGGAGGATCGAATGGAGACCGTGCGCGTCATCTATCATCACGAGGCCGACGGCTGGTGGGCCGAATCGCCCGACGTCGAGGGCTGGTCTGCGGCTGGCGACTCCTACGAGGAGGTCGTCAAGCTGGCAGAAGAGGGCATTCCGCTTGCTCTAGAGCGCGAGGCCAACTTGGAGCACTATGTTCCAGCCGGTGAGCACGTCGCGGCCTAGTCTCACGCCGCCCGGCATACAGCCATCAGGCTGATCTAGCCCCCTCATCGTCACTGGCATCCTCATCCTCGCCGAGCTCCTCGGGAGGCTCGGTCAAGCGTTCGAGCTCACCGGGAACCTCAAACAGGAGACGGAGAGCCTGCTGCGTGAATCGCATGGTTCCCTCGGCGTTGATCCGGGCCTGAAGCGTCCGACCCGTGATGCCTAAGCCTTCGGCGGTACAGGCATCTAGTTGCCGGGCGCCATCACGCGGGTCACCGAGTCGCCGACGAAACATGGCTTCTCGTTGCCCTCCACCTCAAGCGTGAAGCGGGTGATGACCTCCCACCAGCCGCCACCCTTCTCTTCGACCGAGGCGACCTCGGCCTTGGCGCGGACCCTGGAGTCGACGGGGACGGGCGCGGGGAAGCGGATCTTGTTCCAGCCGTAGTTGACGCCGAGAGCGAAGCCGGTCGAGGAGATCAGCTCTTTGCGGAAGCCGTCGACCAGGGAGAGCGTCAGGTTGCCGTGAGCGATCGTCGTGCCGAAGGGGCTCTCGTTCTTGGCTTTCTCGACGTCGACATGGATCCACTGGTCGTCGCCGGAGAGCTCCGCGAAGGTGTCGATGTCGGCCTGCGCAACCGTGCGCCAATCGCTCGGCCCGATCTCCTGCCCGAGCAGCGCCTGCATCCCCTCGACGCCCTTTACCTCGACGGTTGCCATCCCGCGCGATTCTAACCGGGCCGCGCTCACGCCACCAACCTGACCTCGAAGCTCGGCACGGCGAGAGCGCCGGCGCCGCCGAGCAGGGCGAGGATGCGGCTTACGTATGCCTGGGTCTCGGGGTAGCCGGGGATGCAGTTGCACGGTTCGACCGCGCCGGGGCCGGCGTTGTAGGCGGCCAGGGCGAGGGCCGGGTCGCCGAAGCGGCGCAGCAGATCGGACATCAGGTGGGCCTGGGCGTCGATCGCTTCGACCGGGTCGTAGGGGTCGCGCAGGCCGTAGGTCGCCGCCGTCGCGGGCATGAACTGGGCGATGCCCTGGGCGCCGGCGGGCGAGCCGGCGTAGGGGTCGAAGTTCGACTCGGCCAGCAGCTGCGCGGCCAGCAGGGAGGCGGAGACGTTCCAGCGCAGCGCGGCGCGGGACAACGGCGCCCGGAAGCGCGCGGGGACGAATGAGGGCAGGTCGGTGCCGGCGAGGGCGCCGTCTCCCCCTGCCCCGGACGCGTTGACCGCATTGCCCGCAGCCGAGCACGGCTCGGGGCCGGCGGCGAACCCGTAGTGCCAGGCCTCCCAGGAATAGCGCTGGACGAAGCCGAAGCGCGAGGCGTTGGCCGCCAGCCAGCCATAGGCGGTTTCCGGGCCGAGATCGAGCTCGGTCGCGCAGCGGTGCAGCGACTTGCCGGGCGGCGCGACCCAGGTCGGGTCCGGATGGGCGGCGAACAGCGCCGCCTGTTCGGCGTCGGAGCGGAAGCCGGAGTTGACCGTCAGGGAGATGCCGGCGCCCGACGCCGCAGCTGCCATGCGGTCGAAGGCGGCGCCGACGTCCGGGCGCATCGGCTTCCCGGTGCGGTAGACGAGCGGGCCGCTGTAGCCGCCGCCGCTCGCCATCGACGGGCTCGACCCGCCGGCGGGCGCCGCGGTCGGCGCGGCCGCTTCAGCGACGGCCGAGGCCTCGACCCGGTGCGCTTCGACGTTGCCCCAGACGACCGCCTTGGCCCGCACCGGCGCGAAGGAGACGCGGTCGGGGAATGACACCTGCAGCCGCGCCCGCGACACGTCGTTCCCCTCCGCGGCGTCGAGTGCCGCGGCCCGCGCCCGCGCCAGGTAGACCGCCTTCGCGATGTGAACCGGGTTCGGCACCCCGTTGGCCAGCATCGGCGGCGCCAGCAGCCGCGGCAGGTCGTCGCGCATCGAACGCCCCGCCGAAATCGCCGCCAGGTCCGCTGCCCGCTGTGCCCGACCCTTGCCGGTCACCGCCCCGGCGATCGCCACCAGCGCCAGCGCCGCGACGACAAGCGCCAGCGAAGCCCCGAGCGCCAGCAGCAGCGCCTGCCCGTCCTCTCTGCGCGTCAAGTGCTCACTCCCAGGAGCCGGTCCGAAAGGCGAGCGGGGAGCGCTTGGCCAAATCGCAGTGGCAAGCCGAGGAGGCTTGCCTGGACACTGAGCCAATCCGGTGCGCGCTTGAAAACGGCGACGCGGAGGCCTTGTGCCATCAGGTCACGGGTCGCAAGCGCCGCGAGCGCGCGGTCCTTGGTCAGGTCGGCGCGAAGCAACGCCGCTGCCGGCCGGATGTGCGGCTCGTCGAGGACCGGGCGGAGAAGGCTGGGAGGCAGGTGGACGATGCCCGCCGACTCGCGGACCAGGGGCAGCGCCGCGGCAATCCGCTCGATTCCGGCCTCGTCGGCCGGGAGCTTCAGGTGGCAGATCGAGCCGCGAGAGCCGACCGGCGCATCCGGCATGTGGGCGGCGAGGCGCTCCTCCAGAGCGCGGGCGCCCGCGGTCGCGATCAGCGAGGGGCGCGGGGCGCGGCCGTCAGCGAGGTCGAGCAGCAGCGCGGCGCGGTCGGGCTCCGAGGCGGCGCAGGCAAGAGCCGCCGCGGCCGGCTTCGACCCGACCGCCTCGCCGACCCGCGTGACGAGGACGACCGGGCCGCCGGGCCGTGGCGTCGTCCAGCCCTCGCCGGGCCGGGCGCCCCTCACTTCGGCCTCGCGGCGGCGGATGAGCTGACCGCGAGCCGGTCGGCCAGCCCCGGCAGCGGCGACGGAGGGCGCAGGCGCACTCGGACGCGCCCGCCCCGGACCGTCACCTCGACATCGTCCTCGGCCCAGGCCGGCAGAGCGTCGCGCGCGGCGCTCCTTGCGGGCCCGCCCGTGGCCAGCGCCAGCGCCCCCGCCTCGGCGGCGCCGTCGGCAAGGGTCAGCGCGTAGCCGACGGCGAACAGCTGCAGCGCGAGCAGGCCGGCCAGCAGCAACGCGGGCAACGCCGCTAGGAGCTCGACTGTGGACTGACCGCCGTCCCTACCCATCGCCCGACTCCAGCGCCGCCTTCGCACCCACCATCAGCGTCGGCAGACCCGGAAGCAGGCGCGGCACACCGACCCGGACCGACACCGCCGTGCCCTCGCGAACCTCTGCCCCGCGCCGCATCGCCGCCGGCAGGGCACGCCGCGCGACCGGCCCGGGGTCGCCGCCGACCAGCGTCGCCCGCGCCCCCGCCCGAGCCGCGACGCCGGCTGACCAGAGCGCGTACCCGGCGCTGCCGATCTGCGCCGCGGCCAGAACCACCAGCAGCAGGAGCGGGACCACGGCGATCAGCTCGACCGACGCGGTCCCGTCCTCCCTTGCTCGGCTACTGGCGATCCGGCGCGGCACGGCGCGACCGTTCCAGGCCGCGACGCGCGGGTGGCGCGCTCAATCGAAAATTTGTGTGGCGGCTCTGTGCCGACTCAGCGCATCAGTAGCTGTTCGCCTCGACCCACACTTTCCAGATCGCGGCCACGGACGCGCCGAGCAGGACGATCCAGGCAAGCGTGCCGCCGCCGCTCGAGAACATCTCGTCGCTGCCGGCGATCAGCAGCGCGATCAGCCCGAGCGCCCCGTAGAGGATCGCCCGCCTGCTGTCGCGCAGCGCCGCCAGGGTCAGCTCGTTCTGGCGGCTGAGCACGTACAGCGTCCACGAGATCGCCGCCAGGAAGCCGATCGTGATCGCGGTCAGGATCGCGTCGGCGACGTTGCCGCCCGCCGGCACGAATGCGACCACCACGGCCGCCAGCATCACGATCGCAACGTTTCGCAGGACCCGCACGGAGAAGAGGTTACGCGCCGGCGCCGAAGATCCAAGCGATGCCGTAGGCACCCGCGCCGATCACCGCGGCGGCCGGCAGGGTGAGCAGCCAGGCGACGACGATGTTGTGCGCAACACCCCAGCGCACCGCCGAGACCCGCTTCGCCGCCCCGGCCCCCATCACGCCGCCGCTGATCGCGTGCGTGGAGGAGATCGGGAAGCCGAGGAACGTCGCCACGAGGGTCGTCGCCGCACCCGCGCTCTGGGCCGAGAAACCCTGCGCCGCGTCCATCTCGATGACCCGTGCCCCGGCGCCGCGCATCACCCGCAGGCCACCGCCGTAGGTGCCGAGGCCGATCGCGGCGGCCGCGGTCGCGATCGCCCAGAACGGCGGATCGGCGCCCGCGTCGAGGCTGCCGTTGGCGATCAAGGCCAGCGCGATCACCCCCATGGTCTTCTGCGCGTCGTTGGCGCCGTGCCCGAGCGCCAGCAGGCTGCCGGAGAGCAACTGGGCGCGGCGGAAGCCGCGCGTCACCGCACCGGGGCGCCTGCGACCGACGATGCGGTAGACGATCGCGATCACAGCCAGGGCGACCAGGAAGGCGGCAAGCGGCGCCAGCAGGGCGGGTATCAGCACCTTGTCCAGCACGCCGCCGCCGATCACCGCGTCGGTCCCCGCCGCGGCGACCGAGGCGCCCAGCAGGCCGCCGATCAGGGCGTGCGAGGAGCTCGAGGGCACCCCCAGCCGCCACGTCGCCAGATTCCAGGCGATCGCCCCGAGCAGGCCGGTGAAGACGACGACCGGCGCGATCGTGCCGACCTCGACCACGTCCTGGGCGATCGTCGCCGCCACCGCGACGCCGATGAACGCGCCGGCGAAGTTGAGCAGCGCCGCCGCGGCGATCGCCGCCTGCGGGACCACCGCCCTAGTCGAGACAACGGTCGAGACCAGGTCGAAGGTGTCGTGGAAGCCGTTGGTGAATGCAAAGGCAAGCGCCGCGACGACAACGAGAACCATCACAAGATCGGAGCTCATATAACGACATGAGGAGGGGCTGTCCGCCGCCGCCAGAAGCGCGCGCGAGGTTTCGGACAGTCGCTCCTCATGAATTCTTAATCACGATGCCCTCGACGGTCTGGGCCGCGGTCTCGGTCGCGTCGATCGCGTTCTCCAGCACCGCGAACATGTCCTTCCAGCGGATCACGACCATCGGGTCGATCCCGTTGGAGAAGAGCGAGGCGACGGCGTCGCGCGAGATCCGGTCGCCCTCGTTCTCGAGCCGGTGGATCTCGATCCAGTAGCGCTCCAGGTCCTTGAACCCGCGCAGGTTCTCCAGCGCCGCGGCAAGCTGCTCGCAGGCCCCGACCAGCACCCTGGTCAGCGCCTGGGCCTGTGCCATCGGCGCCTCGATCTGGTAGAGGCCGAGGAAGTCCGCCGCCTCCTCGGTGTAGTCGACTATGTCGTCGATCTGAGTCGCCAGTCCGTAGATGTCCTCGCGGTCGATCGGCGTGACGAAGGTCGTGTTGAGCCGCTGGATGATGTCGTGGGTGATCCGGTCACCCTCCTGCTCGGCCTTGAGGATCTCGCGGCCGAGGCCGCTGTCGTCGGGCCAGCTGCCCATCATCTCGTCCAGCAGGCGCGCGGTCCGCAGGGTGTTCTGCCCGGCCTCGATAAAGAGGTCGAAGAAGGCGCTGTCGCGGGGCAGGAGCGAGAGCCGGACCATCGACGGATCCTACGCGTCAGCCCGACGGGGCGACGAAGTGTTCCGCGGTGGTTGCGGAGTGGCTTTCGCGCAGCTCGAGCTGGACGCTGCGGCGCTCGCCCTCGGGCGTGCTGAGACGGGTCCAGGCCCCGTCGGTGTCGAGCTCCCAGGCGTTTGCGTTGTCGGCGAAGCAGCGCTCGAGCACATCGAGCAGCTCCGCCTTCAGGCTCTCGTCCTCGATCGGCGTGACCAGCTCGACGCGGCTGTCGAGGTTGCGCGGCATCAGGTCGGCGGAGCCGGTCAGCACGCGCATCTCGCCGCCACGGCGGAAGGCGTAGATGCGCGAGTGCTCGAGGAAGCGGCCGACGATAGAGACCACGCGGATGCTCTCCGAGACCCCCGGCACGCCGGGCCGCAGGCAGCAGACGCCGCGCACGTTGAGGTCGACCCGCACCCCCGCCCGCGAGGCCGCGTAGAGCGCCTGGATGCAGCCGGCGTCGACCAGCGCGTTCATCTTCAGCTCGATCCTCGCCTCTTCGCCGGCCTGGTGCGCGGCAACGGTCGCCTCGATCTCCTTGACGATGCGGTCGCGCATCGTCGTCGGCGAGACCAGCACCTTGCGGTACTCGGTCGGGCGACCGTAGCCGGTGAGGAAGTTGAACATCTCGGCGACGTCGGCGCCGATCTCAGGGTCGGCGGTGAAGAGGCCGAAGTCGGTGTAGAGGCGGGCGGTGGTCGGGTTGTAGTTGCCGGTGCCGATGTGGACGTACTCGCGCACGCGGTCACCCTCGCGGCGGGCGACGAGAACCGCCTTGACGTGCGTCTTCAGCCCGGGGATGCCGTAGACGACGTGGACGCCGGCCTCCTCCATCGACTTCGCCCAGTGGATGTTCGCCTCCTCGTCGAAGCGCGCTTTCAGCTCGACCATGCAGACCGCCTGCTTGCCGCGTTCGGAGGCGCGGATCAACGCCGGCACCAGCGGCGAGTTGTCGCTGGTCCGGTAGACCGTCTGCTTGATCGCGAGCACGTCGGGATCGGCGACCGCCTGCTCGACGAAGCGCTCGACCGAGCTGGCGAAGGAGTCGTAGGGATGGTGGACGAGGATGTCGCCCTGGCGGATCGCGGCGAACATGTCGGCCGGCTCGTCCTCCTCGCCCTGCAGTCGCGGCTGGGTGACCGGCGACCAGGGCTCGAAGCGCAGCTCCGGGTGAGCACCGGCGGCGTCGACGACATCGCCGAGGTCTGCGAGGTCGATCAGGCCGTCGACGTCGTAGACCTCGCGTGCTTCCAGCTTCAGCGCGTCGATCAGCTGCTCGCGCAGCTTCGTGTTCATCCCCGCCGCGACCTCGAGCCGCACGACCTCGCCGAAGCGGCGGCGGCGCAGCTCGTCCTGGACCGCCTGCAGCAGGTCGTCGGCCTCGTCGGAGATCGTGAAGTCAGCGTCGCGGGTGACCCGGAAGTAGCCGTGGTCGACCACCTCGGCGCCGGGGAAGAGCGCGTCGAGGTTGGCCGCGATCGCCTCCTCCAGGGGCACGAAGACCTCCTCGCGCTCGCCGACCCGCAGGAAGCGGCCGAGCAGCTCCTTCGGGACCTTGACGCGGGCGATGATCTCGGTGCCGCTGTCGGGGTCGCGCAGCAGCACGCCGAGGCTGAGCGAGAGGTTGGAGATGTAGGGGAAGGGCCGGCCGAGCCCGACGACGAGCGGGGTCAGCGTCGGGAAGACCTGCTCATGGAAGCGGCTGTCGATTTCGCGCCGCTCGCTCTCGCTCGCCGCCTCCAACGAGACGATCCGCACGCCGTGACCCTCCAGGGCCGGCCGCAGCGTGCCGTTGAAGCAGCCGTGCAGGCGGGTGTCGAGCTCCAGCACCCGCGCCTGGATCGCGTCGATCTGCTCGCTCGGCGCGAGGTCGTCGGGCCCGCGCGCGTCAATCCCCGCGTCGAGCTGGTCGAACAGGCCGGCGACCCGGACCATGAAGAACTCGTCGAGGTTGTTGGCGTAGATCGCGCAGAAGCGGACCCGCTCCAGCAGCGGCACCTCGGGGTCTTCGGCCAACTCGAGCACGCGCTGGTTGAAGTCGAGCCAGGAGAGCTCGCGATTGAAGTAGAGGGCCGGATCGTCGATCGGCCAATCGTACTGGCGCACCGCTCCGATCCTCCCCGCCTCAGGCCGCCCGGGAAGGGGCTTGCCCGGACGCTGCGGCCGGCTCGGCGAGTGCCCGCCGCCAACCGACGGCGAGCTGCTCCAGCGCCCGTTCCCAGGAGCGGCCGGCGGCCCTGCCGATCGCCGCTTCGCCAAGGCGGCCGCGCAGGCCGGGCGAGTAGGCGAGCTGCAGCACCGCGCCGGCGATGTGGTCGGCGTCGGGCCGGCAGAGGATGCCCGTGCTGCGGTTCTCGATCAGCGCTGCCGGGCCGCCCTCGCCGACCGCGACGACCGGCAGCCCGCTCGCTCCCGCCTCGAGCACAACCTGGCCATAGGTGTCGGTGCGCGAGCAGAAGAGGAAGAGGTCGGCGCTGGCGTAGGCGCGGGACAGCTCCTCGCCCTCGAGCCAGCCGAGGAAGGTGGCGCGGCCACCTAGCCGCTCGCGCAGCTCGGCCTCCTCGGGGCCGCCGCCGGCCAGCAGCAGGTGCAGGCGCGGATCGACCTTGTTGGCGCTCAGAAAGGCGTCGGCGAGCAGGTCGACCCCCTTCTCACGGGAGAGGCGGCCGGCGTAGAGGACCTTTAGCTCGCCGGGATAGGCGTCGCGGTCCGCCCACAGCGGCGAGAAGCGCGAGACGTCGACGCCACGCTCCCAGCGGTCGATCCGGTCGCCGTCGGCGCCGAGGCCCAGGAGCGAGCGGTCCGCCGCCGGGCTCGGGGAAAGCACCCGCGAGGGCGCCCGGTAGAAGGCGCCGAGCGCAACCCGCGAGGCCGCCTCGAGACCGCCGTCGCCGCTGCGCAGCCCGGCGTAGGCGGCGAGCTCGGTGTGGTAGCTGCCGACCAGCGGCGTGCCGGAGACGCGGCTGAGCAACGCCGCGGCGATCCCGGCCGGGCCCGGAGCGGTGACGTGGACCAGGTCGTAGCGGCCCTCGGCCAGCGTCTCGGCCAGATCCGGCAGCCCCGGCACGCCCAGCGTCATCCCATCGTAGAAAGGGACGCGTAGGGAGGTCGCCGCGGGCAGGCGGCAGTCGACCCCCGGGTCGGTGCCGACGACCTCGACCTCGAAGCCGGGCACCCCGCGCTCGCGGATCTGCTCGATCGTGTGGGTGACGCCGTGCATCGCCTCGATCCCATCGGCGATCAGCGCCACCCGCGGTCGCTCGCCGGCGCGGCCGGCCAGCTTCGCCTTCTCGGCGCCGAGGAAGACGGTCGGCGGCGCGTAGGGGATCGCCGGCAGAAGCGCCTCGAAGAGGCCGCCGATCGCGGCGCCCGCGTCGCCCCGGGCGACCGCCCCGACACCGTCGCCGACCGCGGCGCGCAGGCGGCGATCGTGGACGCGGCGGGCGCGGCGGTAGAGGTCGGCGTGGGAGTCGAGCAGTGCGCGGGCGTCGTCGGGGCCGATGTCGGCGGCGACCGCGCCCTCGCGCGCCGCCCCCTGGTCGACCACCCGCTGGGCGATCTTCAGCACCGCCGCCGGGTCCGGCGCCGTGGAGTTTGACCTTGCTCCAGCACGGTCAAAGTCCACCGCGGCGTCGCCGATGACCAGCGCGCGGGTGGCGAGGGCCAGCGCCGCGTGCGCCCACTTGGCGGCGCTGCCCTGCTCGCCGCCGGGCTCGGCCTCACCGGCCCGCACAGCGGCGAGAAACTCTTCCGGCGTGGACGCGGACGGCGCCGCGGTCCAAGTGCGGCCGATGTCCACGCCGGCGTGGTCGTCGGAGCCGCCGATCCCGGTGCTGCCGTGGGTGTCCACGTAGATCACTGCGGGCATGTTGAGCTCCGGCGCGCGCGAGCCGTTGCGCACCTCCCAGACCGGGAAGAGCTCAGCGAGACGGCGGCGGTGGCGCCGCGTCAGCGGCGCCGCGACGTTGTAGAACGGGTGCGCCAGGGCGCAGGCGATCTCATGTTCGTGAAGGTATGCGGCGCAGGCCTCTACGTCGCCGGCGTTCGCCTGCAGCCACTCGTGGTCCCCGAGAGTGATCCCGTAACAGAGGATGTGAACCGCCTGGGGCTCGCCGGCGAAGCGGGCGGTCAGCTCCTCGGAGACGAAGCAATCGGGCCGATCGGCAAGCTCGAGGCAGCCTTCGATCGTGTCGTGATCGGTGATCGTGACGAAGTCCATCCCCCGCCGCTTGGCGAGCTCGTAGACCTCCTGCGGCGGCGTCGCGCACTCGGGCAACCCGAGCGAGCGCTGGACCCCGAGCCGGGAGAGCTGCGAGGCGGTGGAGTGACAGTGCATGTCAACACGGAAAGTCATCGATGCCTTCCTCTCTATCTATCGATCAGTTCACCTCCAGATTCGCCCCTGAGCAGGGAAAACGTGTGAACCGCCGGGGAAGAACCGGTGAAGATCCGGTGATCGCCGCGACCGGCCGGGCCGCGCTAGGCGGCGAGGCGCTCGGGCGAGGAGCCGTTGGCGCTGCCGTTGAGCAGGTCGAGCACCACGCCCTCGCGCAGCCCGCCCTTGCCGATCTGCAGCGGCTGGCCGAGCAGCTCGGAGAGCTTCTCCAACAGCAACACGCCGGTGGCGAGGATGCGCACGCGGCGGGGGTCGAGCTCGAAGCGGCGGGCTACGTCGGCGGCGGGATCGCCGCAGAGCACGCGGATGCCGCGCTCCAGGGTCTCGTACTCGAGCACGGCGCCGACCAGGCGGCGCAGCGAGGTGGCGCTGCCGCCGACCGCGACCGCCTGTGCGGGCTGATCGATCTCGACCCCGGCGAAGAGGTCCTCGATCCGGTCGCGAACCTTGCGGATCTCGGATGGAGACGGCGGGTCGGAGGCGATCAACTCGTCGGCGAGCAGGCCGGAGCCGATCCGCCAGGAGCGCACCTCGTGCACACCGCCGGGCACGGTGCCGAGGATGATCTCGGTCGAGCCGCCGCCGACATCGACGACGCCGATCCGGCCGTCGACCGGGTGGCCGAGCGTTTTTGTCGCACCGATAAAGGAGAGCCGCCCCTCCTCCTCCTCGCTGAGGATGTCCACCGGCACCCCGGACTCGGCCTCGATCGCGCTCGCCACCGCAGCGCCGTTGCTGGCCTCGCGGATTGCCGCGGTCGCCACAGCGCGGATCGTCTCCGCCCCCAGCTCGCGCGCCAGCCGCACCTGCGTCGCGACGACCCCGGCGACCTCCTCGGCCTTCTCAGCCGGAATCTCCCCCGAGTCCGCGACGGCCTTGTTGATCCGCGTATAGGCCCGCTGCTCCATGGCCTTCTTCAACCGCCCCTCGACAGGCTCGGCCACGAGCAACCGCGTGGTATTGGACCCAATATCTATAGCCGCACAAAGCACCGGGAATCTCTCCCATGTTCCCAGAAGCCCCGGACTCAACCCCGGATCAGGCAGGCGTGCCCTACTCCGGATGCGAGGCGTCCTCGAACTCCTGGAAGAGCCCGGTGACGACGAAGGCGACCTGCTCGCCGATATCCACCGCGTTGTCGCCGATCCGCTCGATCGCCCGCGCCGCCAGCAGCATCGTCATCGCCCACTCGCGCCGGTCGGGGTCGTCACCGATCTCCAGCGCCAGGCCGAAGCACTCGCGGTTGAGGTTGTCGACGACGTCGTCCTGGCGGACCAGGTCGCGCGCCATCTCGACGTTGCGCTCCTCGAAGGCGCGCTTCGACTGGCTGATCAGCGTGCGGGCCTGCTTGCCCATCGTCAGGATCAGCTTGATCATCTCCTCGTCGGCCGGCGGCTCGTTGCCGGTCAGCGGGATCATCTTGCAGATG